>Ga0302155_10002339_pt1 | contig 12951 bp, 11 predicted proteins | sample I_Bog_N3_1_FD_193508 | JGI IMG/M metagenome (GOLD analysis project Ga0302155, IMG submission 193508) | Peat permafrost microbial communities from Stordalen Mire near Abisko, Sweden - I_Bog_N3_1 | ecosystem: Environmental > Terrestrial > Soil > Wetlands > Peat | place: Sweden: Abisko, Stordalen...
ACCACAATCACCGGCAGACGCGGATAATCGTTCTTTAAGATGGGAAAAAGCTCCAGCGTATTCATTCCCGGCATTTGCAGGTCCGTGACCAGTAAATCGACCTTTTGTTCTCTCAGCTCCGCCAGGGCCCTGGCTCCATGCTCCACCATGACAACCTTGTAGCCGTCCTTCACAAAGGCTCTTTCGTAAACCTTTTGCGACAAAGGATCGTCTTCCGCGAACATAATCGTAAAATCAGAACATTTCATAACCGCTCCTTTTGCAAACCGTTAAAACCAGATCAACCGGCGTTTTTTCCGTCCTGGTTTTTCAAAGACTCATCCACCACCCCGGCGATAATTTGCCGAACCTCTTCGAAATTGAACGGTTTTTCCAGACAGGCGTTGGGGATGGTTTTAAGAAAATCTTTTATTTCTTCCGAAAAAACTCCGCCTGTGATGAAAATAATCCTTTTTTCCAGTCCCGGAAATTTCCGGGCCACGTTTTTATAAAGATCCATACCGTTCATATCCGGCATATTGATGTCGCTCAGGATGGCTTCGATATGGCCCACCTCTCTTTCAATAATGCCCATGGCGTCCAGTCCCGAAAGAGCGGACAGAACCGTATCGTATTTTTTTAATAACCGGCATAAGGCGTCCAGATTGCTGGGTTCGTCGTCCACAACCAGCACCCGGCCCCTCATCTTTTCAGCCGGAGGAACCGAATTCGCCGCCGCGTCCTCATTGGCTCTATCGATGTGAAGATTTACGGTAAAAGTTGAACCCTGACCCAAAGTGCTTTGAACTTCCAGCGTTCCCCCGTAGTGTCTTAGAATTTCATTGCAGACCGAAAGTCCGAGCCCGGTCCCCACTCCGATCGGTTTGGTGGTAAAAAACGGGTCGAAAATGCGCGGAAGAATGTTTTCCGGGATGCCCACGCCCGTATCTTTAAACTCGACAAAAACCATGCCGTCATAACGCCCCGTGCGGATACTGATTTTATTTTTATCCCGGTTATTGCCCGCCATGGCCTGGGACGCGTTGATCAGAAGATTGATGAAGACCTGCTGTAATTTTCCCGAGTTGGCTTTTAACCGCGGCAAATCCACCGCGAAGTCTTTTTCAATCCTGGCCTTTTGTTTGACCACGTGAAACGACATATTGATCGCGGCCTCCACCGTTTGGTTGAGATCGATGCTTTCCACTTCATCCTCATTGGTCCGCACGAACGCTTTCAGGCCTTTGACGATATCCCTGATTTTCTCCCCGCCTTTGGTAATGTCGGCCAGTTCTCCCTTCATTTCAGCGAATGTTTTTTGGCAGGTTTCGTCAAAAGTTCCGTTCATCTGCAGGTGGCGTTTTACATCTTCTATTTGTTCATTAATAAAAACCAGATTGGCTAAAACATAACTCAGCGGATTATTGACTTCATGGGCGACGCCGGCCGCCAGGGTGCCTACCGTGGCCAGTTTGTCGTTAAGCGTCGCCTGATGTTCCATTTGGTTTCGCAGGGTAATATCTTTCATGATCGCCAGCACGACCGGCTTTCCGTCGAATTGAACCAAAATACTCCGGGATTCCACATCCACCGGGTTTCCGTCTTGACGCTGTAATTTGAAACGGATGTTCGGATTGGATCCGCCCTCTTTGATCAGCCGGGCGATTCTTTCCGACACGAGGGTGCGATATTCGGGTTGAATAAAATCAAAGGGAGACCGGCCCACCAGTTCTTCCACGGCGGACAAACCCAGCGTCCTGACGATAGAAAGGTTGGCAAAAGAGATTTTTCCCGAATCAACAACCAATATGCCATCCGGCATTTCCCTGATAATGCCTCTCAAATTTTCTTCCGAATTCCGCAGAACCGCTTCGGCGGCTTTGCGAACCGTGATGTCCTTCCCGATGGTCATCAGTATTTCCTGTCCATCCACCACAATCTTCACCGATGAAAAGTGAATTAAAAAAATCTCGCCGTTGTTTGTCCGAACGCGGATTTCAGTGTTGTTGGGTTTCCCCTCCATCACCAATTTAATTTGGGAAGCGGCTAATTTATGATCCTCGGGCAGAACAAATTCGGTGTAATTCCTTTTAACCAGTTCCTCTTTTGAGATACCCAGCAGGGCCACGGCTTGCCGGTTGCCGTAAAGAAACACGCCGTCGCTTTTGATCAAAAAAATGGCGTCGTTGGCTTCTTCGGTCAGCGTATGGAAAACTCCCTCGCTCAGCCGCCAATCATTTTCAAGAGGGGGTAATTGTTTTTTCATGGGGTCCTTCTCCGTGCGACTCTGGAAACTGGCGTGAATGGTTCGGAATCGTTTTGAGGCGGCTTGAAAAAATGACTTTTGTCTGGTTTTTTTCGGCGGAGGGAATACGACAAGTCCTCTACTGGCTACACCCTACTCTTATGTTTCAAAACAAACATGATTTAGAACAACAATTATGACTTAAAAAAGTCGAGGCCCAAAAATAGTTGTATTTATGTCCGCTTTTGAACCCATCACCAAACTTGTCCTATCACACGCTGATACCCCCATTAGCCCGGGCTCAGCTGGGAAGAGCCTAGGGAGGCTATGGGCCGAACCCGGCAGGTGAGGTATGCCGGTTCCTAACAGAACCGCCCCTCCTACCCACTACCGTCTCTGAGCTTGAGAGTCAGCCGAGGTCTAAAAGTTTCTTCCGGAAACTTTTTAAGGGGGTAACCCAGGTAAATCAGTCGAACTCCGACTGATTTGGGGTCTGATTTTCACAGTGTGAAATTTCTGATCTTCTAACCGGGGTCCAAAAGTTATCTCAGGTAACTTTTGGAGGAAACCTTTAAAAACAGGGGTAAATCTTGTTTAGGATCAAATCAAAATTGGAAGAATAGCCGCCCAATCCCCTAAATGCCAGACCATGTAATTGCTTTAAAGGGGTTAAGGGTATAATTCCTGGATTTCCTATTTACCAAATGCCGATTCCCTATTTACCACGTGCCGGTAACCCGTTAATCAAGCCGAAAATCCTATTTACCAACCCCTGACAAATCACATTTTCCTATTTACCAACTGCCGGAAACCCATTAACCGGGCCGTATTTCCTATTTACCAAAACCCGACAAGCCCCTTTTTCCTATTTACCAAGTGTCGGAAACCCATTAACCGAGCCAGATTTCCTATTTACCGAGACCTGTTTTCTGTTTACCAAATGCCAAATTCCTATGTACCAACTTGAGGTACAGTGCCTCAAATCGCCCCCGACAAGAGAGCCAATTCTCAAGATTTTCTAGAAACCGGGGCTAACAACCCTCCGGTTTTGGAAAATTTCCAAAACTTAACCGGGAGAATGGTCAAACTTTGACCTTTTCACCGGTCAAGCGTTAAGTGACTTAACGCCCCAAACTCCGTTCAGAGCCTAAATACCTGGGAATAGCCCGCCAAAGCGGTTTTGAGAGCGGGTGCCAGGGCTAACCCTTGGGCCAAACCGGCCTGGGCGCAGAATGCCCGGCGGGCGGGGTCGAACAGGTTGGGGAATATCTGGTCCCGGGATGGCTTGTCGGGCAGAATCAGCTCCACATGGCATGTCCCCGCAAGGGGGCTGTCACCCTGTCCCCGTAGGGTGGCGATTTTAGACCCGGGCTTTCCCAGCGCTTCCGGGGTTTGGCCCGAAACGACCACGGCAATTACCAAATCATATCCGGCCTGTCCCCGAAAAGGGGCGGCCAAATCGGCGTTCACGGCGGACCGCACCCCCCCTCCAGATAACGGCGTCCGTTGATGGTCACCGCCGAGCGAATCATAGGTACGGCACAGCTCGAAGCTACGGCTTTCACCAAGGGCAACCCGAATCCTTATTCCAAACTACAAAGGCCCCTGGGCCGACCTGTCCCCGTATGGGGAGTCCACCGCCGTAATGAGCCATTTTCTTTCCGGCCAATTTTTGGTAGGCAACGCCGCCTCAAACTGCGCCAACCGGCTCTCTTCGCTTTCCACTTGAGCCGTCAGGGCCAAAGCCCCTGGACCGAGCCCACTTGGCGAGGCACTAGATTTGGCTGTACTCGATTCATATAAAAAATCGAGTGCCCCTATCTTCGCCCGTGCTTACTGCGTAAACCCGCTAAGGGTTCTCCCCCCGCCATCCGCCAGTACTTCCCCATGGCCTCTTGATATTGTTGAAGATCGATCTTCGGCTCCGCCGTGGAAATTTGAGGCGGTTTAATATGTCCCTCGTAAAGTTGGGTCAGATCATATCCCGACGCGATCTGCGCCCCCACCACCGCCCCTGCGCTAGTACCCACGATCAGGTCAGCGGTCGTAAGATTTACCCCGCCATCGTGCAAGCCCTTCAGCAGACCCGTTTGCCACGCAGAACCCGAACGGCCACCACCGCTTAACACTAACGCGTATTTCATTTAAAATTTATTTTCATTGATGAGTTGCTGAACTTCTAGTTCGACGGAGAAAGGCTTATCGAGGTTCGATGAATAATCTTTATCCAAAGAATAAGCATTGATTTCTAGCGGGATAGAGTTATACGATCCGGTTGTCAAAAGACTCCGAATATATTTATCAGCAAACTGTTTAAGACCAAACTTTTCATATTGAACTGCATGAACTAGTTCGTGAAATTTTGTTCTCATATCCAATTCTTTATATGCGACTACAACATCAATGAAGGTCGTAGCCCCCATCCCATCCCAAGGAAAATTCACTCCTCGTTTTCGCAGATCAATAACAAAGTCCGGAATTTTAATCACCCCATCTCCTTTTTGAAAAAACCGAGTTCTTTTTAAGATAGCGTGGCCAAAAAAAGGATCAAATTGATTAATTTCAACTGCAGAAAGCGAAGAAGCTGATTCGTAATAAATTTCCCGTTGGTTTTGAATGAAAGAAGAAGCTTGATTAACGTAGTGGACAATCTCATCTTCAGAAAAATTCACAGTCATAAATTTCTTCCTTGTTTCAATTTAAATTCGTGAAGCACCTTGGGCTGTTTTGGGTTTCTCATACCCCAAAGCATCAGTTGTATTTCATCGACTTTAAATTTCCCAAATTTCTCTAGTTTTGACTTAGTAACCTTTAGCTCTTCTCCAATGGCAATCGAAATATGTGGCCAATACTTTTCGTCCTCGAATTGGGGCTGAAAGCTGGGCAAAACCTTGAATAGTCTTCGATGAAATTTCAGAAGTTCATTTGATTCAACGTTCGAAACTAAAGCGGTTTGCCAGTGCGTTATTCCCTTTACCGCAACATCAAAGGGTTTCTGATGAGAAAAAATGGCTTTTGATTCTTTTACCCAGTTTTCGATTACTTTTGGATCGGGAATTTCAGTGCCGTAGTAAATCGCCTTCACCGTACAGTGGACAAAATCAGATTTTCGCCAATCAAACGAAACCAAACCTGAAACTTGAACTTCTTTAAGCCTTTCAACTACCTCATCTGGCACGAAGAAATTTAAGGTAATGGCATAAGATATTTTTTTCATACCAGCTTTTCTCCCGTAGTCAAAGTTTACGACCTGACTGTTTGATTCACAAACATTAAAACTGCTTGAAAAAAACATCAAAAACCCAACGGGTACCCAAGGCTGTTTCTCAGTACAATGAGTCCATCCAGTTGATCGACAGGAACCTAATGTTAAAACCCAACCGAAACTTAAAAGCCACGCTTCAACGATCCCCCCCTACCGGGTCCGCAGACGAACCACTGCTGTTTGTCGAAATCCCCTTTGACGCCATGAGCGCCCGGGTGACCATTCTGCCGCCCACTTCGAAAGACAAAAAATTCGTGACCGTGGATGACCTGCGCCATGCCCTGGAAAAACGCAATGTCGTCTATGGCATTGACCAAAACCTGTTGATGGAAATAAGCGCCAAGATTACCCAACAGGCGGCGGATAAAAACCTGGACGATATGATTGAGGCCGATCTGGCCCATGGCACGCGTCCCCACCCGGGCCAGGACGCCCAGGTGGAGTATTTTTTTGAAAAGGACCACTCCTCCCACAAGGTGGATTTAACCGAAGATGAGGAAGGCCGGGTGGATTACAAGGCCGGCAGGAAAATCAACAACGTCAAAAAGGGCGACCTGTTGATTCGGGTAACCCCCGCGGTGCTGGGTAAACCGGGCAGAACTATTACGGGACGGGATGTCCCGCCCGATCCCCCGAAAGACATTGTGCTTTCCTTTGGCAAGGGCGTTTTGCCGGGCGTGGATAACCCCAATGAGTTTTACGCCGACGAAGACGGCCATGTAGTGCTGAAAGATGGACGAGTAACCGTACAGCCGGTTTATGAGGTTCGCGGCGACGTGGACATGACCGTGGGCAATATCGACTTCTTCGGCACCGTGATGGTGCATGGCGACGTGAAGGACGGATTTAAAATTAACGCCGGGGGCGACCTGATCGTTCGCGGTGTGGTGGAAGGCGCCGATCTTCAAGTAGAAGGCAACCTGACGGTTTCGGGTGGGGTGACGGGCAACGACAGGGCGCATATCCGCTGTAAGGGCAACGCCCTGATTAAATATATTCAAAACGCCACGGTAGAAGTGACCGGCAACCTGGGCGTGAAGCAATTCATACTGCATTCCAAAGTGACCTGCGACCACACCATCACCGTAGCCGGATCCAAAGGCATGATTGTGGGCGGCCCCGTGATTGCCCGGCGGGAATTGACCGCTGGAGCGATCGGAAACAAATTGGCGACCCCCACCGAAATTATCGTGGGAGAGCAGGTAGACCTGCGTGTTGAGATTTTAAACGCCGACGAGGAAATAAGGGAAATTACCAACAAAATAGAAAAAATCAGAAAGTCTCTGGTGCACTTTAAAGACGTGAACGCCAGAAGCAACGAACAGCTGTCGGACGAGAAAAAAGAACTTCAAACCTGGATGGCCCGCGCTTTGGTAAAGCTGACCTTTGACGCCAAAGTGGTTTCCCAGAAGAAAAACGAGTTGGAAATCAAACAGGCGGTCTTTTTGAAGGAAAAACCCATACCCCGCGTGAACTGCACCTACAAAATCTACCCCGGCGTGAAGGTGATGATTAACCGCGCTTATATCGCATTTCAGGATGAGCAGAAATACTGTTCCCTGATTGAGATGGAGGGCGAAGTTCGCTTTACCACCCTCAAGACCAAAACCAAAGCCCAGACCGTTTAATTGGCTGGAAAATAGGATGGTGAGTCGGTTTGTATCTTTTTTGATGTCATTGCGAGGAGTGGCCCCCGATTAGGGGGCTGGAAACGAGGAAGCAACCCCAGTTTAATATGGCCTTTAGCCCACTTCTCCAAGCAGTTGGTCAAACCCATATTTAAACTTAGGTTGCTTCGTCATAGTCGTCCCCCTATTCGGGGGCCACTCCTCGCTATGACACCCAAACTGACCCGTCACCAAAAATCGGAGACCCCATGAACCCCCTTCTCAAAAAACTTGTCTTCAAGAACCAGGAACCGGTGTTGCTGCTGAACTTACCGCCCGAACTTCAAACCCTCTCCAAAGATTTTGCCAAAGCCCATACCACTCCCAAGGGAAAATACGGCTTTCTATTGGCTTTTGTTAAGTCGATGGCCGAGGGCGAAAAACTGGCAAAACGCCTGCCGAAGCATTTGGACGAGAAAACGGTGGTCTGGGTGGCCTACCCCAAGGGAACTTCGAAGAAATACAAGTCAGACTATAACCGCGACACCGGCTACGCTCTGATGGAAAAGCACGGCCTGGATGGAGTTTCGCTGGTCTCTCTGGGCGACGACTGGTCCGCCATGCGGTTTAAAAAAGTTTAACCTGAAAACCAAACTCCGTAGGCATTTTGATATTCCTTGATTTCTCAAAGCCACTCGATAATCAAATTAAATTGGATTAAAGATCTATTTTTTTATACTTCGCTTTACCGCTTTTAATATTTTTAATTTCCATATCCAGCTTTTTATTGAGCTTATGGCCGGGCTCATAAATATTCCAACCTTCTCTTTCACACAAAAACTTGCCGATATCCAGTCCCAATTTCTCAATTTCACTTTCCTGATGCAGGGTTCGAACAATTTTTTCTTTCACAGCCTCGTCAATGAAGCTGTTCATCCGTTGATGCAATTTATGGACAACGATTTCCATCAGTTTTTCCCTACCCATGGAAGGGCGGTATGATAACCCAGGTGCTTGTGCCATTTTTGCTGCCTCCGTTTATAGAATAATTTGATGTATAAACAAAATGTGCTTATCCGGGGTTTCCTGCCCGATTCCAGAGAAAGTGATGGCTCGTGAATTATCCGCCACAAATTTTCTCCAACCGTCTTTACCGGATGGCCGGACATTCGCGCAAACCGTGTCCGGATATTCTTCAAAGAATCTCCTCAGTTCGCGTTTTATCAATTCGTATTTTTTGCTATCCGCACCCTTAATTTCATTCAATTTCTCTTCCGCGCTTTTCGAATACCGCACCTCGACCGGCTTTGGGGGTTTTTCCATCGAAGACATCTTTCCTTGAGTTACCTCCCCTGCACCAACACTTCAATAGTATTACTCATAGTAATACTTAACAAGCCAAAAAAAAGCCGCTTTCCTTATACGCAAGCGGCTTTAATTTAAACAGAAGAAAACAGACGTTTTTAGCGTACCTGAGTCAAATAAAGATGGGTTCCATCCGGGTCTTTGAAGAAAGCCAGAATATTAACCTCGTTTTCCTGATAGTGGAAAACCAGACCCTTGGCTTCCAGCTCTTTGGCGGTTTTTCTTAAATCCTGCACTTCAAACCCGATGGAAATATGGTTGTGTTCCGGCGCGGGGTGAGCCCCGGGTTTTTTAGGATGCAGACCCACGGTCAAACCCTTGGTGGTCATCTCCGCCCAGCTGTCCCCAAAACGCAGGTCTTCATATAGGCCCAGCAAGCCGTTATAGAACTCCACTGACTTTTCCAAATTCTCGACCATGATGGTAACATAAGCTTTTTTAATTTCGGGCATCCAGCGGCTCCTAGCTTGTCCCCAAAGCCTAAGCGTTAGGGATGAAAATAGTGGGTCCTATTCTACTCCCGACCCGCCTCAAGCAATACCCGGGAATCATGGCGCTTTGATCAGATCGACTATCAAAACAATAGTGATTATTTCGCTCCTCAAGTTGAGTTTATTGTCCGCCAACAGTGTTTATTAAAACAGATCGAGTTAGGTTAGGAGCGTAAAAAGCGACGAGGGATTGGCAGGGACTTGCTATCAAAACCGGGATTTGAGTTGACATGAAAAAACGCGCTCACGCGATAGGATCACCCCATCTTTGGATGGCGTTCGTTTATTTATTATTGGCGGCCTATCCGGCCTATCAGACCATTCTCCACACCAACTTCGAAATAAAATATTTAGAAAAAATAAACGATCTCAACAACCTTCAAAACAACGGCGCTATTAAAGAAGACGCTTTTTGGAAGGAACTTATCTCTAAACATCATTTTCTCGGGCCGATTATCAAACAATTTTTCGCGCCGACGCTGGAACATCAATTTCACATTCCTCCGCTCAAAGCAGCCCAGGCGACGTTAGATACAATTCCGGATTTAAACCAGCAGCAGGCCGACGAGGCCGCCGCCGCGCGCTGCTGGTGGGGACCTTTATTGGCTCTCAGTCTGGCTTATTTCACCTTCACTTTCTTCAAACGAAGCGAAGCCCGGCTCGATCACCTTATTTTTCCGCTGGCCATCATCTCGTTTGTTTTGTTAGTGATCGGGATATTGGCGCCCGCCATGGTGATTGACGTCAGCCCCAAAACCTCCGGATTTCCGCGTTTCATTCTGGATTATCAGGTCAGAAGCATTTTTGGCGTTATTTCAGAACTGTACGCGTCCAGTTATTGGATTGTGGCAGTGTGTCTTACCTTTTTCAGCATCCTCATCCCCATCTTCAAGGGCGTTTTAACGGTCTTCGCCCTGGAAGCCGGGTCTTTGTCTAAAAAAATTAAAATCGCGAAATTTCTGCATTCCGTCAGCAAATGGTCCATGGCGGACGTATTTGTGGCCTCCATCCTTCTGTCCAATTTCGCGGTCAAATCCAATCAAAACACGCACGCCGATCTGTTCCTCGGGTTCTATTTCTTCTTGAGTTACTGTTTATTGAGCATGGTGACAACCACGCTGCTGCAAAATAAGTATCAAAGCGATCCGGCAAAAGCAGATCGGCCCCATGAAAAACTATCAAAAACAAAAAAGGCCCTTGCCCCTGCCGGTCGTAAAACCGTTAAGAGCAAAGGCCGTTAAATTTTCTGCGTTTCACTTATTTCGCCGTAATCGCCAATTCCCCATCCTTGTTGGTATCTACCTTCACAGTTTGGCCTTCTTTAATCTCGCCATCCAACAGCTTCAAGGCCAGTTTGTCGACCAGGTCATGCTGGATCAGGCGTTTCAAAGGCCTGGCGCCGTAAACCGGATCATAGCCACGTTCGGCCAGATAGACCAAAGCGCCTTTGGACAGTTCGAGCGCGATCTTCTTTTCCGCCAAACGGTTTCTCAAACCTTCCAACTGAATATTCACAATGGACTCAATCTGGTCTTCACCCAGGCGGTGAAAGATCACAATGTCGTCCACGCGATTGAGAAATTCGGGACGGAAAAACTGGCGCAGTTCTTTTTGAAGCGCGTCTTTTAAATCCGCGTCGGTTTTCTTGGCTTCCATTATCTGGCTGGAAGCGATATTGCTGGTCATGATGAGCACGGTGTTTTTAAAGTCCACCACCCGGCCCTGGCTGTCGGTGAGACGGCCGTCATCCAAAACTTGTAAGAGAATGTTAAAGACGTCCGCGTGGGCCTTTTCGACCTCGTCGAACAACACCACGCTATAGGGACGGCGGCGGACCGCTTCGGTCAATTGGCCGCCTTCGTCATAACCCACATAGCCCGGAGGAGCGCCGACGAGACGCGAGACCGAGTGTTTTTCCATATACTCGCTCATGTCGATGCGGACCATCATCTTTTCATCGTCAAACAGGTACCCGGCCAAAGCTTTGGCCAGTTCGGTTTTACCCACACCCGTGGGACCGACAAAGAGGAAGGAACCGAGGGGACGATTGGGATCGCCCAGACCGGAGCGGGACCGGCGGATGGCGTTCGCCACAGCGACCACTGCTTCGTTTTGACCCACGACGCGTTTTTCTAAAGCACTTTCCAGATGAATGAGCTTTTGGGTTTCACCTTCCATCATTTTGCTAATGGGGATGCCTGTCCACTTCGCGACCACTTCGGCGATTTCCTGATCGGTGACTTCTTCTTTAAGCATGCCGCCCTTTTTCTGGATTTCGGCCAGCTTGTCTTCTAATTCTTTCAAATGTTTTTGGGCTTTGGGCATGATGTCGTAGCGAAGCTCGGCGACCTTATCCAGCTTGCCTTCGCGCTCAAACTTGGTCTCGGCGACCTTGAGGTTATCCAGCTCTTCTTTAACGGTGCGCAGTTCCTGAATGGATTTCTTTTCGATCTGCCATTGAGCCTTCATTTGGGAAGAGCCTTCTTTGAGGTCCGCCATTTCTTTTTCCAGCTTGGCCAGACGGTCTTTGGAAGCCGAGTCTTTTTCTTTTTGAAGAGCCTGCTTTTCGATTTCGAGCTGACGGATTTTGCGTTCCACCTCATCCAGTTCCACCGGCATGGAATCAATCTCGATGCGCAGTTTGGAGGCGGCTTCGTCAATCAAGTCGATCGCCTTGTCCGGTAAAAAACGGTTGGTGATATAGCGGTTGGAGAGAACGGCGGCCGCCACCAAAGCGGCGTCCTGAATGCGCACGCCGTGATGCAGTTCGTAGCGTTCCTTGAGCCCGCGAAGAATGGAAATGGTATCGGGAACTGTGGGTTCACCCACCATCACCTGTTGAAAGCGGCGTTCTAACGCGGAATCTTTTTCAATGTACTTGCGGTATTCGTTGAGCGTTGTGGCGCCCACCGCGCGCAGTTCACCGCGGGCCAAAGCGGGCTTAAGCATATTGCTGGCGTCCATTGAGCCTTCGGCGGCACCTGCACCCACCAGGGTATGAAGTTCATCGATGAAGAGAATAATTTGGCCTTCGCTGGAAGTAACTTCTTTCAGGAAAGCTTTCAGGCGGTCTTCAAACTCGCCGCGAAACTTGGCGCCGGCTACCATGGCGGAAAGATCCATGGCGATGACTTTTTTGCCTTTCAAACCTTCGGGCACGTCACCGGAGACAATTCGGTTGGCCAGCCCTTCCACGATGGCGGTTTTACCCACACCCGGTTCGCCGATGAGCACGGGGTTGTTTTTGGTGCGGCGGGACAGCACTTGAATGACCCGACGGATTTCCTCGTCCCGGCCAATGACCGGGTCGAGCTTGCCTCTGCGGGCCAGGTCCGTCAGGTCTTTGCCGTATTTTTTAAGGGTTTCGTATTTGCCTTCGGGGTTTTGATCCGTGACACGGGTATTGCCCCTGACTTCCGCTAGAGCGTGCAAAACCTTGTCGCGGTTGAGGCTGAATTGCTTAACGACCTTTTTCACACCCCAGTCTTCGGGATGGCCCTGGGCGCCGGGAGCGTCGAGCAGAGCTAATAACAAATGCTCGGTCGAGACATATTCGTCTTTCATCTTGTCCGCTTCTTTTTGAGCTGCGTCCAGCGTTTTGCCCAGACGGGGCGAAATATAAAGCTGTTGCCCGCCCTCGACTTTGGGGAGACCTTTCACATCCTGTTCCAACAGTTTTTCAACCGCCGAAGGTTCGACACCGATCTTTTTCAGAATGGGGTCAACGACGCTTTCTTCCTGTTTTAAAAGCGCCAGAAACAAATGCTCGTTATCAACTTGTTGATGCCCATGCTCGCTAGCCAGGCTTTGCGCCGCCTGAACGGCTTTTTGGGCGTTCAGGGTAAATTGGTTAATATCCATGGTAAAACCTCAGTATTTATTGAATGAATCAGGTCTAACTTAGGACTGAAATTGAGGTCTTTCAATGATGGAAATCATATTTTTGAAAATTGAGTGAATAAATGGATTACTTTTCCTGAAAAGCTTTGGGGTCATCCA
>Ga0302155_10002340_pt1 | contig 12950 bp, 13 predicted proteins | sample I_Bog_N3_1_FD_193508 | JGI IMG/M metagenome (GOLD analysis project Ga0302155, IMG submission 193508) | Peat permafrost microbial communities from Stordalen Mire near Abisko, Sweden - I_Bog_N3_1 | ecosystem: Environmental > Terrestrial > Soil > Wetlands > Peat | place: Sweden: Abisko, Stordalen...
ATGCGTGCCCCCGGCATGACGATGTTCCGCATGCCACTTCCCGTTTGGGCCATCTTTATCACAGCAATCCTCCTGATCTTTGCGATTCCCGTTCTCTCGGCAGCAGCGGCATTGATCGCCTTTGATCTGAATTTTGGAACTAGTTTCTATGAACCTGCCGGTGGCGGACAGCCGATCCTCTGGCAGCACCTTTTCTGGTTCTTCGGCCATCCCGAGGTCTATATCCTGATTCTCCCCGCCATGGGTTTTGTCTCGGAAATCCTGTCCGTATTTTCACGCAAGCCGGTGTTCGGTTACAAGGCGATGGTCTATGCCATGAGTATCATCGGCCTGCTTGGATTCATCGTCTGGGGCCATCACATGTATGTCAGCGGAATGAGTCTCACACTGAGCGCTCTCTTCTCCGTCTCCACGATGGTCATTGCGGTTCCTAGCGCGATCAAGACCTTCAACTGGATGGGCACGATCTGGCGCGGTTCGATTCACTACACGGTGCCGATGGCCTTCGCCGTGGCTTTCGTTTCCATGTTTGTGATCGGGGGGCTCAGCGGCATCTTCATGGCCTCCACGCCGGTCGATCTGTTTGTTCATCACACCTACTTCATTGTGGCCCATTTCCACTATGTCCTCTTTGGTTCATCGGTCTTTTCCATTTTTGCTGCGATCTATTTTTGGTTCCCGAAAATGTCTGGCAGGATGTTCAACAACACGCTCGGCTGGATTCATTTCTGGGGAACTTTCTTCTTCTTCAATCTCACCTTTTTCCCGATGCATAATCTGGGACTGGCCGGGATGATGCGCCGTATTTCGGATCCGACAGTCTATGACTGCCTGAAGCAGGTTCAGCCACTCAATGTGGTCTGCACCATTGGTGCGATGGGGCTCGGTTTTTCCATGATACCATTCTTGATCAACATGTTCTGGAGCATGAAGTGCGGCCCGAAAGCACTGCCCAACCCCTGGCATTCCACTACCTTGGAATGGACGGTGGATTATCCGATCCAGCACGGTAACTTCCCCGTGACGCCGACGGTCTATCATGGGCCTTACGAGTACAGTGTGCCGGGAATGGAAAAGGATTTCCTGCCACAGAATGAAAAGGCCCCTGACCACGTCACCTTGGAGGCACACTAGCCGACCTATCGTGGACAACGGTCGCAACACTGCTACAGACAACCAAGGGGGAGGTTCACTCCCTCTGGTTCATAGTGTTGCCTTGCTGGCCGCCGTGGCCACTTTTCTCCTGATCGTCGTGGGAGGTCTTGTCACTTCGAAGGGGGCCGGGATGTCGGTGCCCGACTGGCCCACCACCTATGGGTACAACATGTTTCTCTTTCCTTACTCCAAATGGGTGGGTGGCATCTTCTGGGAGCATTCACATCGTCTGCTTGCCACAGGAATCGGGCTGATCACACTAATTTTAGCGACTGTCGTTTTCCTGAAGGAAAAACGCTCCTGGGTTCGTTGGCTGGCTGTCGCCGCTGTGATCGGGGTTATTCTTCAAGGTGTGCTCGGAGGTCTGCGCGTAACTCTCTACAAGGATCAACTCGGTATTTTCCATGCCCTGCTGGCACAAAGTTTCTTTGGACTCCTGCTGGTGATGACAGCGATCACAGGGCGTGGATTCCTCTCCGGTTCCTGGTTTCAGGATCGGGCGGTGGCTTCACTGCGCTGGTTGGTGCTGGCGGGACTTCTGCTGACCTATTTCCAACTTGGCGTTGCCGCAACGATCCGCCATCAGCATGCCCCTCTGGCAATCCGTGATTTTCCGGCCGCCTATGGGCAGTTCATCCCTGATTTGTCTCCGAGTGCCGTAGATCGGATCAACTCCGAGCGTGCCCACGACAATATTGCTTCCGTCACTACATGGCAGATTCTTCTCCAGTTAATCCATCGCGGGGGAGCTGTTGCCTTGCTGCTCGTCGTGCTGGCGGTTTCATATTTCTCCGTCAAGATCACACCCCTTGGACACTGGATGCGCTCCTGGAGCCTGCTGTGGGTGGGTGGGATCCTGCTACAGATCCTTCTCGGAGGTATCACGATCTGGACCAATAAGGCCGCCGATGTGGCCACTGCCCATATGGCCCTGGGGGCACTTCTTACCGGATTGTCGATACTTTTCACGTTCCGTCTCTTCTGTGCTGCTTCCAACGTGCCCTCAAGGAACGAGGAAGAGGAATGTGCGATGATGACCTCTTCCACCACCAGACACTCCATCGCATGAACGGTTCTGATTCCATCACCGTGAAGCAGGCCGGTCTTCTTTCCGATCTGAGCGAACTGTTTAAAGCCAGGCTTTCTTTCTTAGTGCTCCTGACAACGCTGGTCGGTTTTCTGCTCGGATGGCATGGGCCGATGGATTACACCGTGCTTGCGGCAACACTTCTTGGGACAGCGCTGAGCGCTTGCGGAGCTTCCGCACTGAATCAATGGCTCGAACGTGACCTGGATGGACTGATGCGCCGGACGGCAGATCGTCCCTTGCCTGCCGGTCGGATGCATCCTTCAGATGCCCTGCTCTTCGGGTTGCTTTGCTGCGGAGCGGGGGTTGCCCTGCTGGCCCTCCTGGTGAACCCACTGACGGCGATCCTTTCGTTTCTAACGATAGTGATTTACGCGGTCATCTACACGCCGATGAAGCGTGTGAGTGAACTAAACACCCTTCTTGGGGCCGTTCCCGGAGCGCTTCCCCCGTTGCTAGGATGGACGGCTGCGACAGGACATCTCGATGTCGGCGGATGGATTCTCTTTCTGATTCTTTGGTTCTGGCAAATGCCGCACTTTCTGGCAATTGCGTGGCTCTACCGGGATCAGTATGCCGCCGCCGGATTCAAAATGATCAGCACCCGTGATCCCGAAGGATGGGCAACTGGGTGGCAGGCGCTGATTTATTCCACTGCCCTTACGGCGATCACCTTGCTGCCGGGGCTGTTGGGATTTGCCTCACCCTACTATTTTTTCGCCGCCCTGGCCTTGGGGGCTGCGATGGTTTTCCTCTCCGCTGATTTTCTCCGTTTAAGGAACCCCTGCGCCGCGCGCAGACTTTTCTTCGCCTCCATCATTTATTTGCCACTTCTACTGGGGGCGCTGATTGCCTTTTCACGATGACAACTCCCGTTACAAGAAAGTGAAACGCACTACCCAACAGTATGCCATTCTGGCTGGTTTGGTTGTTTTTTGTCTCGCGCTTTGCACGCTTGTCGTGGTGTTGATGTTGCACCGTGGCCCTGCTGTCGCCTATTAGTCTTTACCCGAACTTTCGATCATGAATAACGCCGGCTTCAACAATGCTTCTCTCTTCCATGCGCCTCCTGTAGAGGGCGCGCATCACGACTCACACCCGAAGACGCCCGCCGCGATCTGTCGCCTGGGAACAATCGTTTTCCTTTGTTCCGAGGCATTGCTCTTCAGTGCCTTGATCTCGGTTTATCTTGTCTGTCGTCAGGCTGGTGGATTCTCAAACTGGCCGCCAAATTTTCATGACGGCATTGAGCTTCCACCCATGCCGAAACTGCTCACGGGTATCAACACGATTATTCTGGTAAGCAGCAGCTTTGTTTATCATGCAGCTGAAAGCTCCGTGAAAAAGGGCAAGTCTGGCGCAGGCTGGATTCTTCTGGCCGCCGCTCTGGGAGCCACCTTCGTCGGCATCCAGAGCATCGAGTGGACCCATCTCTATCACGAAGGCCTCTGGTTCAACAAAGGCGGTGTCTATGGATCCAGTTTCTTCACGCTGACCGGATTTCACGGTGCCCATGTCACTGTCGGAGTGTTGCTGATCCTCTGGTGCTTCTACCTTCAGGTGACCAAGCGCACATTTACTCCCGAGCGCCATGTGGCCCTGGAGAATGTCGGTCTCTACTGGCACTTCGTCGATGTGGTCTGGGTTTTCCTGTATGTGATTCTCTACTGGCTCTGAACATCTTTCGGAGCCACATAGAGTCGTGAGTGCAGAACCCAAGAGACTCTCGCTCATGGCGTGGGTGGTGACCTTTCTGGTGGTCGCAGTGTTGATTGCCGGTGCAGCCACTCTCTTTCGCCACTCGGAAAGGAAATCCTCTGATCCGTTTCCCGTGATAGCAGATGTGCCCGATTTCCATTTCACCACGCAGGAAGGCAAGACGCTCTCCCGTTCCGATTTGCTCGGGAAGGTTTGGGTCGCCGACTTTATCTTTACCCGCTGTCCCGGTCCGTGCCCAATGATGTCCGCGCGCATGGCTGAAGTCTCCCGGGAACTGACCAAAGCAAACGATGTCCGTCTGGTCTCGGTCTCGATTGATCCTGAACACGATACTCCCGAGGTGCTGAGCAATTACGCCACCCACCTCCAGGCTGATCCGAAACACTGGATTTTCCTAACAGGACCTAAGAAGGAGATTCAGGACTTCACCACCCGGGGAATGCTTCAGGCCCTGGCGACCGATTCGTCCGGCATTCCGACCCATTCCACGAGATTTCTTGTGATTGATCGTGAAGGCAGGATTCGGAAGACGCGCAATCTTGAAGAGCCGGAATTGGTTCAGAAGCTTTTGATGGACATTGGATCGCTCCTGCGGGATTCTTCCACCGTTGGGTCATCAGATACTCTAACAGCACAATGAATCTCCGGACATTTCTCAGAGCCATCCTAACAGGATGTGTTGGCATCGTTGTCACCGCATCCACCGCGGTTGCGTGCCCCGATTGCACCTTGCAAGACTCCGGTGGCATCATTGAGCCGCAGACCGTGATGGCAAAACTTGCCTTCTCAGCGAGCACTGTCCTGCTAATGGCGATCGTATTTTCCGCCATTGGATTTTTAGTCTGGTCGATGGTGAAGGCCTGTCGTGACCTAAACAAGGAGCGCCCCCTCTCTCACAACGATGGTCGTTAAACGGGCCGCATGAAGGTCGCCGATCTCCCCGTCATTAATGCCACACTGAACGGGATCAGTGCGTTCCTGATCCTAACTGGCTTCGTGATGATCAAGAAGGAACATAAACGCGCCCATGCGCTCTGCATGGCAAGTGCAATCGTTACCTCGGCTCTCTTTCTGGGGTGTTATCTCACCTACCATTTTTTTAAAGCCGGACACGTCACGCACTTCACCTATCCGGGTTGGCCGAAATGGCTCTATTTCATTATCCTGGGGACGCACACCCCGCTTGCTGTCCTTGTGCTTCCCCTCATCGCGATGACCGTGACGCCCGCATTGCAGCAGCGCTTTGATGCGCACAAGCGCATGGCACGATGGACGCTTCCGATCTGGCTCTATGTTTCCGTGACAGGTGTGCTCGTCTATCTGATGCTCTACGTATGGTTTCCATCCGCGAAGATCTGAGTTATGAAAATCCGCCTCCTGCCGGCTCGGGGATCGAGCGGACGGGAATGCTCGATGCTTTTGCCCATGACACCCGGGAGGATATCCTCGTGCTGGCGATGTTTGAGACCCGTGCTTGGGAACATGGGGAAAAGCAACTTTATCAGCTTCAGGAAAAGCTGAATGCCTATGTTTCCTTCATCCTCGACGGGGAAATGAAGGAAGCCTTCCCGCATCTTGTGGGGAAACCGGTGAGGATCGAATTGAGAACTTCCCATGAGCCGCCGCGGCGTGCGATCGAATTTCTGGACCGTGCCCGCGCTCAACTGGCCCTCCAGGAGATCGGTCTGGAAGTCGTGCTGATCGGAGAACAGCCGGAATCCACTGGCTGTTGCGGTGGCAAACAGGCTGTGTCAGAAGGGTGCTGTGGAGGAGGCGGATCTGGTGGGGGAGAAAATCAGGATCACGCCCACGATCACCAGGATGCGGCCCCTGCCCCTGAATATTCCCATCAAGGCGGGGGCTGCGGCTGTCGTCACTAAAAGCCTCTTTTTTCTCTAAACGGGCATGATAGAACTCAACACAACCACGCGACCGCGCAATGTCGACTGGAAGCGGGCTGCGGCCATCCTCTATGGGGATTGGGGAACGAGTAAGGCGTATGTGATCGGTCTCGCCTTTGCGGTAGCCGGATACAGTTCCCCCTGGCTGATTGCGGGGATGTGTCTTCTGACGGCTATCGTCGGATATAACTACATCGTCATTTGCAGGCATTATCCCAACGGTGGTGGCGTCTATGCCAGTGTGCGTCACCGCTCCGAGGTGATCTCGATCGTCGGAGCGTTCCTCCTGATAGCCGACTACATCGTCACAGCAGCGGTGAGCGCCCTTTCTGCGTTCCTCTATCTCGGGGTGCCTCATCCGGAGTATTGGGCCTGCGGTTCGATCCTCTTGATCGGTGCTCTCAATTATTTCGGCCCCAAGCATACCGGCGGTCTTGCCGTGTTGGTCTCCGTACCGACTGCCATTGTGGTTGTCCTGCTGGCACTCTTTGCACTGCCTCATCTCGGACAGGCGGTGTCTCATCTCCAGCCTCCAACTGGAGGCCTCCTTCATAATTGGAACGCCTTTGTCGGTATCGTGCTGGCGCTTTCCGGTGTCGAAGCCATTGCCAATGCCACCGGCGTGATGAAGCTGAATCCAGGCAGCACGCTGGAAAAACCAAATGTCTCCAAGACTGCGACCAAGGCGATCCTCGTCGTTATGGTGGAAGTCTGTCTCATGACGGGTCTTCTCGGACTGGCCATGGCGGCACTTCCCAATATGGTTGCCTCGCATGGCGATGTGAATGCTCCGGGTGCCGAAGGAGTGCGTGATTACATGCTTCGCTACATGGGGCAGGTTTTCGTCGGCAATGTTTTTGGCCCGCTGGCCGGACAGGTGATGGGCTGGGCAGTGAGTATTGTTTTTGGTGTTCTGCTCCTCTCTGCCGTGAATACTGCCCTCATGGCACTGAGTTCAATCTCCTTCCTGATGGCAAGGGATCAGGAATTGCCTCCAATTTTCACCAAACTCAATAGTTTCGGCGTGCCGAACGCCGGATTGGTTTTTGCCATGATCATCCCCGCAGGGTTGGTGATTCTGGTGAGCGACATGTCTGGATTGGCTGATCTCTATGCCGTCGGCGTGGTCGGTGCGATCGCCACAAACCTTGGAGCTACAAGTACCGACTGGAAGCTGGCGCTCAAAACACATGAGCGGAGTATCATGTTCGTCACCTTTTTGATCATGGCGGCCATCGAGATTTCCCTCTTCATCGACAAGCCAAATGCCCTGCGATTTGCCATTAGTGTCCTGGTGGTCGGCCTGATCCTGCGAGGTCTGGCAAAGGAGTCTGCCCAGCGCAAGAGTGATGCCGCACAGGAAGCCGCGTTGGAAGCCGCAGTTATAGCCGTTGAGAGTGCCGCCAAGTCCGGAGGGAGATCTGCGGGAGCAGCGATCACGACAGGGACAGCAATCGCCCCCGTCCCGGTTCGCAAGGCTTACTCGGGCCCCATGCTGACAGCCGTTCGCGGACCGGGCCGCACGCTTGATTTTGCCGTGAATGAAGCGGCAGATAATGGTCAACCTCTCTATGTGCTCTTCGTGAGGGAGCAACAGGTGATCGCGCCAGGGGATCGCCGCAGAAAGTGGTTCGAGGATGATGAGGCAAAGGCTGTCTTTGAGCCGCTACGTTCCAAGGGGCTTGGGGAGACGATTATTCCCTGCTATGCGGTGAGCGATGCTCCGGCTCACACCATCGCCGATCTGGCCTCCACCATTGGAGCTGAGAGGGTCTTACTCGGAGCCCCGCAGCGCGGTTCCTTCATTCACATTCTCCGAGGGAATATTGTGCGGGACGTGGCGAAGCTGCTTCCCGATGATATTCATCTACTCGTCACTGTGTGACGAGCCCGGTGAGGCTTGGGATTGAACTCGGGCGTTGCCCTGCGCTTGCCGTAGGACTACAACGGCTGACGCTTGTCCGCCTTGCTCTTCATCCAAACTTCCAGCGCCTTATTGCAGAAGTCTATTCAGCAACGTAAAAAATGGAGACACCTCCTAAAGCTTTGAAGCAAGGGGCTTATTAGGCTTCGGAAGATTTATCTTCCGGTGGAAACCAGTCACGGGTGGCGTTGCAGGCACTGCAGACGGTCAGCATGATGGGAACTTCGACGAGGACGCCGACCACGGTGGCCAGTGCAGCACCTGAGGAAGGGCCGAAGAGGGTGATGGCGACGGCGACGGCAAGCTCGAAGAAGTTGCTTGCTCCGATTAGGGCACCGGGTGCGGCGACATTGTGAGGCACCTTGAGCCAGCGCATCAGGAGATAGGCGAGGCTGGAATTGAAGTAAACTTGGATGATGATCGGCACGGCAAGGAAGAGCACGGCCAGCCAACGGTGGGTGATGTTTTCTGCCTGAAAGGCAAAGATCAGAATCAGGGTGAGCAGGAGGGCGATCATGGTCACCGGTTGAAATTTCGGCAGGAAGAACTTCTCAAGCCACTCAGTTCCGCGTGTCTTGAGGAGCAGGGTGCGTGTCAGCCATCCGGCAACGAGTGGAATCACGATAAAGACGACCACAGAGGTGATGAGCACCGAGGAGGGAACCACCACACCGGAGACACCGCAGAGGAACATCACAATCGGGGCGAATGCGACGAGCATGATCAGGTCGTTTAGCGCCACTTGGACGAGGGTGTAGGCGGGGTCTCCATCGGTCAGATAAGACCAGACAAAGACCATCGCGGTGCAAGGAGCCGCTGCAAGGATGATCAGCCCGGCCGTGTACTCGCGCGCCGTGGCAGGATCGATCCACGGTGAGAAGAGATGCTGGATGAAGAGCCACCCAAGGAAGGCCATGCTAAAGGGTTTCACAATCCAGTTCACAAAGAGGGTCACGAGCAGCCCCTTCGGTCGGCGTGTCACCCCGACGATGGCGCTGAAATCGATCTTCAGCATCATGGGATAGACCATGAGCCAGATCAGAATGGCAATCGCCACATTCACATGAGAGTCATGGCCAAACTCCCAGGTGCTGAGCGCGGCGACTCCCTTGGGAGTGATGGTGCCGAGCAGTACGCCCGTCACCATGCAGAGGAGTACCCAGAGGGTCAGATTGCGTTCAAAGAAGGCGAGTCTTCTCTTGGCAGGGGCGTATAAAGTTTCCATGAGATTTTCTTTTTCCAAATTATAGGTCTTTCCCTCTCTTCAATCCTGCGGCGTAGGCTTCAAAGACGAGTCTGATCTGATCACGCACGCGGCGGAATTCCTTGAGGATCTCCTCCTCGGTTCCTGTTGCATGGGCGGGATCATCAAATCCCCAATGAAAACGGTGCAACTGTCCTGGGAACATTGGGCAGGCTTGGTCGGCATTACCGCAAACGGTGATCACCGTATCTACGGGACGGCTCAGGAACTCATCCATGTGCTTGGAGTGGTGCCCTGAGATATCGATCCCGATTTCATTCAAGACTTCGATGGACGTTGGATGGACATATCCAGCCGGTTTGGAACCGGCACTGGCGACATCAATGAGATCGCCCGCTGCTGCACGGAGGATGCCCTCGGCTAGATGGCTGCGGCAGGAGTTGCCGGTGCAGAGGATGAGAACAAGAGGCTTGGTGGTCATCAATGGGAAGAAAGCTGAAGGCTGAAACCTGAGTAGTGAGTAGGTTTGGGCTCAGCAGCAGCCCGAACCGGAGCAGCAGGAATCGCTTGCGGGTTGGAGTGACGGAGGGAGGCAAATCTCTTTCGCCAGACAGTCGGTGTGCTTGGAGCGCAAGGTGAAGACGATGGTCGTCTCGGCGATAGTTCCGCTTTCAACTGGGAACTGGGAGATCAGCCCATCTTCGTATTCGAGTTCCACGTCCAAGTCCTCATTCCCGATGATGGGGGCAGCGCGATCAATGATCTCTGCAAGTTTTCCGGCTGGAAGTCGGTGATCCGTATCCTCGGCCACCCAAGCTTGGAGGGAGAGGTTGGAGATTTTACGAACGGTGGCACCGCAATCCAGAAAGGTCTTGTCGATCCGTCCCACCTCGGTGATGTGGGCGTGAATCGGAATTCTGCCACCATCTGGAAGGATGAATTGAAGATGATGCTTGGGATGGGCAACGAGGAGTTCCAGGAGTGTCGAGGTGTTCATGAGTTTTAGCAGGCGCAACTGAGTCTGGCTGATCGGGAGGTGGTGATCAGATCGATGCAGCGGAAGAATTCCCCGAAGCAGGGGCAGGCAATCTGGTAATAGACGGAGACGCCCCTCTTCTCGAAGACGAGCAGGCCCGCTTTTTTCATCACGGCCAGATGTTTGGAAAGGGTCGTCACATCGCAGCCTGCCAGATGGGTGAGTTCATTCACGCATTGTTCGCCGTGAGTCAGTCGCTCCATGATCAGCAGGCGCGTGGGGTGGGCCATCGCCTTGACGACAAGGGACCGATCGGAGGCATTCTTTTTCAGGGTTGTGGAAGAGGGTCGCATAGTTGGCAAAAATGCCAAATAATCCACCGTGAAGGTGAGAGTCAAGAAGCATCGGGATTTTAGAGCGATTTAAATAATAGTGTGGCCATCGATTTGCAGGCGCCATGGGGTTGGTTGGCAAGGAGCAAGTGAAGTGGCTGTAGTCACTGTGCTACAGTTCGAGCGATGCGACACCGCCAAACGCTCTATGCCGCTGTAAAGAATAGCTATAGAATTACTAAACCGCTCTAATCCTGAAGCGACTGCTTCTGAGGAGCAAGAACGCCTAGAATTCCGCCGTGGGCATCGGCTTCCTGGCAGAGCGAGGCGTAGAGGCCATCTGCAGCCAGCAAGGAATCATGAGTGCCGCGCTCCACGATACGCCCCCTTTCCATGACAAGAATCTGATCGGCGTGACGGACTGTGGAGAGGCGGTGGGCAATGACAAAGCTGGTGCGGCCCGCGAGCAGGTGCTGCAGCGCTTCCTGAATCAGCCGCTCGGTGGTGTTATCGACGCTGGCCGTTGCCTCATCGAGGACGAGGATTGGGGGATTTTTCAGCAGCGCGCGGGCGATGGAGAGGCGTTGTTTCTCCCCGACGCTGAGTTTGACTCCCCGTTCGCCCAGCTGGGTATGGAGTTTCTTTGGAAGGCGACTGACGAAGGAGTTGGCGTTGGCGGCAGCAAGAGCGACCCACATTTCCTCTTCAGTGGCATCGGGTTTGCCGATGCGGAGATTGTCGGCCGTGGTTCCGTTAAAGAGAAAACTCTCCTGGGTCACCATGGCCACCGAGTGGCGCAACCGTGAAAGAGATATTTTCCTGATCGATACCCCATCGAGCAGAATGTCACCGGAGCTGAGTTCATAAAAGCGGCTCAGGAGATTTATCAGCGATGTTTTTCCAGCGCCGGTGGGACCGACAAGGGCGATCATCTCTCCGGGACGGGCGTGAAGGGTGATGTCATGGAGAACCGGGGTATTGTCCTGGTACTGGAAGGAGACGCTGTTGTAGCGCACATCCCCCTTCTGCGAATTTGAGGAAAGATTGGAATCCTTGAAAAACTCGGCCGATGAAGATTCCTTGTAACCCGGTTCGATGGTGGCATCGAGAATGGAGAAGACGCGTTCGCTTGCGGCCCTCCCAGCCTGGAGAAGCTGATTCAGGGAATGAAGCCGTCCGATCGGCTCATAGAGGTAGCGGGCAAGGAGCAGAAAGGCGGTCAGGACGCCGATATCCATTCCGTTGTGGAGGACTCGTGTGCCGCCAACCAAGAGGATCGCTACCATCCCGACATTGCCGAGGAAATTCATCGTGGGGCTATAAATCGCCCAATAACGCATGACGATCAGCGAGGCATCGCGCAGGGTGTTGCTGGCGGCGTTGAAACGGGCGTGCTCCCGCTTCTCGCTGGTGTAGGTCTTGATCTGACGGATCCCGTCGAGGTTGTCGTGCAGGAGGGAGTTCAGTGCCGAGGTAGCCTTGCGGGCAGTCCGGTAACGCTTGCCCGCAGTGAGTGTGTAGGCGAGGGCTCCAATGGCGAGCAAGGGGAGCGGGGTCAGTGCGGCGAGGGTCAGGGTGCCGCTGTAGTGAATCATCATGGCCAGAACAATGACGATCTGGAGAAGGGCGACGGTTCCCTGTTCAATCCCGTCGATCAGCACGCGTTCGACGCTGGTTACATCCTCGACGAGTCGGGTCATAACGTCGCCAGTGGACCTGTTATCAAACCATTGGAGAGGGAGCATCTGGATGCGCTCGTAGAGATCGCTGCGAAGATCAAAAATCACCCGTTGTTCGAAGTGGTTATTGAGCAGAATGCGCAGGCAGTTTAGCAGATCCTGGGCAAAGAAAGCTGCGAGACCCGTCATGATGAGGGGGATGAATCGCTCGGGGTGATGGCTGCGCAGAACTTGGTCGATGATCTGCTGCGTGACGGCAGGGAAGACCACCACGGTCAGTGTGCTCCCGATGGCGCAGACCATCGTGGCAAAAGCCATCCAAGGATAGCGGGCCGTGTAACCAAAGACACGCAGGAGAATTCGCATAGACTTAAAGAAGAGGTTCCGCTTCCAGGATGCAATGCCGAGGATCGGTAAAGATGGGGTTCGAGAAGGAATCAATTTATCGACAATTCATTATTGTCTCTTGTAGAAACAGTTGCGATTAATTGATCGATAGATCGGTGGTTTTTTAAGGGCCTAATGGCTAAAAATCGCCATGTAGGGGAAGTAACCCCGACATTGGCCAAAAATCACCAACAATGGGCATTCCTCTAGTATGTGCAACAGTGAGAATGTGAAAGAGGCACCTGAAGCGTACGTTTTTAGGGATTGCTGGGAAAGTTGGCATAGGGGTTGCTTTAATCCCCTTACCGCCCCAATAGGCGCAAAACAACAACACCAACCCATGATAAAGAAAACAACCTCTGTGATTCGATTGCTCGCAGCTGTCGCCTCCCTGGCGATGCTAGGAGCAGTCACATCCACCCTACACGCGGATACCAACGCACCGGCAGCAGCGCCGACACCAGCGGCGGCCCCGACACCATTAGCGACGCCGAATCCAACAAATAGTGCCTTCGCGTCGGCAAGCATCACCAATCAGGTTGCCTTCCTCGAGGCGGCTCATAGCAACAGTGATCCTGATCCCTCA
>Ga0302155_10002351_pt1 | contig 12912 bp, 10 predicted proteins | sample I_Bog_N3_1_FD_193508 | JGI IMG/M metagenome (GOLD analysis project Ga0302155, IMG submission 193508) | Peat permafrost microbial communities from Stordalen Mire near Abisko, Sweden - I_Bog_N3_1 | ecosystem: Environmental > Terrestrial > Soil > Wetlands > Peat | place: Sweden: Abisko, Stordalen...
AGTGGAGAGCTGCCTACCGGTTACGGCTGTGCTTTCCATCGACGAGATGGCCTGCCGGCTGATGGGGCGGGAGCGGCCGCTGCTGGCGGCGATGGAGCTGGGCCGTCAGGTGAAAGCGACGATCCGGGAGAAGGTCGGCCCGATGCTGCGCAGCTCGGTCGGGCTGGCCACAAATCGCTATCTTGCGAAAGTGGCCAGCGACATGGAGAAGCCCGATGGCCTGATCGCGCTGCCGCTGGACATTTTGCCCGAGGCGCTGCGCCATCTCACGCTGCGGGATCTGCCCGGCATCGGCGCGAAGACGGAGAAGCGGCTGAACGACAAGGGCATCCACAGCATGGAGCAACTGCTGACTTTGGATTGCGAAAAGGCCGGGGAGCTGTGGGGGTCGGTGTGGGGCGAGAGGCTTTGGCACTGGCTGCAAGGGGAAGACTTCGACATGGCCGACACCGAGCATTTGAAGTCGCTGAGCCATCAGCATGTGCTGGCGCCGGAGATGCGGACGCCGGAAAAGGCCTGGGCGGTGGCGCACAAACTGCTGCACAAAGCGGCCATGCGGCTGCGCGCAGGTGGGCTTTGGACAAGCAGCATCGGGTTGGCCATTGGATTTGCGGGACCGAAGGGCGAGCGAGGGCCGGTGAGCAACTTCGGAGTGCCGACGAAAGGCTGGAAGAGCGAAATCAAGCTGAGCGAGTGCCGGGATAACCAGACGCTGATTGCCGCTTTGACGCGACTCTGGGCGAGCAAGCCGACGGGCGAGGAATTCAACCATCCTTACTTCATTGGCGTGCATTTGGACGGTCTGGTCCCCGACCGGCTGCATTCGCTGAACCTGTTTGACGGAACAGAGGACGAGCAGTCGCGCGCCAAGCTGCTGGCCGTGATGGACCAGCTCAACAACAAATATGGATTGAGCACGCTGGCGCCGGCGACGATGCTGACGGCTTACAAGTCCGCACCGACGCGAATCGCCTTCCACAGCATTCCGGAACTGTTTTAGAAGCAGGGAACAGGGAATAGGGAACAGGGAATAGCTGACGGAAGCTGGGTGAGGGATGCGGATTCCCATCCTTCACCGGGGGCCCGAAGATGGGGTACCTGGTCCCTTGTGGCTTTTGATTATTTCGGGATTGCCGGCTACACAACCGGAACCCGGAAACCTTGGTCAGATTTCAGATTTGTTTGCCGCAGCCAACGGTCGAACAGCGCGAAACCCATCGACGGTGACTGGGAACGAATCGAAGCCCAAATCTGACAACACAGCCTCGATTTTCGCAGTCAAACGAGCGCCAATGACCTCCAAAACTGTGTAGGGCGGGTCCGCAGAATCGGAACCGTGGTGCAGATCGATAGTTCCAAGGTATTCAAGAAGCGTCTCTTCGGGAGAATCGGTTTCTGCGGCATTAAAGGTCGTCACACCTTCCAGGTGGCTGCGTGTTGGAAACTGAGCCCACAGGTTCTCTGCAATTGCATGATTGACCGGCGAATCAACAATCCACACTGGTCCCAACGCCAACAAATCCGGGAGTCGAGAGCCGAAAGCCCGGTCGAGAACGACGGACACTAAGTAGGGAGCTGTGCTCATTAGTCAGATCATAAAGCCCGAACGTCGATAACGCCTGGATGGTGGCTAGCTCGGAAGCTATGTCGTGTACGAGCACATCTCTCGATTAGCGCGCGCTGGTCGGCCCCCTCCGAACTTTTTTCTCCCAATCGCGTACTCTCTGCATCCCTGGGAACGCATTTTTGCGGATAAGAGAGTAGAAGCGAAACTTATGGCCCACGATTGGCAGGCGGACTTTGAACAGCTCGTGGACCAGCACCAGTCAATGGTCTTTTCGCTGGCGCTGCGGATGACCGGAGATCGCGGGCTGGCGGAAGAGATTGCGCAGGATGTCTTTCTGGAACTGGATCGCAACCTGGGCAGGATCGAGAACGCCGACCATGCGTGTTTCTGGCTGCGGCGCGTGGCGATGAACCGCTCTACAGATGCGATGCGCAGGCGAAGAGTCAGAGGCATGGATTTGTGGGTGGAGATGGAAGATGTTCATGGCGTAACGACGGAAGATCGCGGCACTCCACTGGGCGCGCGGCTGGAACAACTGCTGGCCACGCTTTCAGAACCGCAACGCGCGGCGTTGATTCTTCGCTATCAGGAGGACCTGACGCCCGAGGAGATTGCGGACACGCTCGACGCGCCGCTTTCGACGGTGAAGAGCCATTTGCAGCGGGGGTTGAAGCTGTTGCGGGCCAAGGCGCAGAGTCATTTGAAGGAATACGTGAGGGATAACAAGTACGCGGGGGGAGCTTGACCGATGGATGAATTTGAAAGCGAGATGCGGCAGGCTTTTGAGCGCAGGCCCGCACCGCCCGGCCTTAAGCGCAGGCTGATGGAGAAGAGGCGAACGCGCAAGCCATACGATTCATTCTTCACGTGGCAGCGGCTGGCGGCTTCGCTTGCACTGACAGCGATTTTGGCTGGCGGCTTGCAGTGGCGCAATGTGGAGGAACGGCGCAAGGAAGAGGAGGCGCGCGAGCAGGTGATGACCGCGTTGCGCATTACCAGCCATGCGCTGAACCAGATGAATGCGAGGCTCGCGGCGCGGCGGCGGGGGTCCCAGGATTAGAAGTTTTTTCTCTGGAATAGGGCTGAGGTTTCCCACCCTTGCGACGGAAAAAACTCGCAAGGATGGGGCACGGAGTTTTGTGCGCTGGGAAGAGGGGCCGATGGAGATTTGAGGTCACCTATGCCTCAAATGCGAGATCCTTCGACAGGCTCAGGACAGGCTATGGGGCGCCAGGCACGGCAGCGCGGTACAGGATTAGGGATTAGAAGGTTTGGAATCAAGGAGAAAGTCTTATGCGAAACAGGATTGTCTCATTCATTTTGGCGGCGGGGGTTCTGGCCGCTCCAGCGTTGGCGCAAACAGCGCAGTTGCCTGCACCGTCGCCTATTGAGAAGGAGTTGGCGGCCCGCGCTTCCGATGTAACCGAAGTCACGCTGGGCAAGAACATGCTGGCCTTCGCCGCCAAGATCATGAACGGTAAAGATTCAGACGAAGCGGAGACGCGGCACCTGATTGAAGGGCTCGATGGCATCTATGTCCGCGAGTACGAGTTCGACAAGGATGGACAATTCTCGGCGGATGAGGTCGAGCAGTTGCGCAAGTACTTCGAGACCAGCGAGTGGTCACCGATTGTGAAGGAGCGCCAGCGCAAGACTGGCGAGAGTACCGACGTGATGGTCAAGCTGGTGAATGGCGAGTCGCACGGCATGTTCATTCTCGATGTCGAGCCCAGAGAGCTGACGATCGTGCTGATTCTTGGGCCGGTCCACATGGACGACCTGAGCAAGTTGAAGGGCATTGGCGGGCTCGACGCACTGGGCGATATAGCCAAAGACGTCGACGGCAAAGACAAGGACAAGACCAAGGATAAGAAAGGGGCAGGCAAATGAAACGGTTCTCGATGATGCTCATCGCATTTGTGGCTCTGGCGATTCCCGTGGCCGTTCTGGCCGGCAACGGCGAAGGCGGCTTCGACGGCGTGGTGCACTCCATTGAGAGCCGCTATCACGTGCGGGCAACGCGGATTCCCTTTCTCGGCTTGATCAGCCTGATCTCGAAGAAGGCCACGCACGGCGGAGTTGGCGGCCTGCATGTGGCGGAGATCGACAACTTCTCAGAACCCGTGGACGGCGACGAGTTGAACAGCATGGTCGAGGAAAAGCTCGGAGCAGGCTGGGAGCGGATGATTCGCGAAACCAGCAAGAAGGGTCACGAACAGACGCTGGTTTTCATTCATCCTGAAGGCGACCGGATGGGCATGTTTGTTGTCGATCTGGATGGAAGCGAGATGGATGTGGTGCAGGTCTCTGTCGATCCCAGGCACCTGGACGACGACATCGGCCATTACAGCCATCATCATCGTGACGGCGACAAGGACAGCGGCGACGACGATTCGAAGTAGCCACGCTGAAGACGCCGGGGCAGGAACCAAGTTCGACACCGGAATCAAGCTCGATACGAGAATCAAGCTGTATCTATGCGGCGAGGCGCATCGTTCCTACACTTGAACTTAGTATGGCCAGCCTCGCACCTACGCCGACATCGAGTTATCGAGGCCGGCTTGCGCCCTCGCCCACCGGCTATCTGCATGTGGGTCATGCGCGCACATTTTGGACCGCCTGGCAGCGGGCGCGCGATGCGGGCGGTGCGCTGATCATGCGCATGGAGGACCTGGACCCCGACCGCAGCAAATCTTCTTTTGCCGAAGCTGCCTATGAAGATTTGCGCTGGCTGGGGATTCGCTGGCTGGAGGGGCCTGACAAGGGCGGGCCGTTTGCACCCTATGTGCAAAGCCGCCGGCGATCGATCTACCTGGCTGCATGGCGCAGGCTGCTGCGGCGCGGTTACATCTACCCCTGCCGTTGTTCGCGCAAGGATCTTGAATCTGCGCTCGGTGCGCCGCATGAGAGAGTCGCAGCCGTTTCAAATAGTTCCGTTGCCGCGGGCAAGTGGGATCTGCAGGACGATGAACCTATCTATCCCGGAACCTGCAGGCGGTTGCAGGGCAGCGGCGCGCAACTGCCCGGCCCCACGGCAAGCGATTTTGATACGCCTGAGGGCTGCAACTGGCGGTTCCGCGTGCCCGATGGCGAAACCATCGAGTTTGTCGATCGTAACCTTGGGCGTCAGCGCTTTGTGGCCGGGGTGGACTTTGGCGACTTCGTGGTCTGGCGTCGCGATGGTGTGCCGAGCTACCAGCTTGCGTGCGTGGCCGATGACGCGGCGATGGGCATTACAGAAGTGGTGCGCGGCGCCGATCTGCTCAAGTCAACAGCACGGCAAATCCTGCTCAACCGCGCTCTCGGATATGACAACCCAGTATGGTTCCACTGCCGCCTGGTGGTGGATCATAACGGACGGCGGCTGGCCAAGCGCCACGACTCGCTCAGCCTGCGCGCCCTGCGTCAGCGGGGGCTTACGCCTATGAATATTCTGTCGGCGGAGTTGCCGGTAGAGGTGTAGGACGCAGGTGATCGCTTACCGCTGGCCGGTAGAGCGAAGCAGGTCGAGCTTCTCGAACAGGTCTGCAATGCGGATCAGGATCGGAGTTCCGGGCACGGTAAGCTCGCTTCCGGAAACTCGCTCCAGCCCATTGGCCCCGCCGCGATAAGCCACCCGTGCATTGGAGTCGATTACCCACACATGCTCGACTCCGAACTGGAGATATTTGGTCGCATTGTTCATCGCGTTGCGCATGGTGTCCTCAGGAGACATGATCTCAATGGCAACGAGCGGCGGATGGGTGAGAATGTCCTCTGTCGGAGCACCCAGGCGCAATACGCACACATCGGGGACGAGAAACTTGGTGACCGCGATCTGGACGCGTTGCTCGGTGAGCGCGAACACTCCCCAGGCATCCATATTGTTGGTAAAGATTGTGGCCAGCAATGTCTGCAGGAAAGAGTGCTCGAACTCGCCCAAGTTGCGCTCCACCACCACGCCGTCTTCGTACTCGCAGTCGGGCTCGTAGCCCGTGGAGAGATATTCCTCCACGGAGATCAACCGGCTGCCGAGTTGCTGCTCGCTGTTTGGCTGCGTCGCCATAGGAACAGTATCCTCTCATCCTGTAACAGTCGCAACATTGAATCAGTGGGCGGCGACCGGCGCGGAGCCGCGCGCGGGCGCCGCTGCTCGCTTCACCGATGCCGGATGAATTTTCCCGTCTGCAACTCGCTCATGGCCTGGCGCAATTCAGCCTGTGTGTTCATCACGATCGGCCCATACCACGCCACAGGCTCCTCCAGCGGCTTGCCGGAGACAAGCAGAAACCGAATCCCCTCCGGGCCCGCCTGCACCACAATCTCATCGCCACGATCGAAAAGAACAAGCGAGTGATTCTTCGCGTCGTAGACCGCGGCAGCATTGGCATCGATAGCCGACTCGGTCAGCACTGCCTGCGGATTTGAGGCATCGCGGAAAGTCCCCGCGCCGGCAAAGACATAGGCGAATGCGTTGCGCGTCGTCTCCACCTGAATGCGCTTGCGCTTGAAGGGCGGCACGGAAATGTCTACGTAGCGCGCGGCCACATTCGATTCGGTGGCTACGCCTTCGACTGGCCCCTGCTTGCCCCAGAACTCGCCGCAAATGATGCGCGCCTTTGCTCCATCGTCCTCTGTGACCTCAGGAATAGCGCTGGACGGAATGTCCTGATAGCGTGGGTCGGTCATCTTGAGCGCCGCGGGCAGATTGGCCCACAGTTGGAACCCGTGCATGCGGCCGTGGGCATCGCCTTTGGGCATCTCCTGGTGCAGAATGCCGCTGCCCGCCGTCATCCACTGCACGTCCCCGGCGGTCATCTTGCCCTTGTTGCCAAGGCTGTCGCCGTGCTCCACTTCGCCCGCGAGGACGTAAGTAATGGTCTCGATGCCACGGTGCGGATGCCATGGGAATCCAGCAAGATAATCGGCGGGATTCTCGTTGCGGAAATCGTCCAGCAAGAGGAATGGATCGAACTCCTTCGTCTTGCCGAAACCGAAAGCGCGCTGCAGCTTGACGCCGGCTCCTTCGATGGTAGGGGTGGTTTCGATGATCTGTTTGACGGCGCGAAGCGACATGGTTGACCTCCTGGGGGCTACATTGATTCGATGCACGAGAATGATATTCGTTGCAACAAGTATCTGGCCACGCTGCTGCGGTAAATAAATCTGACGTACTTTGCAGATCATTAACCCCGAAGCGCGCACAATACTCTCAGGGGATCCCAGAATGAGCATTCTGCCCACACACGCCTCAAACAGGTTCATGAACAGCCAATGGGAGTAAACGGTCTGCTACAGACCCCCACCCCCTGGAATCTTTGGTACCCATTCCTGCGGGCATAGGTAACCACCATCCCCCATTAGGGGAACCAAAGGCACTTCCGAGGCCAAATAGGCTACCCTCCCGCCTCTTAGCTCTTGATGAACTGGACTTCGAGGGTAATCGTAACTTCCTCTCCTACCAGCAGTCCGCCGGTTTCCAAGGCGGAGTTCCAGGTCAGCCCGAAATCCTTGCGATTGATCTTCGTAGAACCGGAAAGCCCGATGCGCTGATTGCCCCAGGGATCCTTTGAAGGGTCACTAACATCTTCCACGGCTAGAGTCAGGGATTTGGTTACGCCATGCAGGGTCAGATCGCCGGTGACGACATAGTCGGCGCCGCCGGCGGAGTCGATGTTTGAGGATTTAAAGGTGAGCGTGGGGAACTTCTCGACATCGAAGAAGTCGGCGCTCTTCAGGTGTCCATCGCGCTGTTCGTCGCCGGTTTTCAGGCTGGCGGAGGGGATTGAAGCCTCGACGGTGGAATGGGTATAGTCCGTTTCATCGAGATGAAGCACCCCGGAAAGGCCGGTGAAGCTGCCTTTTACATTGGAAATCATCATGTGCTTGACCTTGAACTCGGCGCTGGAGTGGGCAGGGTCGATGTTCCAGGTGGATACGGTGCCAGGGGCGGAGGGGGTTGCGGTCATGTTTTTATTCCTTTCACAATCTTGGATGCACGAAGTCGATATTCGTTACAACAAGTATTTTGCCGAAGACGCCTCTCTTGCAGACTCTTGCTCCCCATTGTCTTGGAATCTGTCTAAGAACCAAGCACATTGAAGGGTACGGGATTCATCCCGTACATCGAATAACGAAATGCGTTTCGGCCTTGCAGGCTGCGGAAAAACTCGGGAGTTCGGTCGAAAATGGTGGAAAGAGCCCCTCCGTGGCTAAAGCCGGCAATCATTCTGTTGGCGTTATGCGGGGGTTGAAACCCCCGCATCCCTCCGACTGGAGTTTTTCCGAAGCCTGTGAAGCCCATACCCTCCAAAACGGTTAAATGACAGTCTGCGTGAAGGACTACACTAGTGCGACCGAATGGCGGTCACTGGATCGGTGTGCATTGCCTTCAAGGCGGGCAGAAAACTGGCCGCAACGCCAACCAGCAACAACAGGGCGGACACCGACAGAACCGTCAGCGGGTCCGTTGCCGAGACTCCGAAGAGAAGCCCGTGCAGCAAGCGCGTAAGCAGCAGCGAGATCGAGAGCCCAAGCACCAGGCCAATCGCAGTCAGCCGCAACCCTTGCAGCAGAATCATCCCCAGTAAATCGCCCCGCGAAGCGCCCAGCGCGACGCGAATCCCGATTTCATGCGTACGGAGTTGCGTCCGGTAAGCCATCACACCGTAGATGCCCGACGCAGCCAAAATCAGCGCGAGAATCGCAAACACGCTGGCAAATGTGCTCTCAATCAACTCAAACATGTTTCCCGTGCGCGTGCTTTCCTCCAATGAGCGCACATCGAATACAGGCAGCTTGCCATTGATTTCGTGGACGGCCTTTTCGACCGCCGGCGCGCTCAGTTCCGGATCGCCCCTGGTGCGCAGAAAGAAAATCGCCTGCGGTCCGGCCCACTGAAAATAGGAAAGATAAACGAGAGGTTCCGGGGCTTCATTCATGCGCTGATGGCTGGAGTTTTTTGCCACCCCCACCACGGTAGCCCAGTTGCCGAAGACGCTCACCCGCTTGCCGATAGCGCGTTGTCCCGGCCAGAAATGGTTAGCCATGGTCTGATCCACGATCGCGACCATAGGGGCATCTTTGCCATCCTGCACAGTGAATTCCCTGCCTTCGAGCAGGGGGATCTTCATGGTTTGAAAATACCCCGCGGTCACCGACGCGTTCCTCACTTCCATGGACTCATGCGGTTTGGGCACATAGCCCTCTGGAAAGGCGTTCACCGAGCCGCGGTTCAGGCTGAGCGGCACCCAGTCCGACAGCGCCACGGAGATTACACCTGGAAGCAGCTCAAGTTTCGAGAGAAGCCGGCGATGGAAGGCTTGTGTATCGGCATAGGAATATCCCGCGGCTCGAAGATCGACTGAGGCCAGCAGTACATGCGTGCGGTCGAACCCGAGGTCCGCTTCGGCTGTCTTCTTGAGTGTGCGCATGAACAGGCCCGCTGTGATGAGAAGGGCCAAAGACAATGCAATCTGCGCAACGACCAGCCCACTCAGGAGGTACTGATTGTGAGCACTTGAAGAGACGCTTCCTGCTTCTTCCTTGAGCACCTCGGCGGTAGAAACTCCAGACGATCTCCATGCCGGCATGGCGCCGCAGAGCACGCTGGACAGAACCGCAAGGAGCATGATGGCAATGGTCACACGCGCATCGAGAATCCCGTTAATGACGATAGGATTGCTATTCGGTGGAATGAAAACGGCCAGCGTCTTTGCCGACCACGAAGTCAACAATACGGCTACCGCGCCGCCGCCGAGCGAAAGCAGCAGGCCTTCCAGAATCATCTGGCGCATGAGTTGAATGCGGTTGGCTCCCAACGATTGGCGGATCGCAATCTCACGCCGCCTGGAGATGAATCGAACCAGCATCAGCGTGGCGATGTTGGCGCAGGTCAGCAATAGCACCACTCCGGCAATGGCCATCAAAATGGGTAGCGACGAAGCCATGTATCCGTTGGCGCCGAACGGAGAACGCCAGAGCGGGTCAAGGAAAATGGTGTTCATGCCGAGGTGGTCGTTGGGATAGGCGGCCACCAACTGGCGCATCTGCAATTCCAAATCCTGTGTGGCGTTGGCGCGGCTGACACCGGGGCGCAGACGGCCCATCACGTTGAGCCAGGGGCTTCCGCGTCCCTCGAGCTGCCAATTGAAGCCTTCCTGACGGATTGGCGAAAGCGGCGCCCACACGTCGGCGCGAATACCGGGCATGGCGCCGATAAACCCCTTGGGCGCTACGCCGATCACGGTGAGAGACCTCTGATTGATCTCGACAGGCTTTCCCACGATGTCGGGGTCCGCGCCAAAGCGCGACTGCCACAGGTCGTAACCCAGCACCAGGTACGGAGCGCCACCGGGGTTCGCCTCTTCGTCCATCCGGAAGAAGCGGCCCAAGTAAGGTTTGATCCCCAGCACGTCAAAATAATTCGCGGAGGCGTTGACAGCGAAAATGCGCTGCGGCGTATCGCCACCGGTCAGCGCTGCCCAGTCGGCGTGGTAGCCCAACATGCCGCTGAAGCTCGAGTTCATCGCCCGCAGATCGCGAAAGTCAGGATAGGAGAGCGGAGGCGATGGCGAGTTGTTCCACTCCCCGCGCAGCAGGGTGACCAGGTCGCCGGTCTGCGTGGCGCCGGGGATGGGATTCAGAAGTGTCGAATTGATCCAACTGAAGACCGTGCCGTTCGCGCAGATGCCCAGGGCGAGCATCGCTATCGTTGCCAATGTGAACCCAGGGCTCTTGCCGAGTTGCCGCAACGCGAACCGTACATCCCGGAGCAATCCAGTCATACACGTGCCTTCTTTCAGACTATGCACATCCCAGTAAATCTTGCAATAGATAATGCACATGCAGGCCCAAACAGGCTGGATTGATAACTTATTTGTAAAGAATGATTTAGACCGGAGTCTCCGATCACTTTGGTCGCCATTGATGTGTGCGCTTGCGCATCGGATTGTCCGGAATCGGACACTTATCGATCCGGCCCTTAAATGGTGCCGGGGTTTCCCACCCTCAGGGTTGTGGCAGGTCGAAGAGTGCGCCACACCCCGGTAAGAAGCCTAGTCGCCGCGCAGCACTTGCATGGGCTCGACCTGCGATGCGCGACGACAGGGGACGATCACCGCGGCGATGGCGATGCCGAGTACGCACAGGACCGCGATGACGTAAGAAGCAAGATCGAAAGCGGGAAGTTTGCCGAGGAGATTGCCGATGACGCGCAGCAGTCCCAGCGAGAGCACGACGCCGATGCCAATGCCCACCGATGCGACGGCGAGCCCATGCGACAGAGTCATGGTGACGATCTGGCCGCGCTGAGCGCCCAATGCAAAACGGAGAGCGAACTCGAATCGCCGCTGCGCCACGGTGTACGCCGTCACGCCATACATGCCCACCGCGGCCAGCAAAATACCGACCGCCGCGAAACCGCCGAAGAGAATGGTGCGGAAGCGCTGCGAACGCGAGGACTCGCCAATCGCATCGCGCATAGTGGTGGAGATGACGGCAACCTGCGGATAGCTTTTCTTGAGCAGTGGCGTCAGGGTGGTGGCCATGGTGGCCGGGTCAAGTCCGGTGCGCACGACGATCTGCATATCGGAGGCGCGGTAGGAATGTTGCGCCACCGGCACATACATTGTCTGCGCCAGGGGGGATGCGGGCGAATCTTCGCGGATATCGCCGACCACACCCACGATCGTCCACCAACTCTGCTTCAGTCCGTAGCCTGTCATGATCTGCTGGCCGATCGGATTCTGGCCGGGGAAGATTTTTTGCGCCATTTCACGGCTTATAAGCAGGACGGGAGCCGCGTTCTCGTTGTCGTCGTTGGCCAGCAACCGGCCCTGCAGCAGGGGAATACCCATGGTCTGGAAGTATGCCGGTGTCACGGGCTGAATGTCGGCCCAGGGCAGCTCAACTCCGGGTTTGAACTCCGTGCGCCCGCGTATAGCAAAGGCCACGTTTGCATCTCCCTGGCCCATGGGCACACCCTGGTCGGCGGCAACGCTCTTTACACCGGGGACCTTGGCAATCGAGTCGAGCATGGCGCGCAGTGTCGCGAGCGCAGCCGGTGACTCTTCAAAGCCCTTGACGGGTTCCGACGCGATGGTGTGGAAGTCCATCACCAGCAGATGGTCGGGAACGAATCCCAGGTCCTGGCGGGACTGCGCAATCATCTGCCGTGCGAGCAGCACGGAGGCTACGCTGAGCGTGAGCGTCAGAGCCACTTCGCCCACAATCAATGCATCGCGCAACTGGCGTGATTTGCGTGTCTCGCTGCTGCCTACCTGTTCCTGTTTCAAGACGGCCGCGGGGCTTACGGTGACGGAACGCCAAGCCGGAAGCAACGCCGTAATCAGCATCGTGGCCGTGCTCATCAAGAAGGAGAACAGCAGCACATCTCGATTGAGATGCACGTCTGCAAGGCGCGGAATCTGGTCCTGTGCCATCACCGTGAGCAGGTGCAAAGCAGGTTCGGCGATAACCAGAGCAAGCGCACACCCTGCCGTTGCCAGGATCAGCGATTCCATCAAAGCGCGGCGCGCAATTGCCATGGGAGTGGCTCCCAGTGCCGTACGAATAGTGGCGTCGCGGCGCATCTGGGTTGAGCGCACCAGTTGCAGATGGCCGATGTTGGCGCAGACGATAAGCAGCACGACAAAGACCGAGCCCATCAGCAGGCGCAGAATGGGGCGGATGGAACCGACGATCTGTTCCTGCAGCGGAACCGCTTTGAGAGCCTTGAAGCGGTTCTCGGGATAAGCGGCCTGCAGTTGCCGCGAGAGCGTGGCCATTTCAGCACTCAATTGTTCGGCTGTGACGCCGGGCTTGGCTTTGGCGATGGCCTTCTGGTTATAGCCGGTGCGGCTGGGAATCTCGGGCCGTGGGGGAGTTTCAATCCACACCACGGTCTTTTCCGGAAATGAGAATCCGGCCGGCAATACGCCTACGATGGTGCGGGTCCGGCCATCGTAGCGAACAGCCTTGCCCAGCGCGGCCTGCGCGGAGCCAAAATGCTCCTGGGCAAAAGAACCGGCGACCAGGGCGTCGGTTCCGTCCGCGTCTTCATTACCGAACAAGCGGCCGGCAATCGGTTCGACACCCATCACGCTGCCAAAGCGAGGGCTGACGTTGGCGATGTCGAGATAGAGGGACTGCCCATCCAGCAGCAATCCATCCTGGTAGGCGCTGTAGTAGGCGGTGGACTCGAGCGACTTCACGTTGCCCGCCACGTCCATGTAATCGTAGCCTCCGACGCGGGGAATGGAGCGATTCTCTTTGAGAAAGCGAGTATCGATGCCGTAGATGCGGCTGGCGTCGTGGTAGCCGAGCGGTTTCAGCAGAACACAGTCCACAATGGTGAAGATGGCCGC
>Ga0302155_10002360_pt1 | contig 12889 bp, 11 predicted proteins | sample I_Bog_N3_1_FD_193508 | JGI IMG/M metagenome (GOLD analysis project Ga0302155, IMG submission 193508) | Peat permafrost microbial communities from Stordalen Mire near Abisko, Sweden - I_Bog_N3_1 | ecosystem: Environmental > Terrestrial > Soil > Wetlands > Peat | place: Sweden: Abisko, Stordalen...
CCACATCACCTTGCAGTACATGCACGCGTTCGCGTTGTGCGGGACTGAGTGAAATCTGATAGAGGTTCAGCACGTGGCTTAGCCTTTGTGTGGCTTGCTCTTGTGTACTGTTTCGTACTAGGCAATAAATTGCGGCACGGGTGCTAGTCAGTAGCTCGGCCAGCAGATGAGCACCGATAAAACCGGTCGCACCGGTCAGCAGGATGGTGCGTGGTTCGCTGATGCGGTGCGCATCGAAGAGCGGATCAATACGCACATCGTCCGGGAGATACACGTCATCCTGCAACATGCGTATCGGCTCACTGTCTACGTGGGAAACCTCTTGCCTTGCACGCTTAGCCAAGGCTTGTTCCAGAGCGTGCAGAGTCTGGTATTCATAGATGTCTCGCACGTAGGTTTTTACGCCCAATCGTTCGCTAAGCACCGTGGCGAGCTTCGCGGCCAGCAGCGAATGCCCGCCAATGTCGAAGAAATTGTCAGTGACGGCCACATGCGCAATGCCCAGCAATTCACGCCAGATGGCGGCAATAGTTTCGTAGGATTTGCTTAATGTTGTTCTGGTTGCATGGATAGTGGGTTGATATGCCGCGAGTAAGGCGTTTTTGTCTGTTTTTCCGCTGGTATTGATCGGTAGATGATCCAGCCATTGAAAATCGGCAGGCATAAAATAAGATGGCAGTATCTCTTTCAGGTGTGCTTTTACGGCCTCAGTGGGAAGGCTAGCGGCTTGTGTTGGCAACAGGAAAGCGATGATTTTTTTCTCTGCCGGGTTTTCCGTCTGGGTGGCAAGCGCTACGACGTTTTTTACTCCCGGTACCTGCATGATGACGTTTTCAATTTCCCGCAGTTCTACGCGATTGCCGCGGATTTTTATTTGATCGTCAATGCGCCCCAGATACTGAATACGGCCATCAGGCAGCCAGCGGGCAAGGTCGCCGCTACGATACAGACGTTTGCCGGCAAAGTACTCTGGCAGTAGAAATTTCTCGGCGGTCAGGGCTGGATTGTTCAGATACCCCAGTGCCAGGCAACGGCCGCTAATGAACAGTTCTCCCGGACGATCACCTTGCACTGGCTGCAATTGTTCATCCAGAATAAATATCTCGGTATCTGCCACCGGATGGCCGATGCTCATTGGCGCTTGAAGGTGAGCACTCTCCACCATATTCCATGTGGCAAAAATGCTTGCCTCGGTGGGGCCGTAGTAATCCACCAGGCGGTAGCATAGGTCGATCAGATTCACGGGGTTGAGCTTTTCCCCTGCGGTGAACAAATAACGCAGTTTTAAATCAACAGGCTGCGGCAGGCTGACCACATCAGGCACCAACACGGTAGGCACAAAGGCATGAGTGATTTGATTTTTGGCAAAAAAATCGAGTAAGGCGGCCGGTTGCAAGCGCGTATCTTCCTGCGGAAGATACAGTGTGGCGCCGCTTGCTAAAGCAGCCCAAATTTCCCACTGTGCCACATCGAAACCGATACCGGCAATCAACGTGGAACGGCACTGACTGTCCATGCCAAATTTATTGTTGTGCCAGAGGATCAGGTTTAGTAAAGAGGCGTGAGCAATTTCCACTCCTTTGGGAAGACCGGTGGTGCCAGAAGTGAAAATGATATAAACCACGGCATCTGTATTTGATTGTACAGTCGCCGATGTTGGAGATATTTCTTCAGGGAGGTTGTCTATAGAAATGACTTCAGCCGAATCAGCATTAACTCGACTATTAATTGATGCATTACTGGTCAATATAATCGCAGCATTACTTTGCATTGTAATATCCCGAATTCTTTTTTCCGGGTAATGCGCATCGATGGGAATGTAACTCGCTCCGGCTTTACTAATGGCGACCAGGCCGATCACAAATTCAGGTGTGCGCAGCGCCACTAACGGCACGCTGTCACCTGGCCTCACTCCCTTCTGCTGCAACAGTGCGCAAAGTTTATTGCTGGCCTCATCCAATTGTTGGTACGTGACATGATGACCATTATGAACAATGGCGGGCTTACTTTTGACGAGGGACACTTGTCGGATAAAAAAATCCAATACTGTATGTGTCATCATTGTTCTGCCTAAACTGACTGCGATGAATTGAGTGGCTTATGAAAATGCTTAGCCGAGAATTTTTTAGATGTGTTGTAGATGGGATGCGCACATATTTCCCGGTAAGTCCCAGATGAGCGGCTTATCACGTTACCTTGGCAAAGGGAAACTGATTATCCCAATCGCTACAATTTCATCGTTTCGATCATATGGTTTTGCGCCAGAAATTTGACGCAATGCTCCGTTTCCAGACCGCAGGCGTGTCTAGAATGCCTCGCATAAATAATTGTGAGGTGCGTTCTTGTCAGAAAGGGCTCGGGCAAGGAGCGCAACGCAATCAGCGCTTTCTTGGTAGGGCAGGATGTACGGCGAGAGAAGTTGCATCGTCAACGGCAGATCGCACTGGCGCTGTTGCGCGAGGATGATGGCGTGACGCTCACAGGACGCTGTCGGGAAGCACTGGAAGAAACATTGCTGCTGAGTTCAGCAGCAATGCACTGGTCGTGTCAGCCGATGTCAGCGATGCTGCTTCCGTCAAGCATCTGTTTGCGCAGGCGAAATCACACTTTGGCCGCCGGCATTTCGGCGCTGCGCAGGTCGATTGAAGAGATCAGTGTCGAGCCGTGTGGCCAAGGCTGTTTTGTATATGGATAGTTTGCCGCTGGACGCCAATGTGCAGTTCATGACGGTGATGGCGACCAAGATGCCGTTTATCGGGCGCGGCTGAGACGATGCGCTTGAACAACAGATGCGCTGCCCAACGGCAGCGCATTTTTATGGGGACGGCGTTTTGAGTCCGTTCCAACGTGGCGTGAGGGCATGTTCAATGGCGAACAGATCGAGTACCCGGCCGACGGTGTGGTCGATCATTTCCTGAATCGACTGCGGGCGATGATAAAAGCCCGGCAGCGGCGGGAAGATGATGCCGCCCATTTCGGTCACGGCTGTCATGTTGCGCAAATGGGCCAGATTGAAGGGCGTTTCACGCACCATCAGCACCAAGCGGCGGCGCTCCTTGAGCACCACGTCGGCGGCGCGCGTGATCAGATTGTCGGACAGCCCGTTGGCAACTGCGGCCAACGTTCGCATGGAGCAGGGTGCGACGATCATGCCGCTGGAAGAAAACGACCCACTGGCAATCGAGGCGCCCACATCGCGCACCGGATGAACCACGTCAGCGAGGCCTTCGACATCCTTGCGATTCATGTCCAGCTCTTGATGCAGATTGAGCACGCCCGCTTCGGAAACCAGCAGATGCGTCTCAATGGCGCGTTCCCGCAATACCTGCAACAGCCGCACGCCGTAGACCACGCCGGTGGCGCCGGTGATGGCAATGATCAGGCGCTCGGGCGAGGGGCCGGCAGCAGAAAAGGCGCTCGACACGTGGCGCTTACTCGGCCTTGAACAGGTCTTGCAGTTCGCCCGATGCATACATCTCGTTCATGATGTCGGAGCCGCCGATGAATTCGCCTTTGACATACAGTTGCGGGATAGTCGGCCAGTTGGAATATTCCTTGATGCCTTGACGTACATCGGCATTTTCCAGCACATTGATGGTGACGATATTTTCAGCACCACTGGCTTTGAGCAACTGGATTGCCTTGCCCGAAAAGCCGCATTGTGGAAATTGGGCCGTGCCTTTCATGAACAGCACGACAGGGTTTTGGGTGACGGTTTCTTTGATCCAGGATTGCACTTCGCTCATGACTACACCTTCAAAAAGTTCTCAATGCCGACATTATAGGGAAAAGCGCGTTCTTGCGTTGGACCGGCCGCGATTGTTGCCGCTGCGTTTGCTAGCCGCCCTTGGCCCAGTGGCGATATTGGCCGGCGGTGACGCCGTGGGCGCTGCGAAAACGGTTTGCCAAATGACTGGCGCTGGAAAAACCACAGGCAGCCGCAATATCGGCCAGCGATAAATTTGATGCGCTCAGTGCCGTGCGGGCGCGTAGCAGGCGACGGCGGCAGATCCAGGTATGCGGGGCAACACCGAGCGAGGTCTTGAACATGCGCGCGAAATGGTATTGCGATAGCCCTAGCTCAGTGGCCAGTGCGGCAACGGTCAGCGGGCCGTCCAGTTCGGCTTCGATGAGTTCTAGTACGCGACGCCTTTGCTGCGAGGCGAGTCCACCTTTGACCGCTACATGCCGCAGTCGCCCGGTTTGCGTGAGCATCAAGTGCGCCAGGGTTTCATGGGCGATCGCGTGAGCGCTGAGCATGCCGTCCTGCACCGTCCAGTCGAGCGTGATGAGTTGTCGGCAGAGTTGCGCCATGTACGGGTCGTCAATATAAGTGCGCTCAAGCAACTCACGTCCGCGTGGCTCGCAATCGAATAGATGGATGGCAAATTCGTCAAACAGGGTTTGCGAAAAATAAAGATGCAGGAAGCGGCTTTCACCACCGACGAGCCAGTCCGACTCGTGTTGCGCCGGCAAAATGCAAAATTTGCCAGGCGCGCCGCGCAAATCCGGCTGGTTGCGGCGGCAGATGTCGAAGCCGCCATCCAGGTAAAACGACAGGGTGTGGTGACCGGGATGGTGATAAACGGTATTGCCCAGATCTTGACGATGCCACATTGCCGCGTGCAGATCTGCATCGAGCAGACTCGAACGTACCAGCCTGGCGGGGCTGTGCCTGAGTGTTTCAAAAACGGGACGGACGGTGGTCGGCATCGCAATTTTCCTGTGGGTGCAACGGCAAGCTTACCTGCTTGTTCGGCAATATCGCGGCCGAGCATGACAAAAAGCGCAGGAATGTGTAATCACGGTGATCCGGATGCGGGGAAACTGTGGTCTTTATTCCAACAGGTAGCGACCATGAATATCCTGCTTTATCTTTCCACGGTGCTGATCTGGGGGACTACCTGGATTGCCATCAAATGGCAACAAGGCCCGGTTCCCATTGCGCAGTCGATTGCCTACCGGTTTTTGCTTGCGGCGGCCATGCTGTTTGCCATTCTGGCCTGGAAGAAACAATTGCGTTTGCCGCACGGCCAAGCCCGGAAATTGATTCTGGCGCAAGGGTTGAGCCTTTTTTGCTGCAATTTTCTTTGTTTTTACGGCGCCAGTCGTTATTTGCCCAGCGGCTTGATTGCGGTGGTTTTTTCCACGGCGGCAATCTGGAACACCCTGTTCGCCCGGGTTTTCTTCAAACGCAATATTTCAGTGTCAGTACTGGCGGGAGGCATGCTGGGGCTAGTGGGTATGACGGCGATGTTTTGGCCGCAAATCATGCTGCGCAATGCAGATAGCGGCACATGGCTGGGGCTGGTGCTGTCCTTGCTCGGCACGCTCTGTTTTTCCACCGGCAATTTGTTATCGAGTCGCATGCAGTCAATGGGCCTGAAGCCATTGGAAACGAACGCATGGGCGATGTTGTGCGGCGCCGGTATGCTGTTGATCCTCAGTTTTGCGCTGGGTTTGCCGTTGACGATGGATTGGTCCATGCGCTATCAGGGGGCGCTATGGTATCTGGCGCTGTTTGGTTCGGTCATCGGATTTACTGCTTACCTGATGCTGGTTGGCCGCCTGGGGCCGGAACGCGCGGCCTATTGCACGGTATTGTTTCCGGTTGTCGCACTCAATGTTTCGGTATGGTTTGAAGCGTATCATTGGTCCGCCTCAGCGCTGGCAGGTTTATGCATGGTGTTGGCGGGGAATGTACTGGCCTTTCATAAACCGACCGTCAGGACAGCCGTCAACACGCAAACTATTTAAATGATTTCGGAAAAGGAAAGCCATTTCCGTGAAGTTGACAACTTTTCTGAAGGCGAAAAAACAAGAAAGGGCGCTATGTGCGCCCTTTTTTCTATGGCAGCCTGAGCTGCCGGTTAGCAATGCTTACGTGGCAATGGCATCTACAATCTCTTCCGGCAGACGCTTGGCATCCGAATGATGATCCTGCACACGGTCCTTATGCTTGAGGACCTGACGGTCCAGTTTATCTATCAGGAGATCAATGGCTGCGTATAGATCATGCGCAATGCTCTCGACATGCAAGTCCTTACCCTTGATATGAACGTTGATTTCGGCCTTTTGACGCTTTTCTTTTTCTGTCAACTTGTCCACGCTGAGAATCACAGTGACGTCAATGACGTGGTCAAAATGGCGCTTGATGCGTTCCAGTTTGCTTTGCACGTATGCGCGGATGGCAGGGGTCAAGTCGAGGTGGTGGCCACTAATGGTCAGATTCATACAGCACTCCTATCGTGAAATTGCTGGAGGTCCCAACACTACGTCCGTTGGTTCTGGAACATCTCGCCAGAACACAGCAACAGATACATTTACTACAGAAAAGCTTATAGAGACTTGCGGAGATTGACAGGAGGGATTCTCAGCACTTCACGGTACTTTGCTACCGTTCTGCGTGCAACGACCATTCCCTGTTCTGCCAACATTTCTGCAATCTTGCTGTCAGAAAGTGGATTTTTGGATTCTTCTGCTCCTATCAGTTGTTTGATGAGAGCCCGTATCGCGGTGGAAGATGCTTCACCTCCTGCTTCCGTTGCGACGTGGCTGCCGAAGAAGTACTTCAACTCAAACATGCCATGTGGTGTCAGCATGTATTTCTGAGTCGTAACACGTGAGATAGTGCTCTCGTGTAGACCCAGTGTATCAGCTATTTCGCGCAACACAAGGGGGCGCATGGCGACTGCGCCGTGCGAGAAAAAATTACGTTGTCGTTCCACTATTGCCTGGGATACACGCAGGATGGTATCGAAACGCTGCCGCATGTTTTTGATCAGCCATTTGGCTTCTTGCAACTGTGAACCGAGCGAACCATCGCCCTTGTTTTGTTTGATGGCATTGGCATACATGGCGTTGACGCGCAGGCGTGGCATCACGTCGTGATTGAGCAGTACTTGCCAGCCATCTTTGGCGACTTTGACAATCACGTCGGGCACCACGTAGTCCGATCGTCCCACGGCGAAAGCGTTGCCCGGATGCGGACGGCATTGACGAATGACCACCTGTGCTTCGCGCAGATCTTCATCGTCGCAACCCAGTGCTTTCTTGATTTTGTTGAAATCGCGCTGGGCAAACAGGGCCAGGTAATGTTCGACGATGGTCAGCGCCAGCCGGCGTGTCACAAAGGGGATTTTGTCCAGCGCCTTGATTTGCAGCGCCAGGCACTCGGAGGCATTGCGTGCGCCAGCGCCAGCCGGATCGAAACTTTGCAATAGCTTCAACGCAATGTTGAGTTCATCAAGTTCGATCTCCAGCTCTGCCGGCAGGCGTGCATGGATTTCTTCCAGTGACTCGTCGAGATAGCCTTGTTCGTCAAGAGCGTCGATGAGCAGTTCGACCAGGGCCCGGTCACGCAGCATGCGCACGTTCAGGCGCGCCTGCTCCAGCAGATGTTCGCGTAGCGTCACATCATGTGCTTCGAGCTGCGGTCGCGCATCTTCATCGTCAGGTGTTTTGCCGGTACGTGCGACGTCGTCGAAACTCCAGTCGGTGTCGCCACTGACCGGCTCGTCGCCACCCAGGGTGTCGCCGCTGCCCTCACTGCTGCTCTCGGTGCTGTTGCTCACGACTGTATCGGCGGCCTCGGCCTGCGCTGACGGGGCCGAGCTCAACGCGCCGTCGGGCAGCAGTCGCACCGAGTTGTCGAGGGCATCATCGAGCCGTTCCAGCAGCGGATTGTCTGACAGGATCTGCTCCAGTTCCTGATGCAATTCCAGCGTCGACAATTGCAGCAGCCTGATCGACTGTTGCAATTGTGGCGTCAGTGCCAGATGCTGGGAGGTGCGTAACTGGAGGGATTGTTTCATTGCATTTGTCCGTGCTTACATGCGGAAATGTTCGCCGAGATACACGCGGCGTACAGATTCGTTGGCAATGATTTCATCCGGGCTGCCGCTGGCAAGCACGGTACCCTGGTTGATGATGTAGGCGCGGTCGCAGATGCCCAGCGTTTCGCGCACATTATGGTCGGTGATGAGTACCCCGATGCCGCGTTCCTTGAGAAAGCGCACAATCCGTTGAATCTCGATGACGGCAATCGGGTCAATGCCGGCAAATGGTTCGTCGAGCAACACGAAGCGCGGATCAGTGGCCAGCGCACGCGCGATTTCCACGCGCCGGCGCTCGCCGCCGGACAGCGACAGGGCCTGACTCTCACGCAGTTTTTCGATTTGCAGCTCATGCAGCAGACTATTGAGGCGACCTTCGATTTCATCGCGGCTCAAGGGTTTGCCGTTTTCCTTGCGCAGCTCCAGCACGGCGCGGATATTGTCTTCCACGGTGAGCTTGCGAAACACCGACGCTTCCTGTGGTAAATAGGACAGTCCCATGCTGGCGCGTTCATGAATCGGCAAACGGGAAATGGGGGCGCCATCGAGATCGATCTCGCCGCCATCGGAGGGCACCAGACCGACGATCATGTAGAACGAGGTGGTTTTGCCTGCGCCATTCGGGCCAAGCAAGCCGACCACTTCACCACTGGCCACTTCCAGCGAGACATCGTGCACCACCTGGCGTGCACCATAACTTTTTTGCAGGCCGCGTACGACCAGGGAACTGGTACTCATCTTAAGGTGCCTTGGCAGGATCAATACGCGGCTGGATGATGGCGGTGATATGGCCGCTACCTGGTTTGCTTTCGCCGGTGTTGGTATTGTTGACGGAGTAGAACTCGGCCCGACTGTCGTAGGAGATGAATTCACCGTTGACTTCGTCGGTGACGCGTTTGCCATCCATGCGCTGCATATGGGCGCGGGTGAACAATTTGGAAATTTCAGTCTTCTCGCTGTACTCGATACGTTCGGCCTGACCTTCGATCCATAAATCGGGGCCGCCATCACGTTTTTGGCGGAAAAATGCCAACTGGCCCGGTGCTGCATACAGGACCGCAAATTCATACCCGGCCGGATCGGTCGTCAGAACCACTTTGCCGGCCTTGATGAGCAGGGTGCCGCGCGTGAGTACAACATTGCCGGTGAAGGTTTTGACTTGCCTGACGTCGTCATAGACCATTTGTTCGGATTCGATGCGGGTCGGCTTGTCGGTATCGGCTTTTTCGGCGTGAGCCAGCCCGCCGACGCTCATGAGCAACGCGGTCAGGAAGGGTAACGACAAAGTGGAAAAAATTGGTTTCATATCATCCTGCGCAAGTATCTGTCTAATGGGGTGACGCCGGCCCGCCCACGCGGCGCGGCTGATAAAAGCCGCGGACGTCATTTAATAACTGGAATTGCTGAATCGCGTTGTTGATGATCATGCCGGTGCCGGTCATGATTGATTCACCCATTGTCAGGACCGCAGGCAGGTCGGTCTTGGCGATGTCGTCATCGGGCAACAACAATAAGTATTCGGTTTTCATATGCATGCTTTCGCTGGTGCTGGTGGCGGCACGATTGGCGTTGACGTCGTCATACATATGAATTTTGGTGTTGTCGTCTTCAATTCTGGCGCGCTTGGAGCGCAGCGTGGTGGTCGGTCTGGCCGGGTCCAGCGTGGTAATGACGGGCAGCGTGATTTCAAACGAGTCATCCTGCGGGAAATGCTGCATTTTGGTGCCCGTGATGTTGTAGCGCGGCTGGCCAGTCAGGTCCATTTTGACGTAGTTGAAGTTTTCCAGGTAGTAATCGGGTTTGCCACGCGGACGTGCAGCCTTGGCATCACCGTTATCGCGCCGTATCACTTCCAATACCCAAAAGCTGCCCAGCGCCAGGGCGATGAGCACGGCGACGATAATGATTAACCGGATGCGCTGCGTTGCGCGTTCGCCGCCTTGATTGCTCATGCCAGATAAGTGGCGATTGCCGCATCGTAATGACCCTGGGCATGCAGAATCAGGTCGCACACTTCACGCGCCGCACCGTGACCGCCGCTGGCCTCGGTGAGGTAGTCGACCCGACTTCTGAGCGCATGGTGGGCATTGGCGACGCAGGCGGTAAAGCCGGCGCGCGAAAGAATCGGCAGATCGATCACGTCGTCGCCAATGTAGCCGCAGGCAGTTGCCGTCAGTGTGGTTTGCTCCAGCAATTGCGCAAAGGCAATACGTTTGTCATGGATGCCCTGAAACACATGACTGATGCCGAGGTCCTGGGCGCGCCGCAACACGATCGGCGACTGCCGCGCCGTGATGATGGCGGTGGCAACGCCATATTGCGCCAGCATCTTGATGCCATGGCCGTCGAGCGCATTGAAGCGCTTGATGGGTTCGTCATTGGCACCGTAATAGAGACCGCCATCGGTCAACACGCCATCGACATCAAAAATCATCAACCGCACCTGCGCGGCTTTGGCGATGGCGGCGGCGCTTACTGCGGCGAAACGGGTCGTCATCAAATCACCTTTGCGCGGGTAAGGTCATGGATATGAAGCGCCCCGACGAGCTTGCCGTCGGAATCGGCCACCAGGACCTGATTGATGCGGAACTCTTCCATTAATCCGACGGCGTCTACTGCCAATTGGTCAGGGTGAATGGTACGCGGGGTATGGTGCATGACATCGGCGATGGTGAACTTGGTGAAGTCCTTGCCTTGTTCCAGCAGGCGGCGCAGATCTCCATCGGTAAATACCCCCACAGGACGGTTGTCCTGGTCCACCACGGCGGTCATGGCCATGCCTTTGCGGGTGATTTCCATGAGTGCCGTGGACAGCGAAACATCGGGCGTGACAGCAGGAATGGCCGCACCGCTGCGCATGACGTCTCGGACATGGGTCAACAGGCGACGGCCAAGCGCACCGCCGGGATGGGAGCGGGCGAAATCCTCTTCCTTGAAGCCGCGTGCATCAAGCAAGGACACGGCCAGCGCATCGCCCATGGCAAGCGTGGCCGTGGTACTAGCCGTGGGTGCCAGATTGAGGGTGCAGGCTTCTTGTTCCACCCCAACATCGAGGTGAATTTGCGACAAGCGGGCCAGGCTGGACTCGCCGTTGCCGGTCATGGCAATCAGATAGGCGCCCATGCGCCGGATGATGGGAGCAATGGCCATCAATTCACTGGTCTCGCCGGAATTTGAAATGGCGATAAAGACATCTTGAGCCGTCACCATGCCCAGGTCGCCGTGGGCCGCTTCGGCCGGATGCATGAACAGCGCCGGGGTGCCAGTGGAGGCAAAGGTGGCGGCAATCTTGCGGGCGATATGGCCAGACTTGCCAATGCCGGACACGACCACGCGGCCCTGGCATTGAAGCAGGACGCCCACCGCACGTGCCAAGGGGTCGTCGCCATCGCAATGGAGGCGATTTTTCATTGCCAGAATGGCATCCGCCTCGATCTGGAGGGTGGCGCGGGCAAGCTCTACCGCGCGCTGTGCGCTTTCGGCAGAAAAAACTTTTGGAGGATTTTTATGTTCGGTTACACTCATAACCGCAGTATAAACGAATTCCCAAAGCAAAAAACTTGCCAGACGTATGCAAGTTATTGCCAAGTGCAGTTTATTATCAAATGATGGCAGTCTCTCGCTGTCATATCCGTCTTGCCTTCGTCGACGCGCCTTCCTAAAGTCCTGTTTTTAGGCCGATTTATAAAACGCACAGCATTTTTCACCCAACACTGCTCATTTCATGTTTTCCGGTTTAGAACTGACTATCTTTTTGCTCGGCGCTGCGGTATTGGGCGTTGTCGGCTTCCGCATCTTCCATTTGCCGCCCATGCTCGGCTATCTGGTGGCGGGCATCATCATCGGGCCGCATGCACTCGGGTTTGCCGAAGACAATGAAACTACCCATGCGCTGGCCGAATTCGGTGTCGTATTTCTGATGTTTTCGATCGGCCTGGAATTTTCTTTGCCCAAACTCACGGCCATGCGGCATATCGTGTTCGGGCTGGGTGTGGCCCAGGTGCTGGTGACGATACTGGTAGCCATGGTATTTGGCTGGGGCACAGCCTATATTTTGCCGCAGCTGGCCGATATCAGCTGGCCGGCGGCGTTTGCGCTGGGAGGCGCGCTGGCGATGTCTTCCACGGCCATTGTCTCCAAGCTGCTCACCGAGCGTATGGAGCTTGAGAGCGAACACGGTCGGCGCATTCTTGGCATCCTGCTATTCCAGGATTTGGCGCTGGTGCCGCTGCTCATCATCGTGCCGGCGCTGGCCAAAAATTCCGGCAATCTGCTCGTCACGCTTGCCTGGGCCAGCATTAAAGCCTTGGTGGTATTGGCGTTGTTGTTGTTTTTTGGGCAAAAGCTCATGCGCAGCTGGTTTCAGATCGTGGTCAAGCGGCGCTCGCAGGAATTATTCATGCTCAACCTGCTGCTCATTACCCTGGGTGCCGCATGGATCACGGAAAAAGCCGGTTTGTCGCTGGCCCTGGGCGCCTTCATTGCCGGCATGCTGATTTCCGAAACGGAGTACAAGCATCAGGTGGAAGAAGACATCAAGTCGTTTCGGGATGTGTTGCTAGGGTTATTTTTTATCACCATCGGCATGCTGCTCAACGTTCACCTGGTATTGCAGCATTGGTGGCTGGTGTTGTTGTTGCTGACCGGACCAGTGTTGCTCAAATTCGGCTTGATTACAGCGCTGGCGAAATTGTTCGGCTCGTCCACCGGAGTGGCGCTGCGCACTGGCCTGGCGTTGGCCCAGGCGGGTGAATTCGGTTTCGTGCTGCTCAATCAGGCGGGTGGTTTGCAACTGATGGACCCTTTGCTCATCCAGGTGATTCTGGCTGCGATGGTGTTGTCGATGCTGGCAGCGCCTTTTTTGCTGGCCAATTCCGACGCCATCGTCATGAAACTGTCGTCCAATGAATGGATGCTGCAATCGCTGGCCTTGACGCAATTGGCCACGCGCACCATGGCCAGCCAGAAACACGTGATCATCGCCGGTTTTGGTCGTAGTGGTCAGAGTCTGGCCAAGCTGCTTGATGAGGAGGGCATTCCCTATCATGCCCTGG
>Ga0302155_10002362_pt1 | contig 12887 bp, 7 predicted proteins | sample I_Bog_N3_1_FD_193508 | JGI IMG/M metagenome (GOLD analysis project Ga0302155, IMG submission 193508) | Peat permafrost microbial communities from Stordalen Mire near Abisko, Sweden - I_Bog_N3_1 | ecosystem: Environmental > Terrestrial > Soil > Wetlands > Peat | place: Sweden: Abisko, Stordalen...
GGGTTAGTTTAAGAAAATTATCCCGATTTTTTGAGATAGAAAATATCTACAGTCCTGATATTTTAATTATTTTTCGGGATAAGCCAAAAGTCGGGATAAGTGGTGTGAGATGATTGTGTTATAACTATATTAAAAATGAAGGGGTGAAATATGTTTAATTTACAGAACGGTAATTTTGGTATTAAAGCTAAATTAATCCTAGCCTTTGCCACGATTTTATTGATTCCTAGTTTGTGTATTGGGTGGTTTTCCTATAAGACAGCCTACAATAAAGTAGAAGAAAACATGTTGGGAAGTGCAAATGAAAGCGTAGTCATGTTAGATCATATGCTAGATCAAATCATTACGAATACACAGAAAAATGTAGATTTTATGGCTGGCAGAATTGCTCTTGGTGGAGTGGGCGCAGTACAAGGGGATGAAGATCCATTTGCTAGAACGATGCTGGATGCTTATAGAGCAACACATACAGATGTAGAACTTGCGGCCGTTGGTACAGATAAGGGGGTATATATTAATTCACCGATAACTGCAATCAATGCGCCAGGTTATGATCCAAGAAAACGTCCGTGGTACATCAATGCATTAGAGAATAAGGGCAAACCGACAGTGATTAATCCTTATATTTCAAGCAATAGTGGACAGGTTGTAGTTACGGTATCACAGTCTGTCAGTGATGGTCATGGTATAGTGTCCATAAGTCTCTCATTAAAAGAATTGGCGAAAATTGCAAATGAAATTAAGGTTGGTAAAGAAGGCTATGTGTATATTTTAGATCAAAATAGCAATGTTTTAGTGCATCCTACACTAAAGCCCGGGTCTAAAGCGGAGGGACCTATTTTTGAAAAAATGATGGAACAAAAACAAGGTATTATGCGTTATGAATCGGAAGGCCAAAAGAAAATAGCATTTTTTATTACGAATGAACAGACGGGATGGCTGATTGGCAGCACCATGCCGGAAACTGAAATTATTGCAGCAGCAAGACCGATTTTAATAACGACATTAGGTATAGTATTACTTTTTATTGTGATTGGGAGCATCATTATATATTTCGTTACTTTATCAATTACAAAACCATTGCAAGCACTGGTTGATGCTTCAGAGCAGATTAGTAATGGTGATTTAAGGGTGAACATTCCAATCACTTCTCAGGATGAGTTTGGGAAGTTAAGTATAAGTTTTAATAAAATGAGCAATTCATTGCGTAAATTTCTGCAACAAATGAGGCAAACAGGTGAACAACTTTCAGCATCAAGTGAACAATTATCTGCTAGTGCTCATGAATCGGCGCAGGCATCTACGCAAGTAGCTGAATCTATTTCAGATGTTGCACATAGTGTGGAATTGCAATTGAATGCGATTGATAATACAGTGTCTACAATACAAGATATGTCTAAGAGCATTGAACAAGCTGCAACTACAACGAAGCAGGTATTCAAACAATCGGCTGAGGCTACTGAGAAAGCCGGAGATGGTAGTAGTGCAATTAATAAAGCAGTAAATCAGATGGCGCAGATTGAACAAACGGTGAATAATTCTGCGCAAGTGGTCGCAAAACTAGGTGAGCGTTCTAAGGAAATCGGTCAGATTGTCGATACCATATCGGGTATTGCTAGTCAGACAAATCTTCTGGCGTTAAACGCTGCGATTGAAGCAGCACGTGCAGGCGAACAAGGCAGAGGATTTGCTGTAGTAGCCGACGAGGTAAGGAAACTTGCTGAGCAGTCACAGAATGCAGCAAAGCAAATTGCTGCGTTGATTACTGAGATTCAAAAAGACACGGATAAAGCTGTAGTAACAATGAATGATGGTACGCGAGAAGTTAAGATGGGGGCAGAAGTCGTTGATATTGCGGGAAAAGCATTCAAGGAAATTGTGGTACTCGTGACGCAGGTTTCTGAGAGAGTAAAGGAATTTTCTGCTTCTACAAATCACATGTCGAATGGTAGCCAGCAAATTGTTACAGCAATGAATAAAATTGATGAAATGAGTAAAAAGGTAGCAGGAGAATCTCAAATGGTATCTGCAGCAACCGAGGAACAGTCTGCTTCTATGGAAGAAATTGCTTCTGCAAGTCAATTATTATTACAAGCAGCGCAAGACCTTCAAAATGAAGTATCTAAATTTAAATTATAATTATTTGTAGAAATGATTTCGTTGATACGGTTATTGTTTGATTTTTTCTAGCCATTATGTGGTAGAAATACCTCGTGAAACATCAGAAGACAAAAAAACATATTGGAAAGTAGTTAAATTTAATCGGGAATCTAACGAGTCGAAATCAGAATGAAAACAGTCAGAGCGGGCATTATGTCGGCTCTGATTGTTTTCGGTATTGGATCAAACCGCAAATTACAGGGGTTCGCTTACCAAGGCGATCCCTTGATTTTTTTATCATGGAAAAGCAGCTGACGTGCAGGCGGATATAAAACACGACCAATTAAAGCTTTTCGAAGCTTTAATTGGTCGTGTTTTGTTTTTCAAACTATCCTCAACCCGCGTAAATACTGAAATTTTGGAAAGCTTTTACTTGCTAAAAAGAGCGGCCATTATGGCGTGACGGGAATTCCTGGCTTTGCCAGAGAGCTACAGAAAAAAGCTTTTTGAAGAATAAATGGCAGTGCCTCACGATAATAATAGAAAGCCAAAATCTCTTATTTTAAAGAGTTTGTGGCTTTTCTTTTTAGATCTTTTAAATTATATATCTTATGATGCAGTTTACATGGAATTAAGGATATACAAAAATTTAAGATGTTTGTTGAAAAATATGCACTCCCACCGTATAATGGTTCTATCGATCAAGACAAATTTTAAGACAAGTTTTTATAGATATGCAGTAGTTCACTGCCAGAAACACGTATAAATATTCCATCGTTTCCCGAAATAGAGTACTTGACACGTTTGTTTTATGTGTTCCGGTATTGAAATTGGTAACCTTACACTGCAAGTTGTTTTTGAGGGGTTGAAATGGAGTTATTTCCCTCCCGTGACCTTTGTGCAGTAGACATTGATTACGTTGAAAAAGTAAGCTTTTCATAGTTTTGGAGAAAGGATGAGAAAAATGTTTCACTGGTTACATAAGCCAATAATTAAAGCTATTGCTGTTGCTACAGGTGGTGTGACTATAGTTTTTGGACTAAGCTTTTTTTTTATTTCAGATCTGTTGGACACACTGCGGCTGAGCCGCAGTGTAATAATTTTGTTGGGTGTTTTTCTTTATATTTTTTTTATGCAGTATAAAGTATTGCAAAAAGATAGACTGCAAGAGAAAAAAATTGCCCAAGAAAAGATGTTGCGTGAAGTAAGCTACGGGTTATTTGATAATGTTCTGGAAGCTGATATTACCGAAAATAAAATTATGGGGAAAAACGCCCTAAATCTTGCCGCGTTGCTTGGCATCGAAGGCAGGGACAACTATAATGAACTTATTTCTGCTATAGCCACGCAGCTAGTTAGGGAAGATTTTAGAGATGCATACAAAAAAATGTTTTCTCGGGAAACAATTCTAAACCTTTATAAAAACAATGAACTTGGCTTCAAATATGAGCACATTGAAAGGTCGGATGGGATTCACTACGAGTGGGTTAATGTTTCTGTTTGCATATATAAGGATTTCAATACTGGAACGGTAAGAGTTATTTCGCATGTGAAAAACATTCAACAGGAAAAGGAACGGGAGCTTGCTATTATAAGCAAGAATGAAAAACTTTTTGAATTGGCAACAAGGGATGGCTTAACAAATCTCTATAATCGTGCATATTTTGTGGATGCTTTTAAAAATAAATTAGAAGAATTTCGTAGAACGATGCAGCCCTTTTCGTTTATTTTACTTGATATTGACTATTTTAAAAATGTTAACGATGAGTATGGTCATTTAAAAGGGGATTATGTTCTTAAAGAATTTGCTGGAATGTTAAAAAAAAATATTAGAAAATCAGATATTTTATGCCGTTGGGGTGGAGAAGAATTTATTATTTTATTAACAAATACCGATGGGGAAACAGCAGCTGTGTTGGCGGAAAAAATACGATTGCATATCGAAAAATACAGTTTTAAAGAGATGAAATCAATTACGGCAAGTTTTGGTGTCATACAATGCCAAATGGATGATGACGAGGAAAGTGTGTTTAACCGTTTAGATAATTCATTATACTTGGCAAAAATGTCGGGCAGAAATAAAGTTGTGAGTAATGAAGAGTTGGAATTTGTATCGAGTGAAAAACCGATGGCGATTGAGTGGGGTCCTTTTTTTAGAAGTGGAAATCTGCAAATTGATAAAGATCACCACAAGCTGATTGATATGTCTAATGAAATTATTTACAATGTATTTGAAAAGGATAAGCAAGAAATGATTCTCACTTTATTTTTGGATTTGTCGAAGGAAATTGCGGAACATTTTGCCCGTGAAGAAAAAATTTTAGAGGAATCGGCAGTGGATACATACAAGGAGCATAAACAAATTCATCAGGATTTACTAGCGAAGACATTAAAACGGTTAGATAGTTTTCAAAAAGGAGAAATTGGGTCGATACTTGTGGCAGAATATTTAATTAAAGATGCAATTATTGGACATCTAATAAAAAATGATTTCGATTTTTTTTATATTTTTCGCGGCAGTAAAACATAATGTGCATAGAGAATGATGTATATAGTATTTGTTTTTTTATTGAGGAATTTACATGAAAAAATAAATAACTCTCATAAGATATAGAGCACAAGAGGGGGCTGGAAATAATGAAAGGTTTCATGAATAAGAAAATTTCGGGTGATACCTTCAGTGTAAAAAGTATACGAACTCGATTGTTGCTGATTATGCTACTGCTTATGTTTGTTTCATTGAGTTTACTCACAGGATTGAGTTACTATTTTTCGAATAGAGAACTTACAAAAAGTGTAAATGAAACCGCAGCGGCGATCGGTAAAGATTATTCCAACCGTGCCAGTGCTTTTGTCAATGAATTGGTAGTCTATGTTCAGGATGTGACGGCCAACCCTCATATTGAAAATCCAAAAAATCGTCAGCAAATTGTTGATGCACTGGCGGATGCTCTGCAGCGCAATGATAAGTTCACAGCCATGAATTATGGTGATTTAGAAGGCAATATGATTCGGGCACAGGGGGATACAGCTTACCTGGGGGATCGGGCATATTATCAAAAAGCTGTGCAAACAAAAAAAATGACAATTTCAGAACCTATTATTTCTAAGGGATCGGGAAGACTGTCCATTGCGATTGCTGTGCCAATCATAAAAAATGAAGAAGTGCAGGCGATCATACAAGCAACGATGCCTCTTGACAGCTTAATGGATATGGTTAAAGAAATAAAATTCATGGATAGTGGGTATGGATTCATTATTGATCAATCCGGTGTTATTCTAGCTCATGCGCTGAATCCTGAATTAAATGGGAAATTCAACTTGACGGAAAGCACGGTGAATCCTCCAATGGCTAAAGAGTTTGTTCCAATGGATGGACAGTTTGTTGCTTTATTTAATAAAGCCGTTAGCAGCAACAAAGCGATACAAGGGGTATATGCTACGGGTCATGGTGCTATATTTACGGTTTTTACGCCGGTAGAGCTACCGGGAAATGCTCATTGGTTGCTGGCTGTTTCGGCTCCCAGAAGCGAAGTGGATCGTACGATCTCTAGGTTGAATATGATACTCGTCTTAGCAGCTTTGGGATGTATTGTAGGCGGAGGTTTGGTCATTATTCTGATTAGCCGGAGATTTGCACGTCCAGAGGAGACTTATTTCAAAGCTTTTCGGCATGTAGCAGATGCAATTGGAATTGTGAATATTGAAAATGAAAAATTTATGGAAGCCAATGATGCTTTTTTTAAGATACTGGGTTACAGTCAACAAGATGTCATTGGTTGTACGTCGGAAACTTTTGGCTTGTGGGCCAACGGTGGGAAAAGAATAGTTTATGATGCACTGCTGAGGCAAGGTGTATCAGTATACAATTTTGAAACTTTTTGGCGAACGAAAAATCAAGCTGTACGGGCAGGTATCTTGTCAGCAGATGTAATCAAAATTGGTAATGTGCGTTATATTGTCTTTATTTGGCATGATGTTACGGAGCAGAAAGAGGCAGAAGCGGCTTTGCAGCAATCTTATAATGATATGGAGCAAAAGGTTGAGGAAAGGACGCAAGAGCTTTTAGCGGCTAATCAAGAACTTAGGGCAATGAATGAAGAAATGATTGCAATGAATGAGCAACTAGCACAGACCAATACTGCGCTCCATGAAGAAAATGATAGCAGGCGTCAAGCTGAAGATAAGCTGTTGATTAGAGAACGACAATATCGTGCGACTACAAAGCTTTTGACTCAGCCTGTAGACGAAGCGGAGCAGCTCGCCAAAACAGTATTAAGTAATGCCGTTCAATTAATTGGCGCAGATGGTGGATTTATAGGAATGTACAGCGAGGCGGGGGATTTTTTTACCGTTCATTATGGAATAGGCGTAGATGAACGATTTCTTTTTGACAGAATACCGGTAAAGGCGGGACCGATTCAAACCGTTTATGAAACGGGGAAAATTTTTCGATCCCCAAATTACGGCGACCGCAAAAATTTGTTGGGACCTGAAGAAGGAACCTCTGGAGGGATGAGCTTTATTTTTGTCCCATTGAAACAGAAAGAACAGGTCAAAGGAATTTTAGCCGCAAAATGGAGAGAATCCATGCATGAAGTTACGGAAGATGATAGCAATATTTTACAACAATTTGCGGATTTGGCGTTTTTAGCTATTGAACGAGCCCGCATTCAGGGGGAAATTCGTCATATGGCTTTTTACGATGTGGTAACAGGGTTACCCAATTCGACGAGCTTCAATTTGCGATTTGCGGAAGAATTGCACAAGGCCAAATGCGGTGAGACGAAAGGTATGTTGCTTTTTATCAATATAGATGATTTCAAATCTGTCAATGATACGTTTGGACATTCTGTCGGCGATGAAGTGCTTATGGCAGTGGGAAAATATCTTCGTGCCGCATTTATTGAAGAGGTTTTTGTTTCCCATATAAGTGGTGATGAATTTACTGCTATTGTTTCGGGGGATATGTCTGATGGAAAAGCAGCGGCAATCGCAACCCGTGTGCTCAAACAGCTTTGTAGGGAATATGAAGTAGCAGAAGAACAAATTCAGATGTCCGTAAGCATAGGCATAGTTCTTTATCCGCAGCATGGTGATCTGTTGGAAGACTTGATGAAAAAAGCCGATGTTGCTTTGTATGCAGCTAAAGAAGCTGGTAAGAATTGTTGGCACTTTTTCGAAGCACCCTTACTGCAAAAAGCAGAGGATGCAATGAGGATGATCCATGCTTTACGTCGGGGGTTATTGAAAAATGAATTTTTTTTGCAGTATCAACCCCAACTGACAGCGGATGGGGCGCATATCGTTGGATTTGAAGCGTTGCTGCGCTGGAATAGTCAGGACCAGGGACTGGTGTCGCCCGCACAATTTATTCCACTTGCGGAACGAAGTGATCTTATTATTGAAATTGGTAAATGGGTTTTTCAGGAAGCCTGTTGTTTTGCAAAAAAGCTTGCCGATAGGGGAAAGAGCGATATTCGTGTGGCCATTAATATATCACCACGACAAATTAAAGAGTGGGATTTTATTGATTTTGTTCGTACTGTCATTGAGTCCAATGATGTTTTGCCCCAGCAAATTGAACTTGAAGTCACGGAAAATGTGCTTATAGATAACATAGAAGACAGTGTTCATAAACTAAAACAGCTTCAAGAATATGGAGTCACGTTAGCAATTGACGATTTTGGTACAGGGTTTTCTTCCTTGACTTATTTAAGGACACTGCCGGTAAAATGTTTAAAAATTGATAAATCGTTTATTGACAATATTGCCTTTGATGAAATGCAACTGAACTTTGTTAAATTAATTATTGATTTGGGACATACTTTGAAAATGGGGATTGTTGCTGAGGGAGTTGAAACAAAAGAACAGCTCGCAAAGCTGGAAGCATGCCAGTGCGATTATATTCAAGGTTACATTTTTAGTGAAGCTGTTTCGGAAGAAGCAGCGATGAATTTATGTTTGAAAGAATAAACCGAGAATTATTCTTTTTCGCAAATAAAAAAAGCGCACAGAAAAATAATCTGTGCGATCTAATAGGGAATAGATTTTGAAACTTAGGAGTTGTAACACTTGAGATTAATCTGTGGAGGAGTAATCTCTAGAAATAGAATAACTTATTTTCGTGACAATCTTGTGACAAAATCATCCTCAAAGATGATTTTGTTACAAGTGCATTATATTCAGGGAATAAATAATAAAAAAGTTCATTCATGATATTTGTGTCGCATCTCCAATTAAAAGCATCATTCTATGAAATTTCATGGTGTAATTTTTTTTTGCAGTTACCACAATACCCATAAAGCTCTAATTTATGATCTGAAATCAAAAAATCTGTTTTTGATTCCAGCGATTTTTCAAATTTTTCTAAAGGGCAATGGTCAATATAAATGATTTTTTTACAACTTAAACAAATTAAATGGTGTTGATGTGATAAGCGTTTTAGTTCAAAGACACTGGTTGTATTTTCAAGAAAGTTTGATTTTTTGATAATTTGTTTTTTGGTGAATAAATCTAAGATACGATAAACTGTCGACAAATTTATTGTATCATCTTCTTGGAGTACTTTTAGATATAGGGTATCCGCTGTTAATAATTCGTTGCTCTGATTGAGAAGCTTCAACAGTAAATTTCGTTGTTTGGTACTCTTGATACCATGTTGGTTTAAAAATGTTTTGTATTCGAAATTTTCTTCTTCCATCAGAATCCCTCTTTCCGTTTGCAATCATACAGTTTATTTTAGCCATGTTTTTTAAATTTAGCAAATGTATATTGAATGGAAAATGATAATTTTGAAAAAACAATACGAAAGCTAAAACCAGTACGGACATTATAGAAATAACTCCTCCCGGTGCAGCATTAATCCAATAGGATAGCGTAATTCCGCTTATTATGTCAATGAAACTGAATAAAATGCCGAAAAGTAATGTTGTTTTAAACCCTTTTTTTAGCTGTAGTGCGGTTGCTATTGGTAAGGCAATTAAAGAACTAATGACTAAAATTCCTACGATTCGAATCGATACGGAAATTGTTGCGGCGACCAAAACTGCAAAGATATAATTAATGAATTTGATATTGACCCCGGCAATTTTGGCACCTTCTTCATCAAAAATCATGAACATTAAAGAATTATATAATCGAGAAACTATGAGCAAGGATAGAATACTTAAAAACAAAACTATATAAAAATCTTCCCGTGTAACAGTTAGGATACTGCCAAATAAAAAAGAATCAATATTAGCATGTACAAGACCGGAACTGATTAATGTAATGGCAATTCCGACAGACAGCGATAAAATAACAACCAAAATTAATTCGGCATAATTTTTAAAATGCCTTCGTAACATTTCAATAAATACGCCAAATATAGAGGTTAAGCAAAATGCACTTAAAATAGGATGCACATGAACCATCAATCCGACGGCTACACCGGCTAATGAGGCATGTGATAAAGTATCGCCCATCATGGAATAGCGTTTTAAAACAAGGAACATGCCAATTAATGGACATAAAATTGAGATTAAAATGGCAATCATAAAGGCGTTTTGCATAAAACTATATTGCAACATAATTTTCAACTCCAGTATTTTCAATGAGATATTCATGGATATAATCTTGTGGGTTGCAGATATGACCGATTCCTTGGTCAATATGATATAAAAGAGTTGAGTTTTTGATTGCAGCTTTCAGATTATGCTCTACACAAATAACAGTAAGCTTTTTTTCTTGGTTTAGATTTTGGATCAACTGGTAGATTTCATTTTGACTTTTTATGTCAACACCATTCGAAGGCTCATCTAAGATCAATAAATCAGGATTTCCCATGAGAGCTCTGGCAATGAAAATTTTTTGACATTGCCCGCCTGATAAAGTTCCGACAAGCGCTTTTTTATAATCTTGCATTTTCACGAGAGCAAGACTGTCATCAATGCTTTTTTTGCCCGGAATATGACGTGCTTTTTGATAGCAAGTTAAAATTTCTTCAATTGTTATAGGAAATTGTGTATTGAGACTATCAAATCTTTGCGGTACATAGGCTGTTTTTGTGAATGTATTTTCTATACTACCACTAGTCGGTATGAGTAATTTTAATAAGAGTTTGATTAAGGTGCTTTTTCCTGACCCGTTTTCACCTAAAATTGAAATATATGAACCGTCTTGAATTGAAAAATTTAAATTTTTCAAAATATATGAGCTTTGCTCATAAGAAAAATACATGTTTTTGATATGAATCATTATGTCCTCCGTAAATTTGTCGCTTGACATCTTTTTAATATCATTATATCCTATTTTTAAATGCAAATGCAAGTTATTTGCGTTTGCGAAATGAAAATTGGAGTGATATTATGAAAAAAATGGCTTTTTGCTGCTTGCTAGCCCTTATTCTGTTAGGTGTTTTTACCGGTTGTGGAGTAACCTCAGACTCTAAAGCAACCAAACAAGAAAAAAATGGAAAACTAGAAGTAATGGTTTCTTTTAATGCCATGAAAGAAATCGTTGAGGCAGTTGGTCAAGATAAGGTAGAAGTAAAAACGATTATACCAAATGGGACGGAACCGCATGATTTTGAACCAAAAGCCAGCGATATAGAAGGGCTGCATGGTGCTAAGATTTTTGTTTACAATGGTTTTGATATGGAAAAATCATGGGTTGACAAAGCTTTAGAAGCTGCAGATAATAAAAATTTGATTGTTGTTGAAGCTGCAAAGGGAGCTGAACCATTGCCAGCGACTGGAGCGGAAGAAATTGAATCGGGTGCACAAGCGGATCCTCATATTTGGTTAAGTTTAAAAGGTGCTGAAATAGAAGCAAAAAATGTAAAAGATGCTTTGATTAGTGCTGACTCAGCGAATAAAGATTTCTATGAAGCGAATTATCAAACTTTTTATAATCAACTTGAAACACTTTACCAAGAATATAATCAAAAGTTCCAATCTGTAGAAAATAAGAATTTTGTTACGGGACATGCGGCTTTTGCATATTTATCGCGTGATTTTGGTTTAAAGCAAAATAGTGTAGAAGATGTTTTTGCTGCAGGTGAACCGAGTGCCAAAAAATTAAAAGAGCTGACGGATTATTGTAAGACAAATAATATTAAAACTATTTTTGTTGAAGATATGGTTAGTCCAAAAGTTTCTGAAACTTTGGCCAATGAAGTTGGGGCAAAAGCAGAAAAAATTTATACGCTGGAAAGCAAAGACGACAATAAGGATTATCTTCAAAGCATGCGAGATAATTTGGAAAAAATATACCAGAGTTTAAAATAAAACAAATAAATTAGGGAGGACTGGATTCAAAAATATTATCGTGTGGTTAAGCTTGAGCATAGTTTTATAGAGCAGATAAATTTTTATGGGAGGCACGATTATACGCCTTCCTTTTTTGTTATCAAAAAATATCATGTTACATATATTTTGCTTTTTTAGACAAATTCAGTATAATTAACGAATAAGAATATTACTAATAAATAAAATTATTAAGATGTGGCTTCTGAAATGAAAAATAAATGTTTATTTTACGTAACGATGATATTATTCTGCTTATTTCTTTTTCCGTCTGCCGTAGGTGCGCAGCCGGAAACCCCTGACGTACAATACGAAAAAGGGGTGGTGCTTTCAGTTCAACCCATCGACCAAGATGATTCTTCAAAGATGAAGTTTGGCAAACAAGAACTGATTAAGTTGAAAGTAACCTCTGGTGTTGATACCGATCAAGAAATTACGATAATCAATTATCAACCAGAGCGATCCGCCTTTGGCGTGATGGAATTTCATAAAGGCGATCGTCTTATTCTCGAGGCTGTAAATCAAATGGGTAAAATAGAATATCATATCAGTGATTTCCAACGAGATAATTATATCTATTTGCTTCTTGGATTATTTGTTTTTTGTTTATTGATTTTTGGAAGAGTTATTGGATTCAAGTCGATTCTTGTTATTGGCTGTTCCTGTTTTCTGATTTTGGCGGTTTTTATTAATCAGATTTTACAAGAAAATCATTTGGAAATTGGATTCATGGTTTTTTTTTTGTGTACAATTATTGCAATAATTTCTCAAACATTAATTAGTGGATGGAATAAGAAAACACTTGCTGCTATTTTAGGTACGCTGGGCGGTGTTGCTATTGCGGGTATTTTATCTAAAATATCAATTTATTTTATGCATTTGAATGGATTAGCAAATGAAGAAGCGATTATGTTGAAGGCTACCGCTCTGCCAAATGTAGATTTTCAAGGAATTTTATTTGCCGGAATGGTAATAGGTGCATTAGGAGCTGTAATGGATGTAGCAATATCGATTTCATCATCCATTCATGAAGTTAAACAACATTCAAATGAAGTTCATTTTAAATCATTATTTCAAGCAGGGATGAATATAGGGCGTGATGTTATGGGAACTATGTCAAATACGCTAATTTTAGCTTATGTTGGCTCATCGTTACCTTTAATTTTACTATTATCCGTACAAAAAGATCTTTCTTTAACTAAAATTATGAATTTTAATTTAATTGCCACAGAAATAGTCAGAGCTTTGACGGGCAGTATTGGATTAGTTTGTGCCATTCCTTTAACCGCGTGCATTTCTGCGTATTTGTTTTGTGATAAACGCAAGAAATCTAGAAAAAAACGTATGGTTAATTCGTGATTCCATTTTCATAGATTGATAACATTTCACGAGTGTTGATTAACCAAAAAAAGTAAAGACAAAAGGACACATTTTCTGTAAAATCGTAGTTGCTAACACAAACGATCAGAAAAGAGGTGTCCTTTATCAAAAATTCTACCA
>Ga0302155_10002365_pt1 | contig 12876 bp, 15 predicted proteins | sample I_Bog_N3_1_FD_193508 | JGI IMG/M metagenome (GOLD analysis project Ga0302155, IMG submission 193508) | Peat permafrost microbial communities from Stordalen Mire near Abisko, Sweden - I_Bog_N3_1 | ecosystem: Environmental > Terrestrial > Soil > Wetlands > Peat | place: Sweden: Abisko, Stordalen...
CAAAGAGGCGACCCCAAAGCGCAGGGAGAATTGGGACTTCTTTACGAAAAAGGTTTGGGAACCATGCAAGATGGTAAAAAGGCGGCTTATTGGCTGGCCGAGGCCGCCCAAAAAGGGGACGCCGACAGCCAGAATAATCTGGGCTATTTATATTTCAACGGACATGGGGTGGCCCAGGATTATGCCCAGGCTTTGAAATGGTTTCAAAAAGCGGCGGATCAGGGGCTGGCTTCGGCCCAATCCAATCTGGGCTTAATCTATGGCGCCGGGTTAGGGTTGTCGAAAGATTATCCCAAAGCATTGGAGTGGTTCAAAAAAGCCGCGGATCAGGATGATTTGGACGCTCAGGTTAATCTGGGCATGATGTATTCCCTGGGGGAAGGCACGGCCCAGGATTACAAAACTTCTTATTTTTGGTTTTACCGCGCGCTTCAACACGGTTTTACGGATGAGGATAAAAAAAACGAAGTGCGCGATGACATTCAATGGATGGAAAAGCATATGACCAATGAGGATATCGCCCAGACCAGAACCAAGGCGATGCATTGGCGGTCCACGGGGGTACAGACCGAATCTTCAACCCCGAGTTCGTAACTTGTTTATCCCTTCTTCCGTAATGATGATTGAAAGAGAGTTTCCATGAAAAAATTAAATTTTGTTTTTATCCTGTTTCTCGTTATCGGTTTTTCTTTTTTAAATCCATTGAAAAGCCGCGCCGCGGGAGTTGAAACCGCGACTTTCGCGGGAGGCTGTTTTTGGTGCATGACGCCGCCCTTTGAAAAACTGGATGGGGTTTTAAAAGTCACGGCGGGCTACGCCGATGGACAGGGAGAGGACCCCACTTACGACGATTACGCCGAAAAGGGTTTTACGGAGGCGGTTCAAATTACCTACGATCCTGCGAAAATTACTTATACCGATTTGGTGGACATTTACTGGAAACAGATCAACCCGACGGACGCGGAGGGCCAGTTTGTGGACCGGGGACCCCAATACCGCGCGGCTATTTACTATCAAAGCCCGATTCAAAAAAAGCTGGCCGAAAGGTCAAAACTAGCTTTAGGCAAGTCGGGCCGCTATGACAAACCTATAGTGACCGCCATCGCGCCCTTTAAGAATTTTTACGCCGCGGAAGATTATCATCAGGATTACTACAAAAAGAATCCGATTCATTACAACCTGTACCACGACAATTCAGGGCGGAATGAGTATCTGGATGGTATTTGGGGCGAAGGAAAACATTAAACACATTTGAACCACAGAGTTCACGGAGTGCACAGAGTTTAAAAGGCATTTAAATCAAATGTCTTACTCTATGCACTCCGTGAACTCCGTGGTAAAAAGTCTTTCTTTGTTTGTCGGGGGACGGGTAGGATAAGCGCGCCTTCAATTTAAGCGGAGCGTGCTCTATGAGCCAATTAGATCAGTATGAAATGGGAATCGGCACCTGGGCCTGGGGCGACAAGGGTGTATGGGGTTTTGGCCAGGGATACGACGGCTCGGACCTTCGTGAGACTTTTCTGGCCGCGGTCAATGCGGGCAATTATTTTTTTGATACGGCCGAAGTTTATGGCGACGGTCTTTCCGAAACCTACCTGGGTCGTTTTATGAAAGAACGACCGGATATTACCTTTTATACCGCGACTAAATTCATGCCTTTCCCCTGGAAAGTCAGCACTTCCTATTTATTAAAGTCCCTTAAAGCCAGCTTGAAACGGCTGGACCTGAAGCAGGTTGAGCTTTACCAAATTCACTTTCCCATGCCATTCCGGTCCATTGAGTCCTGGATGGAGCCCCTCGCCCAGGCGGTGAAAGACGGTTTGGTGAAAGAAGCGGGAGTTTCCAACTACAGCCGCTCCCAAATGCTCAGGGCCCAGGACGCTCTGGGAAAACACGGCGTTCCCCTGGTTTCCAATCAGGTTCAATACAGTCTGGTGCGCCGCAAAATGGAATTTAACGGTGTGCTGGAAGAGTGTCAAAAATCCGGAATCAAATTGATCGCTTTTAGTCCTTTGGGGATGGGCATGTTGTCCGGAAAATATTCCCCTCAAAACCCGCCGAAAGGGCCGCGACGGCTGTTTTATTTTAATCAGTTAGGCCGCATTCAAGTTTTGGTTAAAAGGCTCAAAGAGATCGGGGAAGCCCATGGTGGCAAAACCTGCAATCAAGTCGCCCTTAACTGGCTTTTGTGTAAAAAAGTTTTGCCCATTCCCGGCGCGAAGACCCCCAGCCAGGTTCAGGAAAATCTGGGGGCCTTGGGCTGGCGGTTAACTGCCGCAGAAGTGGCGGAGCTGGATTTGATGAGTTCAACCTTTACGTGGTGAAAAATACAGTCCGCGCCATGGTAAAACCTACGAAAAAAGTTCGTTCTAAAAAATCATCCATTCCTCAAATCGCTCTGGCGACCGCCAAGGTGGATTGGTCCCAGTGGGACCCCTGGGCTGGCTGGCAAGGATTGATCGGGGTCGCAGTTTGCCTGGCGGCGGGATTTTTTATGGGACACGCGGCTTTCGGGGCCATCGCGGCGGGCGGGGCCCTTTATATCGGTCTTGGCACCTATGACAAACAAACCCGCACTTCGACTTCGACAATGATCTTCGGCAGTTTATTCATGAGTTTTGCCGCGATGGCCGGCAGTTTGACTGGCGGTCAATTATGGCAGATTACTTTATTGGCGACTCTCTGGGCTTTTGGAGCCGGGATTCTTTCAGTATTGGGTCCGCCGCTTTCATTTATGGGCATCAAAACACTGGTGGCGATTTTGATCGCTGGCGGTTATAGCTCGTCCTGGAAGGACGCGATGCTTCGGTCCATCCTGATCCTCTCGGGTTGTTTACTGCAAACTTTTCTTTTTTTTATAGAAGATTCGTACTTATCCCGATGGGGAGCGCCCCGCCGGGTTACCACACCCCAACCGGTATGGAAAAAATCCTTGGCCATTTTGAAAAGCCAACTTTCTTTTCGTTCCGAGGTTTTTCAACACGCTTTGCGGTTGGCTTTTTGTATTTTGATTTCCCAGTTTTTCTGCCGGTCATTTTTAACCCACAATAGCTACTGGCTGCCGCTGACGATTGCCATCGTGATGCGTCCCGACTTTGAGCAGGCTTTTAGCCGGGCCGTGGCCCGGATGATCGGCACGGTGATCGGCGCGGTTTTAACCACCTTGATCGTCATTTGGCTGAAACCCGATGGGATAACGCTGGCCTTTTTGGCGCTGCCCTGCGTTTGGCTGTGTTTTAGCTCATTTAAGGCGAATTACATTCTTTATTCGGTTTGCATTACGGCTTATGTTGTTTTTATGCTTTCTTTTGTCGGCCTTCCTGAAATGTCGGTGCTGATCAACCGTTTGATCGCTACTTTATCCGGCGGATTTTTGGCTTTACTGGTTTACGCAATTTGGCCCCGGCCGGGGGTTTCAAAATGAATCTTTACTTCCGGCTTTTGAAACTCATTCTTTCACGCTGGCTATTTCCTAAACGCCTTCAACTTTTAGAAACTTCGATCATTGAGGGCCGGGTTTGGCCCACGGATTTGGATAACAATATTCATATGAATAACGGACGTTATCTGACCATTATGGATTTGGGCCGTTTTGACTGGATTTTGAGCTGTGGGTTTCTGGGACTCTGTTTAAAGAACCGGTGGTTTCCCATTGTGGGAGCTTTGAAAATTATTTATCTCAAGCCCCTCAAGCCTTTTCAGAAGTTTCAATTAAAAACCCGTGTTTTAGGCTGGGACGCCAAATGGATTTACGTGGAGCAACTATTTGAGGCGGATGGAGTCCTCTGCGCGAAAAGCGTCCTTCAGGGTTTGTTTCACGGAAAGCAAACTAAAGTGACCACCAGCGAATGGCTGAAAGCGGCGGGCTACACCCAAAAATCACCCAGGCTCCCGAAAGATGTCCGATCCTGGCTTCGTTCTTCCCAATAATCAAATCTATTTCGATGGATCCTGATAAAGACTGGGGTAGTTCACTTTTTTGACATTTTTCCAAACGGTTACGGGTCTAGCCAGGTGATTGGACGGCGATAAAGCGATGGGCTTGGTTTGATTGATGGGGTAATACCTGTCCGGTTTATTCAAGAGAATTCCTTTTTTATGTCTATCCTGAACGGAGACCGCTTTGTTGGGCGGACTTTTTTGGGAAGGCGGGGGGTTTGAACTCAACGGAAATCGGTCGGTTGGATTGGTTTGATACTGGGCTGCGGCGGTCATGCACCAACCTAAAACCAATAAAAAGACAATAATTCTTAAAATGAGATTTCTCCGTGAATTAATTTAAAAATATTTGTGATCTTCCGGACTGTTGATGCTGATCTGCGGGTTTGCTTTTTTAAGATAAGCGATGAGTTCGGGCAAACCGTCCATTTCCTCGAAAGTTTCAGAGTCTTTCGCGGTTTTAAAATTGTAATCAAAACTCCGCAATGATTTAAATACGGACAGTTCTTTTATCTCCCTCACCGTGAATATTTTTTTACGAAATGTTTTAAGAAAAGTCAGGGTTCTTTTTTCCTCATCACAGTTCAAGCCCCAAACACAGCGCGCGATTAAAAAATAAAAGCCGGGTAAAATTAAGATTAACAGCGAAAGACCGTAATAAATTTTGTGAGACAAGTCCAAATTGGGAAGAATCTTTACCAGAATCCATGAACTAATAACAGGTATGACAAACCCAATAGAAAAGTTAAAGAACCTGGTTTGAATGTAGGGCCGGCAGACGATCATCGGGCGGTGACTTTCTTTCCTTAACCATTTCTCAAGAACAACTCTAATTTATACCTAACCCGGCGCTAAATGAATTCTTTATTCACTGACCGGCAAATATCCCTTTTTGGCTTAATAACAAAATGAAATGGGGCTAATAAAAGAGATTTTAGCGACAAGTCGGGGAATTCACCAAGTCCCCCCAAATAAACAGTTTTTAAAAGGCTCTTTTTTATGTATTTTTTCGTCTAAAATAAGGTTCATCAAATTAAGGGGGAATCATGAAGTACGCGATGTGGATTTTAGGGGCGGTCTTTTTAATATTTGCTGCCAGTTGCAACGTTCTAAATCCTACGGCCAATCAGGTTCAGATAGAAGCCAGCAATCAATATGGTGATACCTGTCCCGTTATTGTTAATTTGGATGGAAACAATACAGTTACTATCACTAACGCGGGTGTCGAGCAATTCCCCTTGGTGAGCCCAGGTTCCCATACACTTAACTTTTCAACCAATGGCACATGCAGTAGCAATAATTGTATGTTTGACAATAACGGCAGCGCTAATTACAGCGTTACTTTTAATACAAGTGCCGGAACTATCTATGTCGGAACGGTTAAAACGGACAGCACCACCAACGCTTGTAAAATGACAGAGACCGGACCCTGATTTTTTCGGATTTTAAGCGCCAGTATTCCAAAAAACTGAAAATGGATTTCCGGCGGAATGGAAAGGGCGATTCAGGGGTTCGCCCTTTCCACGATAACAACGGGGGGTCTAATTCAACCCGTTGACAAAGCCTTCTTCAATGAGCGTCTACCGGCTTAGCCGCCATTCCCTGGGGTTTCTTCAACAGGTAAACGGGAATCAAGCCGAACGCGAAGATAATCACCATCAGCCAGCACATATTTTCAAAACTCAATCCAAAAGCCTGCTTCTTCACGCGGAAATAAGCTTCTTTCATGACCAAACTATCCGGCTGGTATAAACCCAGCTCATTGCTGAATTTATAAGCCGCGCCCCGGGCGGCTTTCGCCCATTGGACGAAACCCGGATTAAGCGGGCTGACATGGCTGCGCAAACTGTCAAAAGCCACATCCTGGGATTGATTAAACATGGTCGATAAAAAGGCGATGCCGAGACTGCCGCCCAATTGCCGGGAAAGGTTCATGATGCCGGCGGCCTGTCCCAAAGCGGGCCCGCTGAACTGGCCCAAAACCACCGCGTTAATGGGGATAAACAGGCCTGCCATCCCAAACCCGCGGATCATCAAAGGCCAAAACATATCCGAATAAGTCGTCGTGGGATTCCAGGACGTCATCAGAAAAAGACAGACTTCCACACAACCCACTCCCCAAAGCATAAAGAGCCTGGGGTCGAATTTATGCAGCTGGCTTCCCATAATCGGCATCATGATCCCCGCCGCGATGGCGCCGGGGACAAAAAGGTTTCCCGTCTGACCCGCGTCCATACCCATGATGGTCGTGGCGAAGATGGGCACGAAAAAAATCAAACCATATAACATGGCCCCCAAAGTAGCCATCAGGATGGTACCGTTGATCAACGCGAAGTTTTTATAAAGCCTCAAGTCCATGATGGGATTTTCAATTTTTAATTCCCACCAAACGAATCCGGGCAGAGCAACGGCCGCCATGATGGTACAAAATAAAATGACGCCGCTGGAGAACCAATCATCCGCCTGTCCGCGCTCGAGAACGTACTGCAGACAGCCGATACCGGTGATGAGCAGGGACAATCCGATCGTATCCACCGGGGCGCTTTTCATTTTTTCGTGGGCCGCGGCGTGGGTCCCTGAGACTTCATAATCTTTCACAAAAAGCCCGGCTAAAAACAGGGCCAAAATGCCGAAAGGAATGTTGATATTAAAAATCGACCGCCAGCCGAAGTGGTCGGTCAAATAACCGCCCAAAGGAGGGCCGACGGTGGGGCCGATAATGACCACCATGCCGTAAAGGGCGCTGCCCAAACCGGCCCGGCCGGGGAAGGCTTCCTGGATCAAAGCCTGGGAGGTGGGAAGCAAAGCGCCGCCCGCCGCGCCCTGGACGATACGGCAAAAAATGAGCGTGTCGAGGTTGGGTGACAATCCGCAGGCCACCGAGGAAATGACGAATAAAGTGATACAGGTCATGTAATAGCGGCGGCGGCCAAACCGGGTTGCCAGCCAGCCTGAAATGGGAAGGATAATGGCGTTGGAAATGATATAGCCGGTGACAACCCAGCCGATGTCATCGATGGTCGCGCCCAAATTGCCCATCATGGTAGGGATTGCCACATTGACGATGGATGTGTCCACGACTTCCAAAAGGGAAGCGATGCCGGCGGTGATGACAATCATCAAAGCGGCCCGTGATATTCCTTTATCTTCAGCCATTTGAGTCTCTTTTCAACTTTTGATTTAAAAGATTTATCACCACAGAGTTACACAGAGTAAACGGAGCAAGACTTCGATTTTAAAAGCTTTTTAACAGTTTGCTTTACTCCGTGTGACTCTGTTAACTCTGCGGTTCCTATTTCTTGTTACCGGATATGTACGGAGATTTCCGCGGAGAGGCCGTCCGCCAAGCGGTCAATGTCCTCGGGGGTCAAATTCGAAAAGGTGATTTTGACGGGTACCCGCTGAACGACCTTGGTAAAGTTTCCGGTGGAGTTATCCGGAGGCAGAAGCGTAAAGGTGGATCCGGTGCTGGAGCCGATGCTGTCCACCACACCCTCGAATTTTTTGCCTGAGATAGCATCGACCTTTATACCTACTTTTTGGCCCGGTTTGATTTTGGACAACTGGGTCTCTTTAAAATTCGCCGTCACCCATCGTTCCTGGGAACTTACGAAACCGAAAAGAGCCTGTCCTGCTGGAACCACCATGCCGGGTTCCACCGATTTTTTCGCGATGACGCCGTCTTCGGGCGCGACAATTTGGGTGTAGCTAAGATTAAGTTTCGCCTGATCGGCCTTAAATTGATCGGCCTGCAGACGGGAGGTCAAATTATGGAATTTCGCGACCGCCGCGTCATATTGCTGGCGGGAAACGGCCTCGGCTTTATAAAGCGTGGAAACCCGTTCGTAATCTTTCTGGGCCTGTTCCAGATCAGCCTGGACGGAAGATTGGTCCGCGATAGTTTGTTTGTAGCCGGCGGAATAGTCTTTATCGTCTAATTGGGCCAAAACCTCTCCCGCTTTCACTTTATCGTTCTCTTTCACGAAGACATTGTTGACGATACCGCCGATGCGGGGCGCCAGCATGAGGGCGTGGGCTTCCACATAAGCGTCATCGGTTTCTTCGTATAGAAAGCCTTGAACCACGAAGTAAACCACCACCAGCACAGCCGCCCCTATGAGGAAGGGGAATATGTTTCTCTTTTTTGCCTTCGGGGCGTTTTCCGCAGTAGTTTTAGTCATTGTTCAACCTCTTTCCAATCGCGAGTTCTAAATTAATTACAGCTTCCAACATACCCACTTGAGCCTGCACCAACCCCGCCGAAGCGGTAAATTTGTCCAGTTCGGCGTCCAAAACATCCGTAGTGGTATTGGCTCCCGCCTGAAAACCCAGAGTCGCCAGGCGGACGCTTTCCGCCGCCTCATCCACATCGGTTAACTTCGCCTGATAAACCGCTCCGCTGGAAATCAGCTTGCGTTTCCATAAATCAAAGTCGTACGGCGCCTGTATTTGGGCCGCTTTGACATCGTCCTGAGCCTGATTTGATTTTGCCTCGGCTTCTTTGGCCTTGGCCAGCGAGATGCCGCCGTCAAAAATATCCCAGGTGGCCGCCGCCCCGAAAAAGTAGTCCGTTCTAAAATCATCGTTGTTGGACAAACCGGTCGTTAAATAATCCGGTACGTTGTAAAACTGATATTCACCAATAAGCGAAACTTTGGGAACCCAAAAGGAGCCTTCGGCGGCGCTTTGATCTTCCGCGGACTCGGCCTGCATGATTCTGGCTTTCACATCGGGTCTTTCATTAAAGTCCACGGCGGTTAACTGGCTGACGATTTTGTCCGTATTGATGACCGGCAAATCGCCCGACAGGGGCCTGTCATCCTGTTTTAAACCCATCACCTGGGCCAAACTTTCGCGGGTCAGAACCACGTTGTCGCTGGCCTCTATTTGATTGGACTTGGCGGTGGATAACTGAACGTCGACCCGTAATAAATCGTACTTGGTCGCTTCGCCGTTTTGCAGGCGGTCCTGAACGATGCGTAAATGATCTTCCAGGGTTTTTACGTTCTCATTGGCCATATCCAGAAGGATTTTAGCGGCCAAAGCCTGAAAATATTTCAGCCGGACCTGTTCCTGAATTTGGAACGAAGACCAATCCAGAAGAATCTGGGCGGCCTGGTGGCTTCGGTCCGACGCGTCTACCTGGTGAAGATTTTTAAACCCGTCAAAAATATCCATTTTGGCGTCCAAGTTCAGGCTGGTTTGCGGATAAATTTCGGGAAACTGAAGCGGAGTAGGCGATCCGAACTCAACATTGAGATAGGAGTAGTTCTCCGTGAAAAAATGCTGCCCGGTGATGGAAACCTGCGGTAAAAATCCTTCCGCGATCGATTGATATTGATGCCAGGACATTTCACTTTCCAGCGCGTGAGCTTTTTGATAGTCAGGGGATTGCTGCAAAGCCTGATTCTGCGCGTCATCCAGCGTCAATGAAGTTTGAGCCGAAGTATCCGCGAAAACCGGAGCCAGCGAACCGCATAAAATACCCAGCATTAGAATTAGGCTGTTTCTTTTCCGCATAAATTTACCTCGACTCTTTCGATACATTAAAATGGTTCAATACGAGTTTGCGCAGGGTTTGGATGAGGCCTTTTTGTTCCTGAGCGTTTAAACAGCCTAAAAACTTCCGTTCCATTGCTACGGCGTGTTTATCAATGACCGGAAGAATCTCTTTGCCCCTGGGAGTAAGAAAAATCGCGTGGGACCGGCGGTCGGTGGGATGTTCTTTTCGCTCAACCAATCCCATTTTTTCCAGATCATCCATCAATCCCACAACGGTAGTACGGTCGATATAGGCGCACTTTCCCAGTTCGTTTTGCGACAGGGTGCCTCTTTCCTCCAAAATCATCAAAACACCGGCATGTTTGGCCGTAAGTCCCGTGGGTTTCAAAGTCTCTTCATAGACCTCCCGAACCCGCTGGGCCGCCTTGTTTAACAGAAACCCTGACCGCCCCAAGAGCTTTTCAGTTGGGATAAAGAGCGGGAGCGGGGCTGACGGTTTTTTTTCGCCTAATTTCTTTAAAACCACTATGTCCTCAATGATCACTCGAAATGATAGTCAGTAATACTGATTATCAGCACTTATGTCAATAGTCCTCAAAAATATTTTTTAGGCAGCCTGAAGTGATGACTTTCTCTATTTGAGAGTGAAAGAGGATTTCCCGCTTTTCAGGCTTGTTTAACTTGTGATCATTTGCGACAACCGGTTTCTGGCCGAAACCGGGTTTCATTGTCTTTGCGCTTCAGTGAAAAAACAGGGTTGAAACGAAAATTAACCCGGATTTTAACCGCCTTATTTTTCCGGAATGGTTTGAGATGATCCCTATAGCTCAAACTTGGTTCCCCCCAACCCAACCTGGAAGCGGGGTTCCGTTGAAAAAAGGCCGTTTTTAATACTTCCCTAACACCCCTCCGTTTCCTCCTAACAGCATCCTAATCCGGTTCTGCCCTATCGTTTGTTTGACGGAAAACAAACCGTCTCTTTTTGATAAGGCTGAATTGGGGAGGATGTCATGACCAACACTTTGTTTTTACTCTGCCCGGTTATTTTCGGGGGACTCTGCCTGTTAATCGGGCAAACGATCCATTGGGTTAAATATAAAAATCAAGATGACGAGCTGGATCAGTTGATCGTCGTGGTTAACACGGGGAGGAAATAATCATGTTGGAATTCTGGTGCGTGGCTTTGTTTCTGGTTTTATCCGGTTCAACCGTTTGGCTGATTTACGCCTTGGACAAGATGACAGGAGGGGAATTATGAGCGCCATTTACGTGGTGAGTGGTTTTGTTTCCGCGGGACTGTTGGTTTATCTGGTTTTCGCCTTGTTGAAGCCGGAGTGGTTTTAAGACGGGGTTCCTTCATTAGATAAAGATTTTCAGGAGAAATTAAGATGACAACGAATCAATGGCTTCAAATTGTATTTTATTTTGTCGTGCTTTTAGTTTTATCCGTACCCCTGGGCGCCTATATGGCGAAGGTTTATGACGATAAACCTTTTTTCCTGGGCAAGTGGTTCGGATGGCTGGAAAAATTGATTTACCGATTATGCGGCATCAAAGCCGAAAAGGAAATGGACTGGAAAGGTTACGCGCTTTCCATGCTGCTTTTTAACATCGTCGGCGGGCTGGCACTTTATGTGATCGAAAGAATTCAGGCGTCGCTGCCTTTAAATCCAGCCGCGCAAAGCGCGGTACCGCCGGATCTGGCTTTTAACACTGCCATCAGCTTTATCACCAACACGAACTGGCAGTTTTATGGCGGCGAGACCACCATGAGTTATTTAACACAGATGGCGGGATTGGCCGTACATAACTTCCTTTGCGCGGCATCGGGTATGGCTACGTTAGTAGCCTTGATTCGGGGAATCGTCCGCAAGGAAACAAAATTTCTGGGTAATTTTTGGGTCGATATGACCCGGAGTACTCTTTATATCCTTTTACCTTTAAGTCTGCTTTATACCGTGGTTCTGATTCAACAGGGCATACCTCAAACCTTCTCTAATACAGTTAACGCCACCATGGTTCAACCGACCTCCTACGATCAGCCGGTTACCAACGCGGCAGGCGTACCGGTGACGGTTGACGGCAAGCCCCAAATGACGCATGTGGTTGTTACGGAACAGCCCATCTCCCTGGGACCGGTGGCTTCTCAGGAGGCTATCAAGATGCTGGGCACCAACGGCGGTGGTTATTTCAATGTGAACTCGGCGCACCCCTATGAAAATCCCACGCCTTTGACCGACTTTTTGGAATTGATTACCATTCTTCTAATACCGACGGCTTTGTGTTTTACCTTCGGCGCAATGGTGAAGGATCACCGGCAGGGCTGGGCCATTCTGGCCGCCATGTTTCTTTTGTTGGTGCCGATGCTTTACCTCTGCGTGCAACAGGAACAGTCAGGTAATCCGCTTTTAAATCCTCTGACAGCCGGCGCGCATGGCGAAACTCTAGCTGACGGCAATATGGAAGGAAAAGAAGTGCGTTTTGGTATCGCGAATTCGGCCCTATGGGCCTCGGTAACCACGGCCGCTTCCAACGGGTCGGTCAACGCCATGCACGATTCCTTTACGCCTCTGGGCGGCATGGTTCCCATGTGGATGATCATGCTGGGAGAGGTTTCTTTCGGCGGGGTAGGGTCGGGGCTTTACGGCATGCTGGCTTTTGTCATTCTGGCGGTTTTCGTGGCCGGACTCATGGTGGGCCGGACTCCCGAATATCTCGGCAAAAAAATCCAAACCTATGAGATGAAGATGGCTTCCATCATGATTCTCATTCCACCCCTGCTGGTGCTGGTTTGCACCGCGGTGGCAGTCGCTACGGGCGGAGCCGGCACCAATAATCCCGGGGCCCATGGTTTTTCCGAGCTTCTCTACGCCTTTGATTCCATGTCCAACAATAACGGCAGCGCCTTCGCGGGGCTCTCGGGCAATACCCTTTATGACCTCATGGGCGGAGCCGCCATGTGGTTCGGCCGTTTCTGGCTGGCGATTCCGGTTCTGGCCATGGCGGGCAGTCTGGCCAAAAAGAAAGCCGTTCCCGAAAGCGCGGGCACGCTCCCGACCCATACGGTTCTTTTCGTGGTGATGCTGATTTCTACCGTCATCATCGTGGGTGCTTTGACATTTTTCCCGGCCCTGGCTCTGGGTCCAATTGTGGAGCATTTAAAAATGATCCGCATGTAAGGACGGTTCAACATGAGAAAGAAAAGCAACTCCGGTCGTGGAACTAAAAACCGCGCCGGGAGGGGAAAGAAAAAAGGAAATTCAAGAAAAACCGGTTCTTCCACTATGGGAACCGTCAAACCGAAAGTGGATGTCCGGGTATCGCCGGAACAAAAAAGAGGAGAAGTAAAGATGGAAAACATAAAAACCCGCAAGTTGTTTGAAGGGAAAATCACCCGCAAAGCGATCATTGAGGCTTTCAAAAAACTGAGCCCCA
>Ga0302155_10002368_pt1 | contig 12860 bp, 13 predicted proteins | sample I_Bog_N3_1_FD_193508 | JGI IMG/M metagenome (GOLD analysis project Ga0302155, IMG submission 193508) | Peat permafrost microbial communities from Stordalen Mire near Abisko, Sweden - I_Bog_N3_1 | ecosystem: Environmental > Terrestrial > Soil > Wetlands > Peat | place: Sweden: Abisko, Stordalen...
GTTATTCCAGCCTGAGTTATTTGAAGCGTTTTCCGATTCATTCTCTGAAAATTGATCGCTCCTTTGTGCAAGATATCACCACGGATGCGAATGATGCCGCCATCGCTAAGGCGATCATTGCCCTTGCGCATAGCATGAAGCTGAAGGTGGTTGCGGAAGGAGTGGAGACGAGCGAACAATTGGCATTTTTACATGAACAACGGTGCGATTATATACAGGGGTATTACCTCAGCAGGCCGGTGCCACCAGAACAGCTCCATGGGTTGCTGAAAAATGAATTCGCTATGACCGCATCGTAGAGAATAGGTAGCGTATTGGATAAATTTAACTGCCTAGTGTTCGATTTCACTAGGCATTAAATGTGCTTATCTTGATGTTGTATTGTGCTTGTAGTACGTACTAAATCGCGTAACGCGGCGATGCCTCCAGATGGATTTTGCATCTGCCAAACCATCAGAAGATCAATCGACGGTGGATCGCAATCGAGTGGACGACAACAGACCGAATTATGTATTAATTTTTCCACATAGGCTGGCAACAAGGCATAGCCTAGTCCCATTCCCACTAGATTCAGGTTCAACAGAATATTGGATGCCACCTGAACGATATTTTGTTGAAGATTGTTCTTTTTGCAGTACTCATCAACGATATCGTACACTCGTCCGGAAAATTTTGGATGGCTGCTAATGAATGCTTCGCCATTCAACATGTGTAGTGGGATGCGGTCTAGCTTGGCCAGCGCATGTGTTGCCGGGAGAATGACCAGCAACGGTTCCGTCAAGACGATTTCACTAACGAGATTCGGCGATAACAGTGGTTCTCGCATAAACGCCACATCGATTTCTCCCTTGAGCAGAGCCTCCTCTAGATCCATTGTTGGCAGGCTGCGTAAATCGACGATCAATTCCGGAAAGCGCATACGCAACATCGGCAAAATAATCGGAAATATTCTGACTTCTGCTGCGGGTACAAAACCGATCGTGAGTGTTGATTTTTGTTTTATAACTTGGCGTGCTCTACTGATTGCGCGATCCGCCTGAGCCAGTGTCAGACGGGCTTCTGCTAGAAAAACTTCACCCGACGCGGTGAGCTCGACTTTGTGTCTGGAGCGTTCTAGCAAGCGGGTTCCTACTTGATCCTCAAGATCGCGAATTTGCTGACTGAGCGAAGGTTGTGCTGTATGTAAACGTAAGGCTGCACGCGTAAAGTTTAATTCTTCTGCTACTGCAATAAAGTAACGTAAATGCCGTAATTCCATAGTGTTCAACTGTCTCTGGTGATCGTTAAAATGTCTTACGAGAATAAACAAAGTATTTCACAGTTTGCGGATGAAGTGTGAAAATCGCTCACTAATAATTTGTTGTTTGATTGACGATCCAAGAAGGAGATGAAACATGCATAAAAAAATAGATATCGCTTCATTAGTTGATGCTGCAGAGGGACGTGTTACCCCGCTTATTTACACCGACCCCGATATTTACCAGCTTGAAATGGAAAAAATTTTTGGCCGCTGCTGGTTGTTTTTGGCACATGAAAGTCAGATTCCCAAAGCCGGTGATTTTTTTAATACCTACATGGGTGAAGACCCGATTATCGTTGTTCGCCAAAAAGATGGAACGGTCAAAGCATTTCTGAATCAATGCCGCCATCGCTCAATGCGTGTGAGTTCTGCTGATTCCGGAAATACTCGTGCATTTACTTGTCCTTATCACGGTTGGTCGTACGGAGTGGATGGACAGTTGGTGGATGTGCCGTTGGAGTCGCGTGCCTATCCACAAGGCTTATGCAAGGAAAAATGGGGGTTGCAGGAAGTTCCTTGTGTTGCGGAGTATAAGGGCTTGATTTTTGGTAACTGGGATGTGACGGCACCTAGTTTGCAAGAGTACATGGGTGATATGGCTTGGTATCTGGATGGCGTCTTAGATCGTCGTGCCGGTGGTACGCAAATTGTTGGTGGCGTACATAAGTGGGTCATTGAATGTAATTGGAAGTTTCCTGCTGAACAGTTTGCCAGCGACCAGTATCATGCATTGTTTACCCACGCATCTGCGGTGCAGGTACTGGGTGTTAAACCCGGCAGCGAAGATAAAGCACTGGGCGAGGGTCAGACCGCTCGTCCTGTTTGGGAAACGGCAAAAGATGCCGTTCAATATGGACAGGATGGTCATGGTAGTGGTTTTTTCTTTACCGAAAAACCGGATGCTAATGTGTGGGTTGATGGTGAAGTCTCTGCTTATTTCCGGGAAACTTACCCTGAAGCAGAAGCGCGTCTCGGTAAAATTCGTGCGCTGCGTTTAGCTGGACATAATAATTTGTTTCCTACTTTATCTTGGCTCAATGGTACGGCCACCTTACGTGTATGGCATCCGCGCGGGCCTAATCAAGTAGAAGTATGGGCATTTTGTATTGCAGATAAAGATGCCTCGGATGAGGTGAAGAACGCTTTTGAGCGTAGCGCTACCCGTGCGTTTGGTCCGGCTGGTTTTCTTGAGCAGGATGATTCAGAAAACTGGACTGAAGTACAAAAAGTATTGCGCGGACAGCGCGCTAAAAATACCAAACTGTGTTTGGAAATGGGCTTGAATCAGGAACGCCTGCGTGAGGATGGTATTCCTGGTATCACCAATTATATTTTTTCTGAAACTGCAGCGCGTGGCATGTACCGGCGCTGGGCTGATTTGTTGATCTCAGAAACATGGGATGAAGTTCAGCAGCGTACCGAGCAATTTCAACAGGAGGTATTGAAATGAGCATCGTTTCCGATCAGTCGTCGTCAGTGATTTCTCTGTCTATGTACCATGATGTTTCTCAATTTTTGTATCGCGAAGCTGAATTGCTGGATGATTGGAAATTTCGCGATTGGCTCGAATTATTGTCCGAGGATATCAGTTATACGATGCGCACGACGGTTAATGCACAGACCCGTGATCGCCGTCGCGATATCGCACCTCCTACTACCTGGATTTTTAATGACAGTAAATTTCAGCTGGAGCGTCGCGTCGCACGCTTGGAAACAGGTATGGCATGGGCGGAAGAGCCGCCATCACGTACGCGTCACATCATCTCTAATTTACATGTGCTACCAACCGATAAAGACGACGAAATTGACGTGCGCCTGAATTATATATTGTACCGTTCGCAAAAAGAACGCGACGTCACATTTTATGTGGGAATGCGTCAGGATCGTCTGCGTAAAACGGAGGCAGCGCAAGGTTGGCAAATTTGTCACCGAGAAATTACGCTCGATCAGGCTGTCCTTACTTCTCATAACCTCAGTGTATTTTTTTAATTATGACCCGAATTTTTGTTTGTAACAGCAATGAGTTGGCCGATGGCCAAGTCCGTAAAGTCGATGGACCGCTGGCGTCGGTTGCCGTATTTAATGTGGGCGGCAGTTTGTATGCGGTGAATGACCGTTGCAGCCATGGAAATGCATCGATGTCTGAAGGCTATATTGAGGATGATGCTACGGTGGAGTGTCCTTTGCATGCCGCACGCTTTTGTCTGAAAACTGGGCAGGCATTATGTCAGCCTGCTACGGAGCCATTGCGTACCTTCCCTATTATTCTACAGGATGGGCAGATCTATATCGATGCGTCGGAGGAAGTTGCATGAACTGGTTAACGGATCAAGTGGTATTCATTACCGGTGGAGGCTCCGGTTTGGGATTGGCGTTGACAGAACGTTTCTTGGAGGAGGGCGCTCACATTGGCATACTGGAACGTTCGGCAGAAAAAGTCGCGGCCTTGCGCTTACGTTTTGGCGATGCCATCGTCGTGGTTGAGGGCGATGTCTGTAATTATGCCGATAATCAGCGTGCTGTTGAAGCTTGCATTGCCCGATTTGGTAAACTCGATTGTTTTATTGGAAATGCCGCTCTATGGGATCATGCTGCGAGTCTCATGAGCGTGTCTCCTGATGCGCTAGCCAAGGGATTTGACGAATTATTCGCCATCAATGTCAAAGGCTATTTGCTGGGGGCGAAGGCCTCTGCTGCTGCCCTGATCGAATCGCAGGGTAGCATGATTTTTAGTTTGTCGAATTCATCATTTTATCCCGGCGGCGGCGGACCGTTATACACCGCAAGCAAACATGCCGCAGTAGGATTAATACGTCAACTTGCCTATGAACTCGCACCTAAAGTGCGGGTCAATGGTGTCGCACCCTGTGGTATGGCCAGCGATTTACGTGGTCCTGCCTCACTGGGTCAAGAAGAATTGCGCATTATGGATTCACGCACACCGCAAAGCATTGCCGATATTTTGCCACTGCAGTTTTTTCCCGAGCCGGCCGACTTTACTGGGCCATTCGTTCTATTAGCGTCGCGAGCTAATAACCGTACATTAAGTGGCGTCATGATCAATGCCGATGCGGGTTTGGGCATACGGGGAATTCGTCACGTTGCAGGTGGTTTGCACTTGTAAATTAATTTTTATCTGACAAAAAGAGCACTGCACCCAGATGTGTAGGCGAAGGAGAAAAGATGTCCGTTGTTATTATTGGGGCCGGCCAGGCTGGTGCCACTGCTGCTGCTGAATTGCGTCGACAAGGATTTGAGGGGCGCATTTTACTAATCGGTGCTGAGGATCATGCGCCGTATGAACGCCCGCCACTATCAAAAAATGTGTTGCTCCAGCCCGAGAGCACGCGCTGTGCTATTTTTTCTGATGATTTTTATGAAAAACAGCGCATAGAACTCAAACTGGGCAATCCGGTGCGTGCAATTGATACGACACTGCGTACGCTGGTTCTGTCGGATGGTGAAATTTGTTCGTTCGATCAGTTATTGCTAGCGACCGGTGCTCGGGTGCGGCGCCTCCCTTTGCTGGACCAACTTGGTGACAATGTATATACCCTGCGTACCTTGGATGATGCGCGCCGACTCTTGCCCATGTTGTGTCCAGGTCGGCGTATTCTAGTGGTTGGTGGCGGTGTGATTGGGCTGGAACTGGCATCCAGTGCAGTGGATCTGGGGGTACAGGTCACACTGATTGAACAGGCTTCGACGCTTATGGGGCGCTGTTCTCCCCCAATATTGAATGCCTATTTAGGTGCGGTACACCGTGCCCGTGGTGTGAGCATTCATCTGGGCGCATCGATAGTGGATGCCACACGGGAACAGGGGGAACTCCGTATCGATCTAGCTGATGGTACCCAGTTAAGGGGAGATGCTATTATTTATGGCATCGGCGTTGAACCGGACACTGAATTGGCCAGTGCTGCTGGCCTAGAGGTGGATAACGGCATCCTGATTGATGAAAATGGCGTGACCTCGCATGCTGCAATTTATGCTGCAGGCGATGCTGCGCGCCAGCGTGATGGTATTGATGTGCGCTATATACGTCGTGAAACCTGGGAAAATGCAAACAATCAGGCAATTTCCGCCGTCAGAACGATGCTTGGTTTGGCACAAAATCCGATTGGAGTGCCGTGGTTTTGGACCGACCAATGTCAGATGAATATACAGTTTGCCGGGGATATGGCGGCACATGAATGGATCGTGCGTGGATCGATGGAGGAAGAGAAATTTGTCTTGTTCGGTTTGACGCATGGCCATATTGTGGGTGGTATTACGGTTAATCAGGGGCGAGATATGCGTAGTGTGAAGGCATTGATCGCGGCGAACAAAACAATAAAATTATCTATCTTGTGTGATCTTCAGCATGATCTGCGTTCCCTCTTATAAAGAATCTTGATGTAGGGGGCATTGGAATTATGGTAGTATTTTGCGTCTTATGCCAATTGATAAAAATGCCCAAAAATACTGGTTCTGATTATCCTCATGTTCGTGGATTGACGCGTGGACTTGATTTATTACGTGCAATGAATGTGCAGGAAAACGGACGTGCTTCGCTAGCGGATCTGGTACAGGCTACCGGTTTGCACCGTACGACGGTACGCCGACTATTGGAAACCCTGATTGCCGACGGCTATGTCCGGCGTAGTGAGTCAGATAGCCTTTATTGTCTGGCATTGAATGTGCGCGCGCTGGCAGATGGTTTTCGAGAGGAGGATTGGATTGCGGCGATTGTTGCACCGGCATTAAGTGCACTGCTGCAAACCGTGGTGTGGCCATCCGATCTCTCAACACCGCAAGGTGCCTTTTTGGTTGTACGTGAGTCAACACATCGTTTTAGTCCATTATCCTTTCACCGCGCCATGGTGGGCAAGCGATTGCCTATGCTGTTAACGGCTGCTGGACGTGCTTTTTTGACATCTTGCTCAGATGAGCAACGTGAAGAAATTCTGCATTTAGCAAAAAGTGGGAATGATGATCAGGCTCGTTTGGCGGCTGATCCGCGTTTTGTTGCTAATGTGTTGGAGCGAACCCGTGAAATGGGGTTTGGCAGTAATGATGGCGAATGGACCTCGCAACATAAAATAGGCGCGATTGCTCTTCCTATTTTGCATCACGGCGTCCCGGTGGGTGTCATCAATGTGGTGTACCTGAATCAGGCTGTGACACTCAAAGAAGCGGTACGCCGTTTTCTTCCCGTTTTAAAGCATACGATCAAGCTGGTTGAAGCACAATTATCTGAATTGCCTTCGCTTCAAAATCAATAAATTTCCCTCATTCACTTCGTATTATCCGACTGTTTTTTGTGCGTTGATCGCATAAAAAACATAAGAGGATAGCCTAGTCGCGTCGCATGCACATCGCATTCATCCTCCTGTTAAAAAAATCTTGTGCAACAGGCGGACGTTTTGTTTATATTTTTTGAGAATGATGGGCTGTCTATTAAGATTCGCTCCACTTTCCGAGCCAGACAGTATCGAAAATTTCCCTAAAAATGATGGTGAAATCAAGGGGATTCCTACGTCTGTGAGAAAGTCATTTAATTAAAAACAGGAGATGATATGAACAAAAAGCAATGGATGTTTCAGGCAGCAATGATAGCAACAGTTACCGTCGCAGCAACGACAGCTGGCACTGCATTTGCGACCGAGGGTGGTGGTTCCATTTACCCAAACGGTGCAGAAAATTATTTGGTTGGCGCAGTTCCTCCTCCAGGATTGTATGTTCTTGAATACTTGTCAGGTTATAACTCATCACAATTGAATGACAATGCTGGAAATCGGATCCCGCTGGATTTTAATCTGAATGCGACAGCAGCTGCTACTCGGATTATTTGGGTCACAGATCAAAAAATCTTGGGTGGTCAGCTTGCATTCCATGCGATTGCTCCATTGGTTAATTTGGGTGTGAGTATCAATGGTGCCGGTCAGACTAAGAGTGGCTTAGGCGATATGGATTTTGGCTCGGCACTTGCTTACCATGCATCTGAAAATCTGCACTATTTATTTGCCGTCGATGTGAGTGCGCCGACCGGTGAATATAACAAAAATGACATGGCTAATCTGGGACGTAATTACTGGAACATGGAACCCCTGTTTGCGCTTACCTATGAGCAGCCCGTCGGTATCAATGCCGATATCAAAGTAATGTATGACTTTAACAGCATCAATAAAGATACCAATTATCGTTCAGGGCAAGAGTTTCACGCCGATTATGCGATTGGTTGGGGCTTTAGTAAACAGTTTGTAGCGGGTATTGGTGGCTACGTTTATCAGCAAACGACGGATGATACTCAGTCGGGTAATACTATCCTGGGCAACCGCGGTAGAGCACTTGCGATCGGGCCTTCAGTGAAATACAACAGCGGTAAGGGTTGGTTTATTACTGCTAAGTACAGCAAAGAATTTGATGTAAGAAACCGCCCAGAAGGCAGTGGTTACAACATCAAAATGAATCTTCCGTTTTAATATTTTCATTTAATTACACTGTTGTTCAGACTTGCCATGCTGCTGTGTGGCGAGTCGCTCACTCTCGCGCAAATGTAAATCATTGCTATCGATAGTGGCAAACCAGAATCCATGAACTTAGGAATTTTTATGAGCATAAAACTAAAATGTTTGTCACATACGCCACTGCGTGGTTTAAATGATCCAGGGAGTGATGTACTTAACGAAGTTGACACTCTTCTTGCCACATTGCGTGCCGATGTTGAAGCCTTTGATCCTGAGCTGATCATTGTGTTTGCTCCTGATCATTATAACGGCTTGTTTTATGATTTGATGCCGCCGTTTGTGATTGCGACTGCGGCTGACTCTGTTGCCGATTATCAGACCCTGCCTGGACCGTTATCGGTTGCCAGTGATCTGGCGTTGGATCTGGCACGTTTCATTCTTGATAGCGATGTTGATATTGCTATTTCACACAGAATGCAGGTGGATCACGGTTGCACACAAACTTTGGAAGAAATGACTGGAAGTCTGACGCGTTATCCCGTCATTCCGATCATTATTAATTCGGTAGCTCCACCGTTCGGTCCTTATCGCCGTATCCGCAAACTCGGGGAGGCCGTGGGGCGGTTTATTGCAGGGTTAGATAAGCGTGTATTGATTCTTGGCACAGGAGGGCTGTCGCATGAGCCACCGGTTCCATTGCTGGCTGGAGCGCAGGATGATACCGCCAATTTTTTGATCTCCGGTCGTAATCCAACAGCAGAAGCACGTGCAGCACGTCAGGCTCGCACCATTGCAACAGGTAAAATTTTTGGTACGGATGGGTGTACGTTAACCCCGCTCAATGCGGCTTGGGATCTGAACTTTATCGATATGCTGGTACAAGGTCGTCTCGCAGAAATTGATGATTTTAATATTGATGAAATATCAAAAACAGCTGGTCGTTCAACGCATGAAGTTCGTACGTGGGTTGCTGCTTTTTCAGCAATGGCGGCGGCTGGTAGCTATGCTGCCCGCAAAGACTACTACCGACCGATAAATGAATGGATTGCTGGCTATGGCGCAGTCAGCGCCTGGCAAGTGTAGTTCCCCTTTTTATTAATTGATGGATGCTTTTTCCTTCAATACAAAAATATAGTTCCCTTACGGAGATGGTTAAAAATGAATAACAGTGATAACACTATTCCAACTGAAGCTGAAATGGTTGCGCGTGCTGAGGCCATGATTCCTTGGTTACGTGAAAAAGCCGATGCCGTTGAAAAGGCACGTATGGTGCCAAAAGAAACAATTCAGGCATTTACCGAGGCCGGTTTTTTTAAAATTTTACAGCCAAAGCGCTGGGGTGGCTATGAAATGAACCCCAACGTATTGAACAAAGTTTTGATGGAATTGGCGCGTGGCTGTCCTTCTAGTGCTTGGAACGTGATGGTGCTTGGTGTGCATCCGTTTGAGGTGGGTCTGCTTGATCCGCGTTGTGGTGATGAGTTATGGGGTAATGATAATTCGCTACTGGTCTCCTCTTCGTATGCGCCATTCGGCACGGTGAAATTAGTGGATGGCGGCTATGTGCTGAATGGTGAATGGCTGACGTCAAGTGGATGTGATCATGCGGCAGGCGGGGCCTTTGTTGGCGGTCGTGTTGCTGATAAAAATGGCGAAATGGCGTTCAGATCCTTTTGGATACAGGCAACGGATTTTGAGATTGTGGATGACTGGTTTGTTGTTGGCCTGGCTGGTACGGGCAGTAAGAAACTGATTATTAAGGAAGTTTTTGTTCCTGAATATCGTAGCCATGTTATTGGTGCTTATAGCGAAGAATCGCACGGGCATGTCAATAATCTGTACAAAGTTCCATTTTTCTATGTGTTTTATGCGGCGGTTTCTTCCGTCATTATTGGCATGGCGCGCGGTATGGTTGATTTGTATATTGAGCATATGGTGCCGCGCCAAAATCTGAACCAAGCTGTGGGTGCGGCAGTTCAGGATCCATTTATTAAGGGTCGACTGGGCGAGGCGGCGGCAAAAATTGCCGGAGCGACTGCCAGGGTTTTATATAACACGGATGAGGCGTGGAGCTATGCTTCAGTGGGTAAGTTGGTACCTTTGGAAGCGCGTATTCGCCACTTTGCGACAAATCAGTTCACTGGTGGAGAGTGTTTTGATGCGGCGCATATGATTTTCAAAAAAACCGCAACCCGTGGTGTCTGGTTGAGCAGTCCGATGCAACGTCAAATGCGTGACATCTTGGTTGGTGCTAATCACATTACCCAAAATCAAGACAATATCGGCGATTTGCTCGGAGGTAGCATGTTGGGTAATGCATTGCCTGCAGCTAATCCATTTGGTGTTAAGCCTTAATTGGGAAGTAGATCATGACGAAAGAAATTAATCAACTTCTCGATTGGACCCCGAGTGTGCAATTGGCAGAATTGCCTGTGGTGACTGCTGAGGAGCACCGTTTTGGTATGCGGCATTTTGCAGTCGGTGTCACCATTATTTCATCACGTGACGGAGAAACGCGTGCAGGCTTGACGGCGACTGCCGTGTGTTCTGTCACTGCGTCCCCACCACGGTTGGTTGTGTTTGTGAATAAAAATGTCGCCGCCAGCGATGTTATTCACAAGAGCGGTGCAATCTGTATCAATGTGCTTGCCAGCGATCAGGAAGATGTTGCAAAAGTGTTTTCTGGGATGCAGGACGGTGTACGGGGTGAGGCGCGGTTTGATTATGGGCAGTGGAATACGCTAGTGACAGGGGCGCCGGTACTGGATGGTGCGCTGGCTAACTTTGATTGTCGCGTTATTAAAGTATTTGATGAAAGTACGCATCACGCTTTTCTGTGTGAAGTTCTTGCTACATATGAACGTAGTGATGGCGAGGCGCTGATTTATCTGAATGGTGCTTTTCGGAGTGTTCCTCAATAGTCCATATCATGGGCTGAGTTACTTCTTTGTTACATCTGATTTATTCCTAAATTATTCTAAAAAAGCGGAGACAAAATGAACATTAAAAAAAGTTTTTCCACTACGGCAATCGTGGGTGTCGTTTTCATTTCAGGTTTGTTGACGGCAAGTTCTGCCTTTGCTGACATCACTATTGGCGTGGTTGCATCCATGACTGGTCCGGCAGCAGCACTGGGTGCAGAAACACGTAAGGCGATGGCGCTATTTCCTCAAACCATAGGAAGCGAAAAAATTAATTTCATTTTACTTGACGATGCGACTGATCCTACTTCCGCCGTTAAAAATGCTAGAAGACTGATTAGTGAAGATAAGGTCGATGCCATTCTTGGTGCTAATTTGATTAGTACCTCGACAGCGATGGCGGACGTAGCGAATATGGAAAAGGTGCCGATGATTTCAATTGCACCGCTTGATGTGTCAGGTAATCAGCGTAGCTATATTTTTCGTAGTGAGCCCAGTGCGGATTTGATGGTGCAGCGTGTGGTGGACGATATGGTCAGTAGCGGAGTCAAGACCGTTGGTTATATCGGCTTTTCTGATTCATGGGGCGAGCTCTTGTACAAGGCGCTGGCTAAGAAAACTGAGGGCAAGATCCATATTGTTGCGGTCGAACGTTATGGTCGGACTGACCCTAGTGTGCAAGCTCAGGTACTTAAGGTAATGCTTGCTAAACCGGATGTTGTTTTTATCGGCGCATCTGGGACACCTGCGGCGACACCACAAATCACCTTACGTGAGCGTGGTTTTAAAGGTCGTATTTATCAGTCGCATGGCGTGACCAGCAAGGAATTTTTGCGAGTTGGCGGCAAGGCTGTTGAGGGTGCATTGATCCCAGTTGGGCCAGTATTGGTTGCTGAACAATTGCCTGAAAATCATCCTACACGTAAGGTTAGCATCGATTTTGTTCATGCATTTGAAGCGAAATATGGCCCGAATTCACGCTCAACCTTTGCTGGTGCTTCGTGGGATGCTTGGTTGATATTACAAAATGCCCTTAGCACCACACTGAGCGCCAATAAAGCAAAATCAGGAACGCCGGAGTTCCGTGCCATTTTGCGTGACAATATTGAAAAGACACACAAGTTGATTGGTTCAAACGGTATTTATACCATGAGCACGACCGACCATGCAGGTTATGACAGTAGTGCGATTGTGTTAATTAAAGTTGAAAATAATAACTGGAAATTAGTGAAATGAACGCAGACATAAAATTGACTTCGGAAAGTGCGGCAGCTCTGTTGAAAGCAGCAAGCACCAACAGAATACCGGTGGCAGCGTTACGTGATCGGCTGCTGCATAGCAACCAAGATGGTGCTTACGCGATTCAGGAGCTGAATACGTTGGCGGGTCTGGCGGAAGGGCGCAGACTGGTGGGCCGTAAAATCGGTCTTACCTCACTGGCAGTACAAGCCCAACTTGGAGTGGATCAGCCTGACTTCGGTATGTTGTTCGCTGATATGGCAGTCGGCGATGGTGAGTTGGTGACATTGGGTCGTCTTATTCAGCCCAAGGTTGAGGCTGAGATCGCACTGATTATTGGACGCGACCTCACCCATGAGCGTCATACCTATGCCGACCTGATCCGGGCGATTGATTACTGTGTGCCTGCTATTGAAATCGTCGATAGTCGTATCGAAAACTGGAATATTCGTTTTGTGGATACCGTAGCCGACAATGCCTCCAGCGGATTGTATGTCTTGGGTGGTCGACCTATACGTCTGGGTGAATTTGATATCACCAATTGCATGATGGAAATGCGACGTGGTACGGACATCGTGTCATCTGGAAGTGGTCGTGCCTGCCTCGGCAGTCCGCTCAATGCAGCACTCTGGTTGGCTGACATGATGGTACGTTGTGGTCGTCCACTTCAGGCTGGGGACATTATTTTGACCGGCGCGCTCGGGCCGATGGTCGTTGCCCAACCTGGAGATCGTTTTGATGTGTCGATTAGCGGGTTAGGGCAAGTCAGTGCCTGTTTTGGTGCCTGATACCATTATTTTCAAGCAACTAATAACGAGAAATACTATGAAAAAAATTAAATGCGCTCTGATCGGGCCGGGCAATATTGGTACTGATTTGCTTTACAAATTACAACGTAGCGCCGTATTGGAGCCGGTCTGGATGGTCGGGATTGATCCGACTTCAGAAGGC
>Ga0302155_10002374_pt1 | contig 12842 bp, 9 predicted proteins | sample I_Bog_N3_1_FD_193508 | JGI IMG/M metagenome (GOLD analysis project Ga0302155, IMG submission 193508) | Peat permafrost microbial communities from Stordalen Mire near Abisko, Sweden - I_Bog_N3_1 | ecosystem: Environmental > Terrestrial > Soil > Wetlands > Peat | place: Sweden: Abisko, Stordalen...
AGAAGATGGAAGTTCATCAGGTCGCTGGCGCTGCAGGCCGCTTCCACGCCGCCCACCACTGCACGCCTCCAGCGACCGCTCCGAACCCGCTCAAACGCGATGCCGATCGCCTGATTGCTGCTGGCGCATGCGTTGCTGATGCTGACGATGTCTTGGGAACGGATTGGGCCATGCCCACGGTCTTCAAGAGTCTGACGGACCATGTCAAAGCTTATTTCTGATCGAATCATCTCCCAGGTAAATTGATGTGGATGGACGGCTCTGAAAGATTCCTGTATCTGATCGAAGAGAGAGTCCTCTTCAGTGGCGGCGTAAACGATCGCGTCCACGGGTGCACCACAGGGCAGAGATCGAATAGCTTCCTCGGTGGCAATTCCTGCGTAGCGCCAAGACTTCGGCGAAGCCTCCTGTTCTTTCGAAATCGGGGACTCGTGTCTATTTGGAAGCGGGACAAGTCCAGCAACGCACACCGGGAAGTTCTCGGCCACCAATCCTCCGCGAATATTCACAATACCGGATTCGCTGCTGAACATGCGCTGCCTGAATTGCTCAACACTAACACCGATAGGCGAGACGACGCCCATACCGGTGACCGCGACTCGATACTTGTGCACGACATGCTCCCTTCGCTGGTAACCAGGGTTTATACGGCGGCGACAGCTGAGTTCATCTTTTGGATTTCTTCCTTAAGATAGTCGGCAAGTTCCTGCACGGTGATGTCATCGGCAGCCACGCCGGGCTGGGCGCGACGGTCGTCGAAAAGGCGGCGGAAGTTGACCTCGATATCGACGACCTTCTCCAGTTCCGAAGAGATGTCGAGCAAGTCGAGCGACTCGGTACCAAGATCGGCGATCAGCCTGGTGCCAGGCAGTATCTGTTCGCCTCCAAGTTTCAAGGTGCTGCGAATCGCTTCGGTTACTCCGGCAAGCAGTTCCTGATCAGTCATGAGGTTACGGGCTCCTTTTGGGCCGACGATGACAAACGCCGGACAACAGATTCCTTTGCAAACCAATCGCCACCCTCGCAAGTCCGCACGAAATAACGACGGACCAATAGATAACCGGCAGGAGCGGATGCTGGACAGCGTCTCTGGTTCCAAAATCGGCACTGCTTTCCGGACCTTCGATTCCGAATCCGGCTTGCGAGGGCCAATGGCGAAGCTCCGCCGGAGGACGAGAAGCCTGTCTGCGCAGAACTTAGTACGAACTGGCTCGTGTATTGAGTCGATCCAGCTTGGCATTGCAATTGCAGGAGATTCTCTGCTTGCATTTGGCCTGCTATCGCCTATGTTGGGCCAGGCCACCACGGCGAGGCAGGACGGCGAGTTGATTGCGGAAAGGCTAAGAGTCGGATGCGTTTTCTATTGCACAGCATAGGAACGATGGGAGACGTTTGGCCCTTCGTCGCCCTGGGGCACACTCTCGAACGTCTGGGGCACTCGGTCATCTTTGCCCTGAACAGAAATGAGCAGTTTGAATATGTAGGCAGCTTGACGGTTGCCCCCATCGGGCCGCTTGTCAAGCGGCAGTTTTTCAAGCAGACTCTGACCGAGATGAACCGGGAAGAGGATATCGACGCTCAGTGGGAAAGATTCTACCGGGCCATGGAATTTGCTGTTCCCGGTATGTACTATGACCTGACGGCGTTGAGCGAGACCATCGACGCCATCATCTGCTCCCGGTTCTGTTTTGCGGCCCACATGGTGCACGAAAAAACGGGAATTCCACTCATCAACATCTCACTGGTTGAACTTGAGGAGTGGGCTTCAGGTTCCAAGGCTGGCTGTGCCGAGATCGTCAACCGCTGTCGCGAAAGCCTGGGGTTCACCGGCATGCATGATCCGTTCAGCAACAACCCAGGTTCCGAACTGTTGTCCATCGTTGCCGTGAGTCCCGGACTGACGCACCTTGATCCGAGGCGCGCACCTGGTTTCTTTTATCTTCCGAGCAAGCCTTTTGTCCCTTCCCAGGAGCTAGAGGAGTTCATCTCCGATGGAGAGAAGCCGATCGTGGTGACCTTAGGGAGTATGACCCCCGACGATCCGGGCGGACTTACCGCGATCCTGGTAGATGCCATCGGTCGCTGCGGGCGACGCGCGCTGATTCAGCGCGGATGGGGACGCCTCGGAATGACAACCGGCCTCACGCCCTCCCACGTGAAGTTCATTGGGCCGGTGCCGCACGAGTGGCTCTTCGCGCAGACGGAACTGGTGATCCACCACAGTGGCGCGGGTACGACAGCAGCTTGCCTGAGATCCGGAGTCCCATCGATCCAAGTTCCATTTCTTCTCGACCAACATTACTGGGCACGTCTGTGCATGGAATTCGGATCGGCCGTAGCAACGATTCCGATGAAGGATCTCAGCAGCGACGCGCTGGCCCGAGAGATCACAACTGCACTTCAACACTACGATGATTACTTGGACCGCGCTCGTTGTGCCGCCGCGATTATCTGCGGGGAAGCTGGAGTGGCCGGTGCAGCATCCATGATCGTTACAGCGGTCGAACAATCCCGCTTGCTCGTATCCAACAGGAGATCGCTATGACAGACGCGAACAGTTCCGAACAAGGTGGGCCCTCCGGTGCGGTTTCCCCTGCTCTCGTTTCTCGCCCCGAGGTTACGTTCTATCCGCTCTCGCTGGGGCAACGCGATATTTGGCTACAGTGCCAGCTCTATCCGGAGAGAAGTTCCTACAAGCTGTGCATGATGTCGTTCATTGCGGGGCCTCTCGACGTCGCTCTGTTCCAGAGAGCCTTTGCGGCAACGGTTCAACGCCAGGAGATGCTAAGGACGGTTTTCACTGTCGAAGACGGCATCGTCATGCAGCGCACTGTCTCTGCAATCTCGGCCAAGTGCCCACTTCACGATCTCAACGGCACTGAACAATGCGAGGAGGGTTCGGTGACCCGGCATTGGACCCGGCAATTATTGACTTTTGATTTCGATCTTGAGATGGGCCCGTTGTTCCGCGCGGCACTTTTGCGGTTTGCTCCCCAGCGTCATGCTTTTCTGCTCTGCTTTCATCGCCTGATTCTCGATGGATTCTGCGCAGCACAAATTCTGCGCGAGACAGTCGAGCGCTATGAACGCTATCGCCTGGGCAAGCCGGAGTTGCCCCCGTCTGCGTTTAAGTTTCGGGATTTCGCCGTGTGGCAGCAAGAGCGGCTTACTGGCAACTGGCTCGAAGAGAACTCCGCACACTGGCTCCGGCAACTCCGTGAGCCGCTCCCGAAAGTGGATCTACCAGCAGACCGGCTACCACACGCGGACCGGATCTATGAGATGGGTTCCTACACTTTCAAGCTGGAAAGCGCGGTCAGCAATACCCTCCGCGATCTGGCAAGACAGCAGCGCGTGACGGTATTTGAAGCGGTACTGGCGGCGTTTTCCGTCCTTCTGTTCCGGCTGAGCGGATCGCCAGATCTGCTGATCGGTGTCCCACTCACGGTTCGTCCCAGGGAGATGGCCGACGTCGCGGGGGCATTCGGGAATCTGTTCCCGTTGCGGATTGAGATCTGCCATCGACAGAGCTTTCTCGATCTGCTGGCCGATGTGGACAAGCGCTTCCGGCAGGCGGGAAAGCACAGGGAGTTTTCACTCACGGAAGTGTTACGTTTTCTGAAGACCAAACGGGATCCGAAGCGAGCTCTGTTCTCGATCATCGTTTCGCAGATGGGAAGCGTCAACACGCGCATTGGCGAATTTGATCTGTTCGGCTGGGGAGCGATCAGCAAAGAGACTCTGCACGATTTTTCGCTCTCTTTCCTGGAGGAACCCGACGGAATCAGTCTCTTCTTCGCCTACGCACTGGATCTCTTCGACGAACCCTCAGTTGCGCGTTGGATGAAATGCTTTTCCACGCTGCTTCAGGAGATCGTGCAACATCCGGAGGTGCCCTTGTCTGGGTTGAATATCCTAACGGCGGACGAGCGGGACCGGGTGGTCGAACAAAGCCTGACCGTCGCACAGCAGCGGTCCCCACATTGGAATCCGGTGGATCTGTTTGAACAGCAAGCCGTCGCGCGAGCGGAGTCGATCGCGATCGCGGCAGAACGCAGGGTCACTTACGGCGATCTGAACCGGCAGGCCAACCGCGTCGCGCATTGGCTATTGAAAGTTGGCGTCGGCTCGGGGGACCTGGTCCCGATTCTGGCACCGCCCAGTATCGAGATGGTGGTGGCGATTTTGGGCGTTCTGAAAGCGGGCGGGGCTTACGCTCTGATCGAAGCTGGGCTCGATCCCGCCTGTCTGCGGACCCGCCTCGACGAGTTGAGTGCGCACGCGCTGTTGGCAACCGGCGATAGAGCAAAAGAGTTGAATACTGCCGGCCTCGTTCGAGTCCCCGTACTTCGTCTGGACCGGACGGCAACCGAGTTGGCGGACACATCGGAAGACAATCCGGCCAGTACGCTCAGCCCCATGCAGCCAGCCTCCGTCGTCTATCCATCCGTATCGGCTGAATGCCGGGGCGTACTTATTCCGCCTCGTGCATTGGCACGACGAGCGGGGGAATTGGAGCAGCAGGACGCAATTCTGATGGTTTCGCCTTGCATCGCCGCGGCTTCGTTTGAGCTTTGGGGAGCACTCCTGAGCGGCGCGCGCATCGTACTACCGCAAGCGTCGTGGAGTCTTCCTGCACTGGCCGCACTTCTCAGGAAGGAGAGCGTTACTGTGCTGCAGATTCCGCCTGACCGGCTGGCCCAGGCGCTCGAAGAGATACCGGAGGCGCTACGAGACCTCCGCGTCCTGGTCACGGGGGGCGATGTGGCACCCGCGGCGCTTTTGCGCGAGGCGATCAATGCTCTACCAGGAACACTGATCGTCCACGAATACGGGACCGCTGAGGCTCCTGCGGCGGTTAGCTGGCCGGTCATGGAAGCCATTCCTGAAGATGCTGAAACTGTTCCCATCGGACGGCCATCGGGAAACTGCGCCGCGTACGTTCTCGACAGCCACGGAAACGTCCTCCCTCCAGGCGTTCGGGGAGAGTTGTATCTGGCTGGAGATGCTTTAGCGCTCGGTTATCTGGGCGATCCGGAGCAGACAGCAGCGCGATTTCCGCTTCACCCGTTCCAGCATGGCAGCAGAGTTTTTCGTACCGGCGACCGGGCGCGCTGGAGGGCAGACGGATTGCTTGAACTGGATGCCCCTAGCTACGCATCGGCGAAGAAACAAGGCCGACGTGTGGAATTTGCCGCCATCGAGAAGGTGCTCGCCGCCTTTCCCGGTGTCGCCCAAGCAGTGGTTGTAGTGCGACGCGGTTCCACCGGCAAGAATCGCGTAGAGGCCTATTTGGAGAAATGTGCGGGCGTAGCGGCCATCGATCCCGGCGCCGTACTGGAGTTGGCGCGCTCGCAACTCCCAGAGTATCTTGTGCCGGATTGCGTAGTAGTGACAAATGAACTGCCGCGAGACGCATCGGGCGCGCCTGATCGAGAAGCGTTGCTTGCCCGGTCTACTCACACGGCCGATGCTTCCTGCGCGGCGGTTCCGGAATCGGCTCTCGAACATCAATTGGTTGCCATTTGGGAGGAAGAGTTGGATTGTCGCCCAATTGGCGTTGAGGATAACCTGCTCCAGCTTGGCGCGCATTCGCTCAACATGGTTTCCGCTCACCGCAGAATGATGAATTTGCTTCCTCGCGGCGAAGAGAGTTATGAAAGTCAGCGCGAGCTGGCCCGGCAGTTCCCCATGCGGGTATTTTTCGAGCATCCCACCATACGCAGCCTGGCTAGTATTTTGGAACGCTTGATAGACTGCGCTCCGATCGGCGCATCCGCCTGAGTTGTGCGCGAAGACACTGGCTGAATGAAATCAGGCGGACCAATTTTGGGATCGAGTGATGCCTCTTCAGAACTGGTTTTGGTCCTGAAACGCCTCACTCTTCGACCAACTCCCGATAATCCGCGAGTGGAGGCCAACGGATTCTCCAACTCAGCTGTTGGCACGACGTTTGCATACACATGGACAGGCTTCGCAACCGGCGCGGAGCCGTCTAATCGAGGAGTTCGAGCATGCGATGGTTCATGGTAGACAGGCTGGAAGAATGCGAGGCGGGTGTGCGCGCAATCGCAACCAAATCGTTCTCTCGATCGGAGCTGTTTTTTATGGATCACTTTCCCGGCAGGCCGACAGTCCCCGGAGTACTCGAGATCGAGATGATCGGCCAGACTGCGGCACTCTGCGTTGCATGTCTGAACCCGGGCAGCTTTGGAATGTTGAGCCATGTTCGCTCGGCCAGGTTTCTGCGTCCGATTGTTCCCGGCGACCAGTGCCGGATTCATATCGAGATACTCAAGCTTCGCACGCAGTACATGACGACATCCGGCTATATCGAAGTGGATGGCAGACGGGTGGGAGAGGCGGAACTGATGGGGGCAATCATCCAGAACCCGGCAACGGAAAACCTCGCCAACCCTATCATTGAAGACTGGAAACAGCGCAACGGAGGTACAAGTGAGCAACGTTCTGTGGAATCGTGTATTGCTGCCGGAGCAAGGTGACAGTCCGTGTTCCCGCGTTTACAGCGTTTATGGCGATGATTTCCGCGTGGAACATACGGCGGTCTTCGCTGCCGGGGATGAAGAGATTGTGAGATTGCCTGAGCCCCGAGTCTATCAGGTTCTTAATCGCACCGGCCTGCTGCTGGTTGCGGCGGGTCTTGACAGCCGAGAAGTTCTCGCTCCTTTTCTCAAAGAGGACCCGTTCAGTGTGGGCCTATACTGTGCTGTCGAACGCGAGCACGATTTCCTCACGCCCAAACGTATGCTCGACACGCCTGCGGAGGAGTTTGCCGCAACCTACAAGTCGCTTCGCTCGCCCAAGCAGTTCTTCAAGGAGCTTCCCAACATACCGCCCAGTCAGCTCGGCATTATTCTGGGCGCCATGGGCCCTCAGTACGTTTTCAGTCATTCTCGCTGGGCGAGCCTGCACGCACTCGAACAGGCAGAGATCGACGTGCAGACCGAAGTGGTCCGTGCGGCATTGGTCTGTAGCGCGACTAGCCTCGAAGATCCCTTGGTGAGCATGAGGAACCGCCGCGATGTTGGCGACGAAACTCTTCTCTCAGAGGCAGCAGCGGCTTTGGTGCTGACGCGTAGCTCGGAGTATACGGACTGGAAGAGCCTTTGTCGGCCGGAAAGCAAAGACCGCCGCTCGTGCGGCATAGCCGACCCCCTGCTCTGCGCCGCAACGAGGACGGGAAGACTTGTCGTCGCATGACCTACACTTGGCAAGTCGCGGTGACCGGTATGGGTATCGTGTCGCCAATCGGGGTCGGCGTCAAGGAGTTCGCGCGCCGTATGTTCAGCGGTGATTCCGGAGTCGTGAACATTCGTGGGGGTCCGATGCCGCAGGACTTTCCCATACCAATGGCGGGACTTGTAGCCGAGGCTGCTCTCAGGCAACCAGTCATTCTGCGCGATCTCGATGCGGCCCAGGTACCGAAGCTTTGGCGATTTGCGGCACTAGCCACAGAGGAAGCGGTACGATCCTTGCCGGCGGGCGCTCGCGTCGATGGGGTGATTTACGCCACTAAGGAGGACGATCACTTCGAACTGATCCAGGAATCCTTTCGCTCCCTCTCTGGCGACCAACTCACAAACGACGAGACACGCGCAGAGGCCAGCCTGGAGATTATTCGCCGTATCCTTGATGCACACGGTTGCGGACCTGTTGCGGCGAGTGACCTGATCAGTATCAACAACCACTGCGTGAGCAGCAATCAGGCGATCGGCATCGCGTTTGAGCGGGTTCGGAGCGGTCGCTGGAGGCGTGCAGTGGTGGGCGGCGTGGAAGCGGCCTGCAGCGCCAGCGACCTGATGAACTTCCATCTTCTGCACGCTCTGTCTACTTTGGAAGGTCCGGCGGCCAGTTGTCCGTTCACCAGCAAGCGCGCGGGATTTGTGCGCGCCGAAGGGGCGGCGACGCTGGTGCTTGAAAACGGGGAGGACGCAGAGGCACGCGGCGCCACCATCTACGGCTATATCACCGGCTACGGCGCATCGTCGGATGCCTTCCGTCTGACCGACGGGCGCAGCGACGGACGGGGAGCGATCCGGGCGATGCAGCGGGCCATTCTGGACGCGGGCCAGACCCCGGACGCGGTCAGCGCGGTCAGCGCGCACGGCACCTCCACTCCGCTCAACGACCGGCTGGAGACGATGGCCATCAAGCAGGTCTTCGGTTCCCGTGCCTACCAAGTCCCGACCGTCTCGCTCAAATCGCAGATCGGCCACACGCTGGTTGCCGCCGGAGCCATCGAAGCGGTGGCCTGCCTGCTGATGCTGAGCGAACAAAAACTGGCTCCGACGATCAACTGCTCCGATCCGGATCCGGACTGCGACTTGGACTATGTGCGAAACACCGCCCGGCCCGCCCCGCTGAAAACTATCCTCAGCAACAACTTCGGATTCGGCGGACAGAACGCCTGCGTCCTCTTTGAGAGGGGGGCGACAAAAAGCGCTTCGCTGAAAAACTAAGTCAGGGAGAGGATCGCCCCTGGGCCTTTGCTTTGCCTTCCCGGAAATACACGCGAATCTATGGCCGACCCACACCAACAGTCCTGACTCGACGGACACACTCTCGATGGGATGGATCATCTGATGAAGAATGCCCTTGACGTATCGGTATTGGTGACGGCCTACAATCAGAATTCAACGCTTGAGATCGTACTGAAGGCTCTTCAGCTTCAGGATTTCAAAGGATCATGGGAGATCATCGTCTGCGACGATGGCTCCGAACAGGACACGTTAAAGGCCGTCAAGCGCGCGATGCTCACGAACGGCCCATCCATGCAATATGTTTGGCAGTCCAGGCTGGGGGAGCGGCGAGCCCGATCCCGGAACAACGCGCTGCGCTGTGCCAGGGGGCGCATCGTCATTCTGGTCGACGGAGACATTGTGGTCAAGCGAGACTTCATCTCCGCGCACGTGGCCTTGCATACCGGAGGGCATACGGCCGTTTGCGGCTGTCGATACTGGCTCTTCCTGGATGACTTCCCCGAAGGGTTCTCCAACGATCTTGCCAACGACCCCGTAATCCTCGATGCGGTCGATCCCTCTTCGTTTTATTCCGAAGCAGAGGCTCAAGAGTATTATTCCAAGACTCCTCAGCCTTGGGCCGCCTGCTGGGGATGCAACTTCAGCTTTCTTCGAGATGGAGAGATGGTTTTGTTCGACGAGGAGTTTGTTGGCTGGGGCGCCGAAGATCAGGAGTTCGCATGCCGCCTGCATGATCGGTTCCATTACGACATGAAGTTCGTCCCCTCGATCTACGGATTTCATCTTGAACCGGGCAGCCGCAGCGCCTATACTCGAGTACGGCCGCGTTCGCAGACAGAATTCGCAAACTACTTCCGCAATCTGTTCTACTTTTGCAGCCTTTATCCTGCCCTGGATATGGTTCCGGCCTGCATCGGCGTCGGCCTTTTGGAACTAGATCCTGAGAATGATGTTTGGCGGCCGGCGAGCCAGCCGCGATTTGGAAGAAGACACATCTTGTCGACTCTATCGACAGCCCGGGAATGGCTTGCAAGATTCGGCGCGGGTTCAAATGGATGTATTGCCGACAAAGGCATGAATAATAGCCCAAACGAGTTGCAAACTACTCAATGCTTCTGATAACAAGCTCCCTATTTGGTAAGGATCGACGAAGACGGCAATAGCTTGAGGAAGTCCATCCCCGAGAAAGGCGACGCAACGCCTTCAAAGAGCCTCTCGTCGATGGATTCCTGGTTGCTCACCTCCATGCGGGGTATGGGAGAGTTCTCGTCCGATTCGCGGAACTGCATCCGGTACATATGAGCATACGAGCCGTTTAGTCCGATCAACTGGTCATGCGAGCCCAACTCGACTAGACGGCCGCGATCGAGGACTGCGATGCGATGGGCAGCTTTGATGGTGCTGAGACGATGCGCAATGATGATCGTTGTGCGTCCCTGCATGAGTCCGTTGAGAGCCCCTTGCACAAGCTCCTCTGATTCACCATCCAGAGAACTGGTTGCCTCATCAAGCAGCAGAATGCAGGGATTCTTCAATATCGCCCGGGCAACCGCGATTCGCTGCCGTTGACCGCCGCTGAGTTTAGCGCCGCGTTCTCCGACGATGGTCTCGTATTTTCCCGGAAGTTCCAGGATGAATTCATGGGCATCGGCGGCCTTCGCTGCGGAGATGATCTCAGCCTCGGTTGCCTCCAGCCTGCCGTACAGGATGTTCTCGCGGATTGTGCCTCCAAATAGGATCGATTCCTGAGGAACAATCGCCATCTGTGCGCGCAGACTGGACTGCGTAACGGTGCGCAGGTCAAGACCGTCTATCCGAACACTGCCGCTCATGGGGTCGTAGAAGCGTGGGATCAAGTTGAAAGCGCTACTCTTGCCTGCCCCACTGGGTCCGACCAGCGCAAGAATCTCTCCGGCATGAATTTCCAGATCGATATCTTTGAGAACGAGCGCTCCCTGTTCATAGCCAAATGAGACGTCATCGAAAGTGATACGCCCCCGAACAGTTGGCATGACGGAAGCATGTTTCAGGTCCATCACCGATGGGCGCAAGTCGAGAATTTGAAACACTCGCTCGATGCCACCCACGCCTGCGCGCATTTGGCCATACATTCCCGCCAGGCCTGCCAGATTCCCCGCAATCATCACCCCATACATGATGAATCCGGTAATCATGGCAAGGGAGAGTCGTCCAGCGATGACTTCGTGTCCTCCAAACCAGACAATACCGCCCAAGGCCACCAGACTCAAGAACAGCATCAATGCCGCAAACGATGAGCCATAAATAGCTTGGCGGATCGATGCGCGAAGCACGGCTTGCGTGGACTCGGCAAAACGCCGGGTCTCGAATCGTTCACGTCCGAAGCTCTTTACGATGCGAATTCCCTGGAGCGCCTCCTCAGCCACCACGGTGGAAGCGGCGAGCTTGTCCTGGACTTGCGCGCTCCCTTTCTGCAGGGCATTTCCATACACGGCTGCTACAAGGATTACCAGGGGAATGACCGCGATCGTAAAAAATGTCAGTCGTGGATTGATCGTCAGCACAATGACCAGAGCACCCACCAGCGAAACAATATAACTCAAAGACAGAGTCAGATTATTGGTCAACATGGTGCGCATCTGGGTTACGTCGTTTGTGAGGCGAGAGACGAGTTCTCCGATACGGCGCCCCGCGAAGAAATCGAGCGATAGGCTTTGCAATTGATCATACAGGCGGGTGCGCAGGTCGTATACGATGTGCTCGCCAACGACCGCCAACAAGTATACCTGGACAAAGGAAAATACCGCCTGGCCAAAAAAGACACCGGTCAGCAGCAGGGCCCAGTGATTCAAAACAGCGGCATTTCCGGCGTGGGCCACCGCGTCGAGCAGGCGCGAGATCACCAAAGGGAAAACCAGGGAAAACCCCATCGAAATCAAAAGAGCCGATGAGGCCAGGAGCATTCTACCCCAGTAAGGCTTGAGAAAACAGAGAAGACGAGTCCAGTTCAGCGATCGGATCGCGACAACTACATTGCCGCTGCGCGGGTCAAGGGGGTAGTCCGATTTGTTCACCTGCGCAGACACAGAGCTATCTCCTTCAAGCACGCTTCAGCGAATTCTCAACCGTTGGCTTTTGCGGACAAAACGATCGAGTCGACCGGCTCATTGTGTCTTTCCTCTTGCGATGTAAACAGCGAGGCGGAGTGTTTCCTTGCGTGTCCTATCGGGGATTGATCTACGTTGCGAATTGCATCGGACAGACTTCGACCGAGGATTTCCACCTGTGGGCTTCTGATCATCGAGTAATGCGTCCCAGGTACGGGAAGGATATGCAGCAGATCTTCGGGGAAAAGGGTGTTCCAGCCCAGCGATGTATCGGGGCTATGACTTTCCTGCGCCGTAAACAGGTGAACCGAGCTGGGAATCTGCACGGCGGCGTAGTTCCTGTTTGCCAAGCCGATGGCATGCGACCTGATCCGCCAGCGCTCGGCCTGCGCAGCGGTAAGTCCATCCATCCATGGCGGAACGAGCGAATCCTCTTGAACTTTCCGCGCCAGCAACAGGAAATCCATGGTCGCTGAGTCCTCCCTCATCTTCTCGATGGTTGCTCGACGCTCATCGCCGGCGTCCATTTGATCCTGAATGTAGATCAAGAGCTCCTGCTTTTCGTCGAAATCCAAGACCGGTTCGCTCTCCAATTTATTTATTCCGGCTGAGTAGTAAGTATCCATCATGCCCAGGAACTCAACCTCCTGATCGGCAGCGATCAATTGCGCAGCAATCTCGTAGGCGAGGATTCCGCCGAAAGACCAACCCGCAATGCGATATGGACCCGCAGGTTGCACAGCGCGAATCATGTGCACCATGCGACTTGCCATGGCTTCAACGGTATTCAGAGGTGCCTGCTCGACGGATCTTGCCGGCAAGCCATAGATGGGGATTTCCGCATCGATGGCGGGGGCCAGAGCGAGGAGATACAGCAATTCACCGAGAGCGCAGTGGGTGAGGAAGAGAGGACGCTCGGCGCCGCCTTTCCGGACGAGGATGGATTTGTCCCCCTTGGCAGTTTCACCCGGCAATTGGCCCCGAACGTCGAGAAGCTCAGACAAAGCGGCAACGGACCGGTTGGCGAACAAATCGGTTATTGTGATCTTGATTCCATGCTGCTCCAGCACGGCAACCACACGCATCATCAGCAGCGAGTGTCCACCGAGTTCGAAGAAGTCGTCATGGCGGCCGACGCGTTCGAGTTTGAGGACTTCGGCCCAAATCTGGGCCAGTTTGGTTTCGAGCTGGCCCTGTGGCGCTTCGTAACTTCGGGTCGAGTAGGCATCGGCATCCGGAGCGGGCAGCGCCTTGC
>Ga0302155_10002379_pt1 | contig 12823 bp, 8 predicted proteins | sample I_Bog_N3_1_FD_193508 | JGI IMG/M metagenome (GOLD analysis project Ga0302155, IMG submission 193508) | Peat permafrost microbial communities from Stordalen Mire near Abisko, Sweden - I_Bog_N3_1 | ecosystem: Environmental > Terrestrial > Soil > Wetlands > Peat | place: Sweden: Abisko, Stordalen...
TTTGGTTTCTGATGCTGCTGAGAATCGTGGCGGCCTTTGGGCATGGCGTATTCTGGTCCATTCTGGCCTCCTATGCGGTTAAAATCGCGCCGCGCATGCCCGCGGGCCGAGCCACCGCCTGGGCCTATTCCGGCATCTCCCTTGCCATTGTCGGCGGCGTACCCTTATCCACCGCGCTGGGGCAGGCCCTTGACTGGCAAGCGGGCTTCGCCATATTCGGCGCGTTCGGACTGATCATTTTCATCATGGGATATTTCTGGCTACCGTCGGTGAACATAGCCGCCCCGGGTCCCGGGGGAAGCTTTCCGCGCCGCAACTGGCCGTTGTATGGCGCGGTGTTGGTGACGCTACTGATTGTTACCACCCACTTTAATGGTTACACCTACATCACCCCGCTGATCACCGATACCCTGGGGATGCGGGGCACCCGCCTGCCGCTGGCGTTGCTGGTATTCGGCCTGTCCGGCGCCGCGGGAACGTTATTGGCCGGCTGGCTGGGAGCCCACCCGATGCGCCTGGCGGTGTGCTCCGCCACCGGTATTGTCATAAGCCAAGTGCTGATGCTGTACTTCGCCCGGCAACCCGCTATCGCCTGGTTGGTGATGGCGGTTTGGGGGGCGGGCATCGCCATGCTGTTTATCGGCTTGCAAAGCTGGGTCATCGAGCTGGCGCCGGGCCAGGCCGAGTCGGCATCGGCCCTGTATGTGATGACGTGCAACATCGGCATCGGCGCCGGCGCGATGTCGGGCGGATTGTGGATGGTCCACTACGGACCACAGACGCTATTGCAAGCAGGCGCGGTATTGGGCATTGTCGCCATAGGCAGCTTCATATTGCCGGGTTATTTGCAAAAACAGTCGAAAGCTAACCCGGGCGCATGATTATTTCTGCGCGTTATTTGCCGCTTGTTCGATAAGTTTGGCCACTTTGGACGCTTGGGATAGATAAGCCGCATGGCTGGACTTCACCTCGATCGTCGTGCTGCCTGCGCGCTTCGTCATAAAGCGTTCGAGATCGGGCGCAATCATACGGTCGGCCGTGGCGACCAGTCCCCAGCTTGGCTTTGTCTTCCACGCAGCGGTGGTAACCGGCGTTCCAAAAGACTGCGCATTGGGCATGACTTGGGAAATCGCCATGAAAGCGGCCTGCGCGGCGGGCACATCGGCGGCGAAATCCGCATGGTAATGCTTCGGATCAACATACAGATAACCGTCGGCGGTTGGCGTGATGGCCTGGCTCGCCGAAGGAATTTTCTTCGCCAAATCCATCGGGCTTTCGCCGGAATCCGGTTCGAATGCGGCAATATAGACCAATCCGGCTACCTTCGGATCATTGCCTGCCTGGGTGATCACGGCGCCGCCATAGCTATGACCCACCAGGATACTCGGGCCGTCATACGCATCGACAATACGGGTTGTTGCTTTCACATCATCCGCGAAGGACGTTTCCGGCTCTTGCACGATAGAGACGGTATACCCGGCATGCAAAAGGATCTTCGACACAGATTCCCACCCTGACCCATCGGCAAAATAGCCGTGGACAAGCACAATGTTTTTCACCTGAGCGGCGATGGCCGCGGTGGAACCGAATGCCGCGCACGAAAAGGCGATGGCTGAAGCGATGCGGGTAACAGTCGAAGAAAATTTCATGGTGAATCTCCTGGGGTGGGTCGCCCAAAAAGGTCGTTGTGAAGCGATGTAGCCGTTCCGCTGGTAGCGGTGGTTAAACACAAATTATCAGAAAATTATCTTCTGGAATCCGCAGCATCCGAAAATTAACATCTTTTAACTATTTCTTAACGCATTTGAACAGCGGAAAGGCATTCGCAAAAATTATCGGCATCGTCTAGTATCCGTATAAATCACCGTGTCCCTGTGGGCACTTCGCAGCTCAACCCACCCCTTATGACGAGAAGCGGAGCATGGCTGAAACACCCCCTATACCAGCGAAACCACCGGTTAAATTCGGCGGTTTCCATCTGTATCCCGAAGACCGGCGGCTAATGGTTGACGGTGCCGAGGTAGACATTGGGGGCCGCGCTTTCGAGATCCTCCAGCTCTTGGCAAGTTCCCCCGGACACATCATCTCCCATAAGGAATTTCGGCAACGCGTCTGGCCGGATACCGTGGTTGAGGATGGCAATCTTCGCGTGCATATTGCGACGCTGCGTAAAATACTCGCGCAACGCGGTGACGGCTCCCTCAAAATACGCAGCGTCAGCGGGCGGGGTTATCGGCTTATCGGCGGCGACGCATCGGCGAATGCCCACGCCGACGCTTTGCCGGACGAGGAAAACTTATCGGATGACGATGGCTTGGGGCTGATCGGCCGAAGCGCGGATATCAGGGCCATCCGCCAACTGCTATCAGATAGAAATAGTGTCTCGATCGTCGGTCCCGGAGGCATAGGCAAAACCTCGGTGGCGCAGGCGGTGATGGAAGAGATACGCGCGAGCAGAAAAGAACCCGCCGTGACCATAGAGCTTTCATCGGTGGGCCACCCTGATCACCTGGCAAGCACTATCGCTTCCGCGTTTGGTTTACTCACGCCTTCCATGCAGGCGCCCCTTGACGCGGTCATCGATTTCCTGCGCACATCACCGCATATTGTACTGCTGGATTGCTGCGAACACATCATCGACGCCGTCGCCAATACTGTCGAAACGCTAAAGCGATCGCTAAAAACAATGACCATTCTGACCACATCCCGCGAACCCTTACGGGTCTCGGAAGAACGGGTCTACCGGTTGCCGGCTCTCAGTGTTCCCCGTCTTTCTGAAAGTCACATCCCGGCGGTCGCGATCCGGTATTCAGCCGTCAAGCTGTTTGCCGCGCGAGCGGCATCCGCACAGGGGAATGTTTTTAGCGTGTCCGTTGAAAACGTCCGCGAGGTTTGCGAAATATGCCGTACGCTCGATGGTATTCCGCTGGCAATTGAGCTGGCCGCTTCGCAAATGCCCATGTTAGGCACTCGAAAATTGCTCCAGGCGCTCGAAAACCGATTCGAGTTCCTTACGCGCGGTCAGAGGACGGCATTGCCGCGTCACAAGACATTGCGGGCAACCATGGATTGGAGCTATGAGACCCTCACGGAAGAAGAAGGTCTGACGCTAAGGCAGCTTGCGCTGTTCAAAACCGCCTTTACCCTCGAACAGGCCAAACACGTGTTGGGCGCAACCGCCCCGTGTCGCAATGGTCCCCTGGCTTGCTTGGCAACTTTGGTGGACAAATCACTGGTGCTTGCGATGACCGATGCCGGCACCCCCAGATTCCGTCTTCTGGACAGTACGCGAACCTATGGCTTGGAAAAACTGCGGCATTGCGGTGAATACGACGTGGCGGCCGAAGCGTACGCGCGTTATTTTTTATCGTTATTCACCGAACCCGCCGAATGGTCCGCCGATAACGCAGCGGTCGACCCGCTCGCAAACGACGAAATCATCCTGGACGACGTGCGCCAGGCGCTTGTGTGGACCCTCTCATCGCCAGGCAATATCTCCCTAGGGGTCGCGCTAACGTGGGCATCCGCCCCCTTGTTTTATCAGCTGTCGCTCTTTGACGAATACCGCCAACGCGTTAATAAGGCGCTGCTGGCCATCGACGCATCAGGCGACGGCCAGCCGGACGCGGTGTATCGCCTGCAACTGGCGCTTGCTCAGGCCGATTTTTTGACTCAGCCGTTGCAAAACGGCATCGCCGCCAAAGCGTTCCATGCCGCATTAACGCTGGCGGAACTTTATCGCCACGAGGCGCGTCAAGCGGAGGTCCTTTATGGCGCTATCGTCATGACCGTGATGGCGGGTGATTACCAAGGCGCCGACGCGCTATGCCGGCGGCTCGGGGCACTCACCCAAGCCGGAAACGCCAGCCTGCCGCTGTTCCATCGGCTTCGGGCGCTGGTTGACATCCAAACCGGCGCGCTGGAACAGGCGCTGCGCAATGCGCAATTATCACTGTCATTGTATGGGCCGCGACGCCTCGCGCCGACGTGGCGCGACCCAGCGCGCTATGATGCGCGTTCGGTGCTCACTTCATTGGAATCCCGCGCCCTATGGCTGGCGGGGTACGTCGATGACGCCGCGGACGCCGCCGTGCAAAGTGTTGAAGAAACCATGACCTTGCGCCACGACCTTTCGCTTTGCTGCTCACTTGCGTCGGGTGCCTGCCCGGTGGCCTGTTGGCGAGGTGATATCGCCGAACTCGAACTCTATCTCGACATGCTCGAATCGCTTTCCGCCAAGCGACGGCTTACGCATTGGCGCGACCAGGCGCTCTGCTATGGCTATGGGTTACCCGATCGTCAGCCGCCACACGGATACCGATGGTGGCAGCGGTTCGATCATATGGCGCCCTCCGCCCACGAAACACTGGCCACCGTAAATTCGCGGCTTCTCACGCCTCTCGCCATTGAGCGGGCCAAGTCGGGATTAGCCGGTTGGGCCACCGCCGAAATCCTGCGCGCGCTGGGCGAGCACTACCTGGAAAACGATCCGGAAAGACACCCCGAACCTGAACATCTTTTCAGGCAGGCGTTAGCGATTGCCCGGTCACAAGGCGCGCGCGCCTTCGAATTGAGGGCGGCCACCAGCCTGGCGCGTTCACTGCGCACAAGACACTGCTTAACGGAGGCCGAAGATGTGCTTTCCACGCCGCTTTCGTGTTTTACACAAGGCTTCGACACGCGAGACCTGCGTACTGCGCGCGGTGTGCTTGAAGAAATCCATCTGGATCGAAAACGATAAAGGACGCGACGCGGCCTTGCTAAGCTAAGAACGCTGCCGATACTCGCGAGGCGTTATCCCAAAAGTGACGTTAAAAGCGTGACTGAACTGCGCGAAATCGCCGAAGCCCCAGGAAAAAGCGATATCGTCAATGGTGCGATGCGCTTGGCCGGCGTCCTTCAGATCATTGGCGCAATGAGTCAATCTTCGCTCCCGAATATACTGATCGACGAACTGAGGATCGTTGGCGAAAATTGAGCTTAAATGCCGCGTTGAAATGCCCAAATATTCCGCGACATGTGACGGCCCCAATGAATGATCCCGCAGATTCGCTTCAATAAAAGCACGGCCGCGATCAGCAAGCATTGACATGATCGGGACACTTCGCGGAGCGGCAGGCTGACTGTCGTCTAGTTTTGACATAAAGGCCATAACGGCCAGGTCTATGGCCTGCTCGGTCAAACGCTGTGCAACACTCGCATTGAGGTACCGGATGTTTTGGGCCAAGGCGCTCACGAAATCCGTTGTCATCTTGCCCAGAGGGTCTTTGCCAGTGACGGAAGCGGCGATAAGCCGTTCAATGTCGCCGCCCCGCTCACGCAGGAGCGCGCGCGGAACCGGCAGCACCAACTGCGACATGGCGTGCGGAAACTCGGCGCTGAACGCTTTCGACGTATCCAACAGGATCATATCGCCGGGACCAAGCAGGCCTTGCCGGCCCTGCTGTTCGATAATCGCTTCGCCCGCCGACTGAATACACAAGTATATCTGCCCTTCCATCTGCGAGACTTTTTGTGTTGCCCGAACAATCGTATGCGATGCGGCCTCGATTTCCACCACGTTAGCGGGAGCCGACATGTGAGCGGTGATCGACCCGAAGAAAGGATCATCCGCGGCGCTGGAGCACTCCAGATGAGTCAGCAGATTTGCCACATGCGTTTGCCAAAAAGCCAGCCTCGCATTCAGTGGAATGCTTTCAGTGGATATCCGAACCGGGTTTCTATTCATCGCTGTATCGTCCGTACGGGTAGTGTCTTAAGAAGCCGTTGGTAACGTTAAGTCGCGCTGATGATTTTCTTTAGCGGATTCTAGCAATTATTTCATCACTCGGTTGGTAAGCTGATCTACTATAATTTTTTTCCAAACTGCTCACTACCCTGGCATGTGAGGTTCCGATTATGCGTTTTTGTACTGGTTTTAAATGGCTAGCCATTATCACCTTACTTAATGGAGGCATATTGGCAGCGAATGCATTACCCCGTTCCCCTGGATTCAGTGATTTTCGCGATGAACCTTTGCAAATCCCAATCACGGCTCCGACCGGACATATCCAGATGATGTCGGGCCATATCTGTTTCCCTGATTCACCTCTTCGTCCACATTTGGTGGTTATCAACCATGGTTCTCCGCCTTCTTCGGCGGACAGACCCAATATGAAGTTGGCAGGATGCCGGAGCGAAGCGGTTGGCTGGTTCCTTCACCGTCATTATGCCGTGGCTTTGGTCGCCCGGCTTGGTTATGGCAGCACCGGTGGTCCGTGGACCGAAGGTTACAACCAGTGCGAAAACGCGGACTTCTACCAGGCAGGTATTGAAACAGCTCGTCAGATTAAAACAACGGTCGATTTCCTGGAAACTCGGCACGATCTGCAGCCCGATGGCGTCATTGTCGTCGGCCAATCCGCTGGCGGCTGGGGAAGTCTTGCCTATGACAGTATCGCGCACTCCCATGTATCCGAATTTATCAATATGGCCGGAGGACGAGGTGGACACTACCAGGAAAGGGCCGGGAATAACTGCCATCCTGAGCGTCTCGTCGAAGCGGCCGCAAGGTTCGGTAAAACTGCCAGTACGCCAGTGCTCTGGATCGTTGCTCAGAACGACAGTTTTTTCAGCCCCTCACTGGCCCAGGAGATGAACCATGCCTTCGTGCAAGCAGGCGGAAAAACAAAATATATTGAGGTAGGCGCTTTTGGTAAAGACGGGCACCATCTTTTTTTCGGTAAAGGGGGATCTGACGTATGGGGGCCGCTGGTGGAAAAATTTACCGTTCCCACACCATAGCGGTTTAGGGTTTGCGTCAAGTGCGGATGTCGTTTGACTCATTCGTGAATGCTTCCAAATCAGCGTCAAAGGAACCGTCAAGAAGCTGTTGCCCTAGACGGTTAATTTCATTCAACCGTTCAGCCGTTGGCCTGAAACGTGCCTTGATATGTCCTTTGACCTGATTATCATCAAGTAGATCCATCAATTTCTCAAAAAAAGGAAGCGGCTGAGAAACTCGGCATAAACCAGTCTCGTGTTTCAGAGCTGAAAAATGCCAAGATTGAGCTTTTCACTATCGATGCGATGTTCGATATGCCAGGTGCCCTTGGCTTCCCTTGCATTAGCCATAAGCTCTTTGAGCCATTTTTCAGCGGCGTCGTTATTGTGGTGTAAAATGCATTTCAAATTCTTTGAAAACTTCATAAGTTTCATTATCTGGAGCCGGTGGTATATACGCATTCCGAATAGCATTCTTGGCTGCCTCACAAAGCGGCTGATAACCTTTAGCCTGCAAAATATCTCCTATTACACCTTCTTTGGACAACTTAAGTCTGAAATGACATTCTTTACCAATGTAGCCATCTTTCAAAAAAAATTTCATTTGAATGGCAGACTTAATGTCTAGGGCATAATCTTTCATGTTACCCTTCATAGGCACAGAGTCTCCGAGGGGTATATTGTTTGATGAGTGAGTTTCGTGCGCATCGGAACTGCATGCGAAAGTAAACAATAAGCCTAATAAGCAATAGGGGGTGATTCTTTTCATTCTTTTTAATTTCATTTTAGATCAACGTGATGGTTATATTTATAATAAAATTTTATCCGCATTAATATCAGGAAGATACCCTAATTCACTTACTGTTTAAGGTTACGACAGGAACAGCTGTTATCACACCCCAATAAACTGGATTCACGTCAATGGAAATAAAAATTAGCCAAGGCAATTAATGATAACTCAATGTATTATTTCCACAACCAGCTCATGGGTGCCAACTCATACTGGCTTTACAAAACTCAGACAACCTGCGCTTTCGAACATCAATAATGTCGTCTTAAAATCAGGCAAAAAAAAGACATGATAAAATCATATTCAGAGCTTGAGCACATTTACCAGCGACAAACCGATAAAACAACCAAGCTCTATTTACATTCGACATTGGGTTAAAATAAAACCATTATCCGCAATATGTCGCATGGAATATCAACTATTTATTACTTACCCAATTTGGATTCATCGGAACTTTTAGCTTTGATATAAGACAGGCACGACAATCCTGATATTATTATGCTTGCTGAAATGACAATTATCATTACTCTCAATGGAATAGTAAGATCTTGCGTTGCAGAATTATAATTTTCAATAAATAAATCAAACATAAACACAAAAAAACAAATGCAAAAAATGTTAACACAATTAATAATACTGTTTTTTCGGTTTTTTTTTAAAATATAATGACATCATAAATATAGAAAAAAACTAAAAAAATTATTGCCATTACAACAGTCTCCTATTGTCGATGCATGATAAAAATACCAATGTATTTCTTCATTGTCAATCGAAGTATGGCCGTTTTATCAAAGAATATCGAACATAAAATGAAGTATTATTATCTATAAACTGTCAGGTAATAATTTTTATATTCACATAATATCCTCGTCTAACTCAATACTGTCTGTGTCAATTATTATTCCTGCCAAAGGTGCTAATGTTGCAAGCATTAGCTCTTTATCACGCTAGCCGCTTTGCTGTAAATGCTTACCGACAACAAGGCTGATTCGTTATTAATCTGAAATGGGATAGTCTGGTGTTGTGAGGTAACAAAACCACTTAACCTTTGTTCAGCGGCGGTAATTTTCAAGCTAGCCTTATCTTCGGATCTTTTGTGGCAATAGATTGCGCAAACAGGTCTAAAGAATTTCTCGGCTCCCCCCGCATTAGGCCTAGCTCACCAGCGCATTATTGGACGAGGTGCTGCAACAGGCCGTCCGTCTGTCGGCCCGGTCACCGATGAAGTTTGAACCGGAGGTGCAGGGCTTAGTTCTCAGGGAACAACTGACTAAGGAGCGTTCAGATAAGTAAGGAATATGGCGCCGGGCAAGAAAAAGACCAAAACCGGTCGTCTGTGGACTTATGTCCGGGCTGATCGCAATGTCGACTCATCGGACCCGCCTGCGGTGTGGTTCGCCTACTCGCCGGACCGGCAGGGAAAACATCCTGAACGTCATCTTCGTCACTTCCATGGCATGCTGCAGGCAGATGCGCAAGTAGCAAGTGCCTGAAGTTTCTTCTCGTCATTATTTACCTGTTTCGGTTGTTCGGATAACGATATCAAAAACAGGCAATTACACAATTTAATTTACAGGCTCAGTTTGTTTGATAGACTGGGGCTGCCTTCAGCATAATGATTTTTGTCATTTCCTATGGCACTGTTTTCCCGGTAATCGACGATCGGGATGCGGATGATAAACGGCGTCCGCTCGCATTCAGCATTAACAACGCCAAAGAAATGAGCATAATCCCGGCGCCTTCCAACCTTACCGGGATTTTCTCTCAGCAGCCACCAGGAAAACAGCACGCCGAATACCGGGATCGCCAAGGTGCTCAGCCCGGCAATACCCGCTGGCAAATTTCTCAGCACAAACAGCCACAAGACAAAAGCCATTGCCGTTGCCAGAATAGCGGTATAGGCCAGTAGCCCCCAAAAGTCAGACTGCCAGACAATGGTTTTTTGCGGCACCAGCACGGCGACCACGCTGAGGATGATCGCACCGAATGTCATCAGGGAAAGTACCTCTATCTTCGGATAGCAGGTATAGAGATGTTTGGCGACGATGGCGCTCGCCCTCCAGCTCAAACCGGATGAGATAGCCAACAAGGAACTCCATAATGTCCCATTCATTTGCCAGGGTTGCAGGACTAAAATTAGTCGCGCGGCTGCGACGATTATTGCCAGATACTGGAATTTACGCATCCGTTCGCCTAACATCAGCGCTGCCAGCAGCACTACCCAAAAAGGCATGGTATAGGTCAGCATAGCCACTTTCCCCGCGCCGCCGCTCATCAACGCCCATTGAGACAACCCCAACATACCGCAAGTTTGCGGTAAGGCCATGGCCAAGGTCCCTTTTAACGGAGGCGGCTTCATTCCCCGCCCGCGTATTTTCAATATCGCCAATAACAACAGGGGACCCAAAACACACCGTAAAGCGGTAAAATCAAACACCCCCATATAGCGCATGGCGGCTTTCATGGCAATCCAGTTATAGCTCCAGATAAGCGTGATCAATACCAGACCGACGAAGGCCAAAAAATGTGTTTTCGTTACTGCCAGCACGCTGATTCTCCCGACGAATATTCAAAGCTATCAACCAGCCCGTGCGTTCTCACAACCAACGCATCTGTGGTTTGTAAGATGACGGGTATAACGAGTTAACGTTTAGCTTTGGGCCTATATTCATTTTGCGCCGCCTGAATGGCTGTCAGCGCCACGGTGTAAATAATATCGTCCACCAACGCGCCTCGCGACAGATCATTCACCGGCTTGCGCAAACCTTGCAACATCGGCCCGATAGACACCAACCCCGCCGAGCGCTGCACGGCTTTATAGGTGGTATTGCCGGTATTCAAATCCGGAAAAATGAATACGGTGGCTTTACCGGCAACCGGTGAATTCGGTGCCTTGGACCAGGCGACATCAGCCATGATGGCAGCATCGTATTGCAACGGACCGTCGATAATCAAATCAGGCCGTTTTTTTTGTACCAGACGGGTGGCCTCGCGGACCTTGTCCACGTCGCTGCCTGTACCTGATATACCGGTGGAATAAGAGATCATCGCCACACGCGGTTCAATGCCGAAAGCCGCCGCCGAATCCGCGGACTGGATGGCAATTTCCGCCAATTGTTCGGCGGTTGGATCCGGATTGATGGCGCAGTCGCCATATACCAGCACTTGTTCCGGCAACAGCATAAAAAACACCGAGGAGACCAGGGAACTCCCAGGCGCGGTTTTAATCACCTGAAGTGCCGGACGGATGGTATTGGCAGTAGTATGAACCGCGCCGGAGACCAGGCCGTCGACCTTTTTTCCCGCCAACATTAATGTTCCCAGCATCACATTGTCTTCCAACTGTTCGCGTGCCACAACGTCGGTCATGCCTTTGTTCTTGCGCAACTCCACCAATGGCGTCACGTATTTCTCACGCTCCACGACGGGGTCAATAATCTCGATACCCTTACCGAGTACCACACCTTGGGCGGCGGCGACACGCTGGATTTCCTCCCGGTTGCCCAACAGCACGCAATGGGCAATACCGAGCTCGGCACAGATGGCCGCTGCTTTCACCGTGCGCGGTTCGTCTCCCTCCGGCATCACGATACGTTTATTGGCCTGCCGCGCCAGTTCGGTTAGCTGATAACGGAACGCCGGTGGCGATAGGCGGCGTGAACGCTCGGAACTGGCGGTCAACGAATCGATCCACCGGGTGCTGATGTGGCCGGCAATGTAGTTCTGTATTTGTTCCACCCGTTGATGATCGTCCACCGGCACTTCCAGACTAAAACTTTGCAGGCTAAGCGAGGTCTGCCAGGTATTGGTGTCCACCATAAACACCGGCAGTCCGGTTTGGAAGGCGCGGTGGCACAACGCGGCAATGTGCGGGTTAATGTCCTCGCCGCCGGTCAGCAGGATAGCGCCGATGTCTACGCCGTTCATCGCGGCAAGGCAGGCGGCGACCAGCACCTCGGGACGATCTGCGGATGTGACCAGCAACGAACCCGGGCGAAAGTGTTTTAATACATTTGGAAGGCTTCGTGCACAGAATGTGATGGACTTGATCCTGCGCGTTTGTATTTCGCCCTCATTAATGATGCGGGCGTTCAAGTGCCGGGCCATGTCGAAAGCACGCGTCGCAATCAGCCCTACGCTCCAGGGAATACAACCCAATACAGTCATCGGGCTGTTATTAAACAGCGAGGTCGGATTGATTTTAGCTACATCAGTCTGATTAGCATCGTCAAAGATTTCCGACAGGTCAGGACGGGTACGGCCCTGTTGATCTACCGGCGCGTTGAGCTTGTTGATGATAACACCGATGATATTGTTGTTTTTGCCGCCGCCAAAGCCAGCGCGCGCCAGCTCAATCCGTTCTTTTAACTGCCCCGGCAAATCATTGCCCAGCGCTAACACCAAGACGATTTCCGCGTTCAGGGTTTTCGCAATTTGGTAGTTCAACGCATTGGCAAACTGACAGTGTAGGGTCGGTATCAAACCTTCCACCAGCACCACCTCCGCATCTTGGGTATTTTCATAAAAACGGGCAATGATCTCTTCCAACAACGCATCCTGTTGATTGGCGCCCAGCAGAGCTTCAGCATGGCTCATGTCGAGCGGTTCCACGACAGGAATACCGGAGTTGGCGTGCAGGATGGCGAGAGTGTGATCCGGAGTAACGCTGCCGGAGCGCGGCTGGGCTATCGGTTTGAAGACACACAAGCGCACACCTTTTTGTTCGATGGCGCGAATGACCCCCAGGCTGACACTGGTCAACCCAACGCTGGGGCCGGTGGGAACTAACATGATAATACGGGACACGGTTAAACCTCTTTATCATTGTTCATAAGTCAATATCACACCCTCAACCGGCGCAATTCCCTTATCTAGCAGGTCAGGCGGGCGGCTTCGCGCGCAATCACCCATTCTTCATTGGTGGGGATGACCAGCGCGGGGCGGCTGCCGTCTTGGCAGATATTGCCGGATTGGCCGAAACGGGTGGCGATATTGCGCTCTTTATCAATGGCAAAGCCCAACAGGCCCAGCTTGCCAAGCGTTAACTCCCGCATCAGAGCGGCGTTTTCGCCAATACCGCCAGTGAACACCACCGCATCCAGCCGGTCCCCCATCAGTGCCGTATAGGAGGCGATATATTTCGCCAGACGATGGCAATACACGTCCATCGCGCGTTTGGCAGCCGATTTAGTGGCGTAATAATCTTCCACATAACGAAAATCGCTGGTCACTCTGGTGAGGCCCAGTAACCCGGATTTTTTGGTCAGTAGC
>Ga0302155_10002380_pt1 | contig 12822 bp, 20 predicted proteins | sample I_Bog_N3_1_FD_193508 | JGI IMG/M metagenome (GOLD analysis project Ga0302155, IMG submission 193508) | Peat permafrost microbial communities from Stordalen Mire near Abisko, Sweden - I_Bog_N3_1 | ecosystem: Environmental > Terrestrial > Soil > Wetlands > Peat | place: Sweden: Abisko, Stordalen...
CCGTCTGCAAAGTCCATTGCAATCGTGCCGGCCTTAACGCCGTCCGTCACCAGTTGATCAAACTCCTTTTTGAGCTTGATACGCGAGGGTTCGCCGGACATGGCCAAGGCCACCGCATCGCGCAGAGACGACTTGCCGGCGCCATTCGGCCCAGCGATCAGCACCACCGGCAGTGCGGGTTGAATAGCCACCGCGCGCGCGCCGAGCACGTTTGAGACGGTGAGGGATTTTAGTTTCATGGTCTGTATCCTTGCTAGTCGAGCACCACACGGATGCCGTCTGCTGTCATTGACGATACGTACTGATCGGCTTCCATCTGCTCGATCAGTCGTGCCGCGCGGTTATAGCCGATGCGTAAGCTGCGTTGAAGGTGAGAAATACCGGGATTTTTTGATTGCCGGACCAGTTGAACCGCCTGCACGTAAAGTTCGTCATCAGTGATGTCCGGTACCGCCGCGAGCTGGGGGCGGTTGTCATGCTCGAACAGGTCGGGCTGGCTGGCCACAATGACCTCAACCTCATCCATCAGGTATTCGCTGATGACGGCCACCTCGTTGCTGTCCGGTTGAAAGCTGTTTTGCCAGGTCAGATAAGCTTTCCGACCATCGACCGGGCCTTCCTTGCGAGTGTTGATGTGCTTGATCTCAGCGCGGCCATTAAAAGTGAATTGCGACATGGTTTCTCCATGTAATAAGGGCCGCGCTGGGCGGCCCTCTCAGTGTTAATCCAGTTCCATTTGCCGGCGGCTGGCGCTGCGGCGCGTGGGAGTCGCAGCTTGCTGCTGGTTGGCAATGGTCTGCTCGATGATTCCGGCATCCTTATCGCTCAGGCTGCGCGCCATGTCGCGCGCGTCATCCAGTTCACCGCGCTGTACCGCCGCTAGTGCGTCTTTTAGACCAAACGGTGCGCCACCCATGCCGGCATTCGGCAGCGGCTGTCCGGCGGTGATTTCCCCTGTATCGTGGTCGATGGTTTCGGGTGCAGACAGTGCGGCTTGTTGCTCGCTTTCCTCTTGCTCTTCATTGCTACCATCCACCAGATCATCGTTATCGACTACGCAAAACTCTCCGTTCAAGACGTTGTCTAGGCCCTGGTCGATTCCTTCGCTAGAACGGCCATCCAAAACGGCAGCTGTGGCCAGCTCGATCGACACCGGGAGATACTTAAAAAGTCGACGCAGTGCCGTTTTGCGGCCCATCTCTACATGGTGCTGTCCCCACACGGTTGATGACTTGTCGCGTGCAAACTTATAGTTCTGGCTTGAATCGCGGATTTCTTCGATCTGTCGTGCGCTCATCACCTCGAAGGCATGACCACCACCACCAACCAGTTTGGCGACCGAGTAGAAGGCAATAACCTTGCCTCGCTCGCCCAAGGCGGGTTTGTGCTCAAGTCGTTCTTCTAGCCCATACGCAAAATCAAAGACGTCCTTCTCGCACACCTCATGAGCGGCAATACTGACCACCTGACCAGAGCGGCGCGCTAAGTCGATTAATCCCTTGTAGCCGAAGACAATTTGCACTTCCATGACGCCCTTGCGCTTGTTTTCGAAGGGGATCAGGTAGGCATGCCCAAGCGGGGTGTTGGGCTCAAGCCCGAGTTGGGCGCACTGCACAACGGCACCAAACAGGCTCTCGACCGTGCAACCCATCAGCTTCGGCGTGGTGCGCAATGCCCCCAGGGCAATTTTCAACATACGGTCCGGGCCGACATGCTTTGGTAGCACCGCTGCTAGGGTTGCCTTTTGACTCTCAAAGAAGGCCTTTACGCTACCAATACCGGCATCACGCGCGACCATCTTTGATGTTTTTTTCAGTTCTGCAAGGTTAGTCATCTTCTCTGTCCTTAAATCTGCAGGTTGGCCAGCGCGCGCAGTACTTCTTGCTGCACATCATGCTGGTTGGGTTCGGCGGGAAAAGCCCGGTGCGGAACATATCGGCGGCGTAATCCATCATGCCGGGTTCACCATCTGTGCCGATGAGTTGTGCGCGGGCATTAATGATCTGGCTGATGGCCACTTCCGGCTTGCCATTGGTTTTTAGGCCAATAATCTCGGCGGGCTCGGTCACCAAGGTGTTGGTGGTGCGCTCGTATAGCAGCTCGTAGGTGCCAACCTGCGGCGCGTGGCCTTTGGTCTTGGCTCGGCCTTTTTGAACAGCGGTACCGCCTGACTTCAGATCACAGATACCGATGCCGTTAGTGCCGGCGCGCGCGCGGCTGCGGTCAAGCGTGCCGGTGATCTCAATCACCACTCCGTTGCCGCAATCAATCGCCCAGGGTGTAACCGCCGTTTCAACTGACACATATTGGTATTTCGGTGCGATCTCGATGCAGTAGCGGCTGACTAGCTGCAAACCGATTTTCTCCGCATCGTTTGGTGTGAAATCGGGATCAATCGTCCAATCTACGTCACGCTCGGGATTCCTGATCTGGTCGACCAGTACCGGCGCCACATCGGCAGGGCGCAGCGGCTGGCCATCCAGCTCGGCCTGGTCAAAGACCGCTGTTGCGGCATGAATTGCAGTGCCGAGTTGTGCGCGGGGTCCGCTGGGCAGGTACATGCCCAATATGTGTGTGCCTTCCCATTTGTGGGCGCAATCGAATAACGAACCCCAGGACGATGCCCGGACTTTGAACGGAGCGTTCATGCTGCTTTACCTCTCATCATGGTTTCGGCGTAATCCGCCGCGGCGACAGTCATCAGCGTGTAGAACGTCGAGCGAGCAGCCGGGATATCGTTGTTGAACAGCGCCAGCAGCACGCTGGACGTTAGTGCAACGTCGGTGCGGTTAATCATGTCGTTGATGTCCAGCTCGGCCAGATAGAGCGCGCGGTAGTAGTGGCACATGGCATCTTTGCGAGCCGCTTGGTCTTGGTCGGCCATGTAGCGGGCCAAATCGCCCATCACCGGGCACGGTAGAGTCGAGATGTTCATCACTGCCACCCCAGGTACTGGCACATACCGATGACGGTGAAAAAAACCACAAACACCGCCAACACTGTCACGGAGTTTTTGATCTTGGCGCTCATGCGAGCCTCCCTTGAATACCGACGATGCGACCGATGGAATCCAGCACCATCAGGCAGGCATCGCAGCAGCTAAGAGCGAGCGCGCTGACGGTGTAGCGTGAGCCGTCGCGCTCGATGATCGTTACCGAGTACGTTTTCATGCTGGACTCCAGAATAAAAAAGACCCGCGAATGGCGGGTCAATATGGGACAGAGGAGAAACACTGCGGGTGCAGCGGTGAGAGATCAGCGTGATGCCTGTCTGCCAACGTTGATCACGGAAATGCCGATCCCTCACCGATGCATCCGACGCATCGGAATCTTTCAGCCGTTCTCTGCGCTAAACCATCTAGGCTCCTCGGTACCACTTGCCGGCATGCGGCCGGCGCGCTGGTAGGAATCCACCCGGGAACACACTAATTAATGTGCTTTCGGGTAGGTGCTGGCCTTTAACCTCGCCAGCGCGGAGGATCGGCATCAGATCAAAGTATCTGTAATGCCAATCGGGTAAGATCGCAATTCCACTCACGATCAGCCCGAAAGGGGTTTTATGAAAAAGATGTATGCAGATGACATCCATCACGGACGCATCGTTTCAATGCTTAACGGCCGCTCTTAATCTTCGTCGATATAGCGGAAGGCTTTTACCAGGTCTTCCGCTATCGATTTCGCGCCACCAAAGGCTGTAACGCCAGCCTCGACCGCCTTGCACACCGTAAACTTGATCAGTTCCTTATCCTCGTCGCTCAAGCCTGTTTGCTTGATCGTGGTCGTCGTCGTAATTTCAACTGCCATATCGTTCTCCTGTTGATCACATTCGATACGGCTGGGACTGGCCAGATTCACCCCTGCAAAACCGCAGAGGCCCAGTCGTATCGAATGTGCCTCCTGAGTTTCCAAGAGGCGATGTTTGCGTCCGGTGCTTCCGCGACGCCGCCAGCGTGGGTAATTGTCTTCGCCACCTGGTGTGTTGCTACTGAATTGTTAGAGACCGGTGCCCGTGGTGCTTGTGCTGGGCTGATGGAATTCATTATTACCAAACAGTATTTGTTAGTCAATACCAAAAGGTAATTTATTTGTTCGTTCGTTTACCAAATAGGTATGAAATGCCCGAATTACATGGAGGGAACGTGTTGCGTAAACGCAAAAAAACCCGCGAGTGCGGGCGTTTTGAGGAACTGGCTAGCAATTATTTGCAGAGAAACTGCAGTGAAGCACTTCCTGGCTGTGCAAAGGCGGCATTGGTCATCGTGGTGGAAATTGTTTCCACAGATTTACCTTGCTTGGCGCAGAACTCGTTAGCTTCTCGGTAGATGTCGGCCTTGGCGCCATCCACCGGTCCAAATCCGATCTGTGCACTACGCTTGGCTATCATGTAGGTGCCTGCATCCATGGGGACAATGCCAGTACTAGAGCATGCAGTTAACAAGAGCATGGCGACAGTGGTGATGGCTATTTTCATAATCGTTTGAAAAAATTGGGAAACCCGCCGGGGCGGGTTCTTGGTGAAGAAAAAAATCTTGACTCAGTGAATGGCTTCAGCAAATGCCCTGATCTTCCTTGTTTCTTCGAATGGAACAATAATTACAGGGAGTTCGCTTAGGTCACCTACAATTTCTTTGTAGGCTCTTGTCACCTCACCCTGCATCGGCTGGGAAATGGCTAGCATCATGCGCTCGGGGATTGTGTTCCTCCGGTGCAACCTGCGTAGCTTGTCAACCCATAGGCCGCCATGCTCGAAAACTTTGGCAGCACTGGCTTGGTCTAGGTTGAGCGGCTTAATGGCTTGAACTACTTTGCCATCGACAACGCGAGTGAAAGGTATCTTGACTGGCAAGTCGCCATCTCCAATGTCTCTCTCAACGTACCTTGCGTCGGTTCCCTGCAGTATTTTTCTAAGTTCGTGCTCCATCTTTTGTTCTTGGGATGGAGGAATTGCGAAAGAATGGAAGGCGTAGAAGTCTAACAACTCATCAAGTTTGCCCTCAAATGAGTCTGCCAGCACAACTCTATCGTCGCTATACCGGAGCATCGTCTCCCTTTTTCGTATCAGGGAGTCATAGATGTTGCCTGCAAAATTGGAGTCCTCACGGAACATGGAGCCCGGAGGGATCGACTTGATCACTCCTTTCACCCTTTCAAGCTCAGCGCGAAGATTCTGAAGAACTATACGATAAAGCTGTCTTTCAATTTTTGGAAAAAATTGGTTTACCCGGGTCGCTCCCTGTGCAATGCGGAAATTGAAGTCACCAGTTAGTGGGCTGAACGCAACTATCCCTATGTTGACGAATTCTTCTGTTTCAACATATGGCATAAAACGGATGATTGAGTACTGTACTGGTAGCTTCATGATTTCAAGTTCCAAAATTCAACTTGGTCAAACCTGGTGAGAGCTGAGTACGCCTCGCCAAGGTTGAAGCTGATTGGCATTGTCTGTTCTTCATCGAGGTAAAGCCATTCATTCGGGATAGCATGCGTTGCTCGATCCCAAACTTCAAGCGCAGATTGCATTTTAGCTTGGTAGTATCGCCTTTTTTGGGGGTTAAAGAAAAGCCCTGGAATCTTATCTCTGAACGCATGACCCTCAGTAAAAGCATAGTGGTCAAAATTCAAATCGAACGCTTGGTTGTGGTCGATGACAATTAGGCTAGATGTTGTGGTATCCCACAGTAAATTCGGGTTCCCCCCATATTCACTCAACTGTCGATCAGTGTTGTGGACCCACCAATCAAAAATGAGGAGGTCTTCTTGAAGCTCGATAGGGGTCTTTGGCACGTGCGACCACTGATATTCTTGTGCGTGAACAGCTTGCCTTGAGCCAAATGCGTATTCTCCACCAATACTTTTACCTAGTTGAGTGTAGAGGCGTAGCGCTTCCGGGAGCTTGAGGATATCAAATCCGGCAATTGGAAGGCCAAAGTCGCTGGCGAGATTGGCAGACAGCCATTCGCAAATAAGATCCCTGACGCCAATGTTCCTGCCCTTAACGTAGTAAAGGGCATTGTCGCTGGCTCGGCATAGGAATGGTTCTGTAACGCCTTGTTCCGTTCTTCTTAGGATTTCTTCAATCTCAAGCAAAGCAGCCCCTGTGTTATTGGTTGTTTATCAAGCTCGAACTGCCCGTGCTTTTGATGGGAATAAACGCCCATATCAGCTGGCGTTCGATGCTTGCAATGTGCTGGAGCTGACCTTCACCACCGACAGATGCGCGTAAGTCAGTGGTGACTTACCCGCCGCGCCAAACTTTTTTGCCAATGATGCACAGCTGGTCTAGCTGTTCACCCCTGACTTCGATGTTTTCGAACTCAGGGTTCTCACTTTTCAGAAGAATCCCATCCGCCAGGCGTTGCACAGTCTTGATGAAGAACTTATCTTTCAGGCACACCGCATAGATCTCACCATCGATGATCTCGATCTGGGATATATCAATCAGGACGGTGTCCCAGTCCTCCAGCTTTGGCTCCATCGATCGCCCGCGCACATAGAGCGCCTTGCACTCGTCAGGATTGAGGTGCTTTGTCTGAAACCAGCGCGCGCGGAATGAGATAGGGTCTTTGGCATTCACTACCCACTGGATATTGCCGCAGCCGGCTGAGAGCCTGACGTCGTACCGATCAATCCAAACGTAGCTTTCAAGATCCAGGTCTTCTGGATCTTCGTAGGTCGAGATGGCCGCGCCGGCGGGGATCAATGCAGACGCTGAAACTTCTCCAAGCGTCTTCGGCCCACTTCCTGTTTCCAGCCAGTCCGGCAACACCTTTACCGCCCTGGCTAGCGACGTGATCTTTGCTTGCGGCACGCCCCGGGTCTGCCAGTTCGTAATTGTTTGTGCCGACTCTCCAATAATCATCTTGAGTCGGGCTTTGGTCATAGGCTTTTCTGGCTCAAGTTCTTGAGCCGCCTGCATCAGACGGTCGAATGCGGTTTTCATAGTTTGCAAGGTTACAACAGGTAAACACTCTGTTGTTTCACGCTCTGTTGCATTTTGTGTAAACATGGCGTTTAATACCAATAGTTTTATAAACCGGACGTGTGCTTATGAACGCAAAAGAAAGTTCTGAGTTGATCGCCGCCGCCGGTGGGAGCGTCCCTTTCGCCCGGCTAATCAACCTCGACCCTTCCATAAAAGGGGTAACCCAGCGGGTTAACAACTGGAAATTCCGAGGAATTCCCGCTGGCGTAATCCTCGATAACCTGCCGGCCATCAACCAGCTCAAGGAGCGTCTATCCAACCAAGACGATCCTGGCGAGTTGGCGGCATAACCAAACGATACACATCACCTTGTGCATGTGCTCGCAGCTTTATCTGCATCGCGCTGCACCGCACAGACATAGAGGAGTTGGGCTGAAATGAATATCCGAGAAGAACCAAACATGAGTCTGGAGTCGCGCATTCACCGTGCGCGCTCGATGCTCAAGGATGAAGAGGTGGCCGGCGCCCTGGGCGTCGATGCCACAACCGTCGGTCGGTATTACGGCGGGGACACCGGGATCAAGCTAACCAAGCTTGAGGCGTTCTTGCGCGCTCACGGAATGGTTGTGGTTAGCGCCAAATATCTGGGTGCGGTCACCACGCTTTGCGAGGTTGGAGCCAGCTGCCATTGCGCGCGGTCTGGGCTTGGGGAGTGCGGACGATGAGGGCAGATCTGAAATGGAAAAAGCCAGCTTAAACGGTGCTTGCGACACCTAGCTGGCTTACCTCAAAAGGCACATCAATTATGCACGGATAACCCTGATACAGCAACGGGTTGCGCGCATTTTAAGGGCAAATTGCCATGAATTATTTCAGGCGCTTCATTAGCGCAGATTGGGGGCTTAACTATGCGTGACTATGCCAAGGTCGCCCCCACGTTTTGGACAGGCCGGACAGGGCGCGCGATTCGCGGAAATGCGGAAGCGCAGATCGTGGCCATGTACCTGATGAGCAGCCCGCACGCCAACATGATTGGCGTTTTTCACTGCCCAATTTTGTACATTGCTCACGAAACCGGTCTTTCCTTTGAAGGGGCTTCTAAGGGACTTCGAAGCCTCTCTGAAGCCGGTTTTTGTACCTTCGAAGCCGATTTAGAGTTGGTTTGGGTGCACGAAATGGCCAGGTTCCAGGTTGGCGAGTCGTTGAAGCCAAAAGACAACCGTGTAATTGGAATTTTTCGAGAGTATGACCAGATACCTAAAAGCCTTATACGGCAACGGTTTCACGCTCGTTACAACGTTGAATTTCATCTCCCAGAAGAGCTGTTTGAGTCGGACAAAACAGAAGCCCCTTCGAAGCCCCTTCGAAGCCAGGAGCAGGAACAGGAGCAGGAACAGGAGCAGGAACAGGAGCAGGAAAGAGCGAGAGAGGCGCACACGCAAACCGACATCGCCATCCCTGGCGACTTCGCCCCAGATCGAACCGCAAAACTCAAAGCCGGCGAACTTGGTCTAGACGCAACCCTGGAAGCTGAGCGCTTCATCGCCCACCACCAGGCTCAGGGATCAACTCGCAAGGACCTAACCGCCTGGCAAGCCCAATTCCGCAAGTGGCTACTTGACCAAGCCCAGTTCAACGCTGACCGAAACCGCGTTACTGACGCCAAGGTCAAGGCAGTGGCTCGAAAACCAAACCCCGAAGATACCCGCCGTGCCGCTTGCGACACCCTGGGCGTCGGATCGCAATATCTCACCGGAGGACAAAGCAATGGCTACCTCAGCAATTGACCCCGCCACGGTGGCAATGATCTTCCGCACTCTACGCGGTCGCTTCGGATCCCCGTTCGTGGATCGATACCGCAGTGGCGTGCAAGACGCCAACGGCAAGGACGTAGGCCTGTTGGAGACGATGGACGTTTGGGCCCATGAGCTGCGCGACCTGAGCTCTTCCGACATCAAGCACGGCCTGCAAGTCAAGTTCAAATTTCCGCCAAGCTGCGATGAGTTCGCCGCGGCCTGTTGCAAAGATCGCAACTACGAGACGCAGGCCAACCGCAACATCAAGGCGCTACCGGCGCCAACGATCGACAAGGCCGTAGCCAGTGCGATCTTGCGCGATCTCGCTGAAAAGCGCTTGGGCTCCGGCGGCATGCTTTCGGCCCGTGAGCTCAATCACAAGATTGCTGATCAAGTCGCGCGCGGTGTGTATTGCGGCGGCCTGTGGTGCACGCAAATGACTGCCGACTACCTGCAGAGTATCGGCGAGTTGCCCGAGCACATGGAGCGGTTTTTGACCAAGCGGAGAGCGGCATGAACAGATTTTCGAATTGGGTGGAAACACCACGGATGACTTGGATCGATTGGGTACTGATTGCGGTGTTTTTTATGGTCATGTTCGGGCCAATCGTGATGATGCTGGAGGTGGGAAAGTGAACCGGTCGATCACCCTGGTATTGCCGTACCCGATCAGCGCCAACCGATACTGGCGGACGTTCATGCCCAAGGGCTTCAAGGCACCGGTGACCACGCTCTCCAGCGAAGCCAAGGAATATAAAAAACAGGTGGCAAAGATCGTCCATGCGGCGGGAATCATTGCGCCGATCGATGGCCGCGTGGCCGTGGACGTCGCCTTGTATCCGCATCGCCCCCAGGACTGGCAACGGCGCGCGCGCAAAGACCCCGAATGCTGGGATGACGATGTGCAATGCATCGACTTGGACAACGCCAACAAGGTGTTGCTGGACTCGCTCAAGGGCCTGGTATTCAACGACGACAAGTGGGTCAGAAAACTGTTTGGTGAGCGCATGGAGCCGGATGGTGAGGCAAGGGTGGTGGTGACCATCACGGGATTAGTTTCAGATCGGCGGCAGCAAGGGTTGTTCGCGGCGTAATGGCAAGACAGGTAAGGGGGCAGTATGCGGTTTTCGAACGTGCGGAGTCTTGTTGGCTGGGCGTTTCAGATCGAAACGACATCGATGATCAAGGTACAGAAATTTGCCGAGGCGCAATCACCATCATTCGGCGATCTATCTCCGATGGACCTCAAGACACAGTCGGCGTTCGTAATGGCCAAGATTGCCCGCTTACCGTTCGAAGAGCGCGCCGTTCTATGGTGCCTCCACGTCCAGCGCGAGACGGAAATCATCTACCTGTCCACCAAGACCCCGCAGCGTTGGGGCATGAATACCGACAAGGACATCATCCGCAAGTGGTGCACTGGCGAGGGGCTTGGGTGCCGAGATATTGGAGATCGGCATAGCGTGCATTACTCGACGGCTAACCGCTATGAGAATGAGGTGATCAGAGGTGTTGAGGTCTGGATGCACAAGGCTTATGCAACGCTTGAGATACAGCATCGCCCTTTATTGGATCGGCTGATTTACGCGGAACGCTTGACGGCGTGATGCAACAAAACTACTATATTTGCAGCAGCCCGAACTTCGTCTAGAGTTCGGGCTTTTGCATTTCTAGGGCTCGCCACTGCGCGGGCTTTTTGCGTTTCTGGAGCCATCAATGCACATGGAGCACTGCAAACCCGTCGAGGACGCTGTGTGGTTGCATGAGGGCCAGCATGTCTTGATGCTATCTGGCCGCGCTGCCGTCGTGGCTGACGTTGGTCCGGTGGTGATCCGATTTGACTACCTCGGGAAGCACGTTAAGGCTGACGACTTCGTTGTTCTCCCGCGCCACCGCATTCCTGAGTTCGTTCGCATCTAACCACTACGCCGAGGAGGCGATAGCCTCATGGCAAAAAAGCTACCCCCCAAGCAGAAGCGCTTTGTCGAAGAGTATCTGATCGATCTGAATGCCAGCCAATCTGCGGTGCGCGCCGGATATCGCGGAGACCCAAATACAGTCGGCCCACGACTGTTGGCAAATGTTGGTGTCTCAACGGCTATCGCGGCTGCGATGAAAGCCCGCTCAGCGCGCACAGAAATCACCGCTGATAAGGTGCTCCAGCGCTGGTGGCAGATGGTTAACGTGGATGTGAACGAACTGGTGGAGTATCGCCGCACGAATTGCCGCTACTGCTGGGGCTTCGACCATGCATATCAGTGGGCGGACAACAGCGAGTATCAGCGTACTGTGGATGATGCGAAGCGCAACAAGCGCCAGGCGCCAAGCAATGGCGGTGGCTTTGGCTTTGTGGAAGCGCGTGACGCCAATCCCGCATGCCCGAAGTGTTCCGGCGAAGGCTATGGCCATATCCATGTGCATGACAGCCGCAAGCTGAGCGGCGCAGCCCGCCAACTCTATGCCGGTGTGCACCAAGGCAAGGATGGATTGCGTGTGCTGCTGGAGGACCGCGCCAAGGCGCTGGAGAACGTCGCCAGGCACTTGGGTATGTTTAACGACAAGATGACACTGCTCGGACCGAACGGTGGGCCGCTGCAGGCCATTGTGACAACGACCACTGACCCTCTTGAAGCTGCCAAGATCTATCAGGACATGATGAAGAGCTGACATGCCTATTCCGTTCCCGTTCGACTTCCGAGCACCGGATTATGTGCAGGTGTTCGAATGGCGGATGGAACGGCTCAAGCGCATTCGGGCAAATCCCGGCGTGCTGCCTGCGCTTAAGGCGTATTACCGCGATCACCCCGCGCAATTCATCATTGACTGGGGTATGACGTTCGATCCTCGCAATGTTGAGCGCGGCTTGCCGTCAAATATCCCCTTCCTGCTTTTCCCGAAGCAAGAAGAGTGGATCGATTGGTTTATTGAGCGATGGAAGTGTCGTGAGCCTGGGCTGACAGAGAAAACCCGGGATATGGGCATGTCCTGGCTAACCATTGCGCTGGCAGACACGGTTTGCTTGTTCAACCAGGGAATGGTGGTGGGGTTTGGATCAAGAAAAGAAGAGTACGTCGACAAAATTGGAGCCCCAAAGTCTCTGTTTTGGAAGGCGCGCCAGTTCCTTTCCATGTTGCCGCCTGAGTTTCGAGGATCTTGGGACGTCAACAAGCACGCGCCCCATATGCGCATCTTGTTTCCTGACTCTGACTCAGTGATTACCGGTGAGTCGGGCGATGGCATTGGCCGTGGAGACCGCAGTAGCTTCTACATCGTTGATGAATCCGCATTTTTGGAGCGTCCGCACCTGGTTGACGCTTCTTTGTCTGCTACCACCAACTGCCGTCAAGACATCAGTACACCGAACGGCATGGGCAATCCATTTGCTCAGAAGCGTTTCGGCGGCAAGATCAAGGTCTTCACGTTCCACTGGCGCGACGATCCGCGCAAGGATGATGCGTGGTACGACAAGCAGGTCGAGGAGCTTGATGCTGTAACGGTTGCCCAGGAAATCGACATCAACTACTCGGCATCCGTTGAGGGCGTGGTGATACCTTCCGCTTGGGTGCAAGCCGCTATTGGTGCGCATATCAAACTTGGCATTGTTCCAACAGGCATGCGCCGCGGCGCGCTGGACGTTGCCGACCAAGGCAAGGACAAGAACGCGTTTGCCGGGCGGTATGGTTTTCTGCTTGAACACATCGAGTCATGGTCTGGTAAGGGGAGCGACATATTCGAATCTGTTGTTAAGGCGTTCTCCATCAGCGACGAATGGCGTTACGACGGGTTTGAGTTCGATTCGGATGGTCTTGGCTCTGGCGTGCGTGGTGACGCTCGCGTGATCAATGAGGAGCGACAAAAGGAATCGATCCGGCAACTGGATATCAGCCCATTCCGTGGGTCTGGTGCCGTGCAGGACCCAGAAGGCGAGATGGTCAAGGATCGTAAAAATAAAGACCTGTTTGAGAATGCCAAAGCCCAGGCGTGGTGGGCGCTACGCATTTTGTTCCGCAATACCTATCGCGCTGTCGTTGAAGGCAAGCCATTTGATCCGGCTGAAATCATTTCCATCTGTCCCGAACTGAAAGAGCTTGTTCCGCTATCCATG
>Ga0302155_10002390_pt1 | contig 12794 bp, 10 predicted proteins | sample I_Bog_N3_1_FD_193508 | JGI IMG/M metagenome (GOLD analysis project Ga0302155, IMG submission 193508) | Peat permafrost microbial communities from Stordalen Mire near Abisko, Sweden - I_Bog_N3_1 | ecosystem: Environmental > Terrestrial > Soil > Wetlands > Peat | place: Sweden: Abisko, Stordalen...
CCTTGCGTCGGTAAATCGTGGCACTGGGAGCGCCCACACAGTTACCCTCAAACAGACTATGCGGGCGATCAAGCAGGTTCGCCAGTTGTTTGTCGGTCGGACAATGAGTTCGGGAGAATTTACCCGAAACATCAATAATGTTTGTAGCAGAGAAACCAAAATCGGCTTCTGGATGCGCATCAAGCAGGACGACGAAACGTCCGAGCGACTCGGCATCGGTGAAATGATCATCATGATGCAGAATCTTGATCAACTCACCGCGTGCCCGGCGTATGCAGGCATTCCAATTTTCCGGCGAACCAAGAGGAACCGGGTTGCGCCAGTAGCTTAGTCGTCCATCCAACGGAAACTCGGCCACCAGTTTTTCCACAGAATCATCTGGCGAGTCATCAGTGACAACAACCTCATAGTCCTTGAAATTTTGTGCCCTGATTGATTCCAGTGTCAGTCGCAGATACTCCACCTGTCGATAAGCAGGAATACAAATTGATACTTTAATCATGAACCTAGGTGTCCTTGAGGTTTATTCCCACTCACAGCAAGCGCTCCAAACGTCGAATCAAGGCACGCACGATACGACGGCGCAGAAAAAGTACGCCAACTTGTTTTTTTTTGTCTACGGCGGGACTTTGAGCTGGCCGTGGTAGTGCTCCGGAAAAAAAATCTTTCGCCCACCAAACCCTGTCCAACAACTCGTTCTTGCGCTGTTCGACCAAAGCCTTGCAACGTAACCAAGCCTGGCGATTGCGCGCCTGACGCTCGACATCATTATTGTCCATCAGTGAGAGATTAGTGTTTCGTACGCTGGTGCTAACATAGTAATTACATGTGAATTCATCGACCAGACTAGGCGCATGAAAGAAGCCAAGCCGAATCAGAAAATCCCAATCTTCAGAGCGATCGAGTTCCTCGCAAAACGGGCGTTTGCGCAACTCCTCGACTAGCTTTGCACGGTCGACCATGAAACTATGGATAGGGATAAAATTTTCTGTCCACAAACCCACCACAGAAAATTCATGACGCCTGAATGGCTGTGATTGCTCGACAATCACCAACTTGTCATCCTCCTTGCGCAAGGTAGTCTGTGCATAGCTCCAAACCGCTCCTGATTGCTTCAGTTCAGCGACCAGCAACGCGCAGTGATGCGACTCCAAAGTATCATCATCGTCAAGAAAACCTAGGTAACGCCCCGAAGCTTTTTCCCAGCCGATATTAAGATTTTCTGCCCGCCGGTCACCAACTGCTGTGTTGTTCAACACACGAATAGTCAAGTCGCGGTACTCGTCCTGCAGCGTGTTCAGAAACTGTCGTTCTGCCAGGTCATTTCCCTGATAGACAACAATGACCTCGATGGGGCGGAAAGTATTGGCTGCGACGCTGGCAAGCGCTCGCTGAATCTCGCGCGGCCGTCCACCAACCGTGCGCATGACGAGTGAAATCAAATTGTCCTGAAGTACATCCATAGGTGCCTGACTCAGGATAATGCTGCACGCACTCGGCGCAGCAAGGCACGCAGACACGCACGGGCCGATCGGCGTTCCCTCAGGGGGATATTCGCAGGATCAATATAGCGCGCAGCATATACGCCGCGCGCTACGGCGATGGCATTACTACCCTGCCGCCGTACCACTTCGGCAAATTTCCCACGCAACAGTTGATGCAGTGATGCGGCGTCCCAGTAAGCCGAGTGCTCATTACCATCCTCAATCTTGCCAAACCAAGCGGCGAGTGCCTCCAGATAATCAGGACGCGACAAAGGACGTTCCAGGATGACACTTTCGTGCAGAACGATGTCTTGATCAGTCCAGGCAATTTTAGCCTCGCCAAGCATCTTCTTGCGCACGCGCAGGGAAGCATTATATTGATGATTTGCTTGCCCGGAACTAACCTGGGATTGATGAAGGCGATAATGCAGAACAAGCTCCGGCAGGTTCGCCACGTGCACCTGGAGTATGAGGCGGCTCCATAAATGGTAATCTTCCGCATGACGGAATTCATCATCGTAACGAAATAAACCGCGTTCCACCAATTCGCGCCGGAACATCAACGTGGGATGTGCCAAAGGACAAAAAAACAGCATTGCCGGATGAATCGCTTCATGTGTAGTCGGAAACTGAAAGACGTTTGGCTCTGCAATATTGCCGAAGAAGCGAATCGCACCGCCGACCATGTCGATGTCCGGCCTATTGCGCAAAAATGCAAGCTGCCGCTCAAAGCGCTGCGAATCGCAGATATCATCGGCATCCATACGCGCGATCAAAGGAGCACGGCATTGCGCCAAACCGCGATGCAGAGTCGCAATCAAGCCAAGATTACACTCATTATGAACAACGCGAAGACGACTATCAGATGCGAATCGGGAAAGGATTGCGACCGTATCGTCACTCGAACCATCATTGACAACAATCAGTTCAAAGTCAGTGAAACTTTGCTCAAGCACACTGCGAATTGCAGCATCCAAGTGGATTGCAGCGTTATAAGCTGGCATCAACACGCTTAACGCGGGAGATGTACTCATCATGCCCGTACCCAACGAGATGGAACAAGATCACTTGCGTCAAGTTTTTCCGTACGAAACCACTGCTGAGGGGCAATCACCACAGTATCCATACGGGGATCTAGCCATGCTCCCCACCAGCTAAATGTACTGTTGGCAATGATGTGATGGCGACAGGCAGACATTAGTCGCAGATCTTCATAGTTCGTCTGCGCCGTGTTGTTTCGCACAAAGTGGGTGGGATATTGAAACTGCAGATTTTTAGCAACCCAGTCAGGGTCGTCAGAAAACACGAAAATTTCTATGTCGCTACCTACCCGCTCGACAACTTGATTGACGCCGCGCCGATAGTATTCAAGATCGCAGGTGCCGTGCATGGCGCTGGCAGACGTATTACTTACATAATCGCCTCTGCGCACGTGCAATGAAACCGAAGTCACTCTGTCGATTTTTTTCAACCACTCTTTATTTTCTTCCGATGGTATCGTGGCGACATGAAAATCATCGCGTATTGTCTGGGCAACATCTGAAAAATATTGCTCACTCTGCCAATAGCCGTCGATATAGCTGCCATCGGGCAAGGCAAGAATGGCTGAATCGAAAGTAAAAGCCGATTCGGTAACAATCTTAACGGTCCCGCCACTGAAACGGCGCAGCCAACGATTGAGGCGCGACTCCCGTTGCAAACCAGGCAGATCGCGTGGTGCAGCATCAAGCAATTTGGCTGTAAAGTGCTGCAATCCGAATGCGTGAGTTTCGTAGTTCTCGAAAGCCCGTCGATCAATATATAAATCCACATCGAGCCGCTTTGCCAAAGCGCGTCCCGCTGCATATTGGAACATTTGATTACCGAGTCCACCGATGAGGCGAGTAACGATCATAATGTTTTTTTCACATTACTTTGAATAGAGTTAATAACTTCGCGTGCAGCATCAATAGAACATTCCCACCAACGGCTGTGCAATATCACGTCAATTGATTCTTTATCAAAGCGATATCCGAGTAAGCGCGCCGGGGAGCCCGCGACAATAGCAAATGGCGGTACGTCTTGATTTACAAAAGAATTGGCGCCCACCACCGCACCAATTCCAACACTTACACCGCGTCGAATAATCGCCCCTGCTCCAATCCACGCATCGTGCCCGATGGAGCAAGGAAATTCTGTCAATTGCTGGTAAGGGTTTTCATAAAAAATACTGCTGGTTGATATTGAAGTTGTGGCATGTTCGCCGGGGCCGACTGCAACATCATTTGCAATTGACACATAGCGTCCTATTGAGGTGCGAGTAATATGGCAGTTGAAACCAATATAACTATAAGCACCAATAGAGCTATCAGGTGAAACAAAGCTCCCTTTCATCACTGAAATCTCTTCTCCGGCGAAAAAATCAGCTTTTTGAATGTTTGAACTGATATCGCAAGCAAGCGGCATCAGAAGTGGGTCAACTTCCAGTGTCCCTTGCTGAACTATCCACTCAGTCAGAGATTTTAGATCTGCAGTCAAATTATTGTTAGGAGAGTCGAGAAGGAATTGGGCGATCTCTGGCTTTAAAGCACGCCGAATGACCCAACTAGTAACTGCCTTGATCAATTCCATTGATATCGGTCCTGACTAAAAATAGGTAACTTCATAGTTCTTAACGCTACCAATATTTGAACTTATCAATCCAGGTTACATTTTCTGAAGTCATATGTGTAGTTACTGCCGACTTAAACAACTCAGAATTTGGATGCAGCGTAATCAATTGCCGTTTATTTGAAGTCGAGCTAAGTACTGATTGTAATGTGCTGGTCAAATTTGCAAAAAACTGGCCGTGCTCAAGATAATGCCCACGGGCGGATGATATAGCTGGCAAATATTGCTCATAATTGCCCGGATCATTAATGAGTCCGAGAATTGTCGAGGCAGCTTCTTCAGGCTTACTCAAGTTGACTTCCCTCCAAGCACCTTCTTTAAAATATCGTCCGACGTTAGTGCATCCGAAATAAAGAGGATAACAATATGCCAACCAGGCATCAGGAAGTTTTTCCGTAAGAAAATCGTCGCCAGAAAAATTCTCTAACACGATCGCATATCGATAAGGTGCCAGCACCTCCCATTTTGATTCAAAATCACGAATACCTCTGCCATAGACATCCAGTCTATCGCCTAGTATTTGTTTCAATACTTCGACAAAGGCGAGCCGTTGCTGGTGACCTTCGGTAAACGCTTTGTTAGACGAAATAACGCAGACGTCATGCGTTTTTGCGACAGGCGGCAACTGAAGCAATTCGTCATATGTTTTTTCAACGAACCATGGATGCCCCTGCTGAAGTCTTAGCTGCCTGGGATGAACAAGATCCTGACGACCGCTGATCACATAAAAAAACTGTTCCAAAAATGCTGGCTGATAGGAGCCGATCGAATCAGGCTCACCCGCAATAAAAATCACCCGTTCAGGTGGACAATCGACGATTTCTGTCTTTTCCAAGGACTCGAACACCACCCAGACATCACAATCCTTGACGTCACAGTCAATATGAAAACGAAATGGGCCCCATTCAGCCTTGCCTCCTGGCAACTGACGTAGCCAAGGCCACAAAGGCGCACATGTTGACAATTTGACATTAATCATTCTGGAATCTCAGAATTGTTCCAGGCGCCAACTTGGGTTCAAATAGACAAAACCGAAGGTTTGCTCATTAGCATGCTGAACGTTATAAAGCACCGATGCCCGCATACGGAAAGGAAACGATGCAGCATCGGCAAAAAAATCTCCTATCCCAAACCGACTGCAATGCACTTCAAGTACGTAACTGCCTGCCACTAAAAACCGTGCCGGAATTTTCGCGTGAACCACCTGCTCACCGGCTACCGCATGCTCTGTCGCAGGCTCCCAATCAGCAAGCAATGCACGCGTCACCAATTCACCCATTACAGTCTTGATGTAGAAACCGATCCGAAAGTTGTCGAGCGGAAGCTTTGGTCTGAAAGCAATTGCCACATCAAGTGGCTTGTCTGCCTCGTATTCATTATGTGGCAGCCCATCTTGACTCAGTTCGACGGCAAGCAAATCTACTTCTTCGGTGAATAGCGGAAGTATTGCCGATTCCGTACGAACCGAATGGCGTAAGTAAGACCCGACAGCCAAATCAACAGATTGCTTTTCACTTGCGCGCCCTCCATCGAGAATAATGGCGGTATCGCACATCTCTCGAACAGCCCCCATGCTGTGACTGACGAACAACACTGTGCGTCCTTCGGCAGCCAGTTCCCGCATCTTTTTTTGGGACTTTCGCTGGAAGTTGGCATCACCAACAGAAAGCACCTCGTCCAGCACTAAAATATCAGGCTCAAGAAACGCCGACACAGAAAAAGCCAGACGAACATACATGCCACTTGAATAATGTTTAACGGGTGTATCCAAGAATTTTTCAACCTCGGCAAAATCAACTACCGCATCAAATTTTTGGCGAACTTCGGCCTGAGTCATGCCAAGCACAGCACCACTTAGATAAATATTTTCCCGGCCGGTCAGCTCTGGATGAAAACCCGTACCGACCTCCAGCAAGCTACTCATGCGACCACGATACCGAATGGTTCCAGAGGTTGGGCTTACGACTCGCGATAAAATCTTTAGCAGAGTCGATTTTCCGGCACCATTTCTGCCAACGATAGCAAGTCGTTCTCCTTGCTTTACTTCAAAGCTGACATCATTGAGCGCCCAGAAAGTTTCTTGCGTTTCCTCTGCCCGCGCTTCAGCTTCCGGACGTTTGAATAAACTCAAAAACCCACCAGTCATCGCCTCCCTTAATGATTGATTTTGAGGTTTTTTAGAGCGGTGTGCCAACTGATAGCTTTTAGACAATTTCTCAACAACAATTACATTACTCATATTCTAAATTGCGTCTGCAAACGCACCCTCACTACGACGGAAAAAAATTATTCCTGGTATCAGAAGCAACATTGTGACCGCCAGCGACATCAGCAATGAATCCCAACGTAAAGGGAAGCCGTCACCGAGAAGACTCCAACGAAAACCATCAATAATGCCAACCATAGGATTGAGCGAGTAAAGCAGTCGCCACTTTTCTGGTACGACGGAACTACTAAAACCGACAGGTGATAAGTAGGCCCCAAGTTGAAGTACGACAGGCACGATATACCGGAAATCCCTGTATTTGACATTGAGTGCAGCAACCCACAAGCCACAACCCATGATCAGACTACATAGCAAGATGAGAAATAAAGGCAGGAGAACAATATGCCAGTTAGGAAAATGCCCAAAGAAAACCGCCAAGACTAAATAAACCAGTCCGGCCAATAAAAAGTCAACCAATCCGACAAGTAAAGTACTAACGGGCACGATCAGACGAGGGAAATATACCTTCGATATAATATGTCCGTTGGCGGTAATACTGTTTCCAGCCTCTGACAGAGTGGTCGCAAAGAACATCCATGGCAGCAGCCCCGCAAAGACCAGCAAAGCGTAGGGGGTATTACCAGATGGAAATTTTGCAATTTTCCCAAAAACCAGGGTAAACACCAACATCGTTGCAAGAGGTCTTAGAATTGCCCAACTGGCCCCGATTACTGTCTGTTTATAGCGAACCAACACGTCCCGCCACACAAGCAAGGCCCGCAAGTCCCGAAAATACCAAAAATCCCGCCAATAATGACTATGATCAGGATTGGCGGAAATCACAATCTCTGGACTATTTTTTGCGTTTGCTGAAGCTTGATCAAGGCCACTCATTAGCATCAGCCTTCCGTCAATGATTTGAGCGCTTTGCGCAATACGTCGAGTTCTGTGCTCAGCGGATAATGATGATTGCCAATAAACAAGCCCTGTGAATCCACTTCATCTGCATTATTAAGGGTGCCGTGAATAGTGTAGTCAAACCAGCGAAGAACTTCATTTTTAGCGAAATTACCAGCTACGATAGGCCTCACATCCACACCACTGGCAGAAAATGCGGCCGCGACATCGGCACGCGTAAATGGCGCATCTTTATCAACAATCATGCTGAACCCGAACCAGCTGCTCTCACCTATTTCGCGTTGCGGCGTCAGGTAAGGGAACTCCGAGATCAGCGCCAGAAATGCTTCTGCATTACGGCGACGGGCGGCAATCATTTCCGGTAATTTTTTTAACTGCGGCAATCCGATCGCCCCGCTGAGTTCAAGAGGGCGTACGTTATAACCGGGCAAGATAAAACGAAAAGACTCGACGAAAGGATCGTCACTCTTGGTTCCGGAGACAAAATTTTCCTTGGGCAAATTACGCGTCCACCCGTGAGCACGAAGGGACAGCAGGATGTGATAAAGCTCTTCGTCATCGGTGACCACCATGCCACCTTCCATAGTCGATATGTGATGACTAAAAAAAGCGCTGTAACTCCCCATCAGTCCAAACGTGCCCGCTTGCTTGCCATCAAAAGTGGCGCCCATGGACTCGCAATTATCCTCCAATATCTGAATGTTTCTATCCCCGACGATAGCTTGGATGCGAGCAAAATCGTTAGGATTGCCTAACAAATTGACAACCATGATGGCGCGCGTTTCGTCGGTCACTGCGGCGGCTAACTGATCTAGGTCATAGTTAAGCGTTTCACGATCAATATCGACAAACTTCAGGCGTAACCCATACTGATAAAGCGGGTAATAAGTGGTGCTCCACGAAACGGCTGGAACAATCACCTCCGCTCCGGGCATCAAGGCGTCTTCCTTGCGATAACGCAGTGCCCCTACCATCAGCAGATTAGCAGATGAGCCCGAATTGACCATGACGCAAAAGCGGCTGCCGGTGAATTCTGCAAACGCACGTTCGAATTCGGCAACCTTTGGCCCCATAGTGAACATGCCGGAAGAAATCACGGCCTGCATGGCTGCGATTTCTTCGTGATCCCAACTTGAACTAGCCAGCGGATAAGACATTTGCAACTCCAGATTCTAAATAATATGAATAAGTGGCACGAAGCCCCTCTTCGAGGGTCGTTTGGGCACGCCAGCCCCAATCCTGGGCGCGCGACACATCAGTAAGCTTGCGCATCATGCCAACAGGCTTGTCAAGATCGTGTTCAAATCCGCCCGTATATCCTACGACTTGCGCACCTGCCCGGTAGTAATCATTTACAGCAAAATCACAACCCAGTCCAACGTTCATGAGATTAGGCAATGTGTCGAAGCGCTCTATGGCAATGAGGATGGCATTGACCAGATCCCCTGCATACATGAATTCACGACGCGCACTTCCATCACCCCAAATATCGACTGCGGCCACGCCATCTTCCTTGGCCCGATGCAACTTATGAATGATTGCAGGGACAAGATGAGAGTGAGCGGGATCGAATTTGTCATAGCGGCCATACAAATTGCAGGGGATCAGCGTCTTATAGCGGTAGTCCGGGTTCTCGCGCTGAATATACTCACACAGGCGTGCGACCGCGCATTTAGCAATGGCATAACCTTCATTGGTAGGCTCCAGCGCTCCGGTGAGCACATCTTCTTCTCGCAGAGCATTAGGGCTATTGCGTGGATACATGCAAGAACTGCCGAGGTTGATCAACTGCTTGATGCCGGCCTGGCGCGCGGCCATGACCAAGTTCTGCCCCATATCCCAGTTTTGCACAAGGAAAAGCACCGGCTCTCGAAGATTTGCCTGAATACCGCCAACCCGCCCGGCCGCATGAACGATGCAATCGGGCTGAAGATACTTGAGATAGCTTGCTACTGCCAGCCGGTCCATCAGATCCAATTCACGGCTGGAAGGTGCAATGATCTCAATATTTCTGGCGGCAGCAACTTCGAGCAAATTACGCCCGACCATGCCACCACCGCCGGTGAGCAATATCTTTGTTTTTACAGCCATACGCTAGCCCTGCCCCCGCAGCGCCTTGTGACCGTGCTCTTGAACTTTAAGATCGAACTCCGCCTGTTTGAGATCGGCCTCGGTCATCTCGCGTACCAGCTCGGCAAACGATGTTCTTGGCACCCAGCCCAGCTTTGTTTTGGCTTTGCTGGCATCACCCAAGAGCGTCTCAACTTCAGTAGGCCTGAAATAGCGCGGATCAATGGCAACGATACAACGTCCGTTGCCGTCATATCCTTTTTCATCAACGCCGTCACCTTCCCAGCGAATAGCCATATCCAACTCACCGACAACAGCATTGACGAAATCACGCACGCTATACTGTTGCCCAGTAGCAATGACGTAGTCTTCAGCCTGCTCCTGTTGCAGCATCAACCATTGCATCTCGACATAGTCGCGCGCATGCCCCCAGTCGCGCAGCGCATTGATATTGCCAAGGTACAGGCATTCCTGCAGACCGAGCTTTATGCGCGCAAGTGCACGGGTGATCTTACGTGTGACAAATGTTTCACCACGAATCGGAGACTCATGATTGAAAAGAATACCGTTGCAGGCATACATTCCATAAGCCTCACGATAATTGACGGTAATCCAGTAGGCATAAAGCTTTGCCACCGCATAAGGGCTACGGGGATAAAAAGGCGTAGTTTCTTTTTGTGGCGTTTCCTGCACTAAACCATAGAGCTCAGAGGTCGATGCCTGGTAAAAACGGGTTTTTTTCTCCATGCCCAGAATGCGGATCGCCTCAAGGACACGCAAGGCACCTAATGCATCCGAATTCGCCGTGTATTCCGGCTCTTCAAAAGACACCGCGACATGGCTTTGCGCTGCAAGATTATAGATTTCGTCCGGACGAGTTTGCTGGATGATGCGAATCAGACTAGACGAATCCGTCATGTCGCCATGGTGCAGGACAAACCGCCCATCTGAGACATGCGGGTCCTGAAACAAATGGTCAATCCGGTCTGTATTGAAGAGGGAAGTACGCCGCTTGATACCGTGCACCTCATAGCCCTTCTCAAGCAAAAATTCCGCCAGATAAGCACCATCCTGACCAGTAACACCGGTTATCAACGCGATTTTTTTGTTCATAGTATTAATTTTTCCATAAGTATCTTCAAACCCTGCAATGCCAATCTCGCCTATGTCGCTGCCAAATTACCTTGTCATTCTCTCAAGGAGCAACTTGCGAGGATTTCTCAATGGCGGACGGCTCCGAGACAAATCGCATGTCAACGGCATTCTGGAAACAGAATGCCGTAAACTGGGACACCGCAGGGTATTTCGCAAGAGGCTAGAACAGCTCAACAATAATTCTGTGCACGGGCCAAAGTGCCGCTCGATAGTCTCAGAAAATATGATTGATTGAGAGCACCCACCTAGTCACTCTAGCACGCGTTAAACCAACAACATGCCGCTTGCCGCGCTGCGCATCCTTGACTTAGCTGGCACACCTTTGCCGAAATGCCTTGCCGCCGTTATATTATTAGCCCATCACAACCAACAGAACAGTTTTCCCAACGTGAAATACAATACATGCGAGACAAAGAACGCGTCCAACACAGCTGTCAATCAAGGTTTTCACAAACGAGAGCCCGCATAACAGACACTGCTCCCTTAGCGTTGTGCAGGGGGAAATTATACAGTACGAGGATTGATGCCGACCTCAAAGACTAGGACAATTCCCATCAAAAATGGAAATTTTGAGACTACGAAGCACATGAACATAGGTTACTTTTATTACTCTGGAATTACCCTCAATTTTGAAATCAAAATACACCACAACCCGCGCATCAAATGTTTCGCTCCACCGATATAAATCTGATGCTGCAGCAATTGATACAAGCGCATCCACCGCGCAACCTGTCGGCACACTCTCCAGCGGCGGCAGCCTTGCTACCGCTCTGTCTTTGAATTTTTATCCGTATCGCGCGTGTATGAAAATGAGAAATACTTTCAGTTGCTTGCCAATTCTGCCTCACCAGGACCTTTATACTTACATATGAACCATATTAGCCCGAGCCAGACCATGATCCCAAATAGCGATATTAATCTAGCTTCTGACTCATACGGCGTATCAAAGCGCTCCACCATTCGGTATTCACCGGCCGGTAAATACCAACCACGGAAACCTTGAATTTCAACTGCCTCAACTAATCGCGCATTGCGATCCCAGCCGCATTTATCACATAAAAGCTGCGCCGTCCAACCCTTCCAGTAAATTTCATTTTCGACCACCAAGCGTGCAGCATTGAGCTTCACCATGTATTCTGCGCTGGATGTGCCGTAGTACACGCAACGTGCTGAGATTTGCGAATCCGTTTCTATACTTGACGGTATTTTATTATCCTTCGCCTCAAACATGCCCCAAGGGCGCATGGCAAATTTGCGAAGTGGCGCTGATGCAAGAATCATCTTCTGTCGAGCAAATTTTATAGGACCAGAATAGTCCTGCAAAAAATACCGACCAGTATAGTAGCCACTCCATGGAAACATATTGGGCAGCGGAAAAGGGACATCTAGTCTGGCTTCTTTTCTGCACTCTTCGCTGACCAGAACCTTGCTCAATGCAGGTTGCGTGTCAGAAAATTTTCCTGCGACCGACTCCACCCACGGCGTGCCATCTGAAACTGGGGGAGCAAAGTATCGCTGATCCCACTGCACCCTTGTCCAATCCATGACACCCATAACCATCAACAATGCGATAAAAAGCACTCGACTAGTTCTCACCACCGTCGGAGAAAGGGCAATCATAGTTACCACACCAATTATTACAACAGGTATCACTTCGCCATTACGATAAGGTCTGGCCACATAAAACAAGTAAACCCCATGCAGTATCAATAATCCAATGGCAATAATCGCTATAGGTTCGATGCTAATTTTTTTGAGTTTCGCACACAAAAAATTAATCAACAGTACCAAGGCTAATCCTAGATACATGAGTAACCGCATTTTATGAGGCACCGACGACACGTATGAAATGTAATCTGCATACATGTATAACCCAAATGCAGAAATAAAAAGCAGAGGCTCAATTGTCCAATCACCCAGACGAATAGATATCCTTTGGAAGCAGGCGAACAATCCTGACGTAATGAGTATTACTTCAGCAATACGATCTTCTATTGCATATTCACGTTCAAAATCCAGCGTTTTGAATCCAGAAAGAAGAATGATAACCAGCATCGCTGGCCATATAACATACAACCGCCGCTCTCCTGATAAATTACGTAACATCGATGTGCATATCAAGATCAAGGAGAGGCAAATTATCCCCCGATAATCTGCCATCACGAAACGACTCAAACCGAAAATTGGCAGAATTTTTATGATCAACTGATGTAGTGGGCCTGTAGCCATCAATAATGCAACACCAACGGTGATTGAAAGCCATTTGATTTCTTCGCCATATCGCCTGAAGGCCATCAGTATCATTGCGAAAG
>Ga0302155_10002393_pt1 | contig 12775 bp, 8 predicted proteins | sample I_Bog_N3_1_FD_193508 | JGI IMG/M metagenome (GOLD analysis project Ga0302155, IMG submission 193508) | Peat permafrost microbial communities from Stordalen Mire near Abisko, Sweden - I_Bog_N3_1 | ecosystem: Environmental > Terrestrial > Soil > Wetlands > Peat | place: Sweden: Abisko, Stordalen...
GATCACCGTTGCTAGCATTACATGCCCACATTTATTGGTTGTATGTTGTTAAAGAACATCACCGCAGCGTACCGCGTGACTTCTGTGTGATAAATAATACAGCGCTTTAACTACTTCTTAGCGACTGTTACCTACCGTTACCTGACAAAGCGTTTTGTTCGTCAGCAGCACAGAAACGAGATTATGGGGCTTTTACTTATCGCTGTCAACACTTATTTTAACTACCGTGCTAACTAACTCCCCCCACTTTTGCAGTTATCAGCGCGCATTTCTGCACCTCTTCTAACTGCCTCCTCTTCCTTCTTTTCCCCGTCTTTCAACGGGAGGCGAACTATAGCAAGCCTTTCCCTTTTCTGCAAGAACTTTTGTGAAATAGTTCTATATTCTTCTTTATTAATTCACTATCCGCAATGGTGTCCTAGGAAGCAAACTATCCAAATGCCCCGATACTGCCATTTCTCGTATAATTCTAACGGTATCAATGTCTGCCTCTTGATAGGCAGCCCGTCGGTAATCGTTATAAGTCTCATTTTCCGCATCTACTGCTGGGCTATTTCCATCATCGTATGCAAATCGGATAAAATAATTCTCCATCGCAGGTTCTTCTATTGTCATTCGTAAACTGGATTCTGGAATCTCTCCCTGTGCAGCAACAGCATAATGGACATAACTTAAAAACTCATATTGCACACAGTCCGTGATTTTTAATTCCCCATAGCGCAATGTACGGGTCAGGCTATCTAATTCGCGTGAATTAATAATGCAATCATCCAGATATGGAACAAATAATTTGGTATCCTCTGCGCGCAACACCAATCCATGCCATAACTGGAGTCGTGTGACAGTTTTAATCATTGGATTTGCCAAATCGTTTATTTCTACCAAATGTTCGAATTTCATATACTCTATTCTCTATATAGTTTGTGGTTTCTGCATTTCTAAGTTGACTCTGCCATTATGACTAGCATCCATAGCGACCCTTATCACTATTTTACGGGGCAAAGTCGTACTGCCTATCGCTTAGTGTAGTACATTTTGTACCTTACGCTACAATGGCTCCCTAATTGCTCTCCATTCACTCATGTCAACTACACACGGCCTTAATGCGCCTCAACGCGAAGCAGTTAATTATCTGGATGGCCCTTGCCTAGTGTTAGCAGGCGCAGGTTCAGGTAAAACGCGTGTTATCACTCAAAAAATTGTTAATCTTATTGAATTACATGGTTACGAACCCAAGCATATCGCTGCGCTGACATTTACCAATAAGGCTGCGTCTGAAATGCAGGAGCGCGTCGCTAAATTATTACGCCAACCGCGTCAGGCCAAACAACTTACTATTTCCACCTTCCATTCTCTCGGCGTCAAAATTTGTCGTCAGGAAGCTGCTGCACTCGGGCTAAAAAATCGCTTTTCTATTATGGATAGCGATGATTGCTTCTCTTTAGTTCAGGATCTGGCGGTAACGACGGATAAACAATTGATTCGTCGCATTCAAACGAGTATGTCGTTATGGAAAAATGGCCTGATCAGTCCAGACCAAGCGATAAATCACGCACAGGATGAAGATGAAGCACAAACTGCACGTATTTATCGCAGTTACGTCGCCACACTTTCCGCATATCAAGCGGTAGATTTTGATGATTTGATTCGTCTTCCGGTCGAACTGTTTCGTCAAAATGACGATGTACGAGACAAATGGCAACGACGCTTACGCTATTTACTGGTAGACGAGTACCAAGATACTAATACTTGCCAATATGAATTAGTAAAACTGCTCGTAACTGGCATTGGTAAAAAACCGCTATTTACCGCAGTTGGCGACGATGATCAGGCGATTTATGCCTGGCGCGGTGCTACGATTGAAAATCTGACGACGCTGCAGGTTGATTTTCCTGATTTAAAAATTATAAAACTAGAACAAAACTACCGCTCAACTACCCGTATCTTGCAAGCTGCTAATGCTGTTATTGCCAACAACCCCAAGCTATTTGATAAATCACTTTGGTCAGAACACGGTTTAGGCGACCCAATCAAGGTCATGGCCATGGCAGATGATGAGCAAGAAGCCGAACAAATCGCGATTATGCTTTCGGCCCACCGCTTTGAACGACAGGCACAATTCTCTGATTACGCCATTCTCTACCGTGGCAACCATCAATCCCGTTCAATTGAACTGTCCCTTCGCAAAGAGCGCATTCCTTACACCATATCTGGTGGACAAAGCTACTTTGATAAAGCCGAAATTAAAGACATCATTAGTTATCTGCGCCTTGTCGCGAATCAAGATGATGATCCCGCCTTTATCCGTGCCATTACCACACCCAAACGTGGGGTTGGTCAAGCAACGCTGGAAATCTTAGGTGAATTTGCTGGTCAATGGCAATGTTCCTTATTCCATGCCGTCTACAAAGGTGGGATTGAAGCTAAACTTCCGGATCGACAATTACGCCCCTTACGTGAATTTTGCGATTTCATTCAACAATTAGAGGTACGGGCAGATCGTACCAACGTTTCTAACGATAGTGCCGCACTGGTACTTGATGACATGATGAAAAAAATTGATTATGAAGCCTATCTTTACGACGCCTTTGATGACCGGCAAGCGCAAAGCAAATGGCAAAATACGCTAGATTTTACGAGTTGGCTAAAGGAAAAGGGGGATGGAGGCAAGGACGGCAACGGCCCAGAAAAAAGCCTGATGGAGTTGACACAAATGGTGGCGCTAATGACGATGCTCGAAGGGCGTGACGAAGAACCGGATGCAGTGCGCATGTCAACATTGCATGCATCTAAAGGATTAGAGTTCCCCCATGTTTTTTTGGTCGGCGTTGAAGAAGGAATCCTTCCGCACAAAGGTGATCCAGATGCGCCATTTGATACCTTGGGTGCGCGAATTGAAGAAGAGCGACGCTTAATGTATGTTGGCATCACTCGGGCACAACGCAGTTTACATATTAGTTGGTGCAAAAAACGCCGCCGCGCCCGAGAAAATACGCATTGCGAAATGTCGCGGTTTATCAAAGAAATGAAACTCGATGAAGGCGATGCAGTTCCTACAGAAGCAGAAATAATCACACCACAAACCCGTCTCGCCAACTTGAAAGCATTACTCAATAAACCGCGCTAGGATGCCGCCACAAAGCAGCATCCCAACTCTTATTATTTTTTCACCTCGATTTTTGCTTCGCTCCCAGCAGTAATGATGGTTAATTTACTTGGGTCGATCCATTTTTTAAATGCAGCACTTACTTGTTCAGCCGTCAGTACACTGACTTTTTGTTCAAACGTGGCGCTCCACACAAACGTACGTTGCAAATATTGATAGCCAATCCATGTTTGAGCCAAGGTTCCATCATGCGATCGCGCCTGAACTGCCTGTTGTTTTATCCCGGATTTGGCGCGCGCCACTTCTTCCTGACTAAACCCCTCTTTTATCACGCGTGCGAGCTCTTCCTTTAACGCCAAATCAACTTTAGTTAAATTTTGTGGTGCTGCGATAGCGCTCAAGCTAAAACTAGCAGCATAATCAAGTGAACCAACATGCAAACCTGAACCACCACCATAAGACAAACCATCTTTTTGACGAATACGTTCCATCAAGCGAGAATTTAAACCGGAACCACCGCCAAATAAATAATTCGCGACAACCAATGCGGGATAATCAGGATCATCGTCACGTAAATTCAAATTGACCCGTGCTACATATACACCATTCTCTTTATCCGGCGTGTCAATTTTTTGGGCAATAGGGGGAATATCCGCAAATGCAACGCTAATGCGCGTATAAGGTGCAGAACTTGCCCACTGGCCAAATGCGCGTTCAATTACCGGATGGATGGCCGTCGCATCAACATCCCCTACAATCGCCAACTCTCCTTTAGACGCACCATAAAATTCATGATGAAATGCCTTAATATCATCCAGCGTTATTGCATTGACACTTGCAATCGCCTCATCAATAGTTTCACTTGCACGCCAATCTCCTTTAGGATATTGGTTAAAATGTTGTTCCAGCGCTTCTCCAGCGACGGCATTAGGTTGATGACGTTGCGACTCCAGATTGGCTAAGGTTAATTTCTTTAATTGCTCGAACTCCGTTGCTGGAAACGTCGGTTCTTTTAGCACTTGAGCGACCAACGCCAATGCTTCGGCTAAATGTGCACGCGTTGTATCAAAACGGTAAAGACTTCCCTCAATTTTTAAACGGGCAAATTCATCATCTAATTGTTGACGGGTGTAGTGGCTATTCCCGCGCATGAGCATACTGTCTGTGAAATGCGACGCCCATCTTTTTCCAAATAGCGACTTCTCATCCCCCCAGTGCAGTGACAAAGCGACCGATACAGTTTCACCTTTATTTTTTTTGCTCAGGATAGCCACGTCTAAACCACCAATTTTGCTATGCAAGGTGCGCTTATCAATATTTTCATGCGACACGTCAAATGCTTCCGCAACGTCAGCAGGCTTTGCTACAGAACTTACCTTAAAATCTTGCATGACAACATTAATATCTGGTGCGGTAGGAATAAGCGCACGCTGTGGTACATCTTCAGGAATAAATAAACCAACCGTACGATTATCGCGCTTAAAGTAACGCGCGGCAGCAGCAGCGACCTGCTCCGACGTCACTTTTTCCAGATCGTCACGATTTTTGAAAAAATAACGCCAGTCACCCAATGCGATAAATTCAGAAAGCTCCATCCCGATCGATTCATGTTCAGTCAAGACTTTCTCAACATGATTTCGATAACTCAACTTCATCCGATCCATTTCTTCTTTAGTGGGTGGAGTAGTTGCAAAGCTCTCTATCGTACTGATCAGTGCAGCACGCACAGGCTCAATCGGATCTTCTTTTTTGACAACGGCTCCAATCACCTGCAAACCTGGCGCATAACTACCGACACTGGTACCAAAGACTTGAACGGCCTTGCCAGTTTCAACCAATGCTTTATACAAACGCCCACTAGGATCGTCCGTCAATATATCTGACGCAAACGAAATTGCATCGTTATCTGGATGCAGAGAGGCTGGGACCTTATATGCAACCATAACAAACTGCATATCCCCTTTGCGACGTACGACAAAACTACGTTCACCATCTTGCTCCGGCTCTGTCGTCCAGAACACGGGTAATACACGCTGCGGTTTTGGAATAGCGCCAAAGTCATGCGCTACCCAATTAATCACATTCGCAGGGTCAAATTTACCGGCAATAAACAATACGGCATTATCGGGTTGATAGTAGGTATGATAAAAAGCGCGTAAATTCTCAATTTTTACATTTTCAATATCGCTGCGATTTCCTATCGTAGGATGGCCATAGTTGTGCCAGTCAAATGCCACACTTTGTAAGCGCTTCAACAAAACACTACTTGGGGAATTTTCACCGCTTTCAAACTCGTTACGTACCACGGTCATTTCGCTATCTAGTGCTGATTTAGCGATGAAGGAATGCACCATGCGATCGGCTTCCATGGCGATCGCCCAACGCAAATTCTCATCACTAGCCTGAAATAACTCAAAGAAATTAGTGCGATCTACGGAAGTTGAGGCATTCGAATGCATGCCTCTTTTATTAAAATCCACATCAATTTTTGGATTTACTGGCGTCCCTTTGAACATCATGTGTTCCAGCAAATGCGCCATCCCCGTTTCACCATAATTTTCATGACGGGAGCCAACAAGATACGTAATATTCACTGTCACAGTTGGCTTGGATGCATCAGGCATCAGTAATACCTTAAGACCATTGTCCAAACGATATTCGGTAATGCCTTCAACTGAAGTTGCTTGAGTAACGCCTTTAGGCAGAACATCTGCCCAAGCTGCCGTTGTTACGATTGACACGCTAAGCGCCAAACCTAAACAGGCACGCTTCCAAAAATACATCATTGCGGATTCCTTGTGATAGTTCGTTCTTCAAAGGATACACAAAAATATCACTGCAAACTGCGCTACAGGGTGGTTATTTACTTGCATTTACAATAATCCTGCTTTCACCACCCAAGAAAAATTAGTCAACTTACTTTTTTCCCATTCCGCGTTCTTTTTGCACTTTGGCCACGAGTGCATCTAGCACTTTCAATACGGACTGCGCACCCTGCAATTCCGTCAAACCAGGATTGGATTCGGTTACTTCGGATGGTGCTGTCACATAGTGACCATCAACCGCAAGCATAGGTACACCATCAACGTGGTACGCCGTCATGATTTGCGTGGCACGGCGCATTTTTGACTCAACAGAGAAAGAAGTTGAAATTTCAGTATATTTACGTTTATCAATGCCAAATTTGGTAACAAAATTCGCCATATCATCGTCATTACGCAGAATCACATGTTCTTTATGGATCGCCGCAAAAATTTTGGTGTGTAATTCTTCATTTTTCCCCATCGCTTCAAGCGTGTAATATAGGCGTTGCAGCGGTTGTTGACCTTGACCAAAATCGACATGAATGCGTTTAAATGCGATTGAGTTACCCTGTTTTTTAACCCATTCAGTAATAATTGGATCAAACAGATTGCAATGTGGGCAGCTATAAAAAAAGAATTCCAACACTTCCACTTTACCTACCGCATCCGTTTGTTGCGGTTGCGCCAAAGTATGATATTCGCGACCATTTTCAGGCGCATTGACACTCGCTACTGCGGATAAGGACATCAGTCCGGCAATGACCGTGACTATTGTTGCTACTACTGTTTTCTTAATCAATTGCATAATTTCCTCGATCTATTGTTTAGGAGTTCTGATTACAGCGACATCAACACTATTCTCGGACAGCTTACTGCGCATCCGGTTCATTGCTGCCATTTGATCAAATGGCCCTACTCGCACCCGATAGAGTGTTCCCGTTTCAGAACTACGTTCACTGGTATGCGACTCAAATCCAAGCAAAGCCAATTTTCCACGAGCACTTTCCGCATCAGCAGCATCACGGAATGCACCAACCTGCAGAAAATAAATCCATTTCCCATCGTCGCCCGCATCCGCCTTGGTCATTGTCGAGACTGCTGCATCTAAGGACTTATTAGCGACCTTTGCATCTATTTTTTGGTCTTGCTTCGCTTCCGGTTTATGGGCATCATCTCTTGACTCAACCTTCATCGCAGCCGACTTCACCATCTCCTGTACATGTGGTGGCAGTGTCGGCTGTGGTGGCTTGGCAACATCAGCAACATTACTTATAGCACCGTTACTTACAGCACCGTTTTCCTCTGGTGGCTTAGCAGGAGTCACGTCCTCTTTCACTGAATTACCATAAAGCGGTTTATTCGGATCACTCAGCTGAACTCCGATCGTGTCCGCGGCCTTAGTAATACCCAATTTATTCGTAAATGGTGTCGAAGACTTAGTAATCATTAATGCGACCACGACGGCAATACCTAAACCGACCACCAATCCAATAATCAACCCAAGTACAGTTCCGCCACGTTGATAATGAGCACCTTTTTCCATAACCCTTTTCATATCCCTCCTGAATAATTCAGCCAGTAGTTCATCGTCAATATCTCGTGAACAAGAACATTTACAAACAAGTAAAGTTACATTTTATCTGGTGCTGTTACACCAATTAATCCCAAGCCATTGCGTAAAACCTGACGCGTCGCCAACAACAATGCTACCCTTGCCATTTTCAACGCTTCATCTTCCACCAAAACACGTTCAGCATTATAGTAGCTATGCATTTCTCCTGCCAATTCACGCAAATAAAATGCCACTTGATGAGGCCCTAATTCATCCAATGCCCGTTCAAGACTTTCTGGATATTCCGCCAACTTAGCTAATAAGCTAGCTTCACGCGGGGCGACCAGTAATGATAAATCTAAACCGGCCTGTGGCGTTTGCATTATAGTTTGTACTGATGCAACTACATCCATACCAACACGCTCTAACACCGAGCAAATACGTGCATGCGCATATTGTACGTAGTACACCGGATTTTCATCCGAGCGTGCTAATGCAACATCCACATCAAAAACAAATTCCGTATCTGCCTTACGAGAGATCAAAAAGAAACGTACGGCATCCCGACCTTTTTCAATATCACCATTACCAGACCACTCAATCAAATCACGCAAAGTGACATACGATCCGGCGCGTTTAGATAATTTAACCTCTGCGCCATCCTTCATCACCGTTACCATTTTGTGTAACACATAATCAGGATAGCCCGATGGAATATCCATCGCGACGGCTTGCAAACCAGCACGCACCCGCGCTATGGTACCGTGATGATCACTTCCTTGAATATTAACGGCTTTTTTGTATCCACGCTGCCATTTGGTAATATGATAGGCAACGTCTGGGACAAAATAGGTAAACGTCCCATCCGATTTTTTCATGACGCGATCTTTATCGTCGCCATAATCGGTACTGCGCAACCACAGAGCACCATCCGCTTCATAAGTTTTACCAGCCACTTGCAACGCCGCTACGGCAGCCGCGACTTTACCGTCCGTATAAAGTGACGATTCCAAGAAATAATTGTCAAATTTAACGCCAAACGCCTGTAAGTCTAAATCTTGTTCGCGCCGTAAGTAAGCAACACTGAATTGACGTAAGGATTCAATATCATTCACATCGCCACTACCCGTAACAGGAACGCCATCACTTGCTGCTACTGTTTTCTTCGCTAAGAAATCTGCTGCGATATCCGCAATATAATCGCCGTTATAAGCAGATTCTGGCCAACCAGGTTGTCCTGGCTGCACGCCGCGCGCACGCGCCTGTACCGAGATAGCCAAGGTAGCAATCTGTACCCCAGCATCGTTATAATAAAACTCACGGTTCACCGCATAACCCTGAGCCACCATCAACGCCGAGATAGCATCACCTAACGCTGCCTGACGACCATGACCGACATGCAAAGGGCCAGTCGGATTCGCGGAGACAAATTCCACTACGACGGGCGCATTCGCACCGCGATTATTTTCACCGTAGTGTTCTGCCTGCTGAATAATCTGTGCAATCACCGCTTGTCTAGCTTGATCTTTAATCCTGATATTAATAAAGCCAGGCCCAGCAATTTCGGCAGTCGCCAAAACATCGTCCGGTTGCGCAGTTAAGCTAGCCACAATGGCAAGCGCCAACTCACGCGGATTTTTTTTCAGTGCCTTTGCTAATTGCATTGCAATATTGCAGGCAATATCTCCATGTGCCACATCCCGTGGACGCTCGAGGGTAATTGTCGGAACAAGTTGGGATTCTGAGCCAGTTTCTGCGATAACAGCAGCGATAGCGTGTTGAATCAGTGAAATAATATGTTGTTTTTGTTGAGCAAGCATGATGAGTCCGTGATTCCATTCCTAAGAGTGTAGATATTATACTGTGTAGAGCATGTTTACATGCCACCGCGTTTTGCCCCTAACGCCGTGTAGAATAGATGTTTTTTTCACTGGCTTAATTATGTGGTTCAAAAACCTGCAAATCTACCGTCTTCCTGCACCTTGGAAGTTCAACGCCGATGAATTAGCGGATCAACTCGCAACACATTCATTTCAATCATGTGGTAATTCTGAAATGCAAAGTCAGGGGTGGATATCGCCTCGAGACAATGGCATGCTGGTACATACGGTTAACCAGCAATTATTATTGCAGCTCTCTACAGAAAAAAAATTATTACCTAATAGTGTAATTAATCAGGTTGCTAAAGCGCGCGCACTGGAAATTGAAGAGCAACAAGGTTTCAAGCCTGGCCGTAAGTTAATGAAGGAAATCAAGGAACAGGTTGGCGAAGAGTTACTGCCACGGGCATTCAGCATCCAACGCACCACATCGGTGTGGATTGACCCCTTGCATGGCTGGTTGGTCGTCGACGCCTCCAGTCCAGCCCGAGCTGACGAAGTACTTAAATTACTATTAAAATGCATCGACAAATTGCCCTTGGAGAGTTTACGGGTTAATTTATCACCGGTTGCGGCAATGACAGATTGGTTATCCAATGATGAAGCGCCAGCAGGTTTTAGCATTGATCAAGATACTGAATTACGCTCAACCGCAGAATCCAAAGCAACTGTGCGCTATGTCCGCCACACACTGGAACCAGCCGAGATCGCCCGTCACATAGCCAGTGGTAAACAATGTACCAAGTTAGCGTTAACGTGGTCTGACAAAGTATCGTTCGTTCTAACAGAAAATTTAGAAATCAAACGTGTAAGTGCGTTGGATGTTTTAACAGAAAAATCGACTGCACAAGACGAACAGGAACAGCAAGACGGCGACTTTTTCCTGATGTGTGCAGAACTTAATTTATTATTGGCAGATTTAGTCTTAGCCTTGGGCGGCGAAACCAAATCTCAGTAAGGTACCGATGATTTTAGTAGATAGGCGCTTTTAGATCTGGCGCCTATTTTTATCAAGATTAAATTTTAGACAAAAAAATACCCGCTAGAGCGGGTATTTTTAATTTCTGGCGGAGTGGACGGGGTTCGAACCCGCGACCCCCGGCGTGACAGGCCGGTATTCTAACCAACTGAACTACCACTCCAGCACGTTGATCTGTACTGATTACCGACTCTAGTTTATCTGGTGGGTGCTGAGAGGCTCGAACTCCCGACCTACGCCTTGTAAGGGCGCCGCTCTACCAACTGAGCTAAGCACCCATTTCTTTGCTTAGTCAGACAAACTAGTTACTACTACCAACACATGTCACTGCATCAGCTATTACATTGTACCACTATTTTATGAAACTAACTACATAATTTCGTTAAAATCATCTAAATTTTCATTCAGAGAAAACGGTAAAATGAAGAAAGAGAATAATATAACAGCCAACATTACTTCTTATTACAACTACTCTTACTTTTAGTAAAACCCCCGACTACAAGGTAGCGGGGGGTTTTTAGGAATAACAGCCTGACGATAACCTACTTTCACACTGGTTGCAGCACTATCATTGGCGCAGATTCGTTTCACGGTCCTGTTCGGGATGGGAAGGGGTGGGTCCAAATCGCTATGGTCATCAAGCATAACTGGTTGGCTGTGTGTGGATGACGTTACTTTGTCATTCACACGCAACCGAATTGGGAAGAAGCAGTAGATAGACGTATTCGGTGGTGGTTCATACAGGATTGTACTGTACTCCATGATTCACGCGAACCGCATTGTAGTCGTGATTGCTCAAACAAGCAACACCTTATTATACTTGTCATAGTCTACAACCTGCTAAGGTTATAGGGACAAGCCTTACGGGCAATTAGTACTGGTTAGCTTAACGCATTACTGCGCTTCCACACCCAGCCTATCAACGTCCTGGTCTCGAACGACCCTTTAAAGAGCTCAAGGCTCTGGGATATCTCATCTTAAGGCGAGTTTCCCGCTTAGATGCTTTCAGCGGTTATCTCTTCCGAACATAGCTACCCGGCAATGCCACTGGCGTGACAACCGGTACACCAGAGGTTCGTCCACTCCGGTCCTCTCGTACTAGGAGCAGCCCCCTTCAAATATCCAACGCCCACGGCAGATAGGGACCAAACTGTCTCACGACGTTTTAAACCCAGCTCACGTACCACTTTAAATGGCGAACAGCCATACCCTTGGGACCGGCTACAGCCCCAGGATGTGATGAGCCGACATCGAGGTGCCAAACTCCCCCGTCGATATGAACTCTTGGGAGGAATCAGCCTGTTATCCCCAGAGTACCTTTTATCCGTTGAGCGATGGCCCTTCCATACAGAACCACCGGATCACTATGTCCTACTTTCGTACCTGCTCGACTTGTCAGTCTCGCAGTTAAGCACGCTTATGCCATTGCACTATTAGCACGATGTCCGACCGTACCTAGCGTACCTTCGAACTCCTCCGTTACACTTTGGGAGGAGACCGCCCCAGTCAAACTGCCTACCATGCACTGTCCCCGATCCGGATAACGGACCAAGGTTAGAACCTCAAACAAACCAGGGTGGTATTTCAAGGTTGGCTCCATAGAGACTAGCGTCCCTACTTCAAAGCCTCCCACCTATCCTACACAGATTGGTTCAAAGTCCAATGCAAAGCTACAGTAAAGGTTCATGGGGTCTTTCCGTCTAGCCGCGGGTAGATTGCATCATCACAAACATTTCAACTTCGCTGAGTCTCGGGAGGAGACAGTGTGGCCATCGTTACGCCATTCGTGCAGGTCGGAACTTACCCGACAAGGAATTTCGCTACCTTAGGACCGTTATAGTTACGGCCGCCGTTTACTGGGACTTCAATCAAGAGCTTGCACCCCATCATTTAATCTTCCAGCACCGGGCAGGAGTCACACCCTATACGTCCACTTTCGTGTTTGCAGAGTGCTGTGTTTTTATTAAACAGTTGCAGCCACCAGTTTATTGCAACCCTTTCGTCCTCTCCCCGCAGGGGGATCAAACTACCAGGGCGTACCTTATCCCGAAGTTACGGTACCAATTTGCCGAGTTCCTTCTCCCGAGTTCTCTCAAGCGCCTTAGAATACTCATCTCGCCCACCTGTGTCGGTTTGCGGTACGGTCTCGTGTGACTGAAGCTTAGAGGCTTTTCTTGGAACCACTTCCGATTGCTTCGTGAATAAATTCACTCGTCTCAATCCCTTGAATCCCGTGCCCGGATTTACCTAAGCACCTTCTCCAGATCAAAAACAGGCTCTTCCAACCGCCTGACAACCTTCCGCGATCCGTCCCCCCATCGCATCACACGACGGTGCAGGAATATTAACCTGCTTCCCATCAGCTACGCATCTCTGCCTCGCCTTAGGGGCCGACTCACCCTGCTCCGATGAACGTTGAACAGGAAACCTTGGGCTTACGGCGTGGAGGCTTTT
>Ga0302155_10002404_pt1 | contig 12721 bp, 8 predicted proteins | sample I_Bog_N3_1_FD_193508 | JGI IMG/M metagenome (GOLD analysis project Ga0302155, IMG submission 193508) | Peat permafrost microbial communities from Stordalen Mire near Abisko, Sweden - I_Bog_N3_1 | ecosystem: Environmental > Terrestrial > Soil > Wetlands > Peat | place: Sweden: Abisko, Stordalen...
CCGATACGCTTTCCTTAAGCTGGGTGTTGGGATTTAACGTGGCCAAATGGCAGTATCAGAAATTGCTTGAGACGGCGATCTATAACGACGCAGCAAAGAAAGAGTTGAAGAAATCCGACGGTACATTGCCAAATTTTATGGAGAGAAATCGTTTCTTCAGCGGCAAGCTGTTCACTTGGAATTACTGCAAAGGCGATATTGAGGAGCTGCACCGACAATTTCACTTTCAGCATATTCCCGTGAATACGTACGATGAAATGAAAAATATGAACATGTCGGAACTCACCGCTGCGCTGGGCAACTTCAATCTATATGCCGCCATCGCCGACGCATATATCTCCACCAAGCGCTTCAACCGATATGACAGCGCTACTGAGGTCCACCTCTGCACCCGCTCCACCGTCACTATTTCGCACATCTATGTGTACGCCAAGGATAGTTATTCCTTTAATCCAAGGAGCGACCGTAAAAAGGCATCCCAGTATCTGGGGCACTGGAACAAGCATGGCGTCATCGTTTCACTGACGGCGATTTTAGGTACGGGAATTACCGAAGCTGGCTTGGACATCGAATGGGGGGATCACTCCATCGACAATAGTCCCACCATGCTAGACGACTACGGTCACGCGATTGATCTTGCACACGACTTACAAGAAAAAAATGTCTACTACCCGATACGTGATCGGGACTACCAGCAATGGCGGCAATGTCATCAGCGAGGAGGAGATTTTGTCATCTACACCGATCTCAAACGCGTCAAGCTTATTACGCCTATCGTGCTGCAACTAGAAGATGTATGCAGCCGCATAAAGTAGGCATGTTGTTACTCCACTGACGGGGGTTTGCACGTCCTATCTGACGAAATGAATATGAATATCGTATTTTTATAGAAAAGAAAGTGGTCGATCTCATGCAAGGTTTATCGGAATTCGGACTAGTTTTTTTGATGCGACTCATAGCAGAAATTTTTACAGTGTCATTCATCATTTCTGTTTGGCTTTTTGGATTAATACGGTGGTGGTATTACTCCAATTCAACACGCGGCCAATTTGAAGTCATTTCTGAAAAAAGCAATTGTATTTTTAAGAGAATCGGCAAGTATTTGCTCTGGATATCCGTCGCACTGGTGATCCTTTCCCGCATTGCGAACACCGTCTCTTTTCTAAACGTCATACTCTCCGCTACGCTCATCACAGGTTGCATTGTATTTTTTCTAGATCTTATTTTTCTAGGCGCATATTTGGGGAAAATACTGGTATGTTTTTCTATTGACCACATAGTAAAAAAACTGCGCGCACTCAGATTTCGTCTCATTTTCAAAAAGACATTTCGATTAGCATTGATTTTTCTGGTGCTGTATTTTCCTGCCAAGTACTTTCTTTTTCCACCTCCAAAAGTCGGGGCATGCGACAAATACACGCAATATTTTCGCGGCGGGCTACATAGCTACAACAGCATCCCCTATCTGGTGACGCTATGCGGTACCCGAGGACGATTTGACGTCGATCTTGATCATGTGCGTCTGCAAGTCCATTCCATGGAAGGCGAATTGCTGGCGCAGCGCTGGTTTGCAATGAATTGGCAAAGCGGAGCCAGTAACAAGCTGGATTATTACGGCAACCTCATTTTTTATTACGACAAAGGTGCACATCAAGATATTGGCACCGATGAACTTTATCTCAAAATGCCGCCGTCCAAACTAGACTGGCTGCGCGCCCGACTCCCCTGACTCCGACAGCGTTGCCCCCTCAAAACAAGAGTAGTCAACGCTGCATGGTTTCCCAGACTTTCTGCAAACGCTTGACCGATACCGGCATGGGCGTGCGCAACTCTTGTGCATAGAGCGATACCCGCAACTCTTCCAGCAGCCAGCGAAATTCGACCATCTTGGGATCATTGGCGCCACGTTCTTTTTGCGCACGCTGCCAGGGAGCTGCCACCTGCAGCCACTCCGCTACCAATCGCGTATCGCGGCTGGGATCGGCCCGTAGTTTTTCCAGGCGCACATTGATCGCCTTCAGATAACGCGGGAAATGCATCAGGTTGTTGTAGTCGTTGTCGGCGATGAAGCGCTTGCCGACCAGGTTCTGCAACTGTGACTGGATATCAGATGAGGCCTGCGCATGAGCCTTGATGGTTTGCAGCTTTTTCGGCAACGTGTAGTACTCGGCCAGTATCAATGCAGCCAGACGCGCCATTTCATTGACCAGCAAACCGAAACGGGCTTTGCCTTCGTCCTTGCGTCGGTTGAATTCGTCGGCATTGCGCGGCAATGGTTCTTGCATGAAAGCCCGCTCCAGCCCGGCTGCCAGAATCTGATCGCGCAGCTCTTCCTGCGAACCCAAGGCCATGAACTGCATACCCATTTGCTGCAGACCGGGAATATTCTTTTCCTGGTATTTCAACTGTTCCTTGAGCTGCAAAGCGAATAGCCGCCGCAATCCGGCAAAGTGTTGACGCGCAGCATCGGCCGGGTCATCGAACACTTCCAGGTCGCAATGGGTCTGCTTATCCACCAGTGCCGGGAAGCCGATCAGGGTCTGCCCTTTCGTACCTACGCCGCGCTGGATTTCCAGCAACTCCGGCAGTTCACCGAAGCTCCAGCCGGTCAGATTGCTATATTCCGATACGGTCACAGCAGGTGCCGGCACCACGCCTGCCTTGCTTGACGACGGCGCGACGGCATTGACTGGATTTGCTGCTGTGGCGACACCGGTAATGGCGGTCTGCTCGGCCAGCTTCTGAAATTGTTCACGCGCCTGACCACCGAATTCAGCTTGCAGGCCGCCGAGATTGCGTCCCATCTCCAGCTGCCGACCGTGTTCATCGACAATCTTGAAATTCATTGCATGGTGCGCCGGCAGGGTCTCTTGCTTGAAGTCGCTGCTCTTGATCATGATCGTGATCTGTTCACGGATGTCGGCGATCAGAGCATCGATCAGATCGCCCTTGCCAAACAGATGACGCTCTTCCATGCGCGCACAAAAACCGGTGGCATACTCTGGCAGCGGCACGCAATGACGGCGCAGCTTTTGCGGCAAGGACTTAAGCAGTAGATGTACTTTTTCCTTGAGCATGCCCGGCACCAGCCATTCACAGCGTGCCGTTGCAACCTGATTCAAGGCAAACAAGGGCACCGTGAGGGTGACACCGTCACGCGGCGTGCCCGGTTCAAAGTGATACGACAAGGCCATGGACAGGCCGGCCACGTTCATGGCTTTGGGGAACAGCTCGGTGGTCACGCCAGCAGCTTCATGCCGCATCAGGTCGTCACGGTTAAGGAACAAGAGCTTGGGATCGGCTGCGTGCTTGATCCATTTTTCGAAACCGATACCGTTGCAGACGTCGGCTGGAATCAGCTTGTCGTAAAAAGCCGCAATCAGTTCGTCATCGACCAGCACATCAAGACGGCGCGATTTGTGTTCGAGATTTTCGATCTCGCGCACCAGTTTCTGATTATGCGCAAAGAACGGTGCACGCGTCTCGAAGTCGCCGCCGACCAACGCGTCGCGGATGAAAATTTCACGCGCCTCAGGCAGATTGATCAGACCGAAATTAATGCGACGCTGGCTATACACCACCAGGCCGTAGAGCGTAGCACGTTCGGAGGCGGTGACCTGGGCACTGCGTTTTTCCCAGCGCGGCTCGCCCCAGGATTTCTTGAGCAAGTGGCCGCCCACGCGTTCCAGCCATTCCGGCTGAATCTGCGCCACGCAACGGGCATACAGGCGCGAAGTGTCGACCAACTCGGCGGCGACGATCCATTTTCCGGCTTTTTTGAGCAGGTGCGAGCCCGGCCAGATATGAAACTTGATGGCGCGCGCGCCCAGGTAATGTGCGTCTTCATCGGACTTGAAGCCGACGTTGCCGAGCAAACCGGTGAGCAAGGCCGTATGCAATTGCTCATAGGTGGCTGCGGCTTCATTGAGCCGCCAGCCCTGCTCGCGCACGATGGTCAACAATTGCGAATGGACATCGCGCCACTCGCGCAAGCGCAGTTGTGACAGGAAATTGGCGCGGCAATGGTCTTGCAGTTGGCGATTGGATTTTTTGTGTTCGATCGCTTCTTCAAACCATTTCCAGATCTTCAGATAGCTTTGGAATTCCGATTTTTCGTCGGCGAATTTCTTGTGCGCCTGATCAGCGGCACCTTGCGCTTCCATGGGCCGGTCGCGTGGGTCTTGCACCGACAAGGCCGAGGCGATGATGAGCAATTCACTGAGGCAGGCGTTATCGAGCCCGGCCAGAATCATGCGGCCCACGCGCGGGTCCAGCGGCAATTTGGCCAGTTGCTTGCCCAGTGCCGTCAGGGCATTGCTATCGTCAACCGCGCCCAGTTCTTGCAGCAACTGATATCCGTCGGCAATGGCGCGGCCCGGTGGCGGCTCGATGAAGGGGAAGGTTTCGACGTCGGCCAGGTGCAGCGACTTCATGCGCAAAATCACCGCCGCCAGCGAGGAGCGCAGAATTTCCGGTTCCGTGAATTTGGGACGTTGCAGGTAATCCTGCTCCTCGTACAGACGAATACAAACCCCGGCGGCGACCCGACCGCAACGACCGGCGCGCTGGTTGGCGGCAGATTGCGCGACCGCTTCGATCTGCAACTGCTCGACCTTGTTGCGATAGCTGTAACGTTTGACCCGTGCCAGACCGGCATCGACCACGTAACGGATGCCCGGCACGGTGAGCGAAGTTTCTGCGACATTGGTGGCCAGGACGATGCGACGGGCATTGCTGGTCTTAAAGACGCGTTCCTGTTCTTGCGCCGACAGTCGTGCAAACAAGGGCAGAATTTCCACATGCGGTGGATGGTGCTTGCGCAAGGCTTCGGCAGCGTCGCGAATTTCGCGCTCGCCCGGCAAAAACACCAAGACGTCGCCGGAACCGATGCGCGCCAGTTCGTCGACCGCATCGACCACGGCATCCATGAGATCGCGCTGGTCCTTTTCTTTTTGCGCCTGCGTGGGTGCGCCTGTGGCTGGTTTGGGCGGCACATTGACGCCACTGCGATCGGCATTGTCGACCGGACGGTAACGGATCTCGACCGGATACAGACGTCCCGAAACCTCGATCACCGGCGCCGGCTTGAGTTCGCCCTGAACCAGCTTGCCGAAATGGCGGGCGAAACGCTCGGCATCGATGGTGGCCGAGGTAATGATGACCTTCAGATCAGGCCGTTTAGGCAACAACTGCTTGAGGTAGCCGAGCAGAAAATCGATATTCAGGCTGCGTTCGTGCGCTTCATCGATGATGATGGTGTCGTATTGGCGCAGCAACGGATCGGTCTGGGTCTCGGCCAGCAAAATGCCATCGGTCATCAGCTTGACCCAGGCACCCTTGCTCAGAGTGTCATTGAAGCGCACCTTGAAGCCGACATGCTCACCCGGCGCCGAACCCAATTCCTGGGCGATACGCTTGGCAGTGGATGAAGCGGCAATACGGCGCGGCTGGGTGTGACCGATCAGGCCAAGCTCACCGCGTCCTAGTTGCAGGCAGATTTTGGGCAACTGGGTGGTCTTGCCGGAGCCGGTTTCGCCACAGACGATGATGACCTGATTGGCTTGCAAGGCGGCGGCAATTTCCTCACGCCGGCCGGAGACCGGCAATTCTTCAGGAAAAACAATGGGCGGCAAGGGATTGCGCTCGGGCTTGCGCGGGACAGGCGCAGCTTGGGCACGATCGGGACGAGACGGCGGACGCGGCAAACGCGAAGAGGGGGGTGTGGTAGCAGACATGACAGGCGGCATTATACCCGCGCGGCGCGCTGCCAAGCAGTGTCAGACATGGATCTGTCACACGTTTGAACGCATGCTTGGTTATAATGCGCAACATGGAAAATGACAACGAATTCAGCAGTTTTGTGGCATGGTTGCGCTCGGTTGCCCCCTATGTCCACGCTTTTCGCGGCAAGACTTTTGTGATTGCCTTCCCCGGCGAGCTGGTGGTCGCCGGCGGGCTGCCGGTGCTGGCTCAGGATCTGTCGTTGCTGCACGCGATGGGCATTCGCATCGTGGTGGTGCATGGGTCACGCCCGCAGGTCGAAGAACAATTGGCCTTGCGCCATGTCGAGGCGCGCTTTCACAACGGCTTACGCATCACCGATCCGGCCGCGCTGGAGTGCGCCAAGGAAGCTGCCGGCGAATTGCGTCTGGACATCGAAGCAGCGTTTAGCCAGGGTTTGCCCAATACGCCCATGGCGCATGCAGCGATCCGTGTCATTTCTGGTAATTTCGTGACCGCGCGCCCGATGGGCGTGATCGATGGTGCCGACCTGCAACTGACCGGCATTGTGCGCAAGATTGCGGCCGATACCATCCACCCGATTCTGCATGCCGGCGGCATTGTGCTGCTGTCGCCGCTGGGCTTTTCACCCACCGGTGAAGCATTCAACCTGGCCATGGAAGATGTCGCCGTCGCAGCCGCAATTTCGTTGCGTGCTGAAAAACTGATCTTCCTGACGGAAACCGGGCTCATGTCCGACGCCGGCGGCACTGAAATCCGTGAATTGTCATCGCATCAGGCCGAAGCGGTATTGATGGCCAATTTCTTGCCGCCGGACTCGACCTTTTACCTGCAAAGTGCCATCAAGGCCTGCAATTCTGGCGTTTCTCGCGCCCATATGGTGCCATTTGCCACCGATGGTTCGGTGTTGTTGGAGCTGTTTACCCATGACGGTATCGGCACCATGATCACCTATGAAAATCTGGAAAGCCTACGCGGCGCCACCATTGAAGACGTCGGCGGTATTCTCAAGCTGATCGAGCCGCTTGAAGCCGATGGCACACTGGTCAAGCGCGGGCGTGAACTGATTGAACGTGAAATTGATTATTTCTCGGTCATCGAGCATGACAATGTCATCTTCGGTTGCGCGGCGCTCTATCCTTTCCCGCAGGAAAAAATGGGCGAAATGGCTTGCCTGACGGTCAATCCGGAAGTCCAGACCCAGGGCGACGGCGAACGTATTCTCAAACATATCGAGGCACGCGCACGGGAGGCTGGTCTGACCCGCTTGTTCGTGCTGACCACCCGTACTTCGCACTGGTTCCTGCGGCGCGGCTTTGTGCTGGCGTCGGTCGATGCCTTGCCGCCCGATCGCCAGCATATGTATAACTGGCAGCGCAAGTCGCTGGTGCTGATCAAGAATTTATAATCCAGAATCTATCAAGATGAAGTCAGGACGTGAGCACCGCTCAGACGCTGGACTTGCCAGGCTCAATCGCATGGTAACGGTGTTCATGCCCTCCCCCATAACGCTTTAAGGAATCGACATGGCACGCACCATCCACTGTATCAAACTCAACAAGGAAGCCGAAGGACTCGACTTCCCGCCTTACCCGGGCGAACTGGGAAAACGCATTTATGAGAGTGTCTCCAAAGAAGCCTGGGCCGCCTGGCTCAAGCATCAGACCATGCTGGTCAATGAAAACCGCCTGATGCTGGCCGATGCGCGCGCACGCAAATATCTGGCGGTGCAAATGGAAAAGCATTTCTTCGGTGACGGCGCCGACGCAGCTCAGGGTTATGTGCCGCCGAGCGATTAAACGTACCGCTGCGCCAGTAATCAAAAACGCCCGCTTGTAGCGGGCGTTTTTATTGGACGCAAGGCTTGCTTAAAATTCCAGCTTCTTGACCCCTTCCGCCGTACCCAGCAAACAAACATTCGCACCTTGGCGCGCAAACAAACCGACGGTGACGACGCCAACGATGTTGTTGATGGCCGCTTCCATTTCCGCTGGCGCCGTAATCGACAAACCCAGCACATCAAGAATATGACAACCGTTGTCAGTGATCAGCGCTTGGCCATCTTTCAGACGCAGGCGTGCTTCGCAACCCAGTGCGGCAAGCTTGCGGGCGACCACGCTGGTTGCCATCGGAATCACTTCCACCGGCAGCGGAAACGCCCCCAGCACATCGACCAGCTTGGAGCCGTCGGCGATACAGACAAATTTCTGCGCCACCGAAGCGACGATCTTCTCGCGTGTGAGCGCAGCGCCACCGCCCTTGATCATGGCACCGGTACCGTTGATTTCATCGGCGCCATCGATATACACCGGCATGCTGCTGACTTCATTGAGATCAAACACGGCAATCCCGTGTCCGCGCAAACGCGCTGCGGTGACCTCTGAGGAGGCCACGGTGCCTTTGATGCGGTGTTTGATCTTGGCCAATTCATCAATGAAGAAATTGGCAGTCGAGCCAGTGCCTACGCCAATGATTTCACCATCAACCACGTAGTCGATGGCAGCGCGGGCAACCGCTTGTTTGAGTTCGTCTTGTGTCATGGCAAATAAGAAAAATAAAAAAATGAAATCGTGGTACCAGCAATTTAAAGCAAATCTTCCAGTGGCTCGAACAGGGCAATCTGCAGGTGTGAATACAAGGTAATCCATTTGCGCCACAGCAAGAACAACAATCCCGCGTGCCCAGCAGCACAACCGCCAACAAGTTGAGCAGCGGCAAGATATTGACGTTCAACACAAAAACGCCATCAGTAACGGCAGCGATCATACCAGAGCAAGGATGAACACCGACGCTGGTGATGCTGCTACCGATAAAGTTGCCTTATCTTCCGCTAGCCAGGCACGCGCACCTGTATTTCAGCTGCCTTTTCGTCAAACGCGATGCGGGTGGCGAACTTGGCCCGCTTCATCGGGAAGCGCGACTGAAAATGACGCACATTGCCAGAGCCTGAAATGACACGTCTGACGAACTGATAATAGGCGTCCATATCGATCACATGCACCGCCAGAAAATAATCATATTCGCCCGAAACAAAATAGCACTGCATCACCTCGACCTCTTTGGCCATGCGTTTTTCAAACTCCTGCATGTGTTCGTCGGACTGGTTATTGAGTGAAATTTCCAGGAAGGCCAGCATGCCATAACCCAATGCAAAGGGATCAACCATGGCTACCTCGGCCTGAATGACACCGGCTTCGCGCAACTCGCGAATACGGCGCAGGCAAGTTGGCTGAGAGATGTGCAATTTCTCCGCCAGGATACGTGTCGGTATTTGATTGTCTTTTTGCAGCAGGTTCAACAACTTGCGGTCAACCTTATCTAGCGTATGGTATTTAGGCATAAAACCGGTGTTCGTTTTTGGGGTGGATAGGTTTCAAAATGTCTTTGCAAGCCGTTTCTGATGTTGTACCGTCTGCACTGTTTAGAAGTCGCGCTTGCATAGTAGCCGATACTTTTCTGAACAAGCCAAAAGGCGAACTGTTGCGAATATAAAAATAAACAACAACATTTTTGCAATGTTTGCCTATCTGGGTCTGCGCCCTTCCCGAGGTCGCATGACATACGAGATCAATATCAATCTACAGAGAGAATCCATGAAACTCAAGAGCACAATTATTCCATTGACCAGCGCCATTGCGTTGTTTTTTTCCGCTGCTGTCCATGCCCAGGAAGAAATCAAGATCGCCCATGTCGGTCCGCTCTCCGGTCCCAATGCCCACATGGGCAAAGACAATGAGAACGGCGCGCGCATGGCCATTGACGAACTCAACGCCCAAGGTTTCACCATCGCCGGCAAGAAAGTGAAATTCATCCTCATGGGCGAAGATGATGGCTCCGATCCCAAGCAGGCAACCGCTGTCGCCACCAAGCTGGTCGATGCCAAAGTGGCAGCCGTGATCGGTCATCTCAATTCCGGCACCTCCATTCCAGCGTCCAGAATTTATTCGAATGCCGGCATTGCCCAAATTTCGCCCTCAGCCACCAATCCCAAATACACCCAGCAAGGCTTCAAGACAGCCTTTCGAGTGGTCGCCAACGATGCCCAGCTGGGTGCCGTGTTAGGAAAATATGCCGTCACCACGCTCAAGACCAGGAACATTGCCATCATCGATGACCGTACTGCCTATGGTCAGGGAGTAGCACAAGAATTCGCCAAAGGCGCGCAAGCTGCTGGCGGCATCATCGTCGCCAAACAATTTACCAACGACAAGGCGACCGACTTCAACGCCATTCTGACCTCGATCAAGTCCAAGAAACCTGATGTGATTTTCTTCGGTGGCATGGATGCGGTCGCTGGTCCGATGCTGCGGCAAATGAAGCAACTCGCCCTGAACGTCAAGTTCATGGGCGGCGATGGCATGTGCACCGGCTCACTGACCAATCTGGCCGGAGACGGTTTGATCGATGATCAGGTCGTGTGTGCCGAAGCCGGTGGTGTCGATGAGACGGGCAAGAAAGGCATGGATGCCTTCCGTACCGCCTACAAGAAGAAATTCGGCATCGATGTGGTCTATAACGCCGCTTACGCCTATGACGCCACCATGACCGTGGCGGCAGCGATGCAGAAGGCCAACTCGGCAAATCCAGCCAAGTACCTGCCTGAACTGGCCAAGATCAGCTACAAGGGCGTCACCGGCACCATCGCTTTCGACAGCAAGGGCGATATCAAGAACGGTTCGCTGACGCTGTACACCTACAAGAAGGGTCAACGTACTGAGCTGGCAGTGGTCAAATAAGCCATTCCCGGACAGAACGCGCCTGCAATCAGTAGGGCGCGTTCTACCTGGAAATGGTGGTGCAGGTGCCATTGAGGCGCAAACCCGTGATATGTAATACGAATTACAGCGCATCGAATCATATATTGGACAACTCGTAGCATACACGTCAGGCTAATGCTCTTATTTCGTTCGCAGCTCTGAGGAGACACCCGTCATGCCCACCTACCGTTCCCACACCACCACCCAAGGCCGCAACATGGCTGGCGCCCGCGCACTCTGGCGCGCCACCGGCATGAAGGATGGCGATTTCGACAAGCCGATCATCGCGGTGGTCAACTCGTTTACGCAATTCGTTCCGGGCCACGTGCATCTGAAGGATCTGGGCCAGTTGGTGGCGCGCGAGATCGAAGCAGCCGGCGGCGTGGCCAAGGAATTCAACACCATTGCCGTCGATGACGGCATTGCCATGGGGCACGGTGGCATGCTGTACTCGCTGCCGTCACGCGACCTGATCGCCGACTCGGTCGAATACATGGTCAACGCACACTGCGCCGACGCCATGGTGTGTATCTCCAACTGTGACAAGATCACCCCCGGCATGCTGATGGCAGCCATGCGACTGAACATTCCGGTGGTGTTCGTGTCCGGCGGACCGATGGAAGCCGGCAAGGTGACCAAGGTGGTCAACAACGACGTCAAGATCATCAAGCTCGATTTGATTGACGCTATGATCAAGGCCGGTGACAGCAGCATCTCGGATGCTGACGTGGCTGAAGTGGAGCGCTCTGCCTGCCCTACTTGCGGCTCCTGCTCCGGCATGTTTACGGCCAATTCGATGAACTGTCTGACCGAAGCGCTGGGTCTGGCGCTACCTGGCAACGGCACCATCGTCGCCACCCATGCCGATCGCAAGGAACTGTTCCTGCGCGCTGGCAGATTGATCGTCGAACTGGCCAAACGCCATTACGAGCAAGACGATTATTCCGTCCTGCCGCGCAACATCGCCACCAAGGCTGCTTTCGAAAACGCCATGGTGCTGGACGTCTCCATGGGCGGTTCCACCAACACCGTGCTGCATCTGCTGGCCGCAGCGCATGAGGCGCAGGTGGAGTTCAAGATGGCCGACATCGACCGCATTTCGCGCAAGGTACCGTGCCTGTGCAAGGTGGCACCAATGACCGACAAGTACCACATCGAAGACGTACACCGTGCCGGCGGCATCGTCGCCATCCTCGGCGAACTGGCGCGCGCTGGTCTGCTCGACACCTCGCTGCCGACCGTGCACAGCAAGTCCTTGGGTGAAGCAATCGAGAAATACGACATCCGCTGCAGCGACGATCCTGCCGTTCATCATCTGTTCCGTGCAGCGCCTGGCGGCGTGCCGACCCAAGTGGCATTCTCGCAGGACCGACGTTACGAACAGAACGATCTTGATCGCAGCAACGGCTGTATTCGCGACCGTGCCCACGCTTATTCTCAAGATGGCGGTCTGGCGGTCCTGTACGGCAACATCGCCGAAAAAGGCTGCATCGTGAAGACCGCTGGCGTCGATGAGAGCATCCTGAAATTCTCCGGCAAGGCGCGTGTGTTCGAGAGCCAGGACGCAGCGGTCGAAGCCATTCTCGGCGATACGGTGCAAGCCGGCGACGTCGTCATCATCCGCTACGAAGGTCCCAAGGGTGGCCCCGGCATGCAAGAGATGTTGTATCCGACTTCATACATCAAGTCGAAGGGGCTGGGCAAAGCCTGCGCGCTGTTTACAGATGGTCGCTTCTCCGGCGGTTCCTCCGGTCTGGTGATCGGACACGCTTCGCCGGAAGCGGCCGAAGGCGGTGCCATCGGCCTGGTGGAAGAAGGCGATATGATCGACATTGACATTCCGGCCCGCACCATCAACCTGCGGGTTCCCGTCGAACAACTGGCGCAACGCCGCACTGCAATGGAAGCACGCGGCCACGATGCATGGCAACCGGTGAACCGCGAGCGCTTCGTTTCGCAGGCGCTACAAGCCTACGCCGCGCTGACGACCTCTGCCGACCGTGGTGCTGTGCGTGATCTGTCGCAACTCAAACGCTGATCTTTGAAGTTCGGGGCGGTATTTCACGGCAATCCGCGCCGCCCCTGTTCCAACAAAAAAGCGCTCCGAAGAGCGCTTTTTTGTTTCGTTCAATCTGCTTACTTCTGACTCAACACCCACTTCACCAAGGTGCGTGCTTCGGCTTCGGTGACTTGTGAATTGGCCGGCATCGGTACCGGCCCCC
>Ga0302155_10002412_pt1 | contig 12696 bp, 10 predicted proteins | sample I_Bog_N3_1_FD_193508 | JGI IMG/M metagenome (GOLD analysis project Ga0302155, IMG submission 193508) | Peat permafrost microbial communities from Stordalen Mire near Abisko, Sweden - I_Bog_N3_1 | ecosystem: Environmental > Terrestrial > Soil > Wetlands > Peat | place: Sweden: Abisko, Stordalen...
GCGATGCGCATTGCAGCCACGGGCTATGGCGCAGGTGGTCGCGAAACCAAAGGCCAGCCAAACCTGCTTCGTTTGCTGGTGGGCAAAGAAACGACGGAGGCCTCTCCGGCCACTGAGAACGAATCTGTTGCGGTGATTGAAACGGTGATTGACGATTCGAGTCCGCAGTTGCTCGGTTACGTCAGCGAATTGCTGCTGGCCGCTGGTGCTTGGGATGTTTATCGAACCACAGTGCAGATGAAGAAGGGGCGCGCAGGCGTGCAACTCACGGTGCTTTGCCGCCCCGGCCTGGCGCCCGCATTGCGCGACCTTATCTTCCGCGAAACGACCACGATTGGCATGCGCTGGAGGCTCGAAAACAAGGCGTCGCTGGCCCGCGAGTTCTTGAGGGTTGAGACTCCGTGGGGCCCGGTCAGCATTAAGATCGCCCGCTGGCCGTCAGGCGAAGTGGCCAACGCCGCACCGGAGTATGAGGACTGCCGCGCACTCGCGCTGGCGAACTCCGTTCCGCTGAAAAAAGTGATGCAGGAGGCTATGCGCGCTTACTCGGCCGCGCTGTTTGAAGGGGAGAAGCTCTGATGGATCGCGCAAGCATTGAGATGCTGCTTAACGACGTAAGCGCGGGCCGCATCGCCGTCAACGAAGCGCTTGACCGCCTCCGCGATCTGCCGTTCGAAGACATCGGTTTCGCCAAGGTGGATCATCACCGCGCGCTTCGCACCGGCATGCCCGAGGTGATTTTTGCTTCGGGAAAAACCGCATCGCAGGTGGCGGCAATCTTTGCTCGAATGGCTCAGGCGGGAGGCAATGTTCTGGCCACTCGCGCCTCTGCCGATATGTTTCGCGCCGTCCGCGAGGTGGAACAACGCGCGGAGTTTCACGAGACCGCGCGAGCCATTACACTGACCCAGACGCCCGCGATTCCGGGCAAGGGGACGATCGCCGTGGTTTGCGCCGGCACCAGCGATTTGCCTGTGGCCGAAGAGGCGGTGGTCACCGCACGCCTGATGGGAAACACGGTGGAGCTTATTGCCGATGTGGGCGTGGCCGGCATTCACCGCCTTCTGGCGCAGAAGAGTTCGCTCCAATCGGCAAGAGTGTTGATTGTTTGCGCCGGAATGGAGGGCGCGCTGCCTACCGTCGTGGGCGGACTGGTGAATGCCCCGGTTCTGGCGGTACCCACAAGCGTGGGCTACGGGGCTTCGTTTGGCGGTGTGGCGGCGCTGCTGGGGATGTTGAACACCTGCTCGCCCAACGTCTCTGTGGTAAACATCGACAACGGATTCGGCGCGGCCTGCATAGCATCACTTATCAATCGGCTGTAAGTCCTCTGCAGCTCATCCTGGTTGGCCGGAGTTCTTCAGCAGCCAGTAATGGAAGCCATCCACAATAGCCATAAGCGCAGCCTGATTCAAGTCGCTGCTGACTCCCGCGGTCTTCCATGGTTCGTGACCATCCGCGTTGAAGCTGACGGTAACTCGCACGTGGGCCGCTGAGTCATGGGCGGTTACATCGAGGGCGGTTACGCTGAAGGTTCCGAGACGCATTTGCGCAAGCGCCGGAAACCACTTTTCCAATTCGCGCCGCATGGCCTTGGTCAGCGCATCCACCGGGCCGGAGCCCTCCGCACGCGTGGTGGCGATCGCGGAGTCCCCGATGGACAATAACATGGAGGCCTGCACATACCTGTTGCCGGTTTCGTCGGATTCGTCCAGCACCCTCCAGCTCTTGACGCCGAACCGTTCCTGCAGGGTTTTGAGTATTCTCATGCAGGCCAATCGGAAGGAAACTTCGCTGGCTGTAAAACCGCCGCCTTCAATCATGGCCTGGTTGGCATGAAGAAAGGCTTGTGCCTGCTCGGAATCGAGAGCAACGCCAAGCGTTTCAGACAGCAAAACGATGTTGGCTTTTCCTGACTGCCCATTGACTCCGACAATTGGGCTGGCGCCGACCTTGGCAGGGTCGCACCAGAGATAAGCGCCGGGGTTCTTGCGTTCACTGCTGCCATGCATCCCGGCCCAGGTGCCAAAGGCGCCGGGGCCGATAATCGGAGCGCCATGTGGCGGATCGAGACCGAAAGCCGTGCATGCCGAGTACGCGAGCGCATTCAGTCCAGTTAGAGAATCGGGAGTTACAAACTCGGCTTCTCTCCTCAATTGCATACTTCCGATAACAGTTGTCAGGTTCACATTGCCGCATCGTTCTCCGGTTCCCAGCAGGGTACCCTGAATTTGAACGGCGCCGGCAAAGATGGCGGCACGGGCATTGGCGATGCCCAGGCCGCGATCGGTGTGGCCATGAAAGCCGAACCTTGCAATGGGATAACTCGCTGCGAGGCCGCCGATAACGTGGGCCACTTCATCGGGGCTTGCACCGCCGGTTGTGTCGCACACAACAATGCGGCTTGTACCTTGAAGAACGCATTGGGCTGCTAACTCGTGGAAATAGTCCAGGCTTCGTTTGCTGAGATCGGTGTCGCAATTCTCGCCGTTCTCACGGCGGCCACAACAGGCATCCATTCCGTGTTCCAGGTCCACGATAACTTCAAGGCCGCTGTCATGAAGGAACTCAATGGTTTCGTAAGCCATCCGCAGGTTCTCTTCCGGCGTGGTTTCCAGGGACTTGATAACATCGAGCAATCTGGATTTCACCACCAGCACAGCTACCGGGATGCGGCTTTTCCTGCTGACGATGAATTGCGCATCGGGCCAATCCTGAATGCGTGTGCCGCGTCCGCGTGTCCTTCCGAACAAAGCCAGCTTCATGGCTCCCGTATCGACGGTGGAAAGCGCGCTGGTCAACTCAGCTACAAACCGATTTGCCCCGGCAAAGCCGATTTCAGCATAGTGGACACCAAAGGCGGACATGCGTTGAAGAAGGCTGATTGCGTTGGGCACGGATATTTCCAGGTTAGGCTGCTGCATTCCGTCCCGAAGGCTGGTTTCAAAAAGCTCGATTTTTGGAGTTATAACTTCCTTCATTTTCCCTTTTTCCGATGATGCAAGCGCCCTGGGCAAGGAACCCTTCAGCGTACGCAGATTCGCGGTCTCTAGCACGTTGCCATTGCCGCAACTTTCCAGGCCGTCCCAGAATACTACTCCCGGGAGCCTGCGTGGTTTTTGAGGGCGGTAACCTTCCGATGTCCTTTCGCCGATAGGTGACACCCGTCACCGCCCTTGGGTTGCTGGAACGCCAATCATTCAACTTGTACCTTTATAGCCGTGCGCTCGGCGTCCAGAGGAGTTTCGTGGCTCGTTCCAGGTTGCCGCTCATGCGCAGGATCTCGCAGGTCTTCTTTCTGCTTTTGTTTCTTGCGCTCTTGATCCTTACCTCGCTGCGTCCCTTGACGGGAGCCACCGGCGATATTCATCTGCGTGCCCCGGTTCGGTTATTCTTCGAACTCGACCCGCTGGTGGCCCTGGCCAACGCCCTCGCCGGCCATGCGCTCTATCGCGGGCTTATCCTGAGCCTGCTCATCCTGCTGCCCACGCTGTTTCTGGGAAGGTTCTTTTGCGGCTGGATTTGCCCCATGGGTACTCTTCAACACTTTGTTGGCAACCTACCTTCCGAGGCCAAGAGGGGCAAACAGCGAATCGACTCCAATCGTTACAAGCGCTGGCAAACGGGGAAATATGTTGTGCTGATCGCCGGCCTGGTCGCGGCCTGCTTCGGGTCGGCAGCCATCGGGTGGATCGACCCCTTCAGCCTCCTGGTACGTTCGTTCGGATTGGGATTGCTGCCGGCGTTCAATTCTGCGGTTCGCGCGGCTTTGTCGCCGTTGGAGCATAGCCACATTGCTGCCATCAAGTCGACGGGCGAAACGCTGCACACAGTCTTGCAATACACAGTACTCGATTTTCGCCAGCCGCACTTTGCGCAGGGGCTGGTGCTGGGCATTCTTTTTCTGGCCATTTTGCTGGCCAGTCTGCGCATCACGCGGCTGTGGTGCAGGGCGATTTGCCCGCTTGGCGCGCTGCTGGGCGCGGTGTCTCGTTGGTCGGTGCTGGGACTGCACAAAGACCCGGCAGCCTGTGACCGCTGCAATCGGTGCATGCTCAGTTGCCAGGGCGCCGACGATCCGATCGGTGGCGTGACGTGGCGTAAATCCGAGTGCCTGATGTGCATGAACTGCGTGGGAAGTTGCCCGCATGGGAGCCTCCAGTTCCGTTTCTTCCGCAAGGAGAAGGAAGTGGCGACACCCGATATTGGACGGCGAAGAACCATCACGGGCCTAGCTGCCGGAGCGGCGATTGTTCCGCTGATGCGCGCCAATACCGGCCTGGGCAAGAGCCGGCACGAGCGCCTGTTGCGCCCACCCGGAGCGCTCGACGAGGAGGATTTTCTCTCCCGTTGCATTCGCTGCGGGGAGTGCATGAAGGTTTGCCCCAACACAGCATTGCATCCCACGCTGGATGAAGCTGGCCTGGAAGGACTTTGGACTCCCACGCTGGTGCCGCGCATCGGGTATTGCGAGCCCAGTTGCGTGCTTTGCTCCGAGGTGTGCCCTACTGGCGCAATTTGGCAGATAACGCCAAAGGAAAAAGGCTGGGTTGTTGGCGTTGGTCAGCAGCGCCAGCCCGTCCGCCTGGGCACTGCGTTTTACGACCGTGGCCGCTGTCTGCCCTGGGCCATGGCAACCGATTGCATTGTCTGCGAGGAGTGGTGCCCAGTTTCGCCAAAGGCCATTTACGTCGAAGACGCGCAGGTAGTCGATTCGGCCGGCAACACGAAGACCCTCAAGCAGCCGCGTGTCGATCCGAGCCGTTGCGTGGGCTGCGGAGCATGCGAGTATGCCTGCCCGTTGCAGGAGCACCCGGCAGTTTACGTGACAAGCATTGGTGAGAGCCGCTCGCTGGCCAGCCAGATTTTGCTGAACAGAAAATGAAGGAGACCTTGCCGTGAAGTTCGATTTCGATGGATGGATGTTGGCGAAGCGGGCTTTGTTCCCGATTTTGGTGGGGATGGTCCTCGTTACTACCGCGGGCTGCAAGAAAGCCAGTCTCGATCCATTTCCGGCATCGAACGCGATTTCGGGCTGGCAAAAAACCAGCGAAACGCGTGTCTTTGCCGCCAAAGACCTTTGGCAGTACATCGACGGAGACGCCGAACAGTACATCTCTGCCGGCGTTGTTTCCACCTCCACCTCCGACTTTAAGTACCAGGGCCAGTTGGAGGCCACGGTGGACGTTTATACGATGGGCGACGCGGTGGGAGCGCGCAAGATTTTTGAGACCGGCCAGACCGGGGACGCCACAGCCGTTGTTCTTGGGGACGCGGGAATTGCGTATGCGCAGAGCGTCCTCTTCCGCAAAGGCCCGTTTCTTGTCCGAATTGTTGCTTATCAGTCCACTCCCGGCGCGGACCAGGCTCTGCTTGCCCTGGCGCATGGAGTGGAAGCGAAGCTGTAAGCAAAATCCCTGAGCCGTCAGGCCCGCATGCAAGATCGGTTCTCCAGAATGGATGGCCGAAAAAAAGCGAGGATTGCTATGAAAAGCCGCCGTGATTTTCTCAAGACCGCAGCCACAGGAGCCGTGCTGCTGGGTTCGCAGGCCAAACCGGGACTGGCTGCCATGGTTGACCGCAGCGGGTTGCATCCGCAACAACACACCGATGCGGGCAGGTCCAGGGTAGTGGTGGCGCACGATGGGGTGATGCACGGCCCAGATGGGCTGCTCAGCGAAAAGCGCGTGATCGATTTACTGGACAGCGCCATTGCTGCCTATACGGAACGCGATCACCCGGTCGACGCCTGGAAGCGCATTGTGCCGGTGGGCAAGACCATTGGGCTCAAGGTGAACGGCCTGGGAGGCAAGGGAATCTCAACGCACCTGGCGCTGGTTCTGGCCATTGCGGAACGGCTTCAGCAGGCCGGAGTCAAGCCGGGAAACATTCTGGTATGGGACCGCAACGCCCGCGATCTGGAGGCATGCGGCCTTACAATCTCGACGGATTCAAACCGTATCCGCTGCTTTGGCTCCGATGTGGGCGGGTACGAAGACGAGCCGGTTGCGTTCGGTTCGGTAAGCGTGAAGCTTGCCAAAATCCTGACCCGCGAGTGTGACATGGTCATCGGTTTGCCGATATTGAAAGACCATAGCGGCGCGGGCGTCACCTTTGCCATGAAGAACATGTATGGAGTGGTACAGCGTCCGTATGATCTGCATGGAGGAGGCTGCAACCCAAGCGTGGCTGATCTGAACTGCATTCCCGCTGTTCGCCAGAAGGTCCGCTTTACCATTGGCGACGCCATCACCTCGGTGTATGAAGGCGGTCCCGGCTTCCACGCCGAACATTTGTGGCAGCCAAATTCGCTGATTGTGGGAGAGGACCGAGTGGCCATCGATTACAGCGCCTGGCAGATGATTGAGCGCAAGCGCGCCGAAGTGGGGATCATGCCGCTGGAAGCCGCGGGCCGGCCCCCGCGCTACATCGCCACAGCGGCCGACGCTGCTCACGGCCTGGGCTTCAACGATCCAATGCGCATCCATTTGATGGAAATCTAGCGGATTGCGATTGGACGGGGAGAATGACTATGGCAGAGGAAACCGATCCGACGCTGGAAGAGCAACTGAGTCAGGCGCCAGACTTGACCCGGCGCGAGGTTATGCTGCAACTGCTGCGCGTTGGCGGCGTCGCCGCGGGCGCGGCTGCTGGCGGAGTGTGGCTCAGCGAACACAGCTTCCGCCCGGTTCCGGCAATGGCGGAGCAGGCGCGGCGCGACCATCGCGTAGCGTCCGATTCTCAGGAATCACACTGGCCGCATCTCGTGGTTGTTCAAGGCGGAGAGCCGCGAACACTGGTACAGAGGGCACTCGAGGACCTGGGCGGAATTCGGCGATTTGTAACCCGCCAGGATGTCGTCGTCCTCAAGCCCAACATCGCCTGGGACCGCACTCCTGAGCAGGCCGCCAACACCAACCCTGACGTCGTGTCCGAAGTGGTCCGCCAGTGCTGGCAGGCGGGCGCAAAGCGCGTTATCGTCACGGACGTCAGTTGCAACGAACCGCGCCGGTGCTTTCAGCGCTCAGGCATTCAGGCTGCTGCACGCGTAGAGGGCGCCGAAGTCATCCTTCCCGACCCCGAGCTTTACCGAGAGGTCGATATTGGTGGTGTAGTGCTCAAAAGCTGGCCCGTCTTCACGCCGTTCCTTGAAGCCGACAAGATTATCAACCTTCCCATCGCCAAGCACCACGGACTGGTCGGCGTAACGCTCGGCCTGAAGAACTGGTACGGCATCCTGGGCGGCCAGCGCAACCGGCTGCACCAGCAGATTCACCAGAGCCTGGCGGACCTGGCTAACTTCATGCTGCCTACAGTAACGCTGTTGGATTGCTACCGCATTCTGCTGCGCAACGGGCCCACCGGCGGCAACCTGGAGGATGTGGCGCTGAAGAAGACCATGGTCGCCGGCACCGATCCGGTCGCGCTCGACGCGTATGTTGCGAAGGCTTTTTGGAACCTGGACCCGGTTCATTTGCCATACCTGCAAATGGCCGCCGCACGGGGACTTGGAACCGTGGACTTCGATAAGCTGAAGGTCAAGGTCAGTCAGTTGAGCTAACCCTTTTGTGCTGCGCGCCCCGATGAGCGGAAACAGACACTATTTTGCTGCCTGTTCGGCAGCTGAGACTGCTGCCTTCATCACGCCGCACTCGGAGAAGAAATGCACCAAGTTGGAAGTTAGCGGCTCCCGGGACTCAAATGCCTGATCGGGAGCACCCGCTGGACTTGCGCCGGCCATGCGGAGATCGCCGGTACCCTGCGCGTCGAGGATCAGAGTGGTAAGCTTGCCGGCCAGGTCGAGGTCAAAGCTTTCAGCCACAAAAACGAGCTTGCCGCGAGTGGTAATGACAACGGGCCCCTCGTTAGTGGAAAAGATTTGCGTATCGGATTCGGGTTCGGGTGCGTTCGCATGGTCGCTTTGCGTGGCGGCTTGCGCAGCGTTTTGCGCGGCGGATTCGGCAGCGATGTCGTGCTTCAGGCCGGAGTATTTGCGGCCAAGTTCATCGGCGTAAAGCTGAGCAAAGGCCTGCGCGGAAGCGGCGCTCTTCCAGGCGGCCAGGTAGAAGAGGGCAAGAGACTTTGTGCTTGCCTGCTCGGCGGCTGTTTTGGCATCGCGGCGTTGGCCGGCCCAGTAGATTCCGCCGTCCCAGGCAGGCGTCAGATCGCGGGCCGCGGCTTCTCCGCCAAAGATTTTGGCGAGAATCTGCAAGTCGAGCTGGCCCACCTGGCCAATGTCGTAGGGCTTGTAGATCTTGTCGACCAGGGGATGAATGTTCGGCATCAGAGGCACAGGAGGAATGTGCTTCTGCTCGTACTCGCGCGGATTCATCACTTCCCAAGAAGAAGTAGGCGGGCGGTCGAGGGCTCCGGGAAAGGCGGCGGCTTGCCCTTTGTCCATCCAGACATCCTGTTCGAAGCTGAGGCCTTCGCGATAGGGGAAAAGCAGCGACTCCGAGAGCAGGATGGGAGCACGGGCCAGGACTGGAGAACCCTCTGACGAGGACATCTGGTTCTTGAGCACATCCATAACCTCAGGGTCCTTGACCAGGCTCTTGCCCATAGGCTTCAGAATGTAGTCCATCATCACGGCGGTTGCCTGTCCCTCGGCAACGGCATCCCGTGCAGTATCCATCTCGTCCTTGGCAATGTGGCTGGAATCGTCGGCGAAGTTCAGTGAGACCTCGTCCGGGGTCTGGTCGCTCCATTTTTCCAGGTCGGAGTGCTGGTCCTGGAGGGCGTGGGTCAGCTCGTGGGCCAGTACAGGCTTTTGCTCGTCGATGTCGACCCAGTCGAGCATGTTCACGGTCTTGGTCTTGGAATCGTAATAGGCTTCGATCTGCTCGTCGAGAAGTGCGAGGAGAAAGGGCTTGAGCGCGAAATCTCGATCGAGAAGTCCGAACTTCTTGAGGACGATCTCGCCGCGCTGAAGGCGCTTTGCGCTTTCGTCTTCGTCGAATTTCGTCTTCAGATAGGCCTCCACAATGGGGCGGCTCGTGATTTGGCGCTTGACATTGCTCTTGGTTGGCAGGCCTGTCTCGTCCGAGGAGAATTTGAGCAGATCGTCAACAAGCGAGAAGAGCTGCTTGGCCTGCTCTGGCGTAATGTGAGTGGGAGGCTTATCCTTGCCGGGAGACGCGGGCTGGGTCTGCGAGCCTGTTGCCGGGGATTGCAATTGCGTGCCGGCGGGCGCGGGTTGCTGCGCTGGGGCCGCAACTGAGGCCCCGAGGCCCAAAAGAGCCAGAAGTATCCATTTCGTTCCATGTTGTACCATGGCGGTTTTCGCCACCGCTTGCCGCTTGCTCATTTGCTCTCCCATGACTCCAGCGATACCCGGCTTTCGCCTTCGGCGCGCCCCATCTAATTCCAAGGCTATAATCATGATGCGGTCCGGCGCGAGATATGCGATACAAATCCGCACAAAGGACTGATGAAAGCTTCCCCATGACTGAAACCGTCGTTGCTGTAACACCTCAGGCCACAGCGCTTGCATTGTTTCTGGAATCCGCAGCCACGCCGCATGAACTATGCGTCTACAAGGGAGTACTGACTCCACGGGAGTTGGACGCGCCGGAGAGGGAAACAGACGCACTTGCAAGTGGAGCCGCGGCCCACGATCTGGGCTGGCTCAAGCGTATAGCGGTGCGTGGAGAAGACCGGTTTCGCTGGCTCAGCGGGATGGTCACCAACACGGTAAACGGTTTGGAACCGAACACAGGCGCATGGAACCTGGTGCTGAACGCGCAGGGGCGGATACAGGGTGACCTAAACGTTTGGCGGGAAGGCGACCAGCTTCCACCGCATGTGGCAGGTTCGCCCGCCGGAGACTCCGAGCTGGTGCTGGAGATTTCGGCAGATCAGTATGATCGGCTGATGGCCCACCTGGAACGCTTCATCATCATGGACGATGTGGAGTTGACGCTGTTGAGCGGTGAAGCGGCGCTGGGATTGACCGGGCCGCTTGGCCCCGAACTGCTTGGCAGGCTCGGACTTCCGGCTCTTGAGAAGCCCTTGACGGAAGCGCGCGTAGAGTGGAACGGGTTGAATTTGAGAATTGTGCGCGGGTATGGCGCACTGGTGGACCACTATGAACTGTGGGCGCCTGTGGCTCGACTGGGCAAGCTTTGGAAGGCGCTGCGGACGGCCGGAGCGACTCCGGTGGGTTCGGCGGCCGTGGATGCGTTTCGGATTGCCGAGGGAATTCCAGCTTTTGGAATTGATATGGTCGAGCGAGATTTGCCGCAGGAGACTTCGCAGATGCGGGCGCTGCACTTCAGCAAAGGCTGCTACCTGGGGCAGGAGATCGTGGAGCGGATTCGCTCGCGAGGGAATGTTCATCGCCATTTGCGCCAGCTTGAGTTGACAGGTCCTGTGCCGGTGGCCGGGACGGAATTGACAGCGGAGGGCGGCGGGATTGCCGGGCACATAACCAGCGCTGCGGAGTTGAAGCTAGCCTCGGGCAGCCGTGTCTTTGCGTTGGGTATGCTGAAAGGCGAAGCCGAGGCGCGCAACCTCACCCTTGCATACAGTGTGGGTTCGGGGACGGGAACGGCGCGAATTTTGGCCTCTGCGCCCGATTTTGAGACAAGCTAGCGGGGATAACACCGATGTCACGCCATATTGACTACGGGCAACCGGGAAGTTAGTGCGTAAGAGTAACAGATTGGAAGATTCGAATTATGAGCGAAACGCCGAAGTTTACCGTGATTGACCGCCGCAAATACAAGGCGGAGGAAGAACAAGAGAACGCGCAAACCACCGTTCAGGAGCCCAAGTCAGCTCCTGAACCGGCCGAACGGAACTCTGGACCGCACTTGGTGGTGAACGAGAGCAAGCAAGAAGCGAAGACGGCTCCGGAAGCGCCTGGAAAGAGCGCGCTTGACGAGGAGAATCCCGAAGGCATGCCGCCTGCGCCCACCGCCGAGGAGAGCCGCGTGCAGCAGACGGCCTATGAGGCTTCCGCGCAGCGTGTGGAAGACCTGCTTCGGGCGCAGAACCCGGGGATGGGAGCGCCGCCGCCAGTCACCTTCGAGCACCTGGTGCAGCAGTTTTACGTTTCCGCCATGATCCAGATGGGAGCGGGGACGCAGGAAGGGCAGCGTCCGCGGGTAGACATTGTCGGCGCGCGCACCACCATCGACCTGCTGGGAGTGCTGGGGGAGAAGACTCGCGGAAACCTGACGGATGCCGAGGAGCACATGCTTGAGAGCGTTCTGTTTGAGGTGCGGATGGCTTTCCTGGAACTGACCAGTATGATCAACCTGCAGGGCGTGCAGCCTGCGCCGCCGCCGGGAAAGCGGTGAGTGCTGGGACTTAGGGACTAGGGGCTTTGGGATTAGGGAATAGCTTCTACGAGAGCGTATGGACGGGCGGCTGACGTTTCTTGGAACGGGGACCTCCATGGGGGTTCCGACGATCGGGTGCGGGTGCGCGGTATGCACTTCGGTCGATCCGCGCGATCGCCGGTTGAGACCTTCCGTCCTTGTGCGCTGGAATGATCGTAGCCTGGAGCGGGTCGCGGTAATCGATACTGGGCCGGACTTTCGCGAGCAAGCTTTGCGGAGCGGTCTTACCCGCATGGATGCGGTGTTTTATACCCACGGTCACGCCGACCATATTCTGGGCCTGGACGATCTTCGCCCGCTCAGCTTCACGGTCTTTCGCGAGGGCGGACCGATTCCGCTTTACGCTTCGAGGGAGACGGGGGCGCTGTTGCTGCGGATGTTCGAGTACACCCTTTCCGCGTATGCTACTTACCCTACTCGAGCTAAGGTTGAGCTGCAGCCGCTGGGTGCGCGGATTTGCGTACATGGCGTCGAGTTTCTGCGCGTTCCGGTTATGCATGGCGAGATGGAGATCGCGGGTTTCCGGTTTGGCCGGGCCGCCTACCTGACCGACGTCAGCGCGATTCCCGAGTCGAGTTTTTCCCTGCTCGAGGGGCTGGATGTGCTGGTGGTTTCCGCGCTTAGGCACAATCCTCATCCTAGCCACGCCACCGTCGAGCAGGCTGTCGCCTGGGCGCAACGGATTGGCGCCAAACAGACCTGGCTGACCCACATTGCGCATGAATTGGGGCACGAAGAGACTAATCGGATGCTGCCATCGGGGATTAGCCTGGCTTACGACGGGCTTGAAGTGGCGGTGGATTTGGGGCCAGTGACTTTATGAGCGAGCGCGCCGGCGGCACGATTCCTGTTTATCGATCGGTGGCGGAGATACCCCCGGGGTTTGGGCCGTCGGTTGGCGCGATCGGAAACTTCGACGGAGTGCATCTGGGGCATCGGAAGATTCTGGAGGCGGTGGCGGCCGAGGCTCGCGGGTTGGGCATGAGGGCGGTTGCGATAACGTTCGATCCCCACCCGGACCGGTTTCTGCGGCCCGCGGATGCGCCAAGGCTGCTGACGCCGATGGATGAGCGGATCAAACTGCTGGAGGCTACCGGGATGGATGCGGTTGCGGTTCTGCCTTTCGATGAGGCTTTGGCGCGGCTGACGGCGCGGGAGTTTGCGCGGTCGATTCTGGTGGAGGCGCTAAGCATCCGCTCGGTTCACGAGGGTCGGAACTTCCGGTTTGGCCGCCAGGCCGAGGCTGGAGTGGAGGATCTAAAGGAGTTAGGCGCGGAGTTTGGGTTTGCCCTGCATCTGCATGAGGCGGCTCGGACGCATGGGATGGAGGTTTCCAGCTCGGCAACCTCCA
>Ga0302155_10002421_pt1 | contig 12642 bp, 8 predicted proteins | sample I_Bog_N3_1_FD_193508 | JGI IMG/M metagenome (GOLD analysis project Ga0302155, IMG submission 193508) | Peat permafrost microbial communities from Stordalen Mire near Abisko, Sweden - I_Bog_N3_1 | ecosystem: Environmental > Terrestrial > Soil > Wetlands > Peat | place: Sweden: Abisko, Stordalen...
TCAGTCGACTATGCAGTGATGCATGGAGAAGTGCCCGAGTGGTGAAATTGGTAGACACATCGGACTTAAAATCCGCCGCTTTCGTGAATAACGGGCGTGCCGGTTCAATTCCGGCCTCGGGCACCATTTGTTTGACCATTAGCAACAAAGTTTGACTAAAGCCTCTTCACTCTCATAGTGCAGCGGCTTTTTTTATGCCCATTGATGCCCATTGTTGCGTAGTGACTACCATGCTATTATGCAGTAACTATCACAGTAACTCCAAAAGTTGAGTTACTACATAAAATAGTTGCTACATCTACGGTTACTAACTTTGGGTTTGCCATGGCTACTAATAAACTAACTGACACAACACTACGCGCTTTAAAATCGGGGTCAACCTCCCATGGAGGGAAAAAGCAGCTGGATGACGGCGGCGGCCTGTGCCTATTACTCGAGGTTAAAGGTGGGGGCATGGCGTGGCGTTTTAACTACACTTTTGAGGGCAAGCGCAAAACCATCAGTTTAGGAATGTATCCCAGTACAGCCCTTGCAATTGCTAGGACCAAGGCTCAGGAAGCGCGGGAAAGCGTTGCTGCTGGTAAAGACCCCAGCGCCACCCGCAAGTCAACCAAGGCCGCGCAAATAGCCCAGATTGAGACTAAAAAACGGCAAGATGCTGGATTACCCGCTATTGACTCGCTGGAATTTATTGCTCGTGAGTGGTATGACTCAAGGTCAGTTGATTGGTCAAATAGTCATTCAAGCCGGACACTGGCTTACTTGGAAAATGATTTATTTCCTTGGATAGGTAAATCACCAATTGCCGAAATAAAAGCCCCAATTTTATTAGAGTGTTTGCGCCGTGTTGAAGCAAGAAGAAACAAACAAGGCAATTTAGTTACCGAAACAGCAAATAGATTACGTGAGCAATGCGGTCAGATATGGCGTTATGCCATAGCTACCGGGCGCGCAGAGCGTGATATTGCAGCCGATTTGCGCGGCGCACTCAAACCGCATGTGGCAAAAAACTTCTCACATATTAAAGACCCAAAGCAGCTAGGTCAGCTATTACGCGATATAGACGGCTACACAGGCACACCAATGGTAAAGGCTGCATTACGCCTCTTGCCGTTGGTATTCACTAGACCAAGCGAGTTTCGTTGCGCTAAATGGTCAGAAATTGATTTTGAGAAGAAAGAGTGGCGCTACGTTGCCACCAAGACCGACACAGACCACATAGTTCCATTATCAAGCCAAGTTATTCAACAGTTGCTCGACATTCAGCCACTGACCGGAAATGGTGAATACGTTTTTGGAGTTAGGGCAGGGGAAAGACCTTTATCAGAAAACACCATCAATCAAGCCTTAAAGGGGCTGGGTTATGGATCAGATGTAATACAGCCACACGGATTTAGACATACGGCGGCAACCATGTTGGCTGAACTTGGTTGGAATACCGACGCCATAGACAGGCAATTGGCACATAAGGTTGCAGGCGTTAAAGGAACTTATCAGAAAGCACAGTATTTGGAAGAGCGTACTCGCATGATGCAAGCGTGGGCGGACTATGCCGATGGCTTGAAGTCTGGGGCTAGAATAATATCAATTAAAGCAGCATGACCCAGATATTTGGTACGCAGTAACGCAACAATATCCCAGCCCTTTAGTTTGGACTATGGGAGTATCCCAGAGCATCAATTCAAAGGCTCTAAACCAAGTCCTAGCGCGATTAAATAAAATTCTAGTACCGAATACCTGTGATTTATTTCATTGCCTTAATCGCCTTGAATACCGCTATCTAGGGGAAATATGAAAAACGAATCAAAACAAATTAAATTAACACCTTGGCAAGAAAAATTTAAGCAAGACAATTTACCTAAACCACCCAAAGGTTTAAGTGAAGTTGCATTGCAATTATTTAATGCGGCGATTAATAAAATCCAATATATACCTACCGAAAATGGAGGTTTGGAAATTAACTACAACAAGCTGACAACGGAAGAAGCGTTTGCTATTGGTAGGGGCTTAATCACACCACGATCTGTAAAAGAAATGCTGCTCGCCGCGCAGCGACACATAAATTTAGGCGAGAATTTAGGCGGGACTGTAGTAATCATGAATGGCACTGACTCAGAAACAATTGCAAGAAATGAACGGTTAATGGATGTAGAGCGTAAAAAAATACTCGTCACCGAGCATGGCAAAAAATTCCCACAAGGTAGGCCAACCGGCGCAATTAGTGCGCCAACAAAATATATTAATGAATTAGTATCGGAATATCCTACTAAGACAGCTAAAGATTTAAGAAGGCTAGCTGATGACTCAATTATCGGAGAAATGAGTGACAGGACATTTGCAAACAATGTTTCCATTGCTAAAAGGTTAATAAAGCAGATATAAAAAATATTTAGTAATTCGCAGCAATACTCATTTTCACGATTTAGCGGAGCCGTGATTCTGGTGGATTTTATTTGTACGTCCGAGTAGCTAACCTATGCCTTAGTTAATCAAACAAAGGCATACATGGTATATCCATACAACGTAACTCCAAGTGCACAACTCCCTTTAGACGGACTGTCACGCTGGGCGCAGATCGCGCCATTCTCCCCATTCTGCCGTGAAAAATTCCGTTTGTTAGTCCGTGAAGGCAAGGCACCTCAGCCTTTACGTTTTTCTGAGAGATGCACAGCCTACAGCAACCGAGAGCTTCATCGCTTCTTTGCTGACCCTGTAAATTATCGCGCAGAAGGGTGGTCTAAATGATGGCCGCTATGTACTCATTGACCAACTGGCAGTTCGTCATAAGCGAATTAACGGGTCAGTCACCGGATGGAAGTAGCCTTATAGCCCTTCATTTCGGCGCGCCTGCCCCATCCGAGTATGAGGCCCACGCAGCAGCAGAGCGGATGATCAAACTAATCCCAGCAGCCTTGTTTTACACGGTGCAGCGTATTGAGTGTTATTGTGAGGGCAAATAATGGACGCGGCTCTAATAACGAATACAGCAAGCCAGTTTCGTGATGCACTTGCCACTCTGAAATTACGTCCTGATGAAATTTTATCTGACGGATTAATACACCGCTTCGATGATTTAGATGATAAGCCCGGTAAAAAGTCTGCTTGGTATGTATTGCATGATGATGGAGATTTTGCGGCTGGTTCCTTTGGTAGCTGGAAAACAGGCATTTTTGAGAAGTGGTGCAGTAAGTCTGTATCAACCATGCAGCCAGAACAGCGGATGCGATATAACGAACGAATTAAACAGGCCAAGGAACAGGCGGGGCGGGAGTTGCTGGTATTGCAGCAGGAATCGGCGGCTGCATGTTCAAGGATATGGAACGACGCACCAGATGCAAGCTCAGAAAATCCTTATTTACTCAGGAAAGGCATTAAATCGTATGGACTAAAGGAGTTTAAAGATTCTCAGACTCTAATCATTCCGGTACTCGATGAAATGCAAAATATAACCACGCTGCAATTTATTGATAAAGATGGAAGCAAAAAGTTTAAGGCTGGTGGCCGTAAGAAAGGCTGTCATTGCAGTATTGGCGGCAAGCCTGTAACGGCCTTATTAATCTGTGAAGGCTACGCAACTGGCGCGAGCCTGCATGAAGCTACTGGCTACCCTGTCGCTGTCGCGTTTGATGCTGGCAATCTGGAGGCTGTAGGCAAGGCATTACGCGCGCAACTGCCAGAAATTGAACTGGTATTTTGTGCTGACAATGACCGTTTTAAAGAAATAAATTCAGGGGTAACGAGTGCTAAGCAAGCAGCGCAAGCCGTTGGCGGTAGGTTGGTTATTCCAGTGTTTAAAAGCGATGACGGCAAGCCCACTGACTTTAATGATTTGCACCAGATAGAGGGGTTGGAAGCTGTTAAGTCACAAATAGACGCGGCGATATTAATCAAGCCCAAGAAGATAGATAACAGCCTACCCTTCGGCTTCTCAATTTCAAATTTAGGCGTCTATTACACTCCAGAAGTAGCAGAAGACAGACCAGCCAGACCAATAAAGGTCTGTTCAGAAATGCGAGTTATTGCGACAACTAGGAACAAAAAATCTGAGCAGTGGGGGCGCGTCGTTCAATTCGATGACCTTGACGGCGTGAGGCATGAGGTGACTATTCCAGCCGGAAGATTATCTGGTGACGGCGCGGACTTGCGGAGGGATCTAGCGGACTTAGGCCTGATTATTGGTACTGGCTTGGCCGCTAAAAATCGCCTGCTTGAGTATATCCAAGAAAGCAACCCTAAAAAAAGAGCGCGCTGTGTTCAGCAAACGGGCTGGTTCAATGATGTTTTTGTTATGCCCAATCAAACTATAGGCGAAAGTGACGAATCAGTTGTTTATCAGCCTGAAAGCCTAGCTGAGTGCCAATACAGTCAGCGAGGTGAGTTAGAAGATTGGCGCGATAATGTAGCGAGTCTTTGTGCAGGTAATAGCCGTTTGATTTTTGCTGTATCTGCTTCACTGGCTGGCATGATGTTAAATCACGCAGCGCAGGAGTCCGGCGGTTTTCATTTTGTGGGGAGTAGCTCTACCGGAAAGAGCACAGCGCAACTTGTAGCAGCTTCTGTTTACGGTGGTCCGTCATTTAAACAGAGTTGGAGAGCTACGGGAAATTCACTAGAAGGAACATGCTCACTACACAATGACGCGGCGTTAATTTTAGATGAGATGGCAGAGGTTGAGCCTAAAGAGGTGGGAAGCATTGTTTATATGATTGGCAATGGCACCGGCAAAGGCCGAGCCACACGCAACGGCAGCACCAAGCCGCGCAAAACATGGCGAATCATGGTGATTAGCTCAGGAGAAATAGGACTTGCCCAACACATGCAAGACGGGGGTAAAAAAGCCAAGGCAGGGCAAGAGGTACGCATGATTGATATTGCGGCAGATGCTGGTACAGGTTACGGCATATTTGAGCACCTGCATAACCATGAGGGAGGATCCAAGCTGTCCGATGCAATCAAGGAAGCCACAGGGGCATTTTATGGGGTGGCGGCGGTTGCGTTCTTGAGGAAGATAACCAACGAGCCCAGCACTTTCAAGGCGCAGTTAAAATCCGCCATGGCAGAATTTGTATCCTCTAATCTGCCAGACGATGCAGGAGGGCAGGCAGAGCGCGTTTGCAGGCGCTTTGCACTGGTAGCCGTGGCAGGCGAATACGCAACTGATGCAGGCATTACAGGCTGGAAGCAAGGGGATGCAGTTGCAGCGGCGGCGACTTGTTTCAATGCGTGGTTGATCGGGCGTGGCGGCGGAAGCAATCAGGAAAGCACTGCTATTCTATCTGGCGTTAAAGCCTTCTTTGAATTGCATGGAGAATCACGTTTTGCAGAGATTGACGATAAATCCGATCGAGCGGTCATTAATCGAGTGGGCTTTAAAACATCAGTTAATGGAAAGCATGAATTTTATGTTTTTACCGAAGCATATAAAAGTGAAATTTGCACTGGTTATGATATGAAAACAGTAACCAAGGTATTAATTGATGCCGGCTGGTTGGCTGCTGATAACGATGGTAAAACATCTCAAAGGAAACGACTCCCAGAAATTGGCTTGACAAGATGCTACGTTTTTACTTCTGCAATGTGGAGGGATTAATCATGTGGCTTGACGCATTCAAACCCAAATTTCAAAACATGCAAAAAATCGGTGTCACGGGTGTCACGGGTGTCACACCCCGCGAAAACTCAATTAATACAAGGACTTACATCAATTCACCATCTGTGACACCTGAAAATGTCACTGGTGTCACAGGTGTCACAGGCCGTGTAATTTGTCAGTGTGTGACACCTGTGACACCCTGTGACACCGGCATTGAAAGCATGTGTCACAGGGTTAAAACATCAAAAAAACCCAATGAATACAACGACTTAGCTAAAAGTGTGACACCTGTGACACCTGTGACACCGCAAAAACACTATAACCTTAGAGATAATCAGGAATTAATCGAAGTCTTAAAACTGTTTGAATTTGATCGAATCAGTCAGGCGAACATTGATGATGAATATATGCGGCAAATAGACAGGGTCAATAACATGGCGTGGGAATTTATGGTGTGGGATGGCATGGAGTTTATGGACGCAATCAAAGCAGCCAGTGAAATAGTTACTGGTTGCCCTGTAGCAGTTTGTGAATCGGCTTACGTTGACGCTAAAAATTTATTTAAACAACTTAAATCCAAAGGTTTAAAACCACCCGAATGATTGTAATTAAGTTAGCACCGCCAACGAAATGTAGTGACTATCGCAGTAACTCCAATTTTTAAATGAAAATTTATTCAAATTATCATAGGTAAAAGTGGTTTAACTTCGATTCCGGCCTCGGCACCAGTAGTTTTTTTGTCATAAACCTCATATAAACACAATAATATTGTGGTATGAGGTTTTTTGCATTTATCAGCGTATAAAATAGCAAATTGACCGTGGAATAGTTTGCGGTGTTATTACTCAATAGAATAAATTCATTTGCCGTTTTATTGTGAGTACTTTTACCAACTTTATAAGTCTTTGGTTGGTGGATGGATGCGCTGATGGGAATAATAGCTACCTGCGCAAGGAGTAGTGCTGCTCGTAAGCCTGTCGAATCCCGGTCACCAGTATCAACAACCGTATGCACGAAGACATTTCGGCGTATTTTCTATTCGCTGTCATCTACGTATTATCCCTCTGCAAATAACACCTCATTTCTTAGCTATTTTTCAGAAAAATAGGTGCAATCAGCTGTCATTTTTTTGTATTTTTTAGATTTCCTTACTTACCTAATTACCAATACCAATGCTAGAGTAAAACATCGTTATGTTTTGTCTTTATTTGTATAATAATTACTATGAATATTATTGTCATCAGTTTAGGTGTCATCGGATTCGTTATTTTGATGCTTGGTTTTCGACGACGTATTTATGAATTCATGCTTGATCATGGATATGATGCACAGGAGGCAAGATTAGCTGGATGGGTACTCGCATTTTACCCTGCTTGCTCGTTTTTTTTGGGGATGATGTTTTATACCCACCCTGTCGAATTGTTCTTGGGAGGGGTGTTGTGCCATTTTATCTTTGCTTTGGTTGCCTATGTGTTGGTCAATTTTACACAGCCGCCTGATCAGAAATAGTCATTTACAAGGGTCAAACTACGATCATTCATTAAAATGGCTTATCTGCTGCCGTTAAGCTCAGTAATTAGCTGATCTCTTCGATCCTCTGGTTCACCTATGAATGCAATTCTTGAGCTTGAAGATTAATTATTGTCTAAATAAATAATCATTTCCAATCTGCTTCGGCCTCACTATGTTGCATAATTGTTTTATTTCCTGCAATAAATTCTATTGCAGTACTTTCCAGCATTGCATTATTAGTGGGTGTTGTGTAGGATGCATTAATGCGTGTAGATGATTGTTTAATCACTTTCATTTTTTTCGGAAATGCTACCCCTTCCTTGTATTTTATTGATTTATAAACAATAAAACCATGCTCTGTTTATTCGTTTTCCAGAACCCCAGTCATGAACAGATTGTTTACCGGCTATAAATCCAAGCGCAAGTTTGGCATTTTTCTTTTTGTGACGCTGATCGCTGCGGGCCTTGCCGGTAACTATTTTAATTTTCCGATATTTCTTAATATCGCTTTTCTCTTTGGTAGCATCTTTGCGATGCTGGCGTTACAGCTTTTCGGACTTGGTCAGGGAGTGTTTGCCGCTGCTCTGATCGCCAGTTATACCTACTTCATTTGGAATCACCCTTACGCTATTGTGACCATGACTGCTGAAGTGGCCGTAGTCGGTCTGCTGATGGAGCGCAAAAAAATAGGGCTGGTGTTGGCCGATGCGCTATATTGGCTCGTCATCGGTATGCCACTCGTGTTTATTTTTTATCACATTGTCATGCATTCGCCGCTTGAGACTACGTATATCAACATGATCAAGCAGACGGTGAACGGTATTTTTAATGCACTGCTTGCTAGGTTGATTTTTACAGGTATTACGCTGTACTATCGATTTGCCAAGGTTTCGTTTCGCGAAATTATTTACAACCTGTTGGCGATTTTTGTGTTGTGTCCAGCGTTGATTGTATTCGCGGTCAGTAGTCGATCCGATTTTGCAGAGTATGACCTCACTATTCGTGCCTCTCTGGTTCAGAATAAGTTGGTGTTGACCAAAAAATTGAATGAGTGGGTAATTGATAATAAATTAGTCGTCAATCATTTGGCAGAAATGGCAGTCTCGCGAACCCCATCGCAAATGTTGCCTTATCTTGAACTTGCAACCAGGTCGAATGTTAATTTTCAGCGGATTGGCTTGTTTAATCAAGAGGCAGTGAGTACCGCTTATTTTCCCATGTTCGATGAAGTAAATCATCAGTCCAATATTGGTCGAGATTTTTCTTATCGCACTTATATTTCTTCGCTTAAACAAAAACGTCAACCGATGTCGTCGGAAGTGATGGTGTCGCAGATTGGGAAACAGGGTCCTATTGTCGGCATGCTGGCTCCCGTGTTTATTCACGGAAAATATAGCGGCTACATTTCCGGCATTTTACTTCTCGATGAGATGCGAGAGTATCTGGAACTGACCACAGAAAATAATTTCATGCGTTATACGCTACTGGATAAATCAGGTAATATTATTATAACCAATCACGCGGATCAGAAGGCTATGAGTCCCTTTGTTCGTGAACAAGGGACATTCGAACATATTGATGCCGATATTGATCTATGGTTACCGGAGGCTCATGCCAATACGCCAATTTCAGACCGTTTTAAAAAATCTGTTTACATAGCTGAATCTTCCATCGGGGATATGTCGGAATGGAAGTTGATACTTGAGCAACCATTGGCGCACATACAGAATCAGCTTTATTTAAAATATACAGGCAGGTTGATGCTCCTTTTTGTGATTTTGATCGTAGCCTTGCTGTTGGCGGAATTGTTGAGTCGCCAAATTGTAGCCACACTCACCATGCTCGGTACATTAACCCATGCGCTGCCGAATCGACTCACTAACAATGTCAGCGTGTTCAATTGGCCTGAAACTGGAATGGCTGAGACTAATCACCTGATTGAAAATTTCAAAGAAATGACGGGTTCGCTATCATCCCAGTTTGCACAGGTTCGACATCTTAATGAATCATTGGAGCAACGGGTTGATGAGCGCACTCTGGAACTTGTTAATAGTGAAAAGCGCCTGCTCGCTATTTTGAATGTTAGTCCTATTGCCATCCGCATTACGAACAAAGTAGGGCGGGAAGTGGTGTTTTGCAATCAGGGCTATGCTAATCTGTTCAAGAACATTGACGTGTTGAGCTCGGACCCCAATGATTTTTACGTACGCGTGGATGATTACGAAAAGGTGTTGGCTGAACTCGCACAGGGTAAATCCATTCTTAGCCACCAAATCGAGCTGAAAACCTCAATGCATTCGACGGTATGGACGCTGGCCTCCTACATGCCAATACAATATCAGGGTGTAGATTCAGTGCTCGGCTGGTTTTATGATATCAGCAATATTAAGGCCGCAGAAGAACAGATCCGGCAACTCGCGTTTCATGATCCGCTGACTAATTTGCCTAATAGATTGCTGCTAGTAGACCGTTTGAAGCAGGCCTTAGCCGTATCCGCGCGTAGCAACCGACGAGGAGCAATGTTTTTCATTGATCTGGATAATTTTAAAAATCTCAACGACACACTCGGTCATGATACTGGGGATGTACTGTTGCAACAGGTAGCGCAACGCCTGACAGTCTGTATACGTGAAGGCGACACCGTCGCCCGTCTGGGGGGGGACGAGTTCGTGGTGATGTTATTAGATTTGAGTGAACATCCTCTTGAAGCAGCCGAACAGGCAAAAGTTATCTGTGAGGAAATACTCGTTGCGCTCAGCCAGACTTACCGACTCGAAAAAAATATATTCCGCTGCACGGCCAGCATAGGAATTACTTTATTTAAAGGCAATAAACAGTCACCGGATGAGCTGATGAAACAGGCTGATATTGCGATGTATCAGGCCAAAAAGGCCGGACGTAACACCTTACAGTTTTTCGACAACCAGATGCAGGAAAATATTACTTCCCGCGTTTCACTGGAAGGGGAATTACACAATGCACTTGAGCTCAATCAGTTGCATTTGTACTACCAGATACAGGTGGATAGTCTAAACCGCCCGTTGGGTGCCGAGGCCTTAATTCGTTGGATACACCCTGAGCGAGGGATGATTTCCCCATATCATTTTATTCCATTGGCGGAGGAGATAGGTCTCATCTTACCCATAGGGCTTTGGGTATTGGAAACGGCGTGTAAGCAGCTCAAGGCATGGCAGCAGGATGTTGCTACCAGCAATTTAGTGCTAGCGGTGAATGTCAGTGCCAAACAATTTCATCAAGGTGATTTTGTACATCAGGTGCAAACTGCGGTGCAGCGAAATGGCATTAATCCGAGCTTGCTCAAGCTGGAGTTGACTGAAAGTATGCTGCAGGATAGCATCGATGAAACTCTTTTGGTCATGAATACGCTCAAGCAAATCGGGGTTACATTTTCTTTAGATGATTTTGGTACCGGCTATTCATCCTTGCAGTACTTAAAGCGGCTTCCGCTTGATCAGCTTAAAATCGATCAGTCGTTTGTACGCGATATTGCCAATGACAGTAGCGATAAAGCGATTGTGCGCACCATTATCGTCATGGCACAAAACCTGAGTATGAATGTTATTGCCGAAGGGGTAGAAACGGAAGATCAGCGGCACTTTCTCATGGAGAACGGCTGCTCTAACTATCAGGGATATTTATTTGGTAGACCGATGCCGATTGACGAGTTTGATGCACAGTTCATTCGACTAGCAATAAAAAATCACCATTGATAAGCATTGATTGCTGCAATTAATTCAGTTAATGCCAGTTCCAATTCTGTAACAGCATCAGCTGACGGTGTGGTGTACACCAGATCGGCGGCATGCATCAACCGTTCAGCAGCAAAGATCCCAGCCATTCCTTTTAAGGTATGTGCACTGTGCTGCATAGCGGCGATGTCCCCTTGTTTTTCACCATCCTTGACCAGTTGTAAATGGGGTGGGGCATCGAGTAGGAATAGCGCTGTGATTTCGTCAAACAGTTCGCGGTTGTCGTCCATGATGGCACGTGCTTGATCAAAGTTAGCGACGGCAAATTCTTTTGTTGGCACAATAGAAAGCGCTATCTCAGTCTGCTGTACCAGAGAATCAAGTTCATTCCAGAGCGCATCAATATCGATAGGTTTGGTCAAGTAGCCATCCATTCCATTGCTCAGACATTCTTCCCGCGCACCTTGCATAGCATGGGCAGTCATTGCCACGATACGTATGTGCTCACCGGAACCCACTTCGCATTCACGGATGCAGCGTGTCGCTTCATAGCCGTTCATTTCGGGCATATCCACATCCATCAGAATCGCATCGAAATGGCCATTTTTCCAATGCTGTACTGCTTCAATGCCATTATTTGCCAATGTGACGGTATGTCCTAGCTTTTCTAGTAGGCGAATCGCCAGAATTTGATTGACTGCATTATCCTCAGCGAGTAACAAATTAAGGCGACGACGCATTTCTTTCAGGGAATGTCTGGTTGTTAGCGGCACCGTTTTTTCTGATACGCCTAGTGCAGTCATGAGCGCATCCAGTAATTCGGATTGTGCAATTGGCTTCATTAAATAGGCTGCCACACCTAATTTTCGGCAACGCGCTGCATGACCTCGCTGTCCTTCCGAGGTGAGCATCATCAGTGTTTTTACTAGATATTCGGGATGCAGGCGAATATGTTCGACCAGTTCAAAGCCATCCATGTCCGGCATTTGTAAATCCAGCAATGCCAGTGCGTAGGGTTGACCTGCTTTCGTTGCACGTTCAAGTTCAACTAATGCTTCCTGTCCATTGCTAGTGACAGTAGGGAGCATCTTCCAATTAGACAATATTTCAAACAACAAACGCCGATTGGTTTCGTTATCGTCAGCAATCAAAACAGACATGCCGGCAATACGTCCCGTTTGCTGATAATCGGCTAATGGGCTACCCGAGATCATTGGCAAATCAATGGTGAAATGGAATGTGCTGCCAATGCCAACTTCACTCTCTAACTCGATTTGTCCCCCCATCAATTCGATCAGTTGCGATGAGATAGTCAATCCCAATCCCGTCCCTCCGTAGCGGCGGGTTGTGGAGGTATCGGCTTGAGAAAATGATTCGAAAATAGAGTGGAATTTATTCCGTGGAATACCGACGCCGGTATCCCGTACAGAAAATGTGAGACGTGCGAAGCCTTCGGGTGCTTTGGGGATGTGCAGCACAGCGACTTCGATTTCACCCGTCGTAGAAAATTTAATCGCATTGCCGACGAGGTTGACGATCACTTGACGTAGACGCCCTGGATCACCTACCAGCTTATCCGGCACATCACTAGCCACATGCAACAATAATTCCAGCTTTTTTTGATGGGCACGAACGGCTAGCGATTTCATGGTTTCGCGCAACATGTGTTCCAGCGAAAATTCGATGGTTTCAATGTCTAATTTACCGGATTCGATTTTAGAAAAATCGAGAATATCATTAATAATGGTTAGTAAGGCATCCGCTGAGGATTGCACCAGCATCAAATATTCGCGTTGTTCTCGGTTCAGTTCCGTATCCAGTGCCAGT
>Ga0302155_10002426_pt1 | contig 12626 bp, 14 predicted proteins | sample I_Bog_N3_1_FD_193508 | JGI IMG/M metagenome (GOLD analysis project Ga0302155, IMG submission 193508) | Peat permafrost microbial communities from Stordalen Mire near Abisko, Sweden - I_Bog_N3_1 | ecosystem: Environmental > Terrestrial > Soil > Wetlands > Peat | place: Sweden: Abisko, Stordalen...
GAGCGATTTGCCGGGACCAACCATGTTGTCCCACCAGCCGACATTGTCAGGCTCATCGGCATAAACCCCTGCCACATGATGGGAGGCATTGAGGGCATGACACACCAGCACGGCATTGGATTTATCGGCATTGAGGCTACCGTAGGTTTCGTACATCAAGACATAGTCAGCCAAGGCGGCACCGCTTTTAAGCGGCAACGGCTGCGAAAAGTGCATGATCTGAGGCGATACGATTTCTATCGACATGGTTTTCTTTGTTATCCGTCGTTGACCCAGGCGGATTATCCGCGCCGGAAAATAAAAAAGCCCGGGAGCACTGAGGCTCACGGGCTAAATTCTGGGCTTGTACTGCATAACGCCAAGCTCGCTTTAGCCGTATTTAGATGGAACATTGGTTCCGGCGCCCGCAAGCTGAGGTTGGTTAAACCAGTCAAATCGGCGCTACGACGTAAGAATAACGAAGTCGGACCGTGCCGTCAAACCGGGTTCTAACGACGGCGCACTGCCTTGATCTCCGGCTCGCTGCAAAGCGAGCCCAATTGGGCCATGGCCGCTTTAATGGCAGCAGGCTCGGTGGCCCGCAGGACCTTCTTTACCTGCGGCTCAAGCTGGCTTAAATTGCTGTTGAGAATTTCTTGCTTGACCGATAAAAGTTGCGACGGATGCATCGAAAATTCCAATAAACCCATACCCAGCAATAGCCGCGTCCACTTCAGATCACCCGCCATTTCGCCGCAGACTGACACCGGTATGCCGGCCTTACGTCCCGCAGCAATGACAGTCGATAACAGGAATAGCACTGCCGGATGAAGCGGATCATAGAGATGCGCGACTTCATGGTCGACGCGATCAATTGCCAGTGTGTACTGAATCAGGTCATTCGTTCCGATCGATAGAAAATCGAGACGCTTGATGAACATCGGCAGTGCCAATGCTGCAGCAGGAATTTCGATCATTGCACCGATCGGAATTGCTTCGTCGAATTTTTGCTCGCGTTGACGCAGTTGTTCTTTGGCCTGCTCGATGAGCGATAGGGTCTGGTCAATCTCGAAGGCGTGCGCCATCATCGGAATGAGCAACTTGATCGGGCCAAATGCGGAGGCGCGCAATATGGCCCGCAACTGCGTCAGAAACATTTGTGGCTCACTGAGACAATAGCGAATCGCACGCAATCCGAGTGCCGGATTGAGCGCGGTCTGCTCGTCCGCATCGAGCGGCTTGTCGGCGCCGACGTCGAGCGTACGGATGGTGACTGGACGCCCTTTCATATCGACGACTGCCTGGCGATAGGATTCCAGCTGTGCGTCTTCCGAAGGAAATTTTTCCAGATGTCCAGCCCGCCCCAGGAAGAGAAATTCGGAACGAAACAAGCCCACGCCATTGGCACCCGCTTCCAGTGCGGCCGCGCTATCGCTGGGCAACTCAATATTGGCCAGCAAACTGATGGCGATGCCATCCTGGGTAATGGCGGGAGTTTTCTTGAGACGTCCGAGTTTTTTCCGATCACGCAACATGCGTTCCTGACGCACACGGTATTGCGCCAAGACTAGCGGTGATGGATTGACGATGGCCACGCCTGCTTCACCGTCAATGATCAGTACGTCGTCCTGCTTGACCAGCATCGAGGCGTTGTGCATGCCGACCGCAGCCGGGATATCCAGGCTGCGCGCCACAATGGCCGTGTGGGAATTCTGACCGCCCAGGTCGGTGATAAAGCCACCGAAGGCGCCATCGCGGAACTGCAACATATCGGCAGGAGAGATATCGTGCGCGACCACAATGATATTGGCACTCGCGCCATCACCACTATCGGCAGGCGGGAAGGTGATGGCTGTACCGGTGAGAACCTTGAGCACACGGTCTCCGACTTGCTGTATATCGGCCTTGCGTTCGCGCAGATAAGGATCTTCGATTTCATCGAATTGCGCCGACAGACCATCGATCTGGGTCACGAGTGCCCATTCCGCATTGTAATAACGCTGCCGAATAATGTTCAAGGGCACTTCGGCGAGCATCGGATCGGACAGAATCAGCGCATGTACGTCGATGAAAGCACCCAACTCAGGCGGCGCCTCCTTGGGCAGCTCATTGCGTATGGTTTGCAATTCCTGGTGTACCGCCGTAAAAGCATCTTTCAGGCGCAATACTTCCGCTTCGACCTGATCGTCAGGGATCAGATAATGCTTCACATCCAGCGCGGCTGGTGCCAGCAAATGCGCCCGCCCGATTGCGATGCCCCTCGATACCGAGATGCCGTGTAAGGTAAAAGATGCCATAGCGTTTGTCTCCTGCATTATTTTGTTAAGCCGTGATATGCCTTCATGATTGAAGCAGACGGTAAAGCCCTAACGAACAAGGGCTGACTTGGCAATTGATCGGCGCATCGTAAGAAAACAAACAAGAAAAACGAAAAATTTCGCGACAGGCTAGGCAGACGCAGACTTACTGGCCTTCACCAAAGCGGTCCAGAACCAGGGCATCCAAGGCATTGAAACAGTCCTGCTCGTCTTCGCCATTGGTTTCCAACAAGACCATGCTGCCTTTGCCGGCGGCCAGCATCATGACGCCCATGATGGATTTGGCATTGACGCGGCGCTTGTTGAAGGTCATCCAGACTTCGCATTTGTACTTGGACGCGAGTTGGGTGAATTTGGCTGATGCGCGGGCATGCAGACCGAGCTTGTTGATGATCTCTAGTTCTTTTTGAATCATGGAAATTCTTTCTTTTGCTATTACTGAGAAGAGACACGAATTCGATTATCGACCCGCACCGCACCGCTCTGGCCGCCGGCCAGCGCCATTTCCACTACGACATCAAGCGTGTCGTGGCGATAGGTAAGCGCGCGCAACAACATGGGCAGACTGATGCCGGCAATCACTTCGACATTTTCGGAAGCACAGAGATAACTGCAGCAGTTGGAGGGCGTGCCACCCATGACGTCGGTAATGACCAGGACGCCATTGCCCTCATCAAGACGACGTACGGCCGCAGCTGCCAATGCCTGCACCTCGGCCGGATTCTGGTCGGCGACAACGTCAATGGCTTCGATACGTTCGGGCAAACCGCGAAATACATGCGCGGCGGCGGCGATAAATGCCTGGCCCAGTGGGGCGTGCGTGAGAAGAAGAATACCGACCATGAAATTCTTAATTAATAAGGTGTACGGATCTGCAAGTCATCATGCCCGATCAGATCAGGCTGCCGCCAATTTCAGCTTCCAGCGCATCGACAAACATGGCGGCGACATCAAAGCCACTTTGCTGAGTGATTTCCTGGAAACAGGTCGGGCTGGTAACGTTGATTTCCGTTAAATAATGCCCAATGACGTCCAATCCTACCAGCAACAATCCTCTTTGCGCCAATATGGGTCCCAAAGCCTCGGCAATTTCACGTTCACGGGCTGAAATTGCCTGAGCCACACCAAGGCCGCCTGCGGCCAGGTTGCCGCGTACTTCGCCCCCCTGAGGAATCCGCGCCAGCACATACGGCACCACCTTGCCGCCAATGAGCAAAATACGCTTGTCGCCAACGGCAATCTCGGGGATATAACGCTGGGCCATGATGGTCCGGGCACCATTGTCCGTCAAGGTCTCGATCACCGAACCCAGATTCATGCCATCCTTGCCGATGCGAAAGATGCCCATGCCGCCCATGCCATCAAGTGGCTTGAGAATAATATCCCGGTGCTCGGCGTGAAAAGCACGCAAGCGCCTGGCGTCGCGCGTGACCAGCGTGGGGGCGGTGTATTGCGGAAATTGCGCAATCGCCAGCTTTTCATTGTGGTTGCGGATTGCCGCTGGCTTGTTCAATACCCGCGCGCCTTGCTTTTCAGCCAATTCCAGCAGATAGGTCGTGTAAATGTATTCCATGTCGAACGGCGGGTCCTTACGAACCACGATCGCATCGAATTCCGACAGAAACGTGACCGTGGCAGGCGCGGCACGGTACCAATCCTCGGCCTCGCCGGTAAGCGTAATGGCGGTGACATTGGCACTGACCAGACCGCTTTCAAGGACCATGTCGGTTTGCTCGAAAGCATAAATCGCATGGCCGCGGCGCGCCGCCTCGCGCATCATGGCAAAGGTCGAATCCTTGTAGGTCTTGAAGGTGTCGAGCGGATCGGCGAGAAATGCGATTTTCATGAAATGTCCGTCAAGGAGAGATTAATAGACTTCCGGGTTCGGATCGGTCTTTTCCATTTCCAGTGAGGCCGCCAGCAACGCCAGACGCGCCACCACGCCATACATATAGAAACGGTTCGGTGCCAGCGTGCCAGGTTTGGCCTGCACGTCCGGCAAGGCATGTTGCTGCGCAAACGCCAGCGGCACGAAATGGCCGCCCGGCGCGCTGAGATTTTCATTGTCGTCACGCTCGGCATGGACACGATAGAAACCGCCGACCACGTAGCGATCAATCATGTACACCACCGGTTCGGCAACCGCTTCATTGATGCGCTCAAACGAATGTACGCCTTCCTGTATGACGATCTCGCACAGTCCCAGCCCTTCCTTGCCAATGGCCATCCTGTTACGCTGCTTGCGATTGAAATCCTTGACTTCGCTGGCGTCCTTGACCGTCATGATACCCATGCCATAGGTGCCGGCATTGGCCTTGACGATCACAAAAGGCTGTTCCTTGATGCCGTATTCCTTGTATTTCTTGCGGATTTTGGAAAGCAAGCTGCTTACGTTGTCGGCCAAGGAATTGATGCTGTCATAATCCTGGAAATCAATTTCGCCGCATTTGGCAAACAAGGGATTGAGCATCCAGGGATCGACATCAACCAGCTTGGCAAATTTTTTGACCACTTCATCGTAGGCAGAAAAATGGTTGCTCTTGCGACGCACGGCCCAGCCGGCATGGAGCGGCGGCAAGACATTTTGTTCATCGAGATTTTCCAGTATCGAAGGGATACCGATGGACAGATCATTATTAAGCAAGACCGTACATGGATCGAAATTTTTGAGCCCCAAACGGCGGCCGTTCTTGGAGCGCTCCAGCGGCTCCAGGGTAATCGTGCTGCCGTCCGGCAAATCAATGTTTCGGGGCTTCTTGATATCGTCTGACAAACTGCCCAGACGGACATTGAGTCCGGTCTGGCGGAAAATTTGCATCAGGCGTGCAAGATTTTGCAGATAGAAACTATTGCGCGGGTGATTTTCCGGAATGAGCAGCAGATTTTTCGCATCCGGGCAATATTTCTCAATGGCAGCCATTGCCGCCTGCACCGCCAGCGGCAACATTTCCGGCGAGAGGTTATTGAAGCCGCCGGGAAACAGATTGGTATCGACCGGTGCCAACTTGAAACCGGCATTGCGCAAATCAACCGAACAGTAGAACGGTGGCGTGTGCTCCTGCCACTCCATCCGGAACCAGCGCTCGATGGCCGGGGTTGCGCCCAGAATTTTCTTCTCAAGATCCAGGAGTGGACCATTGAGGGCGGTGACAAGATGCGGAACCATAAGAGAGACCTTCTGCGCGTGCTGGGTGACGAAATAACGGCTGAAGAAACGCCAACAACTTCAACAAGAACCGGCCATTTTAGCGGCATTCGTGGAGTTGCGTCGTACCCGGTCCGTCAATATCTGGTGGAGAGTGTATTCACATGGTGGCATTACCATCAATTTAAAGACAAAAAAAACGCCCCAATCATAAATTGGGGCGTTTCTGAAACGGGGCTGACCGAGCCCCCGAGAGACAATTACGAGTGGTAAGCAGACTCACCGTGGCTGGAAATATCCAGACCTTCGCGCTCTTCTTCTTCAGTCACACGCAGACCGATGACGATATCGACCAGTTTGAATGCGATGAAGGCAACCACACCCGAAAGGATGATCGTTGTCAAAACACCTTGGAATTGAATCCAGACTTGACCACCGATCGAATAGTCTGGCGCAACTGCATTGGCAACATAGTCATAAATACCAGTGCCGCCCAGGCTAGGTGCAGCAAACACACCAGTGAGGATAGCGCCCAGAATACCGCCCACGCCGTGCACGCCAAAGACGTCCAATGCATCGTCGGAACCGAGGATCTTCTTGAGACCGGTGACACCCCACAAGCACAACAGGCCACCGATGATACCCATGACAACTGCGCCACCGACACCAACGAAACCGGCTGCCGGTGTAATCACCACCAGACCAGCAACCGCACCGGAAGCGGCACCCAACATCGAAGGCTTACCCTTGCCAACCCATTCGCCGAAGCTCCACGACAGCACTGCTGCAGCGGTTGCCAGGATGGTGTTGACGAAAGCCAGCACAGCGCTACCGTTCGCTTCCAAAGCAGAGCCCGCATTGAAGCCGAACCAACCGAACCACAGCAACGAGGCACCGACCATGGTCAATGTCAGGCTATGCGGCTTGAATGCTTCCTTGCCGAAACCGACGCGCTTGCCGATAACGTAGGAACCAACCAGGCCAGCGACCGCTGCATTGATATGCACCACAGTGCCACCGGCGAAGTCCAATGCGCCCTTTTGGAACAACCAACCGGAAGCCGCTGTGAGCTTGTCGGACGAAGCGGCGTCAATGAAACCATCAGGACCAGGCCAGAACCAGACCATGTGTGCCATTGGCAAGTACGAGAAAGTAAACCACAACACCGAGAAAGCAACCACGGCGGAGAACTTCACGCGCTCAGCGAAGGAGCCGATGATCAGCGCCACGGTAATGGCGGCAAATGCACCCTGGAAGGCAACGAATGACAGCTCCGGAATGACCACGCCCTTGCTGAAGGTCGCCGTATTGGAGTCGCCTGTGAGGCCACGCAGGAACAAATGATCAAAGCCACCGATGAAAGCATTGCCTTCAGTGAACGCCAGGCTGTAGCCGTACACGAACCACAGAATGTAGATCAGCGAAAAAATGACAAAACATTGCATCAGCACTGACAGCATGTTCTTGCTGCGCACCAGGCCGCCGTAGAACAAACCCAGGCCAGGCAAGGTCATCAGAATCACAAAGGCGGTGGTGACCAACATCCATGCCGTGTCGCCCTTGTTAGGGACAGGCGCTGGCGCTGCAGCCGGTGTGGCGGCAGCTGCAACAGCTACTGCCGGTGCAGCTGCCGCCGGTGCAGCCGCCTTAGGCGCTTCAGCAGCAGGTGCTGTTACTGCGGCTTCCGGCTTGGCGGCATCTTGCGCTTGCACCGGTGCGGCAGCAAAACCGACTGCCACTAACAAAGTGCCGATTGCCAGCGCACTCGAAAACATTTTTTTGATACGCATTACTGTTCCCCCTTAAAGAGCTTCTTTGCCGGTCTCGCCGGTACGAATGCGGATAACGTCGAGCAAATCTTGTACGAAGATTTTTCCGTCACCAATTTTGCCAGTGCGCGCGGCTGCCTCGATGGCTTCCAGAGCACGTTCAACGATGGCGTCGTCAACCGCTGCTTCTATTTTTGTCTTGGGCAGAAAGTCGACAACATATTCAGCGCCACGATACAACTCCGTATGGCCTTTTTGCCGACCGAAACCTTTGACTTCGGTTACGGTAATGCCTTGTACGCCGATTGCCGACAGTGCTTCACGCACCTCGTCGAGCTTGAACGGCTTGATGATCGCTGTTATCAGTTTCATACAGACCTCAATTAAAAAGTTTTAACAAGGGAAACCACGATGCCGCCTTTACCGACATTTTTGGCGCCATCCGATACCGGTGTTGTCTCAACGCCGTCTTTCAGATTGGTACCGACATAGGCCACGCCCAGGGTAATGCCGGCCAAGTCGTCAAAGGTCTTGGTCAGACCAATTTTCCAGTCGGTATAGCTCAATTGACCGTTATCTCCGCGCACGGCCTGGCGACCCAGATGCACACCCAGCGTGCTACCGTAGAAAGCGTCAAAGTTGGCGCCCAGATCAAAGTACTGGCTATATTTGCTGCCGACGGTGCCAAACAATGTGGTCAGGGATTGCGAGTACTTAAAGTAGCCCGGACCGTAACCGACCTGTCCATACAACTCGAAGGTATTGGCGTTATCGGCCACATTGGCGTAGTTGTTGGTTGGGTAGTAGTAATACAGGCCACCGACATCATAGGTAAAACCGCCACCGATATCGCCGCGCTGGCCACCATACAAATCCCATTCAGCAGGGCCCTTGCCGCCGGCACCAACGCCATCCTTGATCCACTTGATGCTGCTCAGCCATGTACCAGCATAGAAACCGGTAGGATTATTCGTGTAGTCGGCACCTGCTTGCACCGCAGGGTCGAAACGTGATTGCGTCAACCCACGATAGCGGTAATCGTTGACCACACCAGCGTTGTAGGTCAATTCATTGTCAGGCTTCGGCGGATCTTCATCGGCACGGGCAAAGCTAGTGACAAACGATGCCGCGATTGCTGCTACAAGGATTAATTTTTTCATGGTGCCCCTTTAAATTGCTGTTAAACAACATAGTTTTTGTTCTGCACAGTTTATATAGCAGGAGCCATGCCAACCTGTTTACGAGGCATTTATGCCGTTTTGCCGATGTTATTTTGGCGCAGACCAATATTTCAGCTAGATACTTCCCGTTTTTTCCCAAGTTTAGTGCAACGGTAAAAAGAGTAAATGCATTTGCACTTTATTAGTGCAAATGTGTTGTCAAACATAATTTCTCATTGGCAATGTTTGTTTTTTTGGTGCAGACAAATAGCAGAACAAATCGGACTGCCTGTTTTTTTTGCATTAGCAATAGTCAGCAAATACCGAGGGGAGCAGGTTTGATCGGGTCAGTTTGAGCGCTACCTTTTCATTTCCTTAGTAGTAATGAAAGCGCTACACTTGCATCAACGTTATTGATGTTCAAAGCAACGAAGAGGAAGCAACATGGACAAACCGCAATTTTTTGAAGATCTCCAAGCCAAATTCAGCAAGGCAATGGAAAATTCCCCCGCCAAAGACATTGAGAAAAATGTCAAGGCAATGCTAGGTCAAGGATTTTCGAAGCTTGATCTGGTCACTCGTGAGGATTTTGACATCCAGGCGCAGGTGCTGGCCAAAACCCGAGCCAAGCTCGAGGCACTGGAAGCACGCGTAGCCGAACTTGAGGCGCGGCAAAAAAACGTCTGAACTTGCCACATCCCGCTGACCTGTCTTCGATGCGTGACCGCACGAAGACAGCAAAATTTCATGGCGCCCTTAGCGTCAAAAAATCAACCTTGCCCATGCCGGGTCAGATGAATGCCATTTACCTCATCGATTGCCATTGTTCAACGACAGCTTGATGCCTACAACGCCAAAGATATCGAAAATTGGCTGGCATGCTATGCCACAGACGCTGAGCAATACACATTGCACGGCGAACGACTTGCACAAGGTCATGCGCAAATGCGTTCACGTATTGCCATACGGTTTTCTGAGCCGGACCTTCATGCACGGCTATTAAACAGAACGGTCATGGGCAACATTATTGTTGACCTGGAACTCGTGACTTGCAATCTCCCCGAAGGCCGTGGCACGATGGAAATGCTTTGCGTGTATGAAGTTGTCGATGATCTGATTCAGAAAGCATCCTTTGCCGCAGGACCGGGCAAGCTGGATGCTCGTTGAAAACAACGCTGCTGGCGGGACAAATGCATTGCCCCTGGCTGGCTGCCAACATCAAGGAGGAATCCGAGAATGGCGCTTGCGGTTTTGTATTCCCGTGCCCTGCAAGGAATGCAATCTCCTTTAGTCACCGTTGAGGTACATCTCGCCAACGGTCTACCAAGTTTTACCATTGTTGGTCTGCCGGAAACCGAAGTCAAGGAATCCAAGGACCGGGTGCGCGCGGCACTGCAAACGACGCATTTCGAGTTTCCCGCCAAACGCATCACGGTCAATCTCGCACCGGCCGAGCTTCCAAAGGAGTCTGGCCGCTTCGATTTGCCAATCGCAATTGGCATCCTGGCGGCATCGGCGCAAATCCCGGTTGAGCATCTGCGGGATTATGAGTTCGCCGGAGAGCTATCGCTGTCAGGCGAACTGCGTCCGATCAGGGGTGCCCTGGCCATGACTTATGCCATGCACAAAGCCAACGTCAATGCTGACTGCCAGCGCATTTTCATCTTGCCGCGCGCCAATGCCGATGAAGCAGCGCTGGTGAGCGCCGCCACCATTTTTCCGGCCGATTCTCTGCTACAGGTGTGCGCACACTTGGCTGCGCACGACCAGCAGGCGCGACTGACCCGCCATGTTCCGAGCCATGCGGCAGCCGCGGTAATGTATCCTGATTTCGCGGATGTCAAAGGGCAGTTGCAGGCCAAGCGGGCGCTTGAGGTAGCAGCAGCTGGCGGTCACAGCATCTTGCTGTTCGGTCCGCCGGGAACAGGGAAGAGCATGCTGGCAACGCGTTTTCCCGGCATCTTGCCCGACATGTCAGAGGAGGATGCTCTAGAATCAGCCGCAGTGGCATCGCTGAACGGCAACTTCTCTGTCACCAACTGGAAGCGACGCCCTTATCGCTCGCCGCACCATACCGCCTCGGCGGTGGCGCTCGTCGGCGGTGGCAATACACCGCGCCCTGGTGAGATTTCCCTGGCACATGGCGGCGTGCTGTTCCTCGACGAATTACCTGAATTCGCACACAAAGTCCTGGAAGTTTTACGCGAACCCTTGGAATCAGGTCATATAACTATCTCGCGCGCGGCTCGACAGGCCAACTTTCCAGCCAGCTTTCAGTTAATTGCAGCCATGAACCCCTGTCCTTGTGGCCTGCTGGGTACACCGCATCAGCAATGTCGCTGTACGCCAGACCAGATCCGCCGTTATCAGGGCAAAATCTCTGGCCCGCTGCTCGACCGCATCGATATGCAAATTGAGGTCAGCGCCGTACCACACAATGAACTATTGCAAGCCCGCAGCGGCGAAAGCTCCGCAGCGATTGGCCAGAGGGTGGCACAGGCCTACACGCATGCGCTGCAACGCCAGCAAAAGGGTAATCACCTTTTATCGAGCAGCGAAATCGATCTCTATTGCAAACCGGACGCCGCCGGTGAGGCCCTCTTGCGCACGGCAATGCAGCGGCTGAACTGGTCGGCACGCGCCTATCACCGGGTATTGAAAGTGGCACGTACGATTGCCGACCTGTCAGCAGCGTCGGACATCGACAAGGCACACATTGCCGAAGCAATTCAATATCGCCGTATCTTGCGCGAATAATAGGCTATCGTGCATCCATTTGTTATGATTGGCGCTCGATAGACTACCGATACCATCCTGTCCATGCGCCTGATTGCTCATTTTGTTACTGTTACCCTTCTGATGCCGCTCATTGCTGCAGCAGCGACCGCCACCGATACCGCAATCAATGAAGCAATGAATCCGCTAACACCGAGCCTGCAACGAGACCTCAACCTCACGCTGCCACAGGATGAAAGTAGCCAGATCCAGGCCAACGTACTTAGCCCCCATTGCCAGGATTTGCTCGCACAAATTAATGCTACCGCTGCGGCTCCGACGCAAGCAGCCCACAGCAGTGGCATGCATAGCCGCATGGGCAGCAGCGGCCAGCTGACACAGCTCAAACAACAATTTGATCGTGAATGTCGCTAGCTTGTCTGAGCGTACACAGACCATGCTACTCATCCTGCGCCGATTTTTGCTCATCAGTGGTGTGGTCATGCTCAGCGCTTGCTCGCCCAAGTACAACTGGCGCGAAGTGCATGATGACAAATTGCAATTTAGTGTGCTGATGCCACAACGGCCGACATCATTTTCGCGCCATATCGATCTCGATGGCACCACCGTTGACATGACCATGACCGCAGCCGACATCGATGGTCTCAGTTTTGCCGTCGGTACGGCGACCTTGGCCGATGCCGCGCAAACGGCAAAAGCGCTGCAATCGATGCGCACCGCCCTGCTCAACAACATCCATGGCAAGTTGCAAACGACTCCCGTCATCCCACCTACGACCGATCGAAATACCATTGATCTGGTCGCCACCGGCGAGGCCAACGCGCATCCATTGTTGTTGATGGCGCGTTTCGTGGCCAAGGACAAACAAATTTACCAAGTACTGATCATGGGTAATCCGAGTCAATTGACAACCGACAATATTGAAACGTTTTTCTCCTCGTTCAAGCTCAACTGAACAGTCAGGATGACAAGCCCAGGCCGTCCGATGTATCCTATTGCGGCGTTATAAGCTTGAAATTACTGCCGCCACCCCCGACATTTATCGCCAACCCATGGTTGGCGCACGTCAATTCACACCCACTCTGAGGAAATATGCTGGTTACGTTCAAATCAAAAGCGGCTGCCGATGTTGTCATGTATGAGACACACGCAAAGCCCATCCTCGACCTGCTGCAAAAGGACATCAAACGAGGCGTGATCACCGCAGCCGAAAGCGGCAACGCCCTTGCCTTGCTGGCCAAACAGATCGACGACAGTAAAGCGCATGCCACCGCCACAACACTGGAGCATGATGTGCACATGCACCACAATGCCAACGGTGATGACAACGGACATGAAAAAATCGAAGTGGTGACATTTTCGGCGCGTGCCTTTCCTCTGCTGGACATGTTGCGTGAAGCAAATAAGGGAAATTTCGACATCCTCTGGGGCGTCTGATTTTGGCGCAGGTGCATTAGCCTGCCGGCTGTTGCACCTGCGCCAGCCAAGACTATGCTCTGGCACTGTGTAACATGCGATG
>Ga0302155_10002439_pt1 | contig 12597 bp, 11 predicted proteins | sample I_Bog_N3_1_FD_193508 | JGI IMG/M metagenome (GOLD analysis project Ga0302155, IMG submission 193508) | Peat permafrost microbial communities from Stordalen Mire near Abisko, Sweden - I_Bog_N3_1 | ecosystem: Environmental > Terrestrial > Soil > Wetlands > Peat | place: Sweden: Abisko, Stordalen...
TTCCTCCGGCTATTTATTACCTGCCGCAGGTTTTCCCGTTCCCTCGCTTCCGCCTTCTTCGATGGCACCACATTCAAGAATTTGAAGCCACGTCCGAAGCGGTCCTCATCATACTGGAAGGTCAACCCGAGAAAATCCAGGGTCTCCTCACTTCCAGCATGGATCGTCACTATCCGGGTCTTCTCCCGGTTGATGGTGAGCCCGAACCGGCCCTCCAAGGTCTCTTCGATCCAGCCCGTTAAACGCGCGCCTGCCCAGCGCGCCATGACGACGAAATCGTCGCAATAGCGCACCAAGCGAGCATGTGCCCACGTTGCCGGTCCAGTAGACGCATGGAACATCCGGTCAAACCAATGCAGATAGAGGTTGGCCAGCAGCGGCGAGATTACTCCACCCTGCGGTGTTCCCTGCTCAGATCGAAACCGCCGAGGCGGTCCCTTTCCGTCCTCTCCGCGATCCTCCACTTCAGCTCCCAGCCAGAGGCGAATCAGCCCCAGCACCGAACGATCGGCGATGCGCTTTTCCACGCAGAGCATGAGCTTGTCATGGGGGATCGAGTCGAAGAATCCCTTCAGATCACCATCGTACACCGTTGTACATCCCGCCTCCAGGCCGTCTTTGATCTGGCGTAGCGCCCCTTCTGTCCGATGCCCCGGACGGCTTCCATGGGAACACTCCAGGAAATCCGCTTCGAAGATCGGCTCTAGGATCAATTTCGCAGCCATTTGGGCCACTCGGTCCCGGACCGTTGGGATTCCCAGCGGTCTGAGTTTTCCGTTTGGCTTTGGGATATACACCCTCCTCACTGCCTGGGGGCGGTATTGCTTGGTCCGCAGTTCCTGGTGGAGATCGTCCACCAAACCTGCGGGTCCCCTGGGAGAGTTGATCACCTCAGCGATGCTCACCCCATCCACACCTGGTGCACCGTCGTTACTGGCTACCAAGTCCCAGGACGCCTCCAGTACGTCGCGCCGCCAGATCCGGTCATACAATGCATAGAACCGGAACTTCGGCTCTCGTTTCGCCTTGCCATAGAGCTTTTGCCGTAATTCGAAGACCTTCAATGGCAGTCCCAGCCGATTATCCCCAAAGGGGTTCGGTGATGCTCCCATCGTCGTTTCCATAGTGTCAGGATGATCCTGCAAGCGGTTCTTCTCCTCGTAGCTCAAGCGTGATGTCGGTCGGGATTCGCACTTTGCTCCCCGGTCATTACCCGGTTCATAGCTCGTATTGCCCCGTCCGAGGCCCGACCATGCCACCCATGCGGTTATTTGTTTCCACACCGGTGCCGGGGGTACGACCCCAGCATGTCGGGCTTCTCAGGTTACTGACAGCTCTCTCGACGCGCGCTGCCCCCTAGCACCCCGGAGGATCGGATGACGGCTTGCTTGTGGCTCCGTCTGTCCGTGCTGGCTTCACCGAAATCGGGCGGCTGACCATCCTCAATTTAATTTCGAGGCCGAATTGGGTTCGCGTGAGCTGCGGCTCGCGTCGTGCGCCTTTGGAGGCTTCAGCGATCCCTTACGGGTGAGCGCTGCTCCATCAGCTACGTGTTCACAAGATTTTCACGGCGGGTCCTTTCATCCCGCAAGAGCGGTCAGGCTTCGCCTGACGCACCGATCTTATTGGCAATGCACGGAAAGCTCCGGTGTGATTGATATCGTCAATGGCTGCTATCTCCACGTTGTCAGCATTGGCCAACTCCAATTCTTTCACCGTGATCGTGAACACTCCACCGCCCATCACCATCTTTGAATCCAGGAGCAACTGACCGGAGAATCCTGGTATCGAAGCGGGTTCATCCGTAGATATTTTGTGGCACCCATCGGGAATGAGATAGATATAATAAGCAATGTCAAACCAACCGCATATTGCTGGCATCGTCATTGGATTATCTGATTGCCTCGATGTGTTCGTGCTCCAGAATGAATGCAGTCAGGCCATGCACTGGACCCGCCGGAGGCCCCACCATTGTCGACTTCTTTGGAGACTTCACCATGATCCAGCAACTCCCTTCTGGTTCCAACACCATTCTCGCGTTCGCCTTGAGTGGTAAACTGCACGACGCCGATTATCAGCATTTCACGCCCAGTATTGAGACTGCCGTCAAGGCGCATGGCAAGATTCGCCTCCTCGCCCACTTCCACGACTTTCATGGCTGGGACCTACATGCACTGTGGGACGATACGAAGTTTGCCACCCAGCACTGCAGTGACATCGAACGCATTGCGATGGTCGGCGAGAAAACTTGGGAAAAGTGGATGGCGAAAGTATGCAAGCCATTTACGCGTTCAACGATCCGATATTTTGATGCTGACAAGATGGACGCTGCTTGGTCGTGGCTGCGCGAGACCTGAAATTGAAGCATCAATCCTGCAGTCAAGATGCTTGCGTCCGATTCGCACCATCGCTTGGCTATCGAAGCGGGGTGTCACCATCGAAATGGGGGATTGACGCCCCATCCGTCCGAGTTGACGAATGCTGGTTGTAAACTGCGCCAGTGATACTTGACTGGCAGTTTCATTCGGATCAGCGTTATATTGCCGCCTGTATCTCTTCCTCAGCATCTGCTGCTGAGGACCTTCCAGCAGGACATGTACTTTCCCGTAGTCCCGCTCGGATGTGATGCGCTGCTTCAGACCGTCTACGGACTCTGGCATGCCAATGGCGCCGGATTCGCGGCCACCATGATAGTCTTGGCATTGCCCGATCGATAAGCGTCGCATACATCATGGATATAGCTCGATATGCACTATGCCGTTGGACTCGCTAGCATCGTGTTCACCTTATGAATCTCCAAGGCCAGTGCCCTTTCTCCAATGCCTTGAACGTTAGCCATGGCATCACTCTTCCTTGACCCGGATGCTCAAGCGAAGGGCTTCGGCCAAGCCAGTGAATCAAGGCCCTTGGTCGGCAGGATGCTCGCCGTCTCCACCTGGCTGACCAGGACCGCGGAGGCGACATGGAATGCATGGAGCGCATCGATCATCCTGGCTATGGCGTGCGGCTCCAAGATCGGCTGGTGGTAGTGATCTTGGCGGACCAGATCGAGGAAGGTCAGATCTGCGGCGATCAGCAGGTTCACCGGTCCGCGACTATCGGGATTCACCAGATCGAGCTCGCCATTGACGGTGAAAAGCCACTCGATGATCCGCTTGGGAGGATGATCTAGGAATGTCAGGATGTACAGTGCCCCATACACTTCCTCGCCAAGGGCCCCCATGCTCGTCTCCAGATGGAACTTGAGGCCACGATAGCGGAAGAGGGATTCGCTGATGGCGAGAGTGGCTATCGGCAGGAGGTTGGCGGCCAGCTGCAGCTGCGTACCCTTTGCGAGCCCGCTGTCGTGCAGTTGCTGATAGGCATCCTCTGCACGGGCGACGACCACCACCGCAGTTCCGTCGCACAGCGCCAGGGCGGCGCATGACGGCAAATCGTCGGGGCCGGTCAATTACCAATGGAAGCGCATCATCTGATGGTAGATGTTTTTGATACGTTCGATTTCGAAGAGATTCGCCTGCTGACGTCGAGGCGAAAGCTTGAGTATGAGCAACGCCATGGTCTCGTATAAGCCACGATGGCGCAAGCCCACCACGCCAATCACATCCGAAGCTCGACCTAGATCTCCCAGGAAATCGGTGACGGGAATATGATGCTGGAAGAGTAGGGCTGCCACCATGAAGCGAGCTGGAGAGGGGAGATTTCGGTACCAAGCGGTATGATCGCGCAGGTCCGCGGCAACGCGCCTATGGCATGGGCCAGCTGGACCGGAGGTTCAGGACTGAGCACCGCCGCCTGGGCCGCAAATCGCAGCCAGAAGCCGTCGGCCCACGATTCGCGCTCCAATCTGAATGCAGCGAGGAGTTATTGACCACGACATATATAATGCAACGTTTACGGCAAACGAAATGGGAGCTCTGAGTGTTCCACGCATCCCCGAAGTATTGGCTGGGACTTTGAAATCTTCATGAGCGAATCCGCCACAGTCTGAAGGAGTTCTTCCAGATTGTCCGGACGTCCATTGGCGAGGGATCGTTTGGCATATGACCAAACCCCTTCGTCTGGATTTAACTGCGGGGCGTAGGACGGAAAATACTCTATCGTAATCCTTGGATTTCTCTTTTGCAATTCAGCGATTAGATTTCCTTTGTGAGTATTCGAGTTATCCAGTATCGCAATTATCCTTCCGCGAAGGTGTCGTAGTAAATGTTTCAAGAAATGACAGACCTCAATCTGTTCTATATTATCAAGGTGCATTTGAAAGTAGAGACCAAATCGAATGCGCTGCGGACTTACTGATACGCCAGAAATAACAGAAACCTTATCCCGCTTGTAGCGATGTCGAATTATTGGGGTCTTGCCACGAGGTGCCCAAGTTCGCAGAATCGTTGGAATGAGTAAAAAGCCTGATTCGTCTATGAAAACGATGTGGGCGCCCAACCGTTTGGCGTTTTTTTTACACGGGACCATTCCTTCCGACGCCAATTCTCAATCTCGACTTCGTCTCTTTCAATGGAACGTCTTTCAGGAGCCTGATGACTCCAGCCACCAGATCTCAGCAATCGGCCAACGTGATCTCGATGATATGTAACATGAAATTCCTTTTCGATAACTTCGGAGATTCGTGCAGTTGTCCACAGGTCGGTTGCATAACCCTGAGAGATCGCGCCTTTGAGTAACAGCCGAAATAATTTCTCGCGATTTTTTCTTGATAGCCTCAACGGGCGTCCAGGAGAAAATCTAACCTTCAGTCCAGCCGCCCCATTTGATTCACGGGAATCACGCCAGCGCATTACTGAACTTGCTGAACATCCTATCATTCGACCAACTTCATTAATAGAACTGCCTTTATCGAGTAAAGCCAATGCGCGATGCCGTCGAGACTCAATCAACTCCGAAGGTCCAGACGGGCGAGGTGTCATCTTTACTCCTTAGTCAGGAGTATTCCATTATTTATGTCGAAGTCAATAACGGTAGCGCTCCAAGGGGGTGGTGATTGGGGGTTGAGCGCTTTTCATGTCATCTCCGGCAGGCCAAATGGCGGAAAAATTGGGGAAACGGAGTCAGGGATCGCATCCGCTCAGGGACGGAAGACCGCCGCCACCAGCCCGCCTCCTGGCAGCTGCGTACGCGGTACGACCTGGACATGCGCGTGCGTAGTGCTGGCATGGATCAGCAGGAGATTGAGAAGGTCATCGTCGCAGGGCCATCGCGGATTATGCTCGCGGATCTGCAAGGTGACGGCATCGAAAGATCCCCAAAACTCGCAATCGCTGGCGATGAACACGTCGGCGACGCGGTCATGGACCAGGGCGCTCAGGACCGACGCGATATCCGTCGACGCGCGTCTGGTCCCGGCAAATTCCCAGTACCGCTTTCGCGCGTCTTCGGCCTGTTCCGTGACATGCCGGGCGATGATGCCCCATGCGCACGCATGCAGGGCGGGTATCGTGGCAGGGACGGAATCCATGGCGATCCCGACACTCAACAACCGCGGATAGCGGCTGATGGTCCAATAGGCCTTGAGCACCTGCTCGTTGCCGGCGATGATGAGCGGCAAGCGTTCGGCACTCATGAGACTGGTCACCTGGCAATCGATGCGACAGATGGCTGACTCCTGGGCATATGCGGAAGCATCGCTTCCGAATGACCCGGAACCGGTTTGAACACCTGTAGTCGGGGCATTGATGCAGCGCATGGCTCTCGACGACACCTCAGGCCCTTCGCCGCAGACCAACTCGTTCAGAACCTGTACACTTTGCAGCGGAACCGGATGAAGACCACGGCGCGAACCGGCCATGAGTCGGACGCCCTCAGGTGTGAGCATGAGCAGGAAGAAGCAGACATCGCTCTGCACCAGTGGCATGAGCGGCTTGATATGAGGGTGGTTGCAGACCACGACCTGCTCGGATAGCCTCACCGGCAGGCGGAATTCGCTGATCGCTGACCCCGATGTGATGAGAGCCAGCGATTCGGGCCAGTTGGTCCAGAATGCGGGCTCGACGATGCGTGAGCGCATGGATGCGAGGAGTGCATTTGCTCTCCGCTCGTCGTAGCCTTCACGGATCAGCTTCCAGGATCTATCGATCAATCCGGACAAGCGGTCGCGATCCTCATCGAGGTCGCCACCGGGACCCATCATTGGCAGGAAGATTGAGACGGTCAGGGCGGGACGGCACAAGCCGAGCCCCAGTATTTCGGTTCGCCCCGGGAGAGACGCCTCATTAACAAAGGCTGTCCTCAGGTCCGTGGCTGGACCGGGCTGAAGCTCTTTGGAAGGGATCAGGCTAGTGGTCATGGCTTCTGCCCCGAGGAGTACGCATTTCGGGTTGCCGACCCAGTTGGCACGGAGCCATCCTGGCTGAGCTTCAATTCGGCATGGATGACCTGGCCATCTCTCTTGCTGATGACGAAACCGAAGTGAGCGAAGAGGGCTTCGAGTGCGCTGTTTCCGGCCATGGTCTTTATGATCAGCCGTTGCAATCCCTCGCCGGTGGCAACCTTGATCAGGGCGGCGAGGAGCGCAGTGCCGAGCCCACAATTCTGCCACCGGTCGGCGACCAGCAAGGTTGCTTCGGCATCACCACCGCCATGCAGGCGATGAAGCCGGCCGACGCCGATCAGGTCGTTGCCGATCCCCGGTACGGCGATCTCGGCGACCAGATTTATCGCTCGGTCATAATCGATATGGCAGACCGACACCAGGTTCTCATGGGCGATGCGTAGGCTCAGCGGCAGGTCGGTGAGGTAGCGGAAACGGACGGTCTGCGGTGACAATTGCTGGTGGAGCATGATGAATCCCTGCTCGTCCTCAGGGCGTACCGGGCGCAGCGACGCTTCTATCCCATTCTTCAGCACTACCTGCGAGCAGTAATCGACCGGATAGGGGCGTACGGTGGTACGGGGCAGTTCCTTATCGCCGATCGATCCATCGTGCAGATCGATGACGGCGTCGAGTGCGATCATGCGTCCGCCCAAGGCTATCATCGGATCGAGCCGTAACTGTTTAATGCGCGGCTGCTCGGCCACCAGCTGGCTGAAGCGGACCAGGGCCTGCTCGATCACCTCCCGTTCGATGGACGGTGCGCCGCCTAGCCCACCGAAGACGCGTGACAGGTCAAGCTGATCGATCAACCGTTGGGCGAGAACGCTGGTTAACGGCGGCAGGCCGATGGCGCGATCGTGGTAGACGTCCTTGAGCCTGCCGCCCAGACCTACCGATATCAGTGGGCCCAGATGGGGATCGACGGCCATTGCGAAAGCGAGTTCGCCGCCGCAGAGCGGATTAGTCGGATGGATGATGATGCCCTGGAAATGATCGGGGCTGTACCGTGACAGGACGGCATTCCGGATGGCATGGAAGGCTATCCTTAGCGACACCACGGAGTCGACTCTGAGGCGTACATGAGTGCTCGAGCCGATTTGGCGCGAAATATTTCCGTGATGGTGGGTCGAAAGGATGACCGGATAGCCGAAGTGCTCGGCGTGCTCAATGGCTTCGAGATCGGTAGTGGCGACCACGGAGGCGCCGACAGTAAGGTGATAGGCAGCGAGCAGACGCCGCGTCTCGTCAGAGCCGAGCCTGGTCCGGCCATCGGCGATCGCTGTCCCGATAACCGCCGCTGCCGTGTCGCGGTCGGGGGCTTCGCAGCCATCCCAGGGTGACATCGTCGGCATCTCATAGAGCAGGCGAACTCGTTCGCCATGGGTGCATAGGGTATTCCAGGCCCATGCTGCCTGCTCGGGATAGGTGAAATCGGGGATTCCGGCACCACGTAACACCCGACGTCCCCCCGACACCGCGATTCCCCCCATCCAGCAGGCGATGACCGGCTTGTCCGTCGCATGTGCGTGATCGGCCACCACCTCGGCAATTTGCGTCGGATCGGTCATGCCCTGAGGGGAGAGTACTACCATGACCCCATCGACGCCCGGATCCGCCAACGTCACAGACAGGGCATTGCCGAAGCGATCGGGCGTGGCGTCATCGAGGAGGTCGACCGGATTGCCATGGCTCCATGCCTCCGGCAGGAGGGCATCAAGCGCAATATTGGTGGCGGGCGCAAGCTGCGCCATGCTGCCGCCACCCTCAACTATCACGTCGACGGCAAGCACGCTCGGACCGCCAGCATTTGTGACGATGGCGATGCGACGGCCTGGCGGATGGGTTTGCGTGCTGAGGAGCTCAGCCGCACTGAACAGTTCCTGGATTTCCGCGACGCGCATAACACCCGCCCTCTGGCAGAGTGCATCGAAGGCTTCATCGGGCTCGAACGTGGCCACCGAATGGGCGGCGCAAGCACGTGCTGCGTCCGAGGTGCGACCGCCTTTGAGGACCAGGATCGGCTTGCTCACTGCCACTTCGCGAGCTGCCGAGTAAAAAACGCGGGCATCGCCCACCTCTTCGAGGCAGAGGATGATTGCGCGAGTGTGAGGGTCGCTGCCGAAATGGTCGATCAGGTCGCCCCAGCCCACATCCATCATCGTGCCGAGTGAGACGACGCCGCTGAAGCCGATCTCCTGCTTACGGCTCCAGTCGATGATGGCCGAGCACATCGAGCCGCTCTGGCTGAGCAGTGCGATGTTCCCGGGGGTGGCCATGGCGATCGCGAAGGTTGCATTCAACCCGGTTACCGGATTCATCACACCAAGGGATTTCGCGCCGATGATGCGCAGGTTGCCACGCCGCGCAGTCGCGAGCACCTGGCGCTCAAGATCCGTACCCTCGCGGCCGAGCTCCTTGAAGCCCGCTGAGAGGATGACTGCGCCTGCGACGCCTGCCTGGACGCACTCGTCGATGCGGTCTGGAATGGTCTGGGCCGGGCCCGCGATCACTACGAGATCGATGGGCTGCGGAATCGCTCCGAGGCCGGGGACAGTCGGCACGTTCTGCATGCGGTGATGGCCGGGATCGACCGGTATGACCCTGCCCCCGAAAGAGCTGGCCAGGAGATTGGCCAGGATGGTATGGCCGACGGTACCTGGCACCTCGCTTGCTCCCATCACGACTACGGTTCGGGGATCGAGGATATGGTGAAGCGACGACGGCGGACAGGATCGCTGCGCTCCTGGCGTTGACACTCCAGTGCCTATGTCAAAGCTTGATGTCTCCGGACGTTCGGCAGATGGTGCAGGTTTCATGATCCGGCTCCCTGGGGCTTTTGACTGCAAGTGGTATGCCCAAGGGGCACGAGATCCTTGAGGCCAGATGCATTAATAAACCCGCACAAGGCGCTCCAAAATCTTCAGATCTTCATGTCTCATTCCACGTTGTGTCGGCATTCTGGGATGTCCTTCCGTTTCCGCTCGCACTCGAGCCGAGCACGAAGATAATGGCGCATGCAATGCATCGTAACGGTGCTGGTCCTGGTTTCAGGAGGACCGCCAACTAGGCATGCAGGCGGGTGGGTATGGCCGCCGAATAAGCCTGACCTTACCGATTAGAAAGGTGCGCGGTCTGAGAGCGTCCCCTGTATTCTAAGACATTTAGATTGCCTATGGGAAGCGCCACCCGAGGCAGCTTTCCCCAGCATGAGGCTCTGCATTGCAACTGATGGATCCGCCACCAAGCGGTCCACTTCCTATTTGACCATGGGCTCAGCGTGGCGCGCAGCGCGAGATACCGAGCAGGTCAGACATTGGTCCTGCAAATCCCAGGACTAAGGATCACAATTCCTGCGCATTGCAATGCTTCAGCTGTCTTACGCGTCTTAATCTAGGAGATTTCGGACAAGCGCCTGTGACGGTCATCCGATATGATGGGTATGTTTCGACGCAGATAACAGCATCGACGATGACATCGTCCCAGGGATGCCCTGTAAATGAGCTACCTCTCCATTCCATATGAGGTGGGGCGCTCCCGTTTGAGAGATGCACGATCCAGTTAGGTACACATCCCAACAGATTTTCTAGCCAGAATTCGGATCAATGATGCGCAATCCCTGGGCATGACCAGTCACCAACAACACCTTCTGCGCCATCTGCGCCTCGTGAATATCCGCGGGGCGGATGATGAGGATTCGCGTACTGATGCCGGAGTCAGCTTCATTCTGCTGCGCTTCGTGGTCAGGCCAGAAGGCCTTGATAATCAGCGCGGTGATGCCTCCGAATGCGGTTCCGAAAACCGCTGATCCAAGGATGATCGAGCTTGGACCAAGGGTGGTCAGCGAATCGAGGCCAGGGATGAACCGGGAGATGAGCCCAACATAGGCCCCGAAGGCGCCAGCGATGCATCCACACAAGATGGCATCAGCGATCGGCCAATCCATGAAGCCCGAGTCTCTCGAAGAATGGCCTTCGTCGTCATCGGGCTTTTCCGGCGGCGATACGGACACGTGCTCTGAGGGGATCCCGGCCAGTTGCAGTTCCGAGAGGATCTGCTTTCGCTCATCTGCAGAGGAGAGTGTGCAGGTCAAGATGTCGTTCATGGCTTATCCTCGTTATTGTTGACTCGTAGGCACCGCCATCAGCGATGGCGCACCATTCGACATGAGGCTGAAAGCATCCCAGGTGGGTCATCAGACCATTACGTCCATTCTCCGACCACACCGTCAATTCCACTTCTGGTAGTGGTCGCTACTTCAAGCCAGCAGGCTCGTACATAAAGGGTGACCAAGCAGGATAAGTGCCAATGCGTGCTTGTCATGAGAAACGCGATCTACCGTCTCAAATACACTCAGGTGAGGAACTCTAATAGATGCGGCATAAACCGCTTCCCATGATACTCGAGCACCAGTTGACCATGCCGACTGTACACAGGCGATCCACCGACCGCGATGTCTCTGACGTGTGATTGCCCTGGGCCTGGCGCACCATCGCCACTGCATCTCGCACGATGCCCCTGGTCCAGCGTACCGGCGACCTATGCAAGTACTGAACGATGCGGGATTCAGGCGGAGGAACTGGAGATACATCAGGAATACAGGCGCCTGGCACCGACAAGGTCTCGAGAATGGCGACTAGGGCTGCGGATCAACGATGATGGCGATGGTGGCGGTTATAATGGCGCTGGCGCTGAGTATAATGGCGCTGATCGCCACCACCGCCTTGAAAGAGCTGATGGCGATGTCGGTGCGCATGGCGGTACCGTTGGCTGACATGCTGCTGCCCATGCTTTCGATGGAGTCGATGGGGCGCACTTGGAATCGTCTGGTCAATGGTCGCTCCAACTTGGAGCCTGGGTGCAGAACCACCCTCTTCGCCGCTGAGTACGGGAACGACTCCCAGGAGGACATTGAATGCCAGTCCTGCCAGGAATAGATGGTATTTCATGGCGATTCCTTCCAAATATGCGGCATTTCACCGTCGATGGACTGGACGTCCCTGTGTCGTCTACCATGACCCTGGAGTGGACACGTGAGCGATCGATCATATCCGCATTGCATGACGGAGCTGGAAATGCCTATAATAATCGAACAGGTACTGATTGATTGAAATCCCGGTCATACGAGACCTATTGAGCAGGATGGCCCATATGGCAGTGCTTATGACGCTAACGGAACAAATTCGCCTTCCGACCCTCCGATTCAGTTCGGGAATCTCTGATGGCGCATGTGCTCAACTTTTCGAACTCTCCAACAGATTAGATGCAAAAACTGTGCCAAACTCTGATCATTGGGGCAATGCCATGAATTCGCTGTCTGGTCGTGGCGGCACGAGATCTGAACTCGCGGCGTCAATCCTGCATACATGATCTTTGGGTCCAACTGGCATCCTCGCATGGCCGGTGGAGCCACATGTCGCTCCCGATATGGACCATGCCGTCCCCTTCCGCCCGACTCGATGTGTGTCGGCCCTTACCAGCGCCAATGACACCAGCCTGGATGTCGCAATCGAGATCATTACCGTGATGCCGTCGGTGAATCCTCAGCAGTACCAGCTGTCTGTATACGCAAGCATTCCACTCGGAGATCTTCGAGAACGAGCCCCTGAGCCGCGCTGATAACCAGTCGCGCGTCGCCTGGATTCTTCCAGTCGCCGATGTCAGCACTCAGCAGTTGATGTCCTTCGACCAGGACATGGATCATGCTGCTGTCCCGCTCGACCGTGATGCGTTGATTCAGACCGGCAACGGACTCGGGCATGTCAACGACACCGAGTTCGCGGCCGCCACGTAGGATATGGCATTGCCGATCGATGAGCACGGAAGGGACATCGGCCATTTCCAGGCGATCCGCAACCTCTGCTCGAGAGACTCCCAGGTACATGCGCACTGCATGCGAGCTCGCACGATCAAGACGGATGCGCACATCTCCGCTTGCATCGACCGTCAGCATGAGTGTGACGGGCGCCACACTGGTGGCGAGCAATTGCCCATGCTCTATCGACCACGTACCACTGACTACCTTTATTTCAGCGGGAAGCGCTCCGGTATTGAAATCTTCACGCAGGAGAGGCTCCCAGATCCTACGCTCCTGATGCAAGCGCAGTCCTTCCTCATGAGCCAATTGAGCTTCGGCGCGATCGCGATCCCGCATCGCAAGCACCACCTTCTCCCGTTCATGGACGCTGATGATCAGGGATCCCGCAAGGACCGCGAACAACAGTGCGAGCAGACCGACGGATGACCATGCGAGCATGCGCGCCCGCGTCGCATGC
>Ga0302155_10002451_pt1 | contig 12560 bp, 10 predicted proteins | sample I_Bog_N3_1_FD_193508 | JGI IMG/M metagenome (GOLD analysis project Ga0302155, IMG submission 193508) | Peat permafrost microbial communities from Stordalen Mire near Abisko, Sweden - I_Bog_N3_1 | ecosystem: Environmental > Terrestrial > Soil > Wetlands > Peat | place: Sweden: Abisko, Stordalen...
GCGTCGTTAGCAAAAAAAGCGGAAAGACCTATTTCCTTCACCATCGTCTTCAGGAACTTCGTGGTGGTCAGAAAGTGACTCTCTACTATTTCGGTGGCGAGGCCAAAGAGGGTGCTCTTGATGCACTCCCAGCCGGTTATGAAATCTCTGAAAACGAGAGGACAGGCCTTCCTCTTCTGAAGAAGAAGAAATAAATTCAGGTTAAAAATTTCCTCCCCGAGGATACGGGCGCTGGATTTGTTCCAGCGCCCGTTTTTTTTGTAAAGACTTCACTCCTAATGAACACTGATTTTATCAGCGGTTCCCTCAGGGAGTTTGACCGGTGTGGCTGTAGTGTCTAAAACAGACTCAATGAGTATCGATAGCAATTACGCTCACCCTGAGGTCCTTGTCACCACGGCCTGGGTTTCAGAACATCTCAGGGATGCTGGAGTGAGGATCATCGAGAGCAATGAGGATGTACTCCTCTATGAGACGGGCCATCTTCCGGGGGCGGTTCACATTGATTGGCAGCGCGATCTTCAGGATCCCACGATACGGGACTATATCCAGCCGGAGGCCTTTGCGGCACTTTGTTCCAGAAAAGGGATCACTCCGGATACCACCTGTGTTTTTTACGGGGATAAGTCAAACTGGTGGTCCTGCTATGCGCTTTGGGTCTTTCGACTCTTTGGGCATGAGAAGGTTAAAATCATGAATGGTGGACGTGCCAAGTGGATTGCCGAGGGACGCCCCCTGACCCGTGAAGTGCCCCAGATAACGCCGGTTTCCTATTCCTTCCCTTCGGTGCGCCGTGATCTTGAAATTCGGGCGTTTTACGCTGATGCCCTTGAGCAGAGCCGAGTTAAGCGTCCCTTGATTGATGTACGTTCCCTCGGAGAGTTCAAGGGGCTTGTTACGCACATGCCGGAGTATCCCCAGGAGGGGGTGTTGAGAGGGGGGCACATTCCCGGAGCACATAGTGTTCCCTGGATGCTGGCGGTGAAGACCGACGGCACTTTCAAAAGCGCGGTAGAGTTGCGCAAGATTTATCAGAATGATTTGGGTTTACACCCGGACGATGACATCATTGTTTATTGCCGCATTGGAGAGCGTTCGAGCCATACCTGGTTTGTCATGACCTATCTGCTCGGCTTTAAAAAAGTGCGCAACTATGACGGTTCCTGGACTGAATGGGGAAATCGCATCGCCGCTCCAATTGAAAAATCGCTTTAAGAAGCATCAGTCCGACCTGTGAAGCCGCGTAACTGCTTTCTCTTCAAGCCGGATGGCATCGGCGATTTTTTTCTGGCATCGGGGGTGGTGCGACTTTTGGGGGAGGAACTTGGAGAAGAAAATCTGAGTATTGCCATCCTCCCGATCATGGAGCCTGTGGTGAGGGGACAGTTTCCCAAGGCAACTGTGATTTGTCTGCCTCTGAGGACCCGCCGGGTCATCCTCAATAAATTCGTGGCAAACTGCCTGAGAAGCTTCTTTCCGTGGCTTACTCTTTTGCGGATGAAGGTGGATCTCTCCATTTCGCTGCGAAACATGAGGGACTACTTGCAGACCGTCCTCTTTTTTAGTGTCCGTGCGCGGAGTCGCATCCTCTGCAACAATCCTCTTCTGGAAAGCAACAGACCTGTTCGCCGTTGGACGGAAGAGGGGTTTAACAAGCTTTTCCGTCCCTGCTTCGTCGAGTATCCCAAGGCTCTCGAGGGCGTGCCAAACGAGCTGGAAGCCCACCGTAAGCTTCTCAGTGAAGCTCTTGGAAGAGATGTCGCCGTCAGGGAGATCTGGCCCAGGCTGAAGGCCGTTGAGTCCCCTCCCATCGCTGCCCCTTATTGGGTCTGTGCACCGTTCTCCAGTGGTATTGAGAAGGATTTTCCCATGGAGAGATGGGTGGAATTATTTCTGGCCGTGCAGGAGAAAGCCCTGCTTCCACTGCTTGTGCTGACAGGGTCTTTGGATCAGAAGGACCGTCTGTTGGAATTTCGGTCAATGCTCGCCTCGCCCTCTCCGGCAATCGCTGAAAAAACCACCGTCATCATTCCAAGTAATCTGCAGAATTTTATCGATCTTCTTGCCGGTGCCACTTGTGTGACAACCGTCGATACTGCTGCCGCCCATGCCGCCACCGCCTTGGATTGCAGGACGCTTGTGCTTTTCTCGGGCAAGCATCAGGGCATGTTTGCACCGTGGGTCACGAGTTCCAGACAGCAGTGGCTGCTGCCGCCAGAGTCTTTGGGAGATAGCCCCTGGCATGAGGCTCATCAAACTGCTGACATTCTTCAACATCTGACGGTTCTGCTGAAATCCTGAAGATTTCGGTGTTTATCATTTTGGAGGCTTTTTTATTGCCTAGGAAATCACCATGGTGTTTCCTCTTCATCTCCATTATTCCAGCGTAGCTCAGTGGTAGAGCGGTCGGCTGTTAACCGATTGGTCGTAGGTTCGAATCCTACCGCTGGAGCCATTCTTTAAGTCCTTCAAAGTGAATGACTTACTCCAACCGGAAGGCCGGTTTTTGGGCAACTGTCAGCAAAACTGTCAGCAGATCTACAGAGAGGGAAAAATTCTCTCACCACTCTGCGACTACTTGCCGACTACCCATTAACGGTGAGGATTCGGTTTCGCATAGCCTCTCAACATGGGAGAAGCAGTGAAATCACGATTCAGATTGTTCCAACGCCAGGGCGGGGTTTTTTACTGGCAGGACAATGAGACCAAACAACAGGGGAGTCTCGGCACCAAAGATAAACGCAGTGCGCTCAAACTGCTTCACGCCAAGAACGAGTCCTTTGAACAGCCGACTCTCAATCTCGCCCTTGCGAAGGCATACGCCTCCGCACATGACCCGAAGATGGCCACGCGCACATGGCGCGATGTCATGGCCGAAATGACAAGCCACGGCAAAGCATCCACTCAGGAGCGCTGCGGGCGTGCTATGAGCAGCAAGAGCCTCGACCTCATTCGGGATAAGGCCCTCATTGCCACGACCAGTGAGGACCTCCTGTGCGTCATGCACACTGGTCGAAACTCCACCAACCACTACTTGCGCCGACTCCACAATCTGGCCATCAATCTCGGCTGGCTGGCATGGCCGATTTTGGCCAAGCAAGCATGGCCAAAAATCAGGACTGCCCGCCGTCGTGCTGTGACGCAACTGGAGCATGAGCGCATCATTTCTGCCGAAAGGAATGTCGAGCGCCGGAACTTCTATGAGTTTCTCTGGGAAACCGGATGCTCCCAAAGCGACGCCGCCCATTTACGTGCCGAGGACATTGATTGGAACACAAGGGTTCTGGCCTACCACCGAATGAAATTGGGTGAGGGGAGCGTGCCGGCACAACTGACCATCGGCAATCGACTTTTGGAAATTATCCAACGCCTTCCCACCTCAGGGTTACTTTTCCCCACAATCAGCAAATCTTCATCCAACGATCGCTCTGCGGAATTTTGCCGACGTTGCCGCTTACTCTCCATTGAAGGGGTCAGTTTGCACAGCTACCGCCATGCTTGGGCGCAGCGGGCCAAAAGCGTCGGTTATCCAGAGCGATTTGCACAAGCAGCGCTTGGGCACGCCAGTCGTGCCGTGCATGAGGCTTATGCGCGCAATGCCATTGTGATCTGTCCCTCTCTTGAATCCTACGAAGACAAAGCTCACCAGAACTTGATTGCCATCCCCATGATTCCAGGAATCGCCCAACAGCCAGGTCACGCCGCCGCGTAAATGCCCTCTAAGACGACTTGTGCTATTGAATGCAAGTGCTCCGCGCGATTATTGGGAAAAACCATCCACGGGTGAGTATCCAGCCTAATCAGCTTCACTGGCAGCGGGGTCCTTTTTCCGTTCATTCTTACCCTGCCAGTATTTTGCAACCAGCTTGGTGGCCTTCGACAACCACGCTGGGTCTTGAGCAAATCCCACAATATCCACAGAGGCAAAATACTTTGGAGAATTGGGTGCTGGCTCCCCTAGAGGTCTGAGCATTTTGGCCGCAACAAGAATGGCCATATCATGCTCACGAAATCCCAAGACCACGGCGGTTTCGCCGGTGGTCAGACGGCCAGGCAAGCGATGGCAATTTAGGAGCAGGTGGATCTCCTTGCTGTTGCTGAGTTCCTTTGAACTAAACATGGCCCCCTCCCGAGTTGGTAACCATCCAAGGAATACCCAACGGCAACGCCAACCCTTTAAACCAGCAGGATGGTGAGGAGGCTTTGGATTGGGAACTCATGATCGTCATGAACTCAAATTAGCGCACCGTGCGAATCGATGGTATAATGTGTGTGCTACCTCATTTTATCTCTTCGAAGTTTATGGCACATGCACTGAACCACTCCCAATTTCTTAAAATGGTTCAGTGGAGCATCAAGGGAAAATCAGACTCAGAAATCGGGGGCCTTCTGGGATACAGCCCGAAGAGTGTCTCTCGGTGGCTCAACGATAAACAGAGACTCACGGTATTCTCTGACGGGATGCGAAAGGAATTACTCCTCGCCCGAAAATCCAGGAGGATTCCGCCTCCTCGGATCAATGTTCCTATCGTAGAAATTCTGAACCTAGGAAATGATGAAGAAGTAAGGGAATCTCCTGTTGTCCGGCGCTCATACAGTGGTGGACGCGCTTGGTATGCGAGTGAGCACTACAAATCAAAACCATGGAAGGAACAGCACCTCGAATCAGCCCTGTTTGCGTTAGCCAGAATATCGCCTCAGATGAACAAAGAGGAGGCGAGGGAGTGTCTGGAAGTACACATCAAGCGGATTGAATTAACGATGAGTCAGCGCGGAACCTATCGCGATGCACAAAAGCTGCGTGCGGAAATTCTACGCCTCAAGAGGAAAAGGGATTCCGAGATTTTTGGTTCAAGAAGGGAACTCAATCGTGAATTCAACAATCTCATCCCCTTGTTGAAAGAAAGTCCCATTGATGATCCCAAACTGCTGCACCGCTGTGTTGAGCTTTGGAAAGAATACTTGGCGGCGTCTGGATCTGATTGGCAGCCACCCTGGTTGCGACGGCTTTATCCTGAGAATTCCGTAGGGAGACTTGTGAAGGAATCACCAGAGCGATCGATCCGGCTTGTCTGGCAGGATTTTGTCAGACCCCACGAAGGTGAAGTTGCTACCTTCGCCGACATCGAACCCGATGGACGCATAGCGACTCATACTAGGGAATTTACAACTGGTTCGCTAATCACTTCCACACAAGCGGCAGAAAAAGCAGATGCGCGTCGCCGCCTTTTTGATCAGCAGAATTTAAGTGGGTACGGGCACATCGAGTCTTAAAGAGTGAAGATGTGCTCGAATGGATGGGAAGAGGCTTATCGCCGAAGTCGCTAATTCTCATCCTCAGAGAAAATTTGTGGGGCAAATTTCTCACTCCAGACGTTCTTCAATATGTCTATGAGTAACAACTGGTATAAAAGCGCATCACCCGAATATCGAAAACCAACCTGGAGACAGAATGATTGGTATAACGGAGGATCAGTAGAGAGGCATGAAGACAGCATGGGTCGCAATGTTTATGTCCGCCGCAATACATTTGGGGATGTTTCGCATCGTAGTAAGCCGAAATGGGGATCCGATTGGAAAAGTGGCAAATGGTGGTAAGCAGCAGTGTTCTGAGGCAGTTATCCAGTCGCTCCTCCTCGGTGAGAGCACCTAGTCTCCACCTCCGACTCAGGATCAACCAATCCCCCCCTCCGATGGCTCTTTGGGTGAGGGAGGGGATGCTACCCGCAAAGCCGCCTAAGCGCTTTCACTCGAAAAAACCAACACCTACTAACCCAATGCAACAAATGGAGGCCAAGGTTACGTCAAAGCAAGGGGTTGGATCAGTCGAGAAAAAGCCTGCCGCTATACCCGAAAACAGAAATAGAGGACAATCATTGAGAAGATCTCGCTTTATTTCAGGAGTTGGTTTTCCAAATCGAGGTTTCGATACGAAATATTTCGTTTCGTGAACTCCTCACTCAATCGGGGAGAGAGAGCTCCGTCCGTCCATACAGCGAGTGCTTTCACTTTTGTGTTGGGAAGTGAAAGCAATGAGGAGAATTCATCAACCCGTGTTGATAGACGCTCCCTCCAGATCGCGTAATCGAGGGATACAGGCACAACAAGAGTACCATTTTTATCCAGAGCACAGAGGAGCCCATCCTTCACGTGGATCGACTGGATGGGAGCGACGCTCTTGTGGTACTCCAAGAGCAGTTGAGCAAGCCTCTGGAAGTAGAAGGAATCAGTAGGTGTTGTCGCCGCCTCGGCTTCCTGTAGAAAGGTCTCCGCCCCTACGCCGATTCGGCTTAGAGCATCCACAATGACCGTGGAACTCACCGGATTGTACTCGGGATGCATCAGAAACGCGTCGGCCTGATCACGATCAAGCCCAAGATCAAAGAGCTTTTTGCGGTTGATGATCCTTAGCTGATTGGGAGGAGTATCGATGAGCTGATTTTGGAGAATCTGGTTTCCTCCAACAGCGGTTAACGCAGTGCCTGCTGCTCCTGGAACAATCGTGCTCGCGGCGGTTAAGACTAGGCCTCCGCTAGCCTCAGCCCAGGCGACATTGGATAGTTGTTCCTGTAATTCCGCATTATCAGTGTAAGGGCTGACGCCAAGTTTAAATGCGAGGCGGGCTTTCTCCTTGGTCATGCCGGTAGCACTCTCAAGCGCCTTTTTTCCGTTTCCCTGACCAGCCTGCTTCAAACCTTCGCCTATGCTTCCAAAAAATCTGGAAGCTCCCATTGGCAGGTTTTTAACGGTGCCGATCGGGTCTTTGGCGACCTTGATGACTGAATCGACTTTGTCACCGGCAGCCTTTCCGAGTGCCTTGGTGAACTCATCGGTTCTGCTGACGCTCCGAAGATAATCGATCGCCTCGATTTCCTTGATGCGTTGGAGGAGCTGATGTGTTCCCAAGATCTCTTTGGTCACGCCTCCACTTGTGAGAAAATAGGTGTTCTGAAGTCCATTGTTATAGGTTTGCTCTCCAATTGAGTACAAAGAGTTCGACATCATGTTGGCTGGGACAAATTTGCTAGCATCAAGAAACCCACTGGACTCAAAGACCGAGGGATCACCTCCGCTTTGAGGAGTCGATTGGCCATGAGCTGGTTGGTTGAGCGCGGCCCCCAAAAGGGTTGCCACAAGGATAAGGTAAGGGAGGTTCTTCTGTTTCATGATAGGGGAAATAGGAGCACTTTGAATTTTGGAGGAATCGAAGTGTGTTCACGAAGCTAGCTTTTTAGTTCCCTCACAGAAGCTCGTTTTCCCAAAAAAGATGACTTTTAGTTCATGGATCTGCTTTTTTTCCACTGCTGCGAGGTGTCTGCAGGCGAGTCATTTAGACGCCGCAGATTCACGCTTCTGAGGCAGGAACGAAATGAGCACTCCCGCTTCCCCTACGGCCTCTCGATTCCCGATACTCAGCCGTCCCGCATTGACTCCTTTGGCAACGAGCATCTCCCGGACCTTCTCAGCGCGAAGCTTTGCAAGAGCGTCGAGGCGATCCTCTGGAATCTCCACGGCGGCGAGATACCGGTTGAAAAGCGGCTGATCCTTTTCCCAGATGGAGGCTGATTTGCCCTTGCTGCGTCTGGAGAGGAACTGCTTGATCCGGAACTGGGCTAGCAATCCCGCTCCATCGAGTTTTGGCAATCCCTTGCCCTGCTTCACTCGCTCGACAAGCAATTGTTCCGCAACTGCGGGCCGATCTTCCGTGCTGGTGCGACCACTCAGCGTGAGTCCGATTTCAGGACGTTGCGCCAAGAGTTTCACGAGTCCGTCAATGCGCCCCGGCGCGCTGGAATCGAGATCCGGGCTGCCGGCGGGGCTCTTGATCGGGGTGATCGTGAAAGTGCCGGGCCCGGTTGCCGATGTGCCACCGAATGAGCCTCCGAGCAGTTTCAGCGGCGTGGAGACGGCACCAAGGATGGCGGTCTTGAGTGCGGACGCAATGACCGCACCTTTTGAGACGGTTGATCCCTTTTCATCTACGCGTAGGGGCACGGTGAGTTTGATATCACCCGAGGGGTCGCTCAGCAGGGCGATCACGAGATCGAGCGGAAGTCCGAAAATCTTGGTAAACGAACTCGGATCGCGCAGCGAAATGCCGAGTTTTTGCAATATCAGGTCGTTGTCGATCTGCATGAGAGCGCCCTGAGTGTTGAGCTTTGTCGCCACTGAAATCTGACCCGCGTCGAGTGTGGCTCCCGCAACGGCTGCATAAGGGGAGAAGGGAGGCAAATCGAGGCTTTTTAGCGAAACGGTATAGCAGCCGACATTTCCAGCCTTCAGGTTCCCGTCAATGGAAAGCATCGAGTTCGTTGGCAGAATTGCCTGAATGCTGATCGTCTCGGCCGAGGGATCGGGATAATTGACTCCGTGGAGAGAGAGGGAGAGGCCGCTGATCGTGGAAACAGCAGTTGGCTTTACGGTGGTGTCGTGCACTTCGACGTTACCGCCCGAGAGTTCCAACAGGGCGATCCTGGCTTCCACCGGTGAGGGAGGCGCAGAAGTCGGGGGTGGGGGATTAGGCATGGTCGCTGTCGTGGCATTGGAGGTTGCGGAAATTCCGAGCAGGGCATTCAGTGCGGATGCTGGGTGCGTATAGTTGATCTTCGGTTCGACAAGCCGAATGAGTTCAAAATTCAGCTTGGTGGTGGGCAGCGATTTTGCGCCGCTGGGAATCGGGATGACGGCTTCCTTCATCATTACCTCAAGCTGTTTCCAGCCGATCGAAAGCTCCTTGTTGCCCGGATCGGCGATGGAAAGGGAGTCAATGGTGCTGCGGCCGGAAAGTCTGATGGAGGGTGGGCCGTGAACTCCGGGGAGATCCGTATCAACTATCAGGTCGCCGCTCGAATCAGCCGAGTGCAACCATGCGGCCAGTTCGGGCTGGGAGGCTAGCAGGATCGGAGGGAACGGGAGGTTGCTCCAGGTGAATTTGCCGGAATACGAAGGAGGTAGAATGCCCACATCACCATCCAGGCCAATGGTTCCGTTTGCGATTTCAAGCGCCAGGGAGATCGGGAAATGCTTTCCTTGTTCGGCTGTGACATTGGATGCTTTGAGGGTCAGCGTCACATCAAGAGGCCCCTCCTTGGTGATCCATGTGAATTTTGCCTGCGCGATATCGATCTTTTTGATGCGATACCCAAGCACCGAAGCATCGGGTGATGCTTTGGGATTTTGCGAAGTTGATGTTCCCGAAGAGACTTTCGGAGCAGTTCCAGCGGCAGATGGACTAGCAAGAACGAGATCCTTTCGCACTCGCAACACAGTGCCTTTAATGCCGATAGCTCCGAGGGCGAGATCACTGCCACGCACTGAGAGATCGTCGAGCGTGAATTGCTGGAGGGAAAACTCCAGCAGGTTCTTGCCAAGTGAAGGATCGACGATCAGCAAATTCGGCGAACTCAGCGCGAATTGGTTGATCACGATCGCCCATGGATGTGATGAGGGTTTTGCGGGAGCTTTATCCTGCTTTGAGGGAGGAGCAAGAGGCTTTGCATGGGAAAGAGGATCAATCATTCCCCCCGCTTCGCGAAGCAAATGGATCGAGGGAGAGTCGATGGATAGCTCGGTGAAACGCACGGTTTTCTTCAGAAGAGAAAGCCAAGACAGGCGCACTGAAATCCGTTGGCAATGCAACAGAGCGCTGGAGGGATCGAGGAGCGGAGGGTTGAGGGCTGCATCGATGGGGCGCACTTTATCCGGCACGCTTGCAACACTGACCCCCTCAAGCACGATTTTACCCTTCAAGAGCGACAGATCGACCTTGTCGATTCGTGCCGGGAGACCGAGGTAGTAGCGCGATCCATAGGCTGTCCCTCGCTCAATCAGCGAAGGAAGCAAAAGGAGTAGGCCAACGATGATCAGAATGAAAACTGCAGTCGTAATAAGCACTCGATGCCGCTTTCGGATAAAAACCCCCAGAAGATCTACCTTAGAAGGTGAGACTGAAGGATGCGGTTTCATGCGGGAATGATTGGCAAATCACAACCCGTAACGCAATCACGGCAACACGACACTCCCTCACGCAACAAATGTTGGCAAACGTGGCGTGGGAAGAGGTGGCATTGTAAACGCGTTAGTGCTGCTGGTGGGCTTTCTTCCAGAAACTGACTAGCAGCCGATGTAGAGGCTGCAATATTTACACGTGTCTATTGAGGCTTCCGCTAATTTCTATTCGCAATTGAATCATTATCAGTGATCAAGTCGCAAATCCATCTTTTCAAGGCAGCCCATACCATGTGGACCTGCCGCCGCCATGGCGGACTAGAAGTCGCTTTTCTACAAGATTGCTGAATGTCGCTTTCAAGGTGTTGGGGCTGGCACCTCTCTCGCGCACCATGTCGCTTGTCGATACACGCCCATGGTCGCGGACATAGTCGAGGATGTTGATCGCCAGCTCCGACAGGGTGGCAAGCGCGTTCTTCTCACGCTCCACTTTGATAGCCAAGTGGCGTTTCTGTTTTTGCAAGGCCCGCATGAAGAACATCAGCCACGGCTGCCAGTTCGGCGCTGCATCGTGGAGGGTGGTTTGTGTCTGACGAAGTGCCAGATAGTAGCCTTCCTTGCTATTCTCGATGACGCTCTCAAGCGAACTGTAAGGCACATAGACATACCCAGCCTGCAAAAGGAGCAGGGTGGTGAGGATGCGGCTCAATCGCCCGTTGCCGTCTTGGAAGGGGTGGATTTCTAAGAAAGTCACGGTGAACACAGCGATTATCATCAGTGGATGAATTCGGCTGAGCTCGCGGGAGTCCTTCAGCCAGGTGATCAGTTCGCTCATACGACGAGGTGTGTCAAACGGCGTGGATGTCTCGAACACAATGCCTATCATTTTACCCTCTTCATCGAATGCCCCGACACTATTGGGCAGAGTCTTGTACTCGCCCCGGTGCCGCTCGTCCTTCTCGCTGTAGCGGAGAAGGTCTCGGTGAAGCTGTTTCAGGTGGTTTTCGGTAATCGGTATGTCGGAGAAGGCATGGAAGACGGTTTCCATAACTTCGGCATAACCGGCGACTTCTTGCTCATCGCGGCTGGCAAACTTCTTGATCTCCAGCTTGGCAAGTAAATGCTCCACCTCACGGTCCGTTAATTTGCTCCCTTCGATTCGGGTTGATGATCCGATGCTCTCGATAGTGGCCACGCGCCGCAGGGCATTCAACCGTTCTGGCGCGAGCGTTCCCAGCAGGCGCCAAGCACCCTTGAATTCGTCGATTTCCGACAGCAGCGCCAGCAATTCGTGCGTGATATGGATCGATTCCGTCCTTAGCATACCTGAATAATAACCCGATTACACCCGATTGTCCACCTGAATAATTACCGGATTATACCGGATAATTGTTCTAAGAACCTGTCGTCGTCCCCTGTTATCTTGATTGGCAACTATGGGATTACGCCAGGAGACAATCTCCTTGATTGAGACAGGCAGCCCCTCAACCAGGATTGAGACGCTGCTGATGGTCCTGGCCGCATTGGATCTTGAATTCCAGATTGCCCCACGTTCGAAGGGATCGAGCGAGAACATTGAGCGCTTCTTTTAGTCAGCGTAAAAGCCTTCCGCATGCTCTCAAAGCTGGCATGAAGCTGATAAGCTTTTGAGATGGAGTCCTCCCAAAGAGGATCCATCCCTTTTTTCCAGGTCACTGGGTCAGGCAACCTTCTTGGGGAAACGTCGCGACAAAAGAGAGGAGGGGAGACTGGTGAAGGCATGTCGTCGGATGAAAAGAGAGGTTGCCGCAAGCTTTCGGCAAGATGCCGAAAAGTTGCAAACTGACTTCTGGACAAGTGATACCACTATGATACTATAATTGATGTGCCCAGAAAAGTCCGCCAACTTATTGCCGAGTTAAAGAAGGCAGGGTTTGTGGACCGGGGTGGAAAAGGAAGTCACCGTAACTTTATCCATCCTTCCGGAGCAAAATGTACCATTTCCGGCAAGGAAGGGGCGGATGCACTCCGATACCAAGAAAAAGCACTCAAAGAAGCCATCAACACCTCAAAACATGAAAAAGATCACCGCTAAAGATTACCTAAAGGTCATTGAATGGTCGGATGAGGACAAATGCTTTATAGGGAGCGCCCCTCCTCTGATCGGACCTTGCTGCCATGGAAAAACAGAAGAGGAGGTATTGCCTCAACTCAGTACGATCGTTGCCGAGTGGATTGATATCTACAATGAGGATGGGCTTCCTTTGCCCCGATCGGCGGCCGGCGAGTACAGTGGAAAGTTTCTTCTCAGGACAGGCAAGGAGCTCCATCGCTTCCTGGCTATCCGGGCCCTTCAATCAGGGGAGAGTTTGAACAATTTTATTGTCAAACAACTGCGCGCTTCTTCAGGGGGGAATGTGCTTGATACACCCAAGAAAGGGAAGCGGGAACCTCGGAAATCATTGGCTCACGCTTGAGTTTACCCCACGCGACCCAATACGGGATAGGTTTCATCTGGGGTAGGGGAGGAGGCCCATGACATCAACAATCGTTGCTCCCCATAGAAACTGAATGGATAGGCGCCTGTAGTCGAAAAGTAGTGGAAAAAGCGGATTTTTGGTGCCCGTTTTGGT
>Ga0302155_10002464_pt1 | contig 12502 bp, 13 predicted proteins | sample I_Bog_N3_1_FD_193508 | JGI IMG/M metagenome (GOLD analysis project Ga0302155, IMG submission 193508) | Peat permafrost microbial communities from Stordalen Mire near Abisko, Sweden - I_Bog_N3_1 | ecosystem: Environmental > Terrestrial > Soil > Wetlands > Peat | place: Sweden: Abisko, Stordalen...
ACTATAAAAAATGTTGCTTTAACATTTTCGTCTTTTAAAACATCTAATATTTTAGGTGTTACTGTCTCTGATGGACCATCATCAAAAGTTAGATAAACAACTTTTTTTCCATCTGCTCCATCTGGCATTTGTCCCTTTTCTTGTTGCACCAAATATTTCTCCATAGAAGCCACATCATCTGCCACTGGATCTTGTCCTAATGGAAGATAATTGATTTTATCAGAAGTATCTTGATTCTGACTAGTAGTTTGATTTATCTCACTTGCTTTTGCGCTTGTTTCATTATTAACGTCAAGTGCTTGCACTGCTTGTTTACTCTCTGAGAACTTTACAGACATTAAAGTACTGCCTCCAATTACAAATACAGCAACAATAATAAATAAAATCATAGTTTTAGCCCTTTTAATATTCTTTACTCTATTTTTATTATATCCACTATTATGCTTCATTTCGTATACCTCTTATGCTTCAATGAATTTTATTTTTTTGCTCTTCAACTATATTACAAATTAATCATTAAGAATATTTTCTCACATCTATATAGTATAAGTTTTTAAGTTATTTTATGCAACAAAAAAGAATTAATTTCTCGACTAAAAATATTTCCTTTTTAGTAATATATGTTTACATTTTCTAAAATTTTAAAATTAAATTTTTATATCATTAATATTATATTTTATTTCTTTTTTACTTTCATTCCATGACATACACTAGCTGAAGAACATCCAGAGCAACCACAGTTACAACCACCTTCTCCACTTTTAACCTTTTTAACTTGCTTCACTATTACTAAAGCCATTAATCCAAATAGAATACCACCTATTACAATTGTTGCTACCATAAATCTCACTCCTTTCAATTTAGTTATATCTAAAACATAACTATCCATAGATGCAAAATGTATTTTCTATAAAATACATAAATAAATTTTATTTATCTTTTTTGATTAACGTAATTTACCAACTTAATCTTTAAATTTATTTTGTGTAACCTAACTGACCTTTATTTCCTTTTTCTCTAGAACTTTTTCCTGTAATTATAACTATTCCAATTACTACAACTGCTATTATTACTGAAGATATAGCTCCAATAAAACTTCCACTACCTAATATGAAATTACCAACTTGATTAATAATAAGTGCAACTATATAAGCTGTGAATGTTTGAAATCCTAAAGTAATCCATGTCCATTTCCAAGATCCCATTTCACGTCGTATTGCACCAATTGCTGCAAAACAAGGAGCACAAAGCATATTAAATGCCACAAAAGCAAATGCACTAGCTACTGTAAACATTCCTGCAATATTTGTAGCAAGAGCCGGATCATCGTGTGCCGCATCAGCTATACCAAATAAAACACCAAATGTTCCAACAACATTTTCCTTTGCAACAAGACCAGTAATTGTTGCAACAGATGATTGCCAATTACCAAATCCAAGAGGTGCAAAAATAGGAGCTATTACATTCCCAATGCTTGCTAGCATACTATCACCTGCATCAACCATTTCGAGTGACCAATTAAATGATTGTAAGAACCATACTACGCCACAAGAAACAAAAATTATTGTACCCGCCTTAATGATAAACGCTTTTCCTCTTTCCCACATATGCATTAAAACACCCTTTAGACTTGGAATATGATATTGTGGAAGTTCCATAACAAATGGTGAAGGATCTCCAGAAAACAATTTAGTTTTCTTCAATATAACACCGCAAATGATAATCATTATTATTCCTAAAAAATAAGCTGCTGGTGCTACCCAAGATGCTCCACCAAAAAGTGCTCCTGCAATCAATGCAATAATTGGTAACTTAGCACTGCATGGAATAAATGTAGTTAACATAATTGTCATCTTTCTATCTCTATCATTTTCCATAGTCCGAGTTGCCATTATACCAGGAACACCACAACCAGAACTAATTAACATTGGTATAAATGACTTACCTGAAAGCCCAAATTTACGGAAAATCCTGTCCATAATAAAAGCTACTCTAGACATATATCCGCAATCTTCAAGAATTGATAATAATAAGAATAAAACCATAATCTGTGGTACAAATCCAAGTACTGAACCAACACCACCAATTATTCCATCCACTATTAAACCTTGTAGCCAATCAGCAACATTTGCATTTACTAACCAATTTGACACATTACCTTGAATAATATCTGCAAATAATGTGTCATTCACCCAATGAGTCATCATAGTTCCAACTGTGCTTATTGCTATGTAATAAACACCAAACATAATAGCTGCAAAAATTGGGAGTGCTAAAAAACGATTTGTAACAATCTTATCTATTTTATCTGATGTTGTTTCTTTTCCTTTATTATTTTTTTTAATAGCATTTGAAACAACATCACCTATAAATGCATACCTGTCTCCTGTAATAATACTTTCACTGTCATCGTCAAGTTCAGTTTCATATTTTCTTATTACTACTTCTATTTCACCTAAAAGTTTTTTTGAAATATTTAACTTATCAATGACATTTTGATCACGTTCAAAAAGTTTAATTGCAAGCCAACGGGTTTCCATTCCTTCATGGGGAATGTGTTTCGTGATTACCTTTTCTATTTCTTCAAAAGATTTTTTAGCTTCATCAGAAAAAGGTAATATAAAATCTGTTTTCTTTTTTGCCTTTGCAACTTCAATTGCCCTTTCTGCTGCCACTTTAACACCATTTCCTTTGAGTGCAGATGTTTCAACAACTGGACATCCAAGAGTTTTGGATAATTTATTAACATCTATTTTATCTCCATTTTTTTCTACAATATCCATCATGTTAAGTGCTATAACTGTTGGAATTCCGAGTTCTAAAATTTGAGTTGTTAAATATAAATTTCTTTCAATGTTAGATGCATCAACTATATTAATTACTGCATCTGGTTTATCGTTTATCATAAAATTACGAGTTACAACTTCTTCAAGAGTATATGGTGATAAAGAATACACACCTGGCAAGTCAACAATTTCAACATCTTTATTTCCTTTTAACTTACCACCCTTTTTTTCAACTGTTACGCCAGGCCAATTACCAACATATTGAGATGAGCCTGTAAGTTCATTAAACATAGTAGTCTTTCCACAATTAGGATTACCTGCAAGACCTATTTTAATTGACATTTTCATTCCCCCTTATTAATCTACAACAATCATTTCTGCATCTGCTTTACGAAGTGATAATTCATATCCGCGAACTGTTACTTCTATTGGATCTCCAAGTGGCGCTACCTTACGTACATAAACTTCACAACCTCTTGTAATTCCCATATCCATAATACGTCTGCGAACAGCTCCGAACCCTTCGACTTTTATAACTCTAACAGTCTGTCCACATTTTATTTCTTTTAATGTGCTCATTATGATAATCCTCCTATACTATTATTCGACTTGCCATACCTTTATCAAGTGCAACCCTACTATCCTTAACATTTATTATAAGATTTCCTCCAAGTTCAGAAATAATTCTAACAGTTTCTCCCGCAACAAAACCTAGACTATTTAGGAATCTTTTTGTTTCATCATTTCCAGTTATCTTTTTAATATTCATTTCCTTTCCTTTAGTTGCTAATATTAATGGCATATATCTTTCCTCCTTCATAATGTTTAATAGATTTGAGTACTATTTTTAGTTAACTAATTTAAATTTTCAGCTATCTATTTAAAATACGTACTAAAAATAGTAATTAATTGATAATGATTTTTATTAACTGTTCTTCACTAACTATAATATCACTCTTTATCGTTATTGAGAATCATTTTCGTTACTTTTCGTTATAAATGCTAAATTTATATTGATAACGTTTAATTTTTAAACTATTAATTTTATATTTCCACTATTAACATAAATTTTTAATATATTAATAATCGTTTTATCTTTATATAGATTCTTTTAATTTAAAATTCAAATATCAATCTATTATAATAAAAGGAAGTGATACTTTAAAATATATTAATAAAGTCATAAATCCACTTATATATGCAAAAAATAATCTATTAGTCATTGTTCCTAAAACATCTTTGCTAATATTCATACCAAATTTAAATAGTTCATGTTGTGTTATGAAGTATTTGGATTAATCTATTTACTTCTACCACTAAATGCATATCCTAACAATAATAACAATATCAAACCTAGTGGGCCAAAGAAAATTATATTTCCTACCAACATTGATGTAACGTTTTGTTTTGCCCATGAACAAAGTATTAAATATCCAACTCCTCCAGCTATAGCACCAAAAGTTGAAAGAATTCTTCCAATAGAACTATCATTAAATATTGCATTAATAATAAAAAAACAAAATCCTGCACATAAAATTATACCTATTACAATTAATGCTAATAGAATAAACTTAATCATTAAAATCCCCTTCTTTTTTAAATATCTATTTTCGCCTTTCATATGTAATATTTTTATTTTGCAATAATATTACTATTTTAGAATTATATTTATTTTATTTCATATATAAATATAATTGTACAGAAGTTTTGACTGTACAGTAAATATATATATTAACGATTAAGAGCATTGGGATAATCCCAATGCTCTATTTTCATCTTAACAACTTTTTTTATTTTTAAATGTTACCTCTAATTTTGTGAAGTTTTATTGTTGAAAGATGTTAACTGAGTATTCTAAAGTTAACTATGTTGTAGTTGTGCTGCTGTCACCTGATCCACTAGTAGATGATGCAGCTGCTGCTAGAGCTGCACTACTTAGTGTAACTGTATCTGTTCCGTTTGTTTGTGAAGTTCCAGATGATGCTGGTTTTGCACCACCATGCTTATGATGTCCTCCATGATGCTTTTTAACCTTATCAGTATCGCTAGTGCTAGTAGTGCTGTTTGAACTGCTAGTGCTACTAGCACTAGTGTTTGCATTGATTTGACTGTTATAATAAGCGGAACTAGACTGGATTGAACTTATACTCATAATTGTGATCCTCCTCTAAATTAAAATTCATTAGTACCTGACACTTTTAAAAAAATAATATATATATACTATTTTTAATTGTAAAATCATTATTGCAACTTATATGTTTAAATTTTATTTAGCACTAGTAAGAGCAGTTTCTATAGCAGCTTCTTGAGCAGAAGTTATAGTTCCTGCAGTAACTAAACTATCAAATTTAGTCTTGAACCTATTCTTATATTCTCCACTCTTATTACCATTCCTTTGAGCAAGAGCAGTTTCTATAGCAGTTTCTTTATCAGAAGTTATAGTTCCTGCAGTAACTAAACTATCAAGGGCAGTTTTAAAGTTACCTTTATCACTAGTAAGAGCAGTTTCTATAGCAGTTTCATCAGCAGAAGTTATAGTTCCTGCTGTAACTAAACTATCAAGTTTAGTCTTGAACTTGTCCTTATGTTCTCCACCATGCTTAAAATTACCCTTTTGAGCAAGAGCAGTTTCTATAGCAGTTTCTTTATCAGAAGTTATAGTTCCTGCAGTAACTAAACTATCAAGAACAGTTTTAAAGTTACCTTTAGCACCAGTAAGAGCAGTTTCTATAGCAGTTTCATCAGCAGAAGTTATAGTTCCTGCTGTAACTAAACTATCAAGTTTAGTCTTGAACCTATTCTTATATTCTCCACTCTTATTACCATCCTTTTGAGCAAGATCAGTTTCTATAGTAGTTTCTTGAGCAGAAGTTATTGTCCCTGCAGTAACTAAATTATCAAGAATAGTTTTAAAGTAACCTTTATGGTTGCCTCTATTAAAACAACCTTGTTGTGCTGTTGTATTGTTAGTTGTATATGTTGTGTCAGCTGCAAATACCGCAGTTGCAGATAACATCATGCTTGACATAATAACTCCTGCAATAACTTTACTTTTAATATTTTTGCTTTTCATTATAAAACACTTCCTTTTTCAATTTTATTTTTCATTATAAATTTCATGTATTAACAAATTTATCTACTTAAATTATATAATACTATTTTTACAGTTGTGTTACAAAAGCATAATAAATTTATATATATGTTTTAATTAATTTTTCAAATATTACAAATATACTAATAAACCAGTATTAGTATAGGAACTTGAATGCAAAAAAAATATAACTGAAAATAAAATTTCCAGTTATAGAGTGGTTAAATAAAAAAACAAAGGAGAAAAACTAATGAAGAAAGATTTTTTATTTTTTTAAGGAACTTTAATTTTAGGGATATCCTAAGTTAAGGTTCTTTTTCTTATTATGTTTTATCTAATATACACTAAAGATGCTTAATAACTAAATTTCAATCTGGATAATTTCTAGTCAAGTATTACTATATTTAAAGGTCTATTAAATGTAAAATATCAGTGTCTATAAATCATATGAATGTACTTTAACAAAAGAGTGCATTGATAAAGCATATAATGATGTAATAAAAACTATATCTCGTATTTTCATATAATTTAGAGAAATATTGACGAGACACCTAAAGAATAAAAAAAATTAGCCGAGAGATAAAGTGACTATTATTATTACATAGTATTAATTAAAATATAAATTTATACAAAGGAGACAAAACGAATGAGTTCAATAAATAGTATTTCAAACAATCTATACACACAAAATACTTCACAAGTAGATAGTACACAAAATCAAACAGGTGTGCATCATCACCATCATAAGGGTAGCAGTAGCACACAAGGAACTGATTCAGCTAGTTTTAGTCAAGGAGGACTTCAATCATCAAGTAGTTCATCTACAAGTCCTTTAGACAGTTTAGTATCCAATGGAACAATTAATCAAGCTCAAGCAAGTGCTATACAGACTGCTTTCCAAACAGCAAGACAAGCTAGTCAATCAGGTACTTATAGTAGTGGTAATAATAAAACAAACCCTATAAGTAGTTTAGTTTCTAGTGGTACAATTACTCAGGCTCAAGCAAGTGATATAGCAAGTGCTTTCAAATCAGCTTATCAATCTAATCAAGGAACTAGCCAAGTTTCAGGTGTTCAGGGGCAAGATCAGTCAGGTATGCAAGGAGTACACCATCATCACCACCATGGACAAGGAACACAAACTGATTCTACAACATCAAGTACAGATAGTACAGATAGCACAGATAGCTTAGCACAAGAACTAGGTGGTTCTTCTGATTCTTCTACAACATCTAATAGTATATTAGATAGTCTTGTATCTAATGGAAAAATCACTCAAAACCAAGAAACTTCTATAGAAAACGCTTTTGACTCATTAGGTACAGATGATAATTCAGATTCATCTAATCTTAATTTATAAAAGTTAAAACAAGAAGAAATAGCTAAAAATCAATTATGGGTAAGTTATAGCACTCAAATGAAAGCTAATGATTTTACATCAGCTGAAAAAACACTTCAAAGTATAATAACTGCTAAAACTCAAATAATACAGAATATAAATTCAAGGGGAATTGTATTAAATCAATTACTTACAGCGGCTAACGCTTTAGCTAATCAATAGTACAACCCTAACTACAAATTAATAACTTTATATGAGGCTGTTGCAAAATGGAAATTTAATTTCTATTTTGGACAGCTTACTTTTTTGCGAATGTAAATGTAAGTCTTAACAAATGTTTTTATTTACATATTTTATTATAAGGTATGACATATCTCCAAATACTAAAATAAAAGGAAGGTATTAATATACTTCAAGCCACTAGATATGGTACGTTTTAAGGATCTCTTCAATTAAGTTCTATATTTCGCACATTTTCAATCATGCTTGAACTAATTAATATCTTTTGATTATGCTCGCAAACGCTCGTAGATTAATCAGCTTAATATAGTCTTTAGTGATATATTAGATAAAATATAATAATAAAAAGAACTTTAACTTAGGATATACCTAAAATTAAAGTTCCTTAAAAATATTTTCTATTATATTGCTAGTAGTGTTTCTTTAATTAGTTTTACTTTCCTGATTCCTTATGATTTGTGTCAAATGCTTTATTAACTGTTGGAGCTTCAGTTCCTTCAAAGTGTCCATCTGAATTAAATTTATATGTTTTATTATTTATTTTAGCTTGTCCAGTTTGCATTATACCATTTGCATCTAGAAAGTAGATTTTACCATCAACATTGATAACACCTGTTTGTTTTGTTCCAGCTTCATCAAAGTAATACCATTTGCCATTATCTTGAATCCAACCTTTCTTTGTTGCTTCCTTATTATCTCTTACTATTTCCTTATGATTTGCGTCAAATGCTTTATTAACTGTTAGAGCTTCAGTTCCTTCAAAGTGTCCATCTGAATTAAATCTATATGTTCTATTATTTATTTTAACTTGTCCAGTTTGCATTATACCATTTGCATCTAGAAAGTAAACTTTACCATCAACATTGATAACACCTGTTTGTTTTGTTCCAGCTTCATCAAAGTAATACCATTTGCCATTATCTTGAATCCAACCTTTCTTTGATGCTTCCTTATTATCTCTTACTATTTCCTTATTTTTTGAGTCAAATGCTTTATTAACTGCTAGAGCTTCAGTTCCTTCAAAGTGTCCATCTGAATTAAATTTATATAATTTATTATTTATTTTAGCTTGTCCAGTTTGCATTACGCCATCTGCATCTAGATAATAAATTTTACCATCAATATTGATAACACCTGTTTGCTTTGTTCCAGCTTCATCAAAATAATACCATTTGCCATTATCTTGAATCCAACCTTTCTTTGTTGCTTCCCTATTATTCTTTACTATTTCCTTATGATTTGCGTCAAATGCTTTATTAACTGTTGGAGCTTCAGTGTGTCTATCTGATTGAATCGAACCTTTCTTTGCTGCGTCTCGTTGTGAAATTGATTGGTTATTGTTAGGTATTATATTTTTAGTTGCTGCTGATGCTGCTAAAGGGGTTAAACTAGTCATTGTTGAAGCTACAACGGCTACCATCATTATCTTTTTTAAAAAATCTTTCTTCATTCGTTTTGTCTCCTTTGTTTTTTTATTTGACTCCTCTAATATTAATTTGCATTCCCACGGAGTCTATATATGCATCTTATTCTTATTTTCGACATTTTTCAACACGTAGGCTTTTCTAAACTGGTTAATCTAAACCGTATCAATTTTCAAATGCTTGAATATACTTGAATATACTCAGTTTTACTGGCACGTACACTACAATATCATCCTAAAGCTTATGGTTCTAAGGGTTTACCATCTTTTTTATTTTTATAATAATTATATTCTGATTAAACTTTTTACTTTATTTCTCACATTTTTTTACATATTAAAGCGCTAATGGTTATGATTTTACATTTTTTTGCTCAAGCGATGTTTGATCTCAAAGAAACGCAAAAATATAATTTAACTGTATAAAAAAGTTTAATCATCTTTTTTATACAGTTATAACACTTCCAATCATTATTCCTCGAAACCTTCCTGTGAAAGAACCACTACTTGATATTTTTGGTCTATTAAAATTTTTGACCTAGCTTTCAGACAGCAGCTCCCTAAATGTAAAAAAGCTTTCTAGCTGATGGTACCAACTAAAAGGCTTGAAATTCTTCTTAGACATTTGCAATGTTGAATATATTTGATAATATAAATTCATAATATTATATATAGTTTGTTTTTCAATGTACCTTTAATACATCTGAAATATTAGCTATATTATAAGTTCTTCGTTACTTGTTTGGTATCGCCATACCTTATAAGTTCCTAATATTTCATTGATTACCGTCTTTGAAATATGATGAAGGACTTTATTTTTATTCATTTTTTAAATCAACTTCTTTAGGCACATGAAAGAAAATAACAAGTCCAAAATGCCATGGATATTTTTCATCGGGCAAGGAAGTAGATTGTACTCATAGTGGGCCTATTAGGGCAATCTGCGACGCAGGATGATGGAAAATAGGCTGGCAGATGGACCTGTTATTTTTTTGAATGTGCCTTAAAACAATATATATAAAACAACAACAAGGTAATATATTTGTTGTTGCTCTAATCGTTTCTATAAATAATGATTTTATACCAGATAAAAAGAAGGCTAAAAATAGCCTTCTTTTTATCTTCAATTATATTTTAGTTACAATTTATTAAAACTTAACCTAAAACACTTCTTACATCAATCATTTAATTAAAAATCCAATTTGTAATTACAACTGGTCTGCCATAATACCAATTTCCTGCTGTACCTCCTATTGTTCCTTCTATATTAACATGTTGATTAACTTGGTCATAAAGGTTATCATAGGAACCCTGAAAATTTATCATCTGAATTTCATTTACTCCATTGTATATATATCTTTGTCCAAGTGTAATTACATTAAAATTAGCTGGAGTATCAAGTTCTAATACATAATAATAAAGATCTCCATTTACTGGATGTTCCCAACAATATTTTCTTACAGTGCCCGAAATATTAACAACATCTCCATCTTTATACGTATTAGTATTCCATGCTCCATTATAATTTAAATAATATCCATCAATAGATGAATTTCTCCATTCTGAATAATTATATGAATTTCTCCATTCTGAATAATCAGATGATCTTCTCCCTTCTGCACTAGCTCCTATTGGATTTAAGGCCAATACTGAAGCTACTATTAATGAACTAGCTATTAATTTTGTTGATTTTAACTTTTTCATTTATTTACTTCACCTTCTTATAATTTTATATAATTTATTCCCATTTGTTTTATTATATTCCAACAAATAAAAAAGAGTTGCTATATAAACAATTTAACTTCTTTAGCTTTTAAATCAATGATTTTATCTTATTGTTGAGGATGTAAGATTATCTTACTTCAAACATAGAAAATCAAGTGGACACAATGTCGCCTTGGCAAATATTAAAAGAGTACCATATCTCAGGTACTCAATCATTACTTATTCTCATATTATTTTATTAGTTCATTTAGTTCGTTTGAAATCAATTTAATTTATGAACTAAAAAACAACCTTTTTTGAACGAGATAATGCCATTTTAAGAGTAGTCAGTTTGTTATTGTCTAGAGTATAGATAATTTGACACAAATAATAATATCATTAGTAGGTGTTTGGTATGCACCTGCTTTTTTATATCCAATAACAATACCTAGAAGATTAGATATTACAGATAATGAAAAGTTAGATAATATAAATATATAAACCTAATGGTGGACTGAGTACATTACTATAATTTTTAAGGATAAGAATAACTAAAAAACTCTTATCCTTAAAAATTATAAAAATTAGGTATATATGAGTGTAACGTGGTTGCTATATTTAAAGAATAACGCATTGTGTTATTCTTTAAATTATATTTTTTACAAAATTAATGCAAATAAATGTATAAAATTAAGAAAAATATTTAATCAGAATATAATTAAAATAAAAATAAAAAAGGGAATCCCCCTTAGAACCATAAGGGTTAGAAGGGAATTGCAGTGAACAAATCGTGAAAACATAGCATATTGAAGCATATGACAGTATATATGAGAGTTGATATATACAGTACGATTACTTCAAAAATTTGAATGTTGAAAAATGTCGAAAAAGATGTAAGATATATATATGGACTCGTTGATAATTCAAATTAATATTAAATGAGTTTGAAAGAATGAAAAAAATAAATAAAGCACAAAGGAGAAACAACAAATGAATAAAAATTTTTTAAAAAATATAATGATGGTAGCTGCTGTAGTTTCAACAATGACTAGTTTAACACCTTTAGCAGCATCAGCAGCAACTATAAATTCAACACATAACAATAACCAATCAATTTCACGACATAAAGCTCCAACAGTTAATAAATCACTTAACTCAAAGAATAATGGAGTAGCAAAGACAGGTTGGATTCAAGATAATGGCAAATGGTATTACTTTGATGAAACTGGAATAAAACAAACAGGTGTTATCAGTGTTGATGATAAGATTTACTATCTAGATGCAAATGGTGTAATGCAAATTGGACACGTTAAAATAAATAATAAAGTTTATAAATTCAATTCAGATGGACACTTTGAAGGAACAAAAGCTCCAACATTTAATAAAGAATTTGATAAGGGAGTAGTAAAGACAGGTTGGATTCAAGATAATGGCAAATGGTATTACTTTGATCAAACTGGAACAAAACAAACAGGTGTTATCAGTGTTGATGATAAGATTTACTATCTAGATGCAAATGGTGTAATGAAAACTGGACACGTTAAAATAGATAATAAAGCTTATCAATTTAATACAGATGGAAGTTTTCAAGGAACAGAATCTCCAACATTTAAAAAAGAATTTGATAAGGGAGTAGTAAAGACAGGTTGGATTCAAGATAATGGTAAATTGTATTACTTTGATGAAGCTGGAATAAAACAAACAGGTGTTATCGATATTGATGGTAAGGACTACTATCTAGATACAAATGGTGTAATGCAAATTGGACAAGTTAAAATAAATAATAAAGGTTATCAATTTAATACAGATGGAAGCTTTCAAGGTCCACCTCTAACAGTTAATAAATCATTTGACTCAAAGAATAAGGAAATAGTAAAAGATAATACTCAAAAGTAGTAAATCATAATAATCAAAACTGTACA
>Ga0302155_10002466_pt1 | contig 12490 bp, 9 predicted proteins | sample I_Bog_N3_1_FD_193508 | JGI IMG/M metagenome (GOLD analysis project Ga0302155, IMG submission 193508) | Peat permafrost microbial communities from Stordalen Mire near Abisko, Sweden - I_Bog_N3_1 | ecosystem: Environmental > Terrestrial > Soil > Wetlands > Peat | place: Sweden: Abisko, Stordalen...
CCTGCAAACATCGACCGACGAGGGCGGCGATACGAATTGCTTTTTACAGCGGCATGCGCATGGATGAGATTCGTAGGGCAGAGCGGATCGCTGATACGTTCGTTCTGGCCGATACAAAAAACGGCGAGCCAAGAATTGTACCGATGCATCGCAAGATTCGATGCTGCTCAAGTGTGGTGCTGCCAGATCAAAGTCGGATATCAAAGCATTTTCGCGACGCGCGAAAGCTCGTCGGATTGGATTGGCTGCACTTTCACGACTTACGACATAGCGCCGCAAGTGCGATGATCAATGAAGGCGTGGACTTATATACAGTGGGTGCCGTACTTGGTCACAAGACAGCCGCGAGCACTCAGCGCTATGCACATTTGGCAACCGAATCACTACGCACCGCGATTGATAGAATCGGCGGAAAGAAGTTGAGATAGCCGGCTTTTGCGAAACTGCATTCGCCGTCGAACGACGGCTATTGGCCGATATCAGATCTGAATCGCACTCCTAGCCAGCCGGATTGATTAATCTCTACAACAGCGCGTCAAGTAGCTTCAAATTATAATCCCGTGAATACAACGTTGAGTAAGGCACTCCGCCGCCCATAGCAAAAACAAAATTCATACACGTATAAAAAGCGTCATCTGCCTCTATAGGCGCAATTCCTTTTTTTCGATGAAGCATTAAATTTCTGGTTTGAAGCACATTTTCAACATGCCTAGGTAAGTCTTTCCAATAGTGATCTTGGACATGAGACCCTTCGTAATTATTTATTATTGATTGCAAATATTCAGCTAAGGTTTTCCCTGTTGCAGCGGAAAAAAACTTGGTTCTTCGCTCCTTACCTCGAATCTCCGAACCTTTGTTCTTAAGCGCTTTCTTTTCTGCTGAATCATCTAGCAAGGCGTTCAATAAAAAATCTTCTAGTACGTTAGAAATTATGGTTGCCGCCCAAATAACGCATTCTCGATACTGGCCATACAGGTGAGCCGATTTTAACGAAGATATGGCGGCGAGAAGGAACGGCACAGTTTTTCTCTTAAGGAGTTCATGCATTTCCTGCTTGCGCGATTCCTGCGGGGTCAGTTCTTGAGGATGAAGTTTTGAACGCAGTACTGCATCTTGATAAGGAGATCCGGTCATGTAATGAGTTTTGGCGCCATCATGAAGAGTGATGATCAATGCGCTATTAAGAATATTAGCAAAACCAATTGGCATCACGGCAGAATCAGCGTAGGCAATTCTGTAAGCATCAATGACTTTGTTGGTAACTCTAAGCGACGCCTTCAGAGATGCTGCTTGCAGCACCATACTCGTAAAAACGCTAAAACCTTGATCCTTTTCTCGCAGAAAATTTTCGACCTCGCTCTTTATGAATGATAAATGAGGAGAAAAAGAAAACGATATTTCGCTATACGTGAACGGATATAGCTTTCCTCCGAAATCGAATGAGTGGGTTTCAGCGCTTTCTTTTTTTCGGATCAAAACATCTAACTCGGCCTCGTCAAAATTAATTGGAATTACCTCCTCTTCTCCTTCCAAAAGGTCAAAGCGTAGTGGAATATTTAGATGTATCGTTAGGAAAGAGATTTCACTCAATGCAAGTTGATGAAACCTTATTGAGTTTCTCTGCTGTGTACGAAATATTTCGCTTTGTGCCTGGTCTCTCTCATGCTCGGGTTTAAGATCGACATGACCAACCGCCACTTGACTACATTCTGTAGGGTGCTTTGGACAGAACCGATAATTGACTAAGGCATCATCGGGTGCGAAGTCGGCCCCAAGTTCGCCAAGATCTCCTACCCCCTGCCCATGCTGAAGATTAGAAACATGGGACTCAACCGGCCCAGCGGAAGCGTAAATAATTGTTTGATCCTCTAGAGAATAAGTGACGTAGCGCATAGATATCTGAGTCTTTCGTTCGTTACAGTAACGCTCTTTGGTAGTTTCCCTGCCGCCAGAATTTTGAGGTCTACGGTACCCGCAAACACTCTATCATTCGGCCTTGTTCGCATGGATCAATGGATATACGGATTCCCCGGCCCACCGCGTGAAAACCTTTGTGCTATTTAAATTGGTTGGGCTAGCATCGCGAACTAGAAAACGGCCGGGTGATGCAGGCTTTTTTCTTCCCCTATGCCAGCTTCTGGCGATTGCGGACACTCAAAACATACACGTTCAACCGGCAATTTACCCGATCGTGACATAAAACATGGTGAAAATGGGCAAAAAATCCCCCAGCAAAAGAAAAAGCGGCTTAGCGCGATAAGGCGCTAAGCCGCTTCAATGCTGGTGGCCCCCCCGTGAGTCGAACACGGCACCAACGGATTATGAGTCCGCTGCTCTAACCAAGCATGAGCTAGGGGGCCTTGATGTTGAGAACTGAGGTCCTCAGCAAAACTTAATTACCTTCTAGGAAACTTTTAAGTTTATCCGAGCGTGATGGATGACGCAGCTTGCGCAGCGCTTTGGCTTCTATTTGACGAATACGCTCACGCGTAACATCAAATTGTTTGCCGACTTCTTCAAGTGTGTGATCCGTCGACATTTCAATACCGAAACGCATACGCAATACTTTGGCTTCACGTGGCGTCAAAGAATCCAAAATATCCTTTACCACACCGCGCATCGAAGCATGCAACGCAGCATCAGCTGGCGCCAAGGTATTATTGTCTTCAATAAAATCACCCAGATGCGAATCGTCGTCATCACCGATCGGTGTTTCCATCGAAATCGGCTCTTTGGCGATCTTCATGATCTTGCGAATCTTGTCTTCCGGCATTTCCATCTTGATCGCCAACGTAGCAGGATCTGGCTCAGCACCGGTCTCCTGCAAGATTTGACGCGAAATGCGGTTCATCTTGTTGATGGTCTCAATCATGTGCACCGGAATACGGATAGTGCGCGCCTGATCGGCGATGGAACGGGTAATCGCCTGACGTATCCACCATGTTGCATAAGTCGAGAATTTGTAGCCGCGGCGGTATTCAAACTTGTCCACTGCTTTCATCAGACCAATATTGCCTTCCTGAATCAAATCCAAGAATTGCAAACCACGATTGGTGTATTTCTTGGCAATGGAAATCACCAGCCGTAGATTAGCCTCGGTCATTTCACGCTTGGCCATGCGTGCTTTTTTCTCGCCAGCGCCCATTTTCTTGTTGATGCCGCGCAAATCTGGCAGCGGCAAGACCACGCGTGCCTGCAGATCGATCAGTTTTTGTTGCAGTTCCTTGATTGCAGGAACGTTGCGGGCCAACACAATGCTATAGCCGTGATTGGCGCTGACTTCACCATCGACCCAGTCGAGGTTGACTTCATTGCCAGGAAATACTTTGATGAAGTGCGGGCGAGGCATATTGCATTTATTGACGGCGACATCAAGAATTTGACGCTCAATCTGACGCACTTGATCAACTTGCGCACGCAGTGTGTCGCACAACTTCTCCACTACTTTTGCAGTGAAACGAATACCCAGCAACTCGTGGGAAATAATTTCCTGTGCCTTGACGTAAGGCTTGGAGTTATAGCCTTCTTTTTCGAAGGCTTTGCGCATGTTGTCGAACTGAGTCGAGATCGTGGCAAATTTACCGAGCGCATCGCGCTTTAACTGCTCTAGCTGTTCGGCCGAGAAACCGGCTGCGCCGGAAGCGGAGCTTTCGCTTTCTTCTTCCTCATCGTCTTCTTCGTCCTCGTCGTCTTCTTCGTCTTCCTCATCAGAGGAAACCGCCGCAGCCGCCGCGACAACCGTTTCATCGCCGGCGCTCAAATCAACCAGTCCATCAACGATTTCGTCGACCTTGATTTCATCCTTGGCGATCTTGTCAGCCGCCACCAAAATTTCGGCGATGGTCGTAGGACACGCCGAAATAGCTTGAATCATATCTTTGAGGCCGTCTTCAATACGCTTGGCGATTTCGATTTCGCCTTCGCGTGTCAACAGTTCGACCGAGCCCATTTCACGCATGTACATACGTACAGGATCGGTGGTACGACCAAAATCGGAGTCAACCGTCGACAGCGCAGCTTCAGCTGCCGCTTCGGCGTCATCATCACTGGCTACGTTGGCAACATTGTCGGACAACAACAAGGTTTCAGCATCAGGAGCGTGCTCGTAGACCGAGATGCCCATGTCGTTGAAAGTACCGATAATGCCTTCGATGGCTTCCGGATCAACGATATTCTCCGGTAAATGATCGTTGATTTCCGAAAAAGTCAGGAATCCGCGCTCTTTACCTTGCTTGATCAATGTCTTGAGCTTTTGGCGACGACGCTCTAACTCTTCTTCAGTCGCTTCGGTGTCAGAAGAAAACGCATCTTTGAGCAATGCCTTTTCCTTGGCTTTGCGATCCTTTGCCTTAGCTTTGTCGACTGCCTTCAGTTCAGCCCGCTCAACCGCGTTGAGCGCGGCGATTTCATCGTTTTCAGGCTGAAACTCTTTGGGCTTGCGGCCGCGTCGGCCCGGCACCTTTATGGAGGGCAGAATATAGCCAGACGTATCAATGGCTGCCAGCGTTGCAGCATCGGTCGTTTGGCTCACGCCAGGGGCGATCATGACGCTGACGTCTCTGACTTCAACTTTGGCTGGCTTGACAGCAGGTTTGGCAGTTTTCAATTCAGGTTTCTTGATTGTCACAGAAGCTTTCGATTGCACAGAAGCCGTCTTCACGTTGGCTTCAGATAAGTTCTTCTTTGTTGGCGTTACAGTCGCTTTAGTTTCTTTCGGCGCTGCAGCGCGAACCGCCTTGGGAGCAGTTTTGGCACTGGAATTTTTCGCCGGCGCTGCCGTTGCAGCTTTTACTGGCGACTTTACCGCCTTTACTGCCGTTATTGCTGCCTTGCCCGAAGGTTTGGCAGCCGTTGTTTTTTTCGGCAACGGTCGAGTTGCCGCAAGAATCGATGCAGTTGCCGGTTTGGCACTGCCTGCTTTGGAACTCGTTTTAGCGCTTTTTACGGAAGGTTTTGAAGTGGGTTTCTTCATTGCATTTACCATAGAATCAACTGCCAAGTGAGTTTCACTCATTGCGCCAATCAAACCATGTACTTCCTGCAACTGATGACTGTCCGCTATCCATTAGATACTCGTCTAGACACAAGTTACCTGCGCAACGTTCCTAAGTTTTCGCCCTTGCCTTGCCCACACAATCGACGCTCATGATTGTTTTATGGACCCTTGCTCACAATGCATCTTCATTCCCGGAAACGATACTATTTCACCCGGAAATCAAAGCCCTACATAATACCATAGATAAGGCAGCTTTCTCTCAGATCAAGCCTGTCAGCGTCAACACCGGCATGCTTTCGTTCTTTTATTGCACAACCTGATCTACTCATCAACCAAATTCGGCACCACTGAGTCGCTTGAGATGCTCCTTTTTCTGCATCAACTCGCGATAGCGCAAACGGGCAGCATCATCACGCAAGCCAGCGCCAGCCAGTTGCTCCATCTCATCCTCGACCTGACGCATCTTGGTCTGCCGCACAGCACCGGCCATCTCTTGCCTGACGACCTCGAATTCCGACTCTGTCTCAGCGGCAATTTCAGCAATGAGCGCCTCAAAATCCGGCCCTGCATCACGTAAATGCTCAACCAAACTGGCAAAACTGGCCTGCTCACCCATACTGCGACTTACCGTCACGAGCTGCGACAACATATGCGCATGGTCTGGAGCATGACGACCAATTGCCTGCAATGCCGCGTCGTCAAGATCGGCCGACAAGGCAGGATGCGCCACCAACAAACGAATCACCTGACGTTCCAGGCCAACCGGCGCCATGCGCTTACTCCTGGGTGGCGGCGAGCGGCGCAACGGTTGCGCAATCGGCCTGGCCAACTCGAACAAAGCCTCGATTTCGGCAGCAGTCGTCTGCGTGACTTGCGCCAGACTACGCACAATTTGCAGTCGCAGCGAAGACGGCGGCATGGACTGCAACATCGGTTTGGCATCAAATTGCGCACGCGCACGGCCTTCAGGAGTGCTCATATCGTTATCGCCGATGACTTCCTTGATCAAAAACTGCGACAAGGGCATGGCATGCAGCACTTGCTCTTCAAACGCTGGCGCCCCCATTTCACGCACATAACTATCAGGATCATGTTCGGCCGGCAAAAACAGAAACTTGATAATCTTGTTGTCGGATGCATGCACCAGACAGGCATCCAGGGCACGCCTGGCTGCACGTCGCCCCGCTTTATCACCATCAAAGCTGAATACTACCTGGTCAGTCTGACGCAATAGCTTTTGCACGTGAATCGGAGTGCATGCCGTACCCAGCGTTGCCACTGCTTGCGGAAATCCCAATTGTGCCAAGGCCACCACATCCATGTAACCTTCGGTCACCAACACGTAACCGGCTTCACGTATCGCCTGACGCGCCTCGAACAATCCGTACAACTCACTACCCTTCTGAAATAGCGGCGTTTCCGGGGAGTTCAAGTACTTCGGCTCGCCATCATCCATGACGCGACCACCAAAACCGATGACTTGGCCCTTGATATTGCGAATCGGAAACATGACTCGATCGCGAAAGCGGTCATAACGCTTGCGTCCCATGCGCTGAGCACCATCCTCATCGCTCTTGTCAATGACCAGACCAGCCTCGACCAGCGCCGAAATTTCATAGTCATCAAATACTGCACGCAAGCTGTCCCAGCCATCGGGCGCATAGCCCAGTCCGAATTTGGCCGCCACTTCGCCGCTCACCCCACGGCCCTTCAGATACGTCACTGCATTTTGCGCACCACGCAATTGCTGACGGTAAAAATCGCACGCCAGCGTCATTGCATCGGTCAACGCCATGCTGCGAGCCTGCTGCTCGGCGCGCTGGGCCGGCGCGATGCGATCATCGCTTTCGGGGACCACCATGCCGACGCCCTGAGCCAGATCCTTGACGGCTTCGACAAAACCCATGCCCGAGTATTCAATCAGAAAACTGATGGAAGTGCCGTGTGCGCCACAGCCAAAGCAATGATAAAACTGCTTGGTTGGGCTAACCGTAAAGCTAGGCGATTTTTCATTGTGAAACGGGCACAGGCCCATGAAATTGGCGCCGCCCTTTTTCAATTGCACATACCGTCCAACCACCTCGACGATATCGACACGGTTGAGCAAATCCTGAATAAACGACTGCGGGATCACAGGTAACTGTGGTTCAAGAGGAAATCAAACGCCACTCAAGGCTGCCTTGACCAGAGACGACACCACCGTCATGTCGGCGCGGCCGGCCAATTTAGGCTTGAGTACGCTCATCACCTTGCCCATGTCCTGCGCACCGGCAGCACCAGTGGAAGCTACCGCAGCCAGCACTTCGGCCTTGATTTCCTCATCGGACAGCCCCGCCGGCATATAAGCCACCAGGATTGCCAACTCAGCTTTTTCAATGTCAGCCAGATCCTGTCGTGCACCTGCCTCAAACTGGGTAATTGAGTCCTTGCGCTGCTTGATCATCTTGTCGATGATGGCCAAAACAAGTGTATCGGTGAGCTCAATACGCTCATCGACCTCTTTTTGCTTCATTGCGGCGGTCAGCAGCCGAATCGTGCCGAGCTTGAGCGCATCCTTGGCGCGCATCGCGGCTTTCATGTCTTCAGTGATTTGCTCTTTCAGACTCATAACCTGCTCCCAAAATATTGCTGCCTCATCATCCCAAGTCGCGAATTACGACCAGACTATCAGGAATGTGTAAAAGCGAAAACCCGCTGCGGCATTCTTAATCCGGAGCGGGTTCAGCTTGGTCGCACCAACTAGTGCGACGGAAATTCTTAGTACAGCTTCTTAGGCAGTTGCTGGCTGCGGATACGCTTGTAATGACGCTTTACTGCTGCTGCCAGCTTGCGCTTACGTTCTGCTGTCGGCTTTTCGTAAAACTCGCGTGCGCGCAACTCGGTCAATAGGCCGGTTTTTTCAATGGTGCGCTTGAAGCGGCGCATAGCGACTTCGAACGGCTCGTTTTCTTTAAGACGAATAGTGGTCATGTAAATTCAAACCAAGGAAGGTTAGGTTGGATATGGAAAGAACGCGATTTTAGCAGACCAGCGCAGTAAAGGAAAGGAAAAGCGTCTCTTTTTTTCCAAGCCACACAAAGAAAATACTTAAAAATCAAGGCTTGCGCTATGCACGGCAACGACTTCAAGCCATTGCATTGCCTGCTGCGACGCCAGAAGCCCAGGCCCACTGGAAGTTATAGCCGCCCAGCCAGCCGGTGACATCGACTGCTTCGCCGATAAAATACAAGCTAGGGACTTTGTTGACCATCATGCTTTGTTGCGACAACTCACGCGTATCGATGCCTCCCAGCGTCACTTCTGCCTTGCGATAGCCCTCAGATCCGGTGGGTGTGATCGTCCAGTTATTGATCGCATCGCCTAATTTGCGCAATTGTCTGTCAGGCATATCGGCGATACGCGCGGTGCCATCGAAGCCGTGGGCCTTGAGCAAACCATCTGCCAGCCGTGCCGGTAGCCATTGGCCCAGTAGATTGCCAAGATTTTTCTTCAACGTGGTTTTACCTTCAATCAAACTGGCTGCAATATCGATTTGCGGCAACAAGTTCAAACTCAGGGAGGCACCAGCCTGCCAGAAACTGGATATCTGTAAAATCGCCGGACCGGACAGGCCGCGATGTGTAAAAAGCAAGTCTTCCAAAAAGTGGCCGCGCTCCTTTTTAGTGCCTGTCTGCACTTCAACTTCCAGTGAAATGCCGGCCAGATCGGCCAGTGCCTGCCAAGCTGCGCCATCAAAGGTCAGCGGCACCAAGCCCGGTCGTGGCGCCACCAGGTTGAGATCAAACTGCTTGGCAATACGGTAGGCAAAATCGGTGGCGCCGATTTTGGGGATGGACAATCCGCCAGTGGCAATTACCAATTGCCGGGCCAAAATCACACCACTGCCGGTATCGAGACGGAAATTTTCACCTTCCCTGCCCACTGTGGCTACGGCACAAGGCATACGCCAATCGACATGACCCAACTCGCACTCCGCCTTGAGCATGACGATGATGTCTTCGGCTGAGTCGTCACAAAACAGCTGCCCTTTGTGCTTTTCGTGAAAACCGATGCGGTAACGCTTCACCAGTGCCACAAAATCTTGCGGGGTGTACCGCGATAAGGCACTTTTGCTGAAATGGGGGTTTTGCGACAGATATTGCGCAGGTGTGGCGCCAATGTTGGTGAAGTTGCACCGCCCACCGCCAGAAATACGGATTTTCTCGGCCAGCTTGGCACCATGATCGATCAACACCACCGACTTGCCACGCTGGCCGGCCACAGCAGCACACATCATGCCCGCAGCGCCAGCGCCGATTACTGCCACATCATATTGTTTTGTCATTTTTTACTTTCGCCCCTGCAGGCACGAAGCGCCAGCAAGCGGCATTATTGGAAATAGGAGGGTGGCGCTTGCCCCATCCACAACTCGGAGGATAAACGCATCATATCGTTGAGCGAGCCCCGCTCGGCAAATGCCTGCCGCAACCAGCCGGCATCACTGAGGCGATAGTGGGCCATATGACGCAAACGCTTGAGCGTGCCATGTTCTCGCTCATTTTGCGCATACGGTTGCAACAGTGACAATTGCGCCAGCACATGTTCGAAGATCGGCAGTTTACTCGAAGTTGCCAGTGTCTCCCCATGTAACGCCAACATGCCGTTGAGCCCAAAGCGACTAGCTTCGAAACGATTGTACTGATACAGCAAATAAAAATCATCGCTGATGTGAAAGGGACGCTGGTCCAAAATCCAGCGTGCCAGCAATTGTGCATACGCTCCCAGATGCGCAGCATGCTCAATGGTCAGAGGGGTATCGCAGACGCGAATTTCGACAGTGCCATACTCCGGCTTGGGACGGATATCCCAGTAAAAATCCTTCATACTGCCAACAATTCCCATCTGCAGCAGCTCCGCGTAATAACTTTCGAACTGCGCCCATTTGCTCAACACCGGCGCGGTCCCCGACAAAGGGAAAGCGCGCACCACATTGCTGCGCGATGAATCGAACTTGGTATCGGCGCCCTGATAGAAGGGCGATGCCGCCGACAAGGCAATAAAATGCGGCACAAAACGCGAAAAGGCATGGGTAAGATAAAGCGCATCATCGCCGCTGGGTACACCGATATGGATGTGCTGACCAAACACGGTGAAGGTCTTGGCCAGGTAGCCATATTTTTCGTGCAGATGGAAGAACCGTTCGCTCGGCGTGATGCGCTGCTCATTCCAATGCTGGAAGGGATGTGCGCCACCGCCGGAGACATCGATGTTGAGATGTTGAGCGCCGCGATTGAGCGCCGCACGCAAACTTTTGAGTTCTTCGATGAGCTCATCGACACGCGTATGCACTGCCGAATTGAGTTCAATCATGCCTTGCGTCATTTCAAGCTTGATCTGCGCCTGTAGCTCACGCGGGGCAATCCAGGTCAACAGGTCGACCGCATCGCTGGCCAGATTGTAATTGCGCCGATTGACCAGTTGCAGTTCAAGCTCGATACCCATGGAGCATGAGGCCGAGGTGGTAAAGGGCAGGATGGTCGCCGCCTGAGTCTGATCATGGTTTGAGGAAATAGTCATTCGCGCCCGCTTTCACCAGATTTGATCAATGCGAATTGCGTCGCCACCGGACCGAACAGTTCCAGCACGATCAGACAACCCGCCAGCAAAGGCACCACATCAGCCGTGGTGTGTGGATACAAGGAAGAAATCGTCTGCATCAGGCCGAGCCCGGCTTCGGTCATCGGCAAGGTGCCCAGTGTGAGCAAGCCGGCCTGCTTCCAGCTCATGCGCGCAAAACGGGCAAACATGAAAACGCCACAACTCATGGCGACAAAGCGCGCGGCCACCAAAATCAAGACCGAGAACCCGACCAGGGCGAGATCCGACAGTCGCATTGAAGCGCCAACGGTGACGAACAACATCACCACGAACAATTCATTGGCAACGCCAAATTCAAGCTCCATCAGATCGTATTGACGATCCAGATTTTTTGACATGATGGCAAAGATGAGCATGGTCAGCATCACCGGCAAATGCAGGGCGTGCGCCACACCGATGGCCAGCGCGATGATCGCGATCACCAAGACGAACTGGCGACTGCCTTGTCGCCCCAGTAGACGCGCCAGGGGCATCATCAACCAGTACGTCAGATACGCCAGCAGCAAGGATCCGATCAAGGAGTACAACGTGTGCTCAACCAGGGTCAGCAGAGAAGTTCCGGATTCATGCGCGATGACGGGTAACAAGGCATAGGCAGCCAGAATCGCGACAAAATTGTTGAGGGCCGTCATCGCTGCCAGTCGACGCGTGACCTGCCCTTCCGCCTTGAGGTCGCGCAACACCACCAGCACCACGGCCGGCGCAGTGGCAATGGCCCACACACCGCCCAGCAAGGCCAGTGTCTGCGAGTTTCCAAACCACAACAAGGCCAGACTGACGAAGGTGAAACACAATAGCGCCGACATCGCCACTGTCGCCAGCAGCCATTTTTCGCGACGGAGCCAACCGAGATCGACGTAGCGCCCCAACTGATACACCACCAGGGCGACGGCGATATCGGCAAAAATATTGATGACGCTCAGTACATCGCCCGACAGCCAGTTCAGCGCACCGCCGCCCAATATGAAACCGACCAATAAATAGCCAGAAATACGCGGCACCCACGGTGATTTTGAGACGACATGGCCGGCGATCAAACCAAACAACAACAAGCCACCGAACAACAATAATGCGTTCCACTGCATCGGTTGCGCCAAGGTAAAAGACGGCAAAGTCCACTGCATAGGCCCTCCTGTGATGGAATTGGAATGTACACGCACCTGGCTAGTCAAGTGACTTGATGCGCTAACGTCAGTAGAGATCTGCTGCGCCGCTGAGCATGTCTACGGGCGCATGAAAAAATGCCCCTTGCCGCATCTGACACGGTCTTCGTCGGCGCGCCTAGACGTCGTCATGTTTTGACTCTCTACGAGCGCAAAACAGTTTTATGCGAACAACTTGTTCCTGGATGGCGACAGTGGCGCTTCGATCTCGATTACCGCATCATTGTTCCCAGAACATGCCATCTGCGGTGATGAGCGCCGTTCTGATGCGCCTGTCGACATATACCGCCGCCAACGCGGCACGATATCCGGCCAGTTGTGTTGCATAGGCGCTGCGCTCGCTATCGAGAAGATTACGTTTGTAATCAAGAACCCAGACTTCGTCGTCAAATACGACGACACGGTCGCAGCGTAACACACCCGCGGCGCTGACGATTTCCATTTCATTGCGCGCATGGCGATACAAGGCAGGATTGAAGAAACGCTCCAGCGCTGCTTGCGTCAATATCTTGTCGGCCTGCTCACGCACCACCATGGCCAACGACAGTGAACAGGGCAACCAACGCGCAATATGGGGCGCATCCGGTAAGCTCACAGGCCAACTGCGCGGCTCATGCGTGATGCGTTCCAGCAAGGCATGCAAGGCGACGCCTTCGGCAATGGCATCGCTGCTGGCAACTTGCTGCGGCATGGC
>Ga0302155_10002468_pt1 | contig 12486 bp, 6 predicted proteins | sample I_Bog_N3_1_FD_193508 | JGI IMG/M metagenome (GOLD analysis project Ga0302155, IMG submission 193508) | Peat permafrost microbial communities from Stordalen Mire near Abisko, Sweden - I_Bog_N3_1 | ecosystem: Environmental > Terrestrial > Soil > Wetlands > Peat | place: Sweden: Abisko, Stordalen...
ACGATGGCGCGAACGACTGATGAACAGGTTAAACGGGGATGGGTGGCCATGAATTCCTCCTGGAGCGGACGAGGGAAGGGCCTGATGGTTCCTCATCTGCCGACTACAGGGCCCTGCTCACCGAACCAGCGAGCAAATCATGAGAGTTCGGACTTTATATTTGAACCTGCGAAAATATGCAAGTCCTTTTTTGTGGCCGATAGAAAAGAATTTCCAGGACTTTCTTTACAGAGTCAGTAGGAGTTGACCGGATTCTGGGGTTTGTGCAAGCAGGGACTGGCAAAGGCAACGGCGAACGCATAGGACGCAAAGGACGCGGAGGGGCCCGGAGGGAAAACAAGGCACAGGTTCAGTAGCGGGGGATGGTGGGGTCGATGAGGCGGGATAAGGCGTCGATGCCGCCAGAGACGGACTGCGCTTTGTCAAAGTACTGCTGGCGCGGCCAATTGGGCCGAGAGCGAAACAATGGCCTTTGCGGGCCTGCGGGATGCTTGGAAAAAGCCTACTTGTGAGGACTGGCTTCAGAGCTTAGTCATCGTTGCGGCGGAAGCCAATGGGATCGGATCTCGCTCGAAACGCGCATCGGCGATTTTGCACTATATGACGCAGCTATGAATCGTGAAGTTCGAAAGAGGGAAGGATTCCGCACCACCACCGCTTGAACGCGATTTTCGCAGCCTGCAAAATGCAGGGAGCTAGATGATAGGGTTCACTCTAACCATTATCGAATCAATATACCGATCCCTGAACAGACGGTTGCTCCACCTGACCTACGTAGTCTCGTGAGGCCAGCCTCATCCACCAATGTTCTCTATTGACCTGCAAAGTCCCTACGCCAAGCGTCTACAAGCCTTAGCGTAGCCCGGGATAAGTGCGGTAGGCAATGATCTCCGAACTAAAGGAAGTCCCGCTCAGACGTGAGCTCTTGAGCAACAACTCGAAGTATGGCAGGGTCTGAGCGTGGAACAGGTTCCGAAGCGATTCAAGCCTTTCCTCCGAAGTGAGGAACTCCGCTGATGCTGCGGTGGCATCCGAGTCCGTGCCCGCCAGAATGATGGCTTTGCCCGCGCCGCCCGGATTGGGAAGATAGGCAATGACCGTGTAGCCAAGCAGAGCATTGGGATAGGGAGACACTTCATATCTCGCTTGCTCGCCCGGTTGCGGGTGCAGGTTGCCGACAAAGGCATGCATGTTCCGGTAATCATAGTCAGTGATGAAGTTCAGGCGGTCATCAAACAGATGGACCCATGGGTTGGCTTTCTCGCCGCCGATAAGCACAACATTGTTCTGCTTGAGCGCGTCCGCCGTGTAGTAGCGCGAGAGCGTGAGATGGGGCGTGGGCGTGGCTGGAATCTGCGCTAAGACGTCTTGGGCTGCGCGCACGCTGCCAAAGGTAATGAGATTGTGGCCGAAGAGTTGGTCAAGGTCCACTTTGCGGTCGGCACTGAGACCGGATGCCTGGATCTGTAGCATGTAGTTGCGGTTGAGATAGTCTTCGAGCAGAATAGGGCGTCGGATGACGTCCTGCATCACGCTGACAGAGTCGTCAGGAAGGACAACGTCGGTCGGCTTGCTGTTCTGAAAGAACCCTGTCCAGAAGGACTCCAGAGCTGGCTTGCCGTTCCAGGGGGAGGCGGCTTTATGCAGGATCCAGTTTTGTTGCAGAACCAGCAGCACTGTGATGGCAAGGGCCGCGCATAGGGCTCCCCATAGAAGATGCACGCTTCGACTGGGCAAGAAGTTAGATGGAGCGGCATTCACCGTTGCGTATGGAACGGATAGAGGCGGAGCCTTCGGGAGTGGCGAGACGGTCTTATCGATTTCAGGCGAGCGCCAGTGGAAGACAGGCTTGTAGCCGCCGCGAGGTATCTCCAGGATGAGAGGCTCGTGCGCGCCCTCGGTGGCAAAGTAGAGATCGATGCGCTTCCTCAGTTCCGTCGCATTGACGCGGACGATGTTGTCCTGACTACGGTCGTAGGATGCCGGACGGTCGAAGACCCTGGCGCCGATCTCCTGCTCGTGGATATCAGGGCAGCCCTCTTTCAGGGATTGGCCACCAACATAGAGCAGGAAGTCGCGGAGGCGAGTGGAGCGCGAGAAACTGGCGCTCGCGGCGATGCGATCGATGACCGCGCGGCGCTGCGCAATGCTTGCCGGGGAGTCCGACGAACGTTGCGATGACATTTGCTCTGCCGCAGCCATAGATCAGTTACCTAATGAATCAAAGGACGGTGGAAGTCTAGCACGGGCAATGTGCGGTCGACCAGGACTCGCTGACTGGGTAGAAGTTGCGACTTCTTACGGTAAAGAGTTGCTGGAAGAGGGCTGCCAGAAGTTACCGGCGTTTCGCTGATAGATAAGTAGCTCCAGCACAAAACGAAGGCGACAGACAGTGGTTTACATGTGGGAGCTTGGACGTCTTCCGGTAAATTAACTTGCCTCCGTCAAGACGAAGGGCCAAGCTTGGTCGCTTTCGAAATGATTCCTCATTGTTGGTCTCAATACATTCCAATCGCGCTTTAGACCAGCCTGGGGAGCCGTTTCGACATCTCTATCTTGTCAAAGGTCTTCGGAGGTCAAACGTGTTGAAGCTTAGGGATCGTAAGGGGGCTGTACTTGCCGTGCTGATTGTGTTGCTTGGCGCCGGACAGTCTCGGCAGTTGAGGTCACAGCAGTATCTCGGAACGCTGACTGGCCAGGTTGTGGACTCAAGCGGAGCGAACATCCCAAACGCGGGGGTTACAGTCACCGATGACACCACGCATTTCGTGACCAAGGCCACGACCAATGAGGGTGGCAGCTACTCGATCCCGTTTCTGACGCCGGACAGCTATAGCGTGAGCGTCAATGCTAAGGGCTTTCGGGCCGAATCGGTGACCGGGGTGGTGCTGACGGCCGGCGGGGACGTTCATACCGACTTTACCCTCAAGCCGGGCTCGGCGACCGAGACCGTCGAAGTGACTTCAGACGTGCAGTTGTTGGACACGGGGTCGGCAAACCTGGCGACCACTTTTGCGACAGCCGAGGTGACCGACACACCGAACATTGGACGCAATCCGTTTGTGTTATCGACGCTGGCGGCGAATGTGTACTCCGGCAACTACATGCAGGGCAAAGCGAGCGGCTTTACCAATCCGTTCAGCGGAACGGCGGTGCAGATCAACGCCGATGGGAGTAGTGGGCACAACCGATTGACGCTCGACGGCATTCCGGACGATCCGGCGGAACGGCTTTCGGGTGCGAGCTACACGGGTTTTGTCCCGTCGCCGGAAGCTGTGCAGGAGGTGAAGATCCAGACTGCGCTCTACGACGCGCAGTACGGACACGGAAACGGGATCGTGACGAATACAGTCTTGCGTTCGGGCTCGAACAGCTATCACGCCGCGGCCTATTTTGTGTTCCGCGACACCTATATGGACGCCAATACCTACGAGCGGGTGCCAACCCAGAACGCAACCGGCACCGCGAGGACGCCGCGCGTGAACGACACCTGGACGCAGCCGGGCTTTGTGATCGACGGTCCGCTAAGCATCCCGCATGTCTACGACGGAAAGGACAAGACATTCTTTATGGTGGCGTATGAGCGCATCCAACTGCACCAGCCGCTGCCGTACTCTGGACTGGTGCCGACGGTGACGGGCATCAACCCGCAGACGGGTGCTACGGACGGCGGTGAAGTGGGCGGCGATTTTTCGGTTCTGTGCACTGCCTTCAATGCGCAAGGAGTCTGCCTGCCCGGCAGTGGACAACAAATCTACGATCCTACATCCGTGGCCTCCGGCGCAGGAAACCGCACGCCGTTCGCATACAACATTATTCCTTCAATTCGGTTCAACGGCGCGGGCTCCGCGTTGTTGAGTTACTTTCCGGCACCGAACAGCACCTTCAGCCCGACGGTCAACTATATCTCTTCCGATACAACAGAGCCGAACAAGTACTTCTCTATTGTGACGCGTGTGGATCACTCGTTCTCCGACCGTCACAAGATCAACGCGACGTTCTTCAAGGACATCTTGAACCAGATCGAACCGAATGAGGGTTTTGCGAAGAACATCGGGCCTTCGACCTCTTCCACTGGCGGCGATGGCTATACGGTCTACCGCAATAATGTCGGCGGCAGTGTGGACGATGTATTTGCGCTGTCGCCAACATTGGTATTCGATTCGCGGTTTGGTGTGATCTACCATCCATTCGGCTTGGTGTACCCGGGCAATGTTTTCAACCTAAGCAGCATCGGCATCAACGGCACCGGACTGCCGTACCAGTCGTTTCCTAACACGACAGCCTCGGACAGCTACGCCGGGCTTGCGGGCGGCGCGGACGGGCAGATCAGCGAAGACACGCTGGGATCGGCGTCGCTGCTGGTGGCAAAGACGATCTCGAAACATTCACTGCGCGCGGGCTTCGATGGCAATATGAGCCGGTACAACGTACAGAATCCTGGTAGCGGGTTCGGCAACTTCGCATTCAATCGCCAGTTCACGCAGGAAAACTCGAGTGGAGCGACGGGAGCCGCGTGCGGAGCGCCAAGCTGCGCCGTAGGCAGTGATACAAATTCGGGCAATGCGGTAGCCGCCATGCTGCTGGGCGTTCCTTCCAGCGGCGGATATACAAACCAGGTGGCCTACGCCCTACAGCAGATTTATTACGCGTTCTACCTGCAGGATGATTACCGCGTCTCAAGTAGGCTGACGGTCAACGCGGGGTTGCGCTGGGACTACGAGTCGCCGCTGACGGAACGGTATAACCGTTTGAATGCCGGCTTCTGCACGACCTGCAGCAATCCGCTGCAGGCCTCCGTGACGGGCTTGACGCTGAACGGAGGATTGACCTTCGTGAACACATCGGCGAACCCAAGCCGCTACTCCGCTCCGCAGAAGTACACCAACTTCCAGCCGCGATTTGGGCTGGCCTATCAACTGCATTCAAACATTGTTTTGCGGGGTGGAATTGGGCTGATCTACTTCAATACGCTGGAAAGTCCGCTGGCGCAGGGGTTCAGCAACTCAACCGCGTACTCGGCGACGGCCAACAATGTGCTGCCGGCGAACTTCATCAGCAACCCCTATCCGAATGGCATCCAGGCCCCGACAGGCAGCTCGCTTGGTCTGTCTACCCAGCTTGGGCAGTCCGTAAGTTATCCCGACCCGAACCATATACAGCCGCACATGCTGCAGTGGTCGGCCAGTTGCAGATACAACTGCCTGCAAAGATGGCCATGGAAATCGCCTATTCGGGCAACAAGGTGTCCAATCTGGAGGTCAACGATCAGATAAACGACCTGCCGGCGTCCTTCTATGGGACGACGAAGGCTCCGCTTAGCGCGGCGCAGAGCAATGCTTTAAACGCCAAGGTGAACAACCCTATGGCAGGACTGTTTCCCCAGACCGCATCGTTGAATGGCACGACGATCCTACAGTACTTGCTGGACGTTCCTTTTCCGGAGTTCACTGGGGTCACGGATGATTACATCTCGTCAGGCTCGGCGCTCTACAACTCGCTGGCTGTCTCCGTGAAGAAGGAGATGAGCCACGGATTTGAGATACAGGGGAACTTTACCTGGGCCAAGATCCTGGACCAGAACGTGTATCTCAACCCGACGGATGCGACACCGTTCCGATACCAGGACGCCACGCCGAACCTGCGCGGCAATCTGTTCGGGACCTACCACTTCGCCAGATTCGAGGGCATGCCGCTTTATGCACGCCTGCCGTTGGGCGGATGGAGCCTACAGGGGGCGCTGCGCGCCTACGATGGCCCACTGGTGCCGGCTCCGTCCGGCGGTGTTGGATCGCAGTATGGGACATCGACCACCTATTCCATTATTGGAAACCCGGTGCAGGGCAATCGAACGTATTCGCGTTCGTTCAACACATGCTACCTGAACACAGCTGGACAGCCCGTCGCCTCAACAGCGACGGTGCCAGGTTGCGATTCGAACAGCCCCAATCCTGCATTCCAGCAGAATCCACTGTTCACGCTGGCCACCATCGGGCCGTATCTGAACATCCGCGAGCTAGTCCACCCGCTACTGGATCTTTCCCTGTTCAAGACGTTCAGGATCCACGAATCGCTCAACTTCGAACTGCGCGGTGAGTTCTTCAATATTCTGAACACTCCGAACTTCGGCGCCCCGGGAACCACGCCGAACACAACAAGTTGGGGAATCGTGACCAAGACACAAGTCAACGATCCTCGATTGACACAGCTCACGGTGCGATTGAACTTCTAGCAGTTTTTCTGGAGATGGACCTCTGCACAACTTAGGCTGCGGAGGTCTCTCTTTCTCTTGTTCGTCGATCTAGGCACATGGACTGGCCTGCGACGTAGTTGCTCCATACCCGGTTGAGACGGGTTCTGATGTACGAAGCAGGGGTCCATATGAAGGCAGGAACGATATGGCGCACGGCGGCGCGGTTGGTGGGTGCATGTTGTGTGACGCTCTGGATCGCAGCCTTTCCTGATTACACCTGGACGCAGATCAAACAGGACGCGCTGGTGAAGGGATTCGAACATCCACCTCGGCAGGCGCGACTGCGCTGTTACTGGTGGTGGTTGAACGGGCATACCACCAAGGCGACCATCACCCACGACCTGGAGGAGATGGCAAAGAAGGGCTATGGCGGCGCGTTGCTGGTAGATGCAAATGGCGCCGACCAGGGGGGTAATGACGATGTGCCTGCGGGCCCTGAGTTTGGCAGCCCGGCGTGGACGGCGCTGTATGTTCATGCGCTGAAGGAGGCCGACAGGCTGGGGCTGGAGATCACGCTCAACATCACGAGCGGATGGAATCTTGGTGGGCCGGATGTGAAGCCGGAGCAGGCCTCGAAGCTCCTGACATGGTCACAGACGACAGTGCCGGCGGGCGGGACGACAGTTATCCAGCTCAAGATGCCGCCGATTCAGCGCGACTTCTATCGGCAGATTGCGGTGCTGGCGTATCCGCTGCACGACGGCGTGGCGATGCCCGGTGAGAGCGGCAGCCAGCGCAGCGCGCTCACTGATTTGAAGCACAAGAATGCCTCGGAAGAGATGGGGTATTCCATGCCGGATGCAACTTCATTGCTGACGGATGCAACGCCGAAGAAAAAGGACGCAGACAGCGATGTGAGAGATGTCGTCGATATTACGAAGCAGGTGGATGCGGACGGCACGGTGCATTGGAAGGTACCCTCGCAAGGACCGGCCTGGGAGATTCTACGCATCGGATACACCGCATCCGATGCGCGGGTATCTACGTCGAGTGGAGCGTGGCAAGGGCTCGCGATCGACTATCTCGACCCCACCGCCTTCGATCTTTACTGGAAGACGACCGTGGAACCGCTGTTGGTCGTGGCGAAGCCTTATGTTGGCAAGAGCCTCAAGTATGTCGCCACCGATAGCTGGGAGTTGGGTGGGACCAACTGGACGAGGGCGTTTCGCGAAGAGTTCAAACGCCGCCGAGGATATGACCCCGTCCCCTATCTGCCAGTCGTCGCAGGCCGCATCCTGGGCAGCCGCGAGATTAGTACTCAGTTTTTGACCGACCTGCGCCGCACCGTTGGCGATTTGGTCAACACGCACTATGACCGCATGGCAGAGCGGGCGAAGGCCTTTGGCCTGGGTACGCAGTGCGAGTCCGGTGGGCCGCATGGAGCGCCGCTGGATGGGCTCGAGACCTTCCGTTCCAGCGCAATGCCGCAGACGGAGTACTGGGCGATGTCGAAGGAGCACCGCAGCTCGACCGAAGACCGATACTTCGCCAAGGAGGGCGCGAGCGCGGCGCATATTTATGGCAGGCGGTTTGCTGCGGACGAAGGCATGACCTCGATTGGCAACCAGTGGAGCGAATCGCTGGGCGAGAACTTGCGGCCGTCGTTCGACCAGGCGCTGACGGAGGGCATGAACCGGCTGGTGTGGCATGAGTTCACATCGTCACCGCCGGAGTTGGGTCTGCCCGGGCAGGAATACTTTGCGGGCACGCACCTGAATCCGAATGTGACCTGGTGGAACCATGCGGCTCCGTTCTTTGCCTACCTGAACCGCTCCCAGTTTCTATTGCAACAGGGACTGCCAGTGAGCGACCTGCTGTACTACTACGGCGACAACGTGCCGAACTTCGTCCGCCTGAAACAGGATGATCCGGCGAAGGTGTTGCCGGGCTTCGACTATGATGTGACCGACTCAGAGGTGTTGCTGAACCGACTTTCGATTGTGGGTGGCGTGCTCCGAACGCCTGAGGGCATCACCTACAAGGCGCTGACACTGCCGGAGGCGAGGCTTTTCCCTCTGGCAGAGCTTATGCGGATGGATCAGTATGTGCATGCAGGAGGGACGATCATCGGCTTACGTCCGCTGGGACCTCAGGGGATTGTGACGGAGACCGACCAGCAAAGGTTTGCAGCGACCGTAGACAGGTTGTGGAGTGCATGCGAGGCCAGCGTGGGTCATCATGTTGCAGTAGGCAAGGGGCAGCTCTACTGCACGGACAACGCACACGATGCGCTGCTGTCAATGGGCGTTCTGCCGGACTTTGCAACAGTGGAGAGTGGAGCCGATGTGCTGGACTATGTTCACCGCCGCGATGGTAGTGATGACATCTACTTTGTGCGAAACACCTCGGACGCACCGCTCGAGCGGCGGGTGCTGTTCCGTGCAACGGCGGGACAATTGGAACTCTTTCATGCGGATACTGGCGTAGTTCAGCAGAGCCTGATGCACGCGCCGACCGGGGATGGACGGACGATGGTGCCGATCTCGCTCGGGCCGCACGAGTCGATCTTTGTGGTCTTCCATCATGGTGCCGCGGGGACTCATGTGACAGAGATCGAACGGGACGGAGCATCAGTTTATCGAGCAGGTGTATCGATAGGTTCTTTGCCGGAGATTTCAATCTCTCGACAATCGGATGGACTTCATTTGATAACGCGCGTGGCCGGAACCTACCGTGTCACGCTGTCGGACGGTGCGACCTCAATGGCGTCTATGCCTGTGGCGAACACGCTGCCGGTTACCGGGCCGTGGACACTCCGTTTTCCTGCTGGGTGGGGCACGCCGGCAGAGACCCAGTTACAACAGCTTGGGTCATGGACCGAGAGCGGCGATGCGGGCATTCGTTACTTCTCGGGTACAGCGACGTACAGCACGGTGATGAACCTGACGGCGGAGCAGGTTAAGACGGTTGCTTCGTCAGAGCTTTATCTGGGCGATGTGCATGAGGTGGCTGGCGTGCGCATCAACGGAATGGATGCGGGCATCGCGTGGAAGCGACCGTACGTCGTGCGTGCAGGAACTTTATTGCATCCTGGCGAGAATCGCATTGAAATTGAGGTGACCAACCTGTGGCCGAACCGGTTGATCGGCGATGCGCAAGATGTTGCAGGCAAGCGCTACACATGGACGAACGTGCGCAAATACACGAAGGATTCACCTTTGTTGCCCTCGGGATTAATAGGGCCGGTGGAGGTTGTGCCCGTTTACGATCTAATTCTCAGCCCACACGACGCCGTCGTCAGAACTACAAAAAGGAGGTTCGCAATTGACTCAGAACATTACCGTGAAAGCGCTCGCCATCAGATTCAGGTCCCATGATCCGATCTCGTCCACAAATGATTCTCCGTCATTCCGCGTGCTTCGAGTACGTCGCCAAGCATGTGCAAGAACGATTTTCTTGGTTAGGAGACGCGACTTTGCAGGGCTCGATGCGTCGCGTGTTGGAGTCCGACCGAATACGCGTACGAAGCCATTCTGCCGATTGGATGTTACAGCGTGATGGCAACCTACCGCTAGTTGCCGGTATTCACAAGTCGTCTTGTGTTTACTCACCGCCAGGGCTATCAAATCTCGACTAGTGACAACAGGCCAAAGCGCTCATTGAGCGCATGTTGAGAATGAATGGCTATGATACAGGCCTAGGAAGCGGTCTTGTGTTTATCTGTGCGTTCCTGCAACAGGTCAGGCAATCTGGTCTCGCGAAGCTCGGCAATGACCTTCTCAGTCAGTTTCCATTCATCACCCTTCAGGTGTACCACGAGTTGCTTCCAAACAGCTTCAAAGGCCCGACTCGCGTCCTCGTCGGTAAAGTAGATTCCGGCCGGCAAGAGGGGCTCAATGTCTTCGGTTAGGCTTCGGTCCAGCTTTTCCAGCATCCGCTCCTCTGCCGTTGCTCTGGTGATGGCATTCCCTTCCAGTTGCAAGTAGTGTTCGAAGCACTGTAGCAATTTATTTCGATTGAGATGCAGTTGCGTAAGGCCCTCATTCAAGTCGAAGAGGTCGCGGTTCTTTCGCCGTTGGAGGAGCGCACGCAGTTTGGTAGCGAACAGCTCCTCTGGTTCGTAGGAGACGATTTCCGTGCGTCCCTGATACCAGCGGCTCTCCACCGCGAAGGGGTAATGTTTTAGTCCAAGGAAGCATTCGTGTTCGCGCGTATTGACTTCTACTTTCAGCTTGAGTTGCCGGATTGGGTCAGCTTCGGGTGCGAAGCGGAACGTCAAGTGGATCGAATGGCCTGCCTGCACTCGCTTGCAGGGGCCGAGCCACGACAGAGCGTCGCGAATAGAATTAATAATTGGGCCGTTGGGCTCAGCCCTCAACTGCACGAGGTCGATGTCTTCGGAGTATCGGAGTGGCGTCGCGAAGAGCAGTTTGTTGAGTGCGGTGCCCCCGCGGAATGCGATCTTATCTTTCAGCGCAGGAGCATTGAACAGGTCGCAGAGAGCACGGGAGATGATGAGGTCCTGTTCGACCTGGCGCGAATCCGGCCACGGAGCCTTCGCGCTCCACTCCTGTAGAAACGCAAGGGGAATCAAGAGTCCACCTCTACAGGCTCAGCAACGGTGAGCTTCCATTTCGAATTCGTCTCGACTGGGGCAGAAGTGTCCAGGATCGGTTTGATAGAAGGGTCGAGCGGCTTGGATGACTTCGCTTGTCGTACAAATTTCTCCAAAGACTTTGAGATCCGTTCATGGCCGGTGATGTCCAGTAGGTAGCCCAGGCGTCGGACTGCCGAGTTCTCATAGAGCGCGGCGATTTCGGCCAGCTTTCGGCCATCGGCCTTTGCCGCGATGTCCTTCACGACTTGCGCCACGCTGGCGATGCCGGCGGCCTTATGGAAGTATCGAATGCAATCCAGTAGGGTCATTTCGACCCCAGCCACTCTTGCATAACCGTCTGGAGTGCGGATTTGGTCGAGCCATGCAGGCTGGTTCACCTGCTTGAAGGTGCCGGGGGCCTGATAGATGAACTGGAGGCGATGACGGCCGATTTGGAGCGGACGTAGCTGGCGCGGTACGACGACTTGAAAGACCATCGCCGCTTGATGAGAAGAGCCATGAAAAGCTGCTGCACGAAGTAGTGAGATTCGATAGTCGATTTGCTCGTGTTCCATTAGCGAGCCGATCCAGCGCACCGGATCAGGTGCGCCAATCACTTGGTCTTCCGGTCGCAGGATCAGGTAGAACTCATGGCGCAGGTTCGCCAACTTGTGCTTCTTCACCAGTCGATGAGCTGCGGATGCGAATGCTGACTGCGAGGAACCCAAATAGCTGCGCGCCCCTTCACTTGAGAAGGACGAGTGGCCAAGCGCCAACTGCTGATCGAGATAGGCTTCGAGAGATGCCATTCCCCAATCATATACAAAAAAGTTCGATAAAGGAGTGTTCTCGTGTATGATTGGGGCGAGAATCGTTCGATCAGGCAACGTTAGAAGTCTCATCAAATGAGTTGGTTGCGCGACTTGGGCTCTTCTTTTCTGCCTGAAAAGTCGGCCCGTACTTTATTCGCAGCCAGTTTGCTACTTCTTGCGGATCGAAGCGCACCGCTCCACCTATCCGAAAGCTGGGGAGCTGTCCCCGGGCCGCCATGCGATAGATATGCTTATCATCGACTCCCAATAGCTCCGTCAGGTCAGACACCTTGATAGCGCCGCGTCGGGCTTCCAGTTCCTGTATCAAATTGAGATTCACGGTTGCCCTTCACCTTCCCAACACAGCTTGAACCACGGATCATTCACAGTCCAATACTTCTTGTTTATCGAACGATAGATGGCGTTTATGGAACTTATTGCCTGGGTTTTCCACAATATCGAAGATGGGTTGCCTGCCGACGTTCTCAGGAATACAATTTGGCTGCTCGAATAAGGTTTTGAGCAACTTACCGAAATGCATCAGCTGACCGCGCACGCTACGGCCCGCCGAGTTTAGCCGAGAAGGTTGGTGCAGCCATGTACGAAGGCCCAGAGTTTCGCCATCTTCAGTATTTTGTTGCCGTTGCGGAGGAATGTCACTTCGGCAAAGCGGCCGAGAGGTTGCATGTCTCTCAGCCGGCACTCAGTCACCAAATCAAGCAGTTTGAAGACGGTTTGGACACGGTGCTGTTCTTTCGAGAACGCAAGGGTGCGGCTTTGACCCCCGAGGGTCGAGCGCTGTTGCCGATAGCGAGGGACGTCCTCAAACTGCGAGCTCATATCGTCAGTTCCATAGCTCATAGGAATGCCGAGGCAGGTCCACC
>Ga0302155_10002476_pt1 | contig 12462 bp, 11 predicted proteins | sample I_Bog_N3_1_FD_193508 | JGI IMG/M metagenome (GOLD analysis project Ga0302155, IMG submission 193508) | Peat permafrost microbial communities from Stordalen Mire near Abisko, Sweden - I_Bog_N3_1 | ecosystem: Environmental > Terrestrial > Soil > Wetlands > Peat | place: Sweden: Abisko, Stordalen...
ATGGTGGTCGCTAAGAAATCGTCGGACCAGAGAACTCTCGGGCGTACTGAGTGATCCCGGAGCCGCGTCCAGGTCGCTGAGCGTGACGCTGTGGCGAATACCCACTGCGCTTCTTTCGAGGTGACCTCGTCGAAGGCGAAGCAAGACCTGCAGACGTAAGAACTCATCAAAAGCCAGTCGACGTCGAGCGGGCGCGATACTTCCGATATCATCAGGAATGTGCACACCGGCGAGCGCCTTCGTGCGGTCCACCATGCGCAGTTCGTCGCGCAGTGATGCGGGCACTGGATCAAGAAACTCACCGGCCCGTTGCAGCGCCTCTTCGACGAACCCGCCCATTTCCCAACTCGTGAGACCGGCTTTTCCCGACGCCGGATAAATAGCAACGACTCTTCCAACTCTCGATGCGTCTCGTTCGACACCACTCGCACCCACGATCACGTCCACCACGGGATTCGTCATTTGTCGCTGTCCCCGGTAGTCACCGACCTTGCCAAAGAAGAGGGCTTGCACGCCGGGCACTAACTGCTTGGCTCGCCAGGCTTGATTGAAGAAGATGATATTCATTGTTCCGCCGTCGTCACTCACGACCACGTCGACGAGGGCTTTTCCTTGGCGGGTTCGTCGTGCGTTCACTCGTTGCACTTCGGCGTAGACCGCGGCCTCGTCGCCAACACTCAGATCACTGACGTCGATTTGTTTCGTTCGGTCGATGTAGCGACGTGGGTAGGTCGTGAGTAGATCAAAGACGGATTCAATGCCAATGGAGGCCAAGGCTTCGGAGCGTTTTTCTCCGACGTGACGGAGTTGGCTCACGGGTATGTCGGCCAACTGGCGAAGACGACGCGGGGCGCCGCTAGCGGCGTTACTCAATGCCAAAGAGATACGGGTAGAGCGGTTGACCGCCGTGGTGCACTTCCACGGTCAGATTAGTCAACTCGTCACCCACGTACTCCGTGATGCGACGGGTATTGGCGGGCGTCGATCCTTCGCCTTCAATGATGGTAAGTAACTCGTGGTCTGGTGAAACTAATTTTGCGAGCAAACCAATGGCCGCCACGGCAATCGAATCAGCGACGGATACAACACCCTTGGCGTCGAGGCCAATCCAGTCGCCGTCGTGGACCTCACCAGCTTCGGTCGCGGTGTCACGCACGGCCTTCGTTACTTCACCGGCAATGACGTGGGCCGATGACGCACTCATGGACTGGGCGTTGTCACTCGCGCTCGCCGCAGGGTCGTACGCGAGCAGCGCACCAAAACCTTCGACCACCGAATTTGTGGGAACTACCGTCACCACAATGTCGACGAGCGCGGCCACTTGTTCAGCGACCGGTCGGATGTTCTTGTTGTTCGGCAAAATCACGACTTCGTTTGAGCCAGTAGCGAGGACAGCGTCGACGAGTTCCGCCGTTGAGGGGTTCATTGTCTGGCCGCCCTTAACGAGACCACGCACACCGAGTGAACGGAAAATACGTCCGATGCCGTCACCGACGACCACCGCAACAACGGAGGTAGGCGGTGCTTCTTCTTCCGTATGACTTTCTTCTTGGACGGCAGTTCCTTCTCGCACCCAACGCTCTTCGACTACTTGTTCGGCGAGATCGGGGTCGACCAGCGTCGAGGGCCGCTTCAATAGAACCGCCAATGTCGTCGGTGTGAATGTGACAGTTGTAAAGCCCGTCGCCACCGACGATCACGATGGAATCACCAAGTCCACTCCACACGTCGCGAAACGCCGGAATCTTCTGGTCGTCAGCGTCGAGCAGATACATCACTTCGTATCGAAGATCAGCAATGTCGTCACCGGAGTGCGCCACGTTTTCTTGCACGTGCACGGTGATGCTTTCGGCATCGGGAGCAATAGGAAGTGGATCGCCCGCGACATGAAAACAAAGAGCGTCAAACATCAACAACAAACCCGTGCCACCCGAGTCAACAACGCCCGCTTGTTTCAACACGGGCAATTGCTCAGGCGTATACGCCAGCGCCTCGCTCGCCGCGATTCGTGCCGCGCGCGCCAGATTCGCGAGTGACGACGTGTCACTCTTCGCGCCCAACGCTCCCGCCTTGGCCACCGAAAGAATGGTCCCCTCAATAGGTCGCACCACTGCTTGGCGCGCGAGTTCGTCCGCGTGCGCCAACGCATCAGCCAAGGTGGCGGGATCAATTTCTTCCAACACTTTAAATTTCTCGACGAGGCCGCGAAGAAGTTGGGACAAAATGACGCCGGAATTACCCCTCGCTCCCATGAGCGATCCGTGGGCGACGGCCCCGCACACCTCGCTCATCGAAGGGTCCTCACCCAGGGCATCGAGTTCGGCTACCACTGATTCGATGGTGAGTGCCATGTTGGTTCCGGTATCGCCGTCCGGCACCGGATAGACATTCAGTCGGTTAATTACCTCTTTGTGGCTGCGCAGCAGTTGGGCAAACGTCGCCGTGACGGCTCGAAGGTCGTCGGCACACAGGCTTTCTCGAGTGGACATTGCTAGCGATGCTACAATGGCTATTCGGTTTTAACCGGCGCTCACTTATGAGACGTGTCCGGTTCAAGAGGAGAGAACAAATCATGGCATCAGTCTGCGAAATCTGCGGTAAGAAGCCCTCGTTCGGCATGAACGTGTCTCACTCGCACCGTCGTACCAAGCGACGTTGGAACCCAAACATTCAGCGGGTTCGCGCCCTTGTTGGTGGTACTCCCACCCGTCTTAATGTCTGCACCGGTTGTCTTCGCTCGGGCAAAGTAACCAAACCTGCGCGTCGTAACGTCTCCGCGTAAGTCCTTTTACAGCGTGTGTCCTATTTGGACCCACCGGTTCGCCTTGACCAACTGAGCAAAGTGACTCAGCGGTGCTTGCTCACCGTCCGACTTCTCAGACGAAGTTCATCTGAGTGCTCGGTTCCGACCCAGGGCCCTCATCACGTTGCCGTGACGGTTGTGCGGGTGACGATCGGCTCTTCCCGCGTGCTTCGCGGTGCAGATCCCAATGGGATCAGGCTGTGGAGAGAAGCGCAGCGCGCGTTGGAGCCAACGGAGTCACCACGGCGTGTTCTCTAGGTTGCCAGCGGGCGAGGTTGACGGCCGCGTTCAAGTCGCGGTCGATGACCAAATCGCAGATCTCACACGAGTAGATCCGAGTTGACAGGGCGAGGTCATTTCTGACCTCGCCACAGCCCGAGCACGTCTTGGAACTCGGGAAGAATCTGTCAGCCACTCGAACCTCGACCCCGTGCCATCGGGCCTTGTAGAGGAGCTGGCGGGAGAGATCGCCCATCGCGGCGTCCGAGATCGACCTCGCCAGGTGTCGGTTCCTGACCATTCCGGCGACGTTCAGGTCCTCGATCACCAGGATCTGGCATCGGTCCACCAGAGCCCCGGAGGCTTGGTGGACGAGGTGTCGCCTGGTGTTGACGACCTCGCGGTGGGTATTCGCGAGCCGGGCCCGCGCTCGTTGGCGACCCTTGGATCCCGGTGTGGTTCTGACCAGGGCCTGGTTGGCCGCCTTGAGCTTGCCTAGCGCTTGCTTCAGTGTTGTCACCCCCTCGAAGCTCTCGAAGGGAACGCCGTTCGCGTCAGCGGCGACGCAGAGGGAGATGATCCCCCGGTCGACTCCGACGGGAGCAGCGTGACGGTTGGTGCGGCTGCGCTCAGCTTGGTGGAGTTCAGCGGCGACGCCGGTCAGTGAGATCGTCCAACGTCCGGCGCGTTGCTTCAGTGTCGCCGAGTAGACGTGGAAGCGACCGGCATTGATCATCCGGCGCACCTTGCGCGTGGGTCCGAGGAGCTTGACCGGCCCGAACTTGGGCAGTCGCAGGTGCGAAGGATCGGTGAAACGGATGGGTTGACTCGAAGGTGCCTTACCTGGTGTCGCGCGGTTGCGCAGCCGAAAGCTCGGCGTCACTTTCCCTTTGGCTTGGAAGCGTGGAAACCCGACAACAGCACCGCTGCGCTCGCCCCACCTCGACGCAGAGAAGTTCTCGAGCGCCCGAGCCGCGTCCACGCTCGCGCATTCGAAAATGTCGCCGGGCAGTTCGTGGTGCCAAGCCAGGCCGCGACTGCCATCTTCGTTGACGGGTGAGTCAACGGACTGCCCATTTTTCCAGGCATTGAACTCGTTGATGAAGGAGAAACCCGACCAGGACAAGGACAGTGTTGATGGTTCGCACGTCTCACCACTTTCTGAGAGAACTTCTCGCTCGGCCGATCGGGCGTCCAGGTTGGCTTTTACCCGGGCCAGGTGGTGGTTGACCGTGAAGCGGCGAGCGCCCGCACACTTGGCGAAAAGGATTCTCTGTTGCGCGTTCGGATCGAGGGCGAACTGGAACGTGACGGCGCGCGAGAGAACTTCGCCCGTGTGCGAGAAGATCGGGATCGTCGGTCGTGAGGCCACTGCGCCCAGTATGGGGACGAGGTGTGACGCGGGTCGCGGGGAACACTGAATAGCGGCGATACACCGGTTCAGCGATTGGCCGAGTACGACGACGCCGTGCGCGACTGAGTTGATTCGTGCAACGTGCGCGAAGGTGAGTTCGGGGCACAATGAGGGGTATGGAACTTCGGACCGAACGTCTCACGCTTCGAGAGTTTCGCCTCGACGACGAAACCGCAGTTCACCACTATGGATCGGACGAAGAGGTCACCCGCTACCTCACGTGGGGACCAAACTCGCCGACCGACACCACGGCGTATCTCAAGCAGGTCGCTCGCGAGGCGCCCCGAGAGCCTCGAACTTCGTTCACCCTCGCCGTCGCGACTCTCGACGATGAGCTGATCGGCGTCGCCAACCTCGACCTCACCGGGGAAGCGTCGACAGGTGAACTGGGCTACGTCCTGTCGCGGGAATCCTGGGGACACGGCTACGCCACCGAAGTTGCCCGTCGACTCATCGTCTTCGGGTTCGACGAGCTGGAACTACGCCGGATAACGGCGACGTGTCATCCCAATAACTTCGCTTCGGCGCGAGTCTTGGAGAAGGCGGGAATGCACTTCGAAAAGACAAACGGAGACCACCTCGGAGTTCGCGGAGGGTGGCGAGTCTTCGCCGTCGCGCTTAGCGACGAAGGTGCTGTCCACTCGGACTGAAGGACTCCACCGCGTCCGCTCAACGTGGTTGTCCGTTGGTGCCGCAAGACCTACGAGTTCAGCACAGCGCCCGAAGGAGCTCGCTGATGGAAGCGACGTGCAGCCATCCGGTGGCTGAGGTCACGGTGTTCTCGAAGCAGCGCGCCAGGCGTCGCCGTCGCACGAGGTGGCCGTGGGCAACCTCAACCCGCCAGGCATGGCGAATAGGGCGAAAGACTTTGGCGCCGCGCTCGTTGCGTGGGGGCTCGTCCCACCCAACTCGGCGAACCTCGTAGTTGAACTTCGCTGACAACCGCATGGCGGAAGAGCGCGCCGTGCCGCGGTCCACGAGCACGAGTTCCAGCCGTTCGTCAGCACCCGTGAGGACCAGGTCGTCGAGTATCTGTTCGACGGCGCTGGCTTCGGACGTCGAAGCCGGCACCACGCGCACGCAGAGCGGCAGGCCCGTGACGTCCACGCAGACGATGCGCTTGGCACCATTGGTTCGACCATAGGGTCCGCCCTGGTTGTGGAAGGTTGCGCCCCCATTGGAGGCTCCTCGTGCAAGGTGGGTGTCTATGACCACCATCGAAGGTCGCGGGTCTTTTCGACCTAGGGCGATGCGCGACGAGGCGTGCAGCGCGACAAGAACACCGGTCCACGTTCCGTTCCTCGACCACCGACGAAACTGGGACCAGATTCTGGTCCACGGTCCGAACTCCTCAGGCAGGAAGCGCCATTGGCACCCGGTGTGCGAGATGTAGAGCATCGCGTCCACGACGTGGCGCAGGTCGGCACCGTGTTTCGGGCCTCGTTTAGTGCGATGCGCAAGTAACGGTTCGAGGAGGCTCCACTGGGCGTCGGTTAGGTCACTTGAATAGGCCACGACTTGATAGTGCCGGTCGTGGCGCTTGGGGCACTCGCCAAATAGAACACACGCTCTTAGAGCTGGTGTTGCCAGCCCAACCGTTCGAGCGGACCGCCATTGCAGGTTCGTTCAGCCGCGTCACTTACCACTTCACCAATAATGATTGGCTTCGTTAAACCCCTATTTGCATAAATCGCATAAAGGCGCTCGATGTTGGCGGTGGTAATTAACAACTCGTAGTCCTCGCCACCGCTGAGGGCTTCGTCTTGCGTAGCGCCTGGCGCGACTGGAATATCGCTGAGACGAAAACCAACATTGGACGCATCCGCCAATCGATGCAAGTCAAGAGCCAACCCATCGGATAGATCCATCATGGCGTGCACGCCGGCGTGGCGAGCCGCCAGACCCTCGTTGATGCGAGGCCATGGTCGACGGTGTGCGACGACGAGCGCGTCATCAAGTGGTGCGCCTTCACGTCGACGGCGAAGTCCCGCCGAGGAACGTCCCAGTGGCGCGGTGACGAAGATGACGTCACCTGGCTTCGCACCACTTCGCAACACCGATCCTCGCCCCGGTGTCTCACCGAGCACCGTCGCGGCCACCGACACATCCTTCGACCGCGTGAGATCACCCCCCACCACGGGGCAGTGCGTGATGGCCGAGGCATCAGCAATGCCCCGGTGCAACTCTTCGAGGTCGGTGCCGGGAGGCGAACTCACCGCGACCACGGCGGCGCGGGGTCGCCCGCCCATGGCGGCCAGGTCCGAGACGGCCGACGCCAGCGCCTTAAAGCCGAGATCTTCTAGGGGAAATAGCGCCGGATCAAGATGAATACCGAGTACGGCGACGTCGGTAGAAATAAGGGTTTCCCCGACGAAAGGAGCGAGTACGGCAGCGTCGTCGCCGACGTGAACTTCACCCTTTGGGATGCTGTGTCGACCAACGATGGCGGCGATACGCTCTAGAACAGCATCCTCGCGGCGGATGAGTTCTCTTTGGGGAACGGGTGGGTTGTCAGGCGCGGGCATAGCTCTGGCGTGCCAGTGATTTAAGGTCGTACCCCGAGGCAACCACGGAGGAATACAGCATGTCTCTACCCACTAAGAACAAACAACTCATCGCCTGGGTTGAAGAAATTGCGGCACTCACAACACCCGATCGTATCCACTGGTGTGACGGATCCGCCGAGGAATACGACGAACTTGCTCAGTTGCTCGTCGATAACGGCACGTTCACGAAACTCTCCGAGGCGAAGCGTCCTAATAGTTACTACGCCAAATCCGATCCAGGTGACGTGGCGCGTGTGGAAGACCGCACGTTCATTTGTTCGAAGTTAGAAATTGACGCCGGCCCGACGAACAACTGGCGCGAACCCGACGAGATGCGCGCCGAATTAAAGCAGCTCTTTGCCGGATCAATGAAGGGACGCACGATGTACGTCGTTCCCTTCTCGATGGGACCCCTTGGTTCCAAGATTTCGCACATTGGAGTTGAGATAACTGACTCCGCGTACGTCGTGGTCAACATGCGCATCATGACGCGCATGGGCACGGGAGCTCTTGAAGTCCTCGGCGAAAACGGTGACTTCGTTCCGTGCCTGCACTCAATTGGTATGCCGCTCGCGGAAGGACAGGCCGACGTTCCTTGGCCCTGTGACGCGGAGAACAAATACATTGTCCACTTCCCCGAGACGCGAGAGATCATTTCGTACGGTTCGGGTTACGGTGGCAACGCGTTGCTCGGAAAGAAATGCTTCGCGCTGCGTATTGCTTCGACGATGGCTCGCGACGACGGTTGGCTCGCCGAACACATGTTGATCTTGAAGTTGACGAATCCCGCGGGTGAAACTCGTTACGTCACGGGCGCGTTTCCTAGTGCGTGCGGCAAGACGAATCTCGCCATGTTGGTACCAACACTGCCCGGCTGGAAAGTCGAAACTGTCGGCGACGATATCTGCTGGATGAAGCCCGGTCCCGACGGACGTCTCTACGCCATTAATCCTGAAGCTGGTTTCTTTGGCGTCGCTCCAGGAACCAACATGGAAACCAATCCCAACGCCATGTACTCCGTCGAAGCAAACACGATTTTCACGAACACTGCGTTCACAGCTGACGGCGACGTCTGGTGGGAAGGCATGGGCGAACCACCAGACGGTCTTATCGACTGGAAAGGTCAGCCCTGGAGCAAAGATCTCGGCACACCCGCGGCGCACCCGAATTCAAGGTTCACGGCTCCCGCAGCACAAGACCCCGCGATCGCCGCTGAATGGGAAGACCCCGCGGGTGTTCCAATTGACGCCATTCTCTTTGGTGGACGGCGCGCCAGCGTCATTCCGCTCGTGTTTCAGTCCTTTGACTGGGAGCACGGCGTGTTCCTTGGCGCCACGATGTCCTCAGAGACCACCGCCGCCGCGGCCGGTGCCGTGGGAAATCTTCGACGCGATCCTTTCGCCATGCTTCCCTTCTGTGGTTACAACATGGCCGATTACTTCAATCACTGGCTGAAGGTCGGAGCCGCGACGAACCCGAGCAAGTTGCCCAAAATCTTCTACGTCAACTGGTTTCGTAAGGGTGACGACGGACGCTGGCTCTGGCCCGGCTATGGCGAAAACTCGCGAGTGCTCGAATGGGTCTTTGACCGCGTCGCTGGTCGTGGTGACGCGAACGAAACCGCCATTGGTTACGTCCCTACGAAGACGGCTCTCAACACCGAAGGCCTCAAGATCTCCGAAGCTGACCTTGATGAGTTGCTCTATGTCAACGAGGACGAATGGCGCGCCGAAGTGCCGAGCATCCGTGAGCACTTTGCGATGTTCGAAAGTCGCCTACCCCAGCAATTGGACGCCCAATTGGACGCCCTCGAAAAGCGACTGGCCTAAGCCGGACTCATTCGTCGACCGAGTCCGTAAATAAGGCCGGTCGCTAGACCAATTATCGACACCAATGCGTCACCGGTGCCAAACCTCATCGCGATGCCGACGGGTATTAACGCGCCCAACACCCACAGCAATTGCTGACGAACGGCGAATCTTGCGAATGTACGACCTTGCGCGCCGGGAGGAACGTGACGCTGTGTAATGGCGTCAAAACTCGGTTGCGCCACCGAAGCACAAATGCCCAGCCAGCCCGCGAGTAGGGCCTGCGTGGCGAGCGTCGGATGGAGGGTCGTTGCGCCCGAGCCAAGCCCAATGGCCAAGAGCGACAACGTCAACAATGTCGATTCGGGAACGGCGTTTCGAATGCGAGTGACGAGACCTAGACCAATCAGGGCGCCCACCGCGCTCATACCAAGGGCGAAGGCGTACCACGAGAGCGCCGCGTGCTCACGGCGAAGTCCGAAGGCCAACAAGAACGTCGTAAAACCCACCGTGAAACGTACGATGGCCGAAGCTGAAAGTCCCCATAACACTTCGCGGTCCCCGAGAGGGCGAAGCATCTGCATGTCTCGTTCGACGTCAGTCATAGAAGTCACTTCAATGCGCAACGACGGAGCGGGCCGTTGCAAGCGAAGACTGGCCACGACGCCCACCAAGAAGACGAACGAAGCAAACACCAAGACGCTCGTCGCCCCAATGCTTTTCAAAATGGCGGCCCCGATAGAACCGGCGAGTAGTCCCGATATCGTGCCCAGTAGCGTCAACTGGGCGTTGAAACCAGCGAAGCCACGTTCTTTTGAGGGCACGGCGCTCGGCCATCCTGATCCGTCCACCGTGGCCGAACGTTCCCGGAATTGATCGGTGCGCGCCATTTCTGGCACCAGCGCGCCACGAGTCACCACGTACAGCTTCGACGCCACGAGTACGAAGAACGCTTCGGGAAAGAGAATCCAGGAATTGAGATGACTGGCCATAGAAAAACAAAGCGCACAACGCGCGAGCGCCGACGTGGCCACGAGAAAGCGTCGTCCGTTCGTTGAGCGGTCAATGAGTGGGCCTAGTAACGGCGACACCACCGCGAAGGGGGCGACCGTCAACAAGAGATACAACAGCACCTTGGTCTTTGCTTCGGTGGGCGACACGGAGAAAAAGAGTGAACCCGCCAAAGAAACGGTCACGAGCGTGTCGCCGGCCATCATGATGACGTGCACCAACGCCAAACGGCCAAAGGCGGTGGCCTGATCAAAGAGATCCAGTGCCGACGCCCACGCTAGGGAGCCAAAACCACGTCGTCGCACAAATGACAAGCGTACGGCACGCACCTTGATTTTCGTTGGCAAACGAGCGAAATCAATTCCCAAGTGCTAAAACTGCCGCGTGCACACCACCGCCTTCTTTCTCAACATGCCTCTCGCCGCGCTCAGCGCCGTTGTCTGGCTAGCGCTCGCGTTCGCAATTGGTCGTTTGTTGCATCGTCACGCCATCGTCGACGTGTTCTGGGGGCTTGGCTTCCTCTTTATCTACGCCGAATGTTTGTTGGTCTCAGACGCGTGGTCACATTCGGACGCTTCGCCGTGGTGGTCATCGCAACCCCACGTGTTGCTTGCTCGCATGCTTACGCTCATCATCGTTGCGGTATGGAGTATTCGACTCTCCGGACATCTGGCGCTTCGCCAACGTAAGGGCGGTGAGGACCTGCGCTACGTGATGATCCTTCGTCGCGCGAAGGGCAAAAATCAAACGTGGTACGCCATCCGATGGATCTATCTCCTACAGGCGGGACTGTTGTGGTTTGTTTCACTCACGCTGCAGTGGATTGCCTTTATGCCCTCGGCCAATCTGCTTGTTCTCCTTGTTGGAGCGGTCGTCGCCGTCAAAGGACTTTCGATCGAAGCACTGAGCGACTGGCAACTACGCCGGTTTTTACGAGATAGCGCTTCCCAGGCACAGACAATGAACCGCGGCCTCTGGCACTATTCGCGCCACCCGAACTACTTCGGCGACGCCCTCTTTTGGTGGGGAGCCTTCCTAATTGCCGCTGCGAGCGGTTGGGGGTTACTGATGGTACTGAGCCCCTTCGCCATGACCAAGTTGTTGACGTCCGTGTCGGGCAAACCCCTCCTTGAAGCGAAGTTGAAAAAAACGCGCCAAGGCTATCTCGATTACGTTGCTTCAACCAGTGACTTTTTTCCATGGCCACCTAAGCAATTGCCCGTGTCGAATATCGAACCGACACCTTAATTAGAAAAACAGGCGCCCAAATAAATTGCCCGAGGCAACAAGTTGGCTTTGCAGTACGTCGCCCGATTCGCCGGCAACCACAATTGTCGAGCGGTGTCGAAATGCGACAACACAGTGATGCCGAAGTAATTCGTCATGTCCTCACCCGCGTTGCCCCAAATAAAAGCCCAGTTGTCGACGCAGTCGTATTTCACGATGCCAAAGAGTCCCGTGTTGGTCGACGACGGTGGCGACGTTGCATTGAATCCGGCAATCAATGCTGACGGCGTACAAGGAACCGGTGAAATGCTCTCGAGCGCAACACCCTTCGACAAAATGGCGATAGGAATAAGCGCAACGATCAACGCGGCAACAAAGGCCAGGCGCACGAACTTCACCAATTCAGTCAAGCACAGGGAACCCTCCAGTCGTGCATTCGGGTTTCGTCGTTCGTTCTCACAGAATGCGAATGCGCCATGGTCTCGGTTACGACTCGACCAATAGAGTAAGAAGCGTGACCTCAAGTTCCTTGACGACTGACGCATCACGCAGTGACGTGACCGCTGGTGACGCCATTATTCGAACCGAAGAACTCACCAAGGTCTACGGCGGCGTCGACATGAAAGCCGTCGACGGTCTGAACCTCTCGGTGAACGCGGGAGAGATTTTTGGATTACTCGGACCCAACGGCGCCGGAAAGACGACCACCGCGGGAATGCTCACGACGCGAGTTATTCCCACGTCGGGTCACGCGTTCGTGGCCGGCATCGATGTCGTGGCACACCCGGCTCTCGCCAAACAACTTATTGGCGTTGTGTCCCAGACCAACACGCTGGACCGACAACTGAACGTTTGGGAGAACCTCTATTTTCATGGGCGCCTCTTTGGCATTGGCGCGAGTGAGTCGCGCGAAATTTCCGACGCTCTGCTCGAACAATTCCAGTTATCGAAGTGGGCCAAGGCCTCCGTCTACGCACTTTCGGGAGGCATGGCACAGCGCCTGATGGTCGCCCGCGCCATATTCCATCGACCAGCCGTTCTCTTTATGGATGAACCCACCGCCGGTCTTGATCCACAAAGTCGACTCGCCTTGTGGGACGTGCTTCGTGAGCTGAACGGCGCCGGACAAACCATTCTCTTGACCACTCACTACATGGAAGAAGCCGAAGAACTCTGTGGCCGCGTGGCAATCATGGACCACGGAAAAATTCTGGCTCTCGGTACTTCCGAAGAACTCACGAAGAGCGTGGGCGTTGACACCGTAGTAACCGTGAAGGCGACAGGCGACCAAGCACGACTAGCGAGCGTCTTAGAACAAGGCGTGACGGGCGTCGTGAACGTGCGACAAACCGATGACGGTGTCGAGCTACATGTAAAGAGTGCTGACCGCATCGTGGGGCGCGTGGTCACTGCCGCCGAACGAGAGAATTTTGA
>Ga0302155_10002480_pt1 | contig 12455 bp, 12 predicted proteins | sample I_Bog_N3_1_FD_193508 | JGI IMG/M metagenome (GOLD analysis project Ga0302155, IMG submission 193508) | Peat permafrost microbial communities from Stordalen Mire near Abisko, Sweden - I_Bog_N3_1 | ecosystem: Environmental > Terrestrial > Soil > Wetlands > Peat | place: Sweden: Abisko, Stordalen...
AAGAACAAGGCATTCAACGTGAGCCTGAACGCCACCTCGGCCCAGGGAAGGTCCGAAGCTTGTCAATGGAAGATAAGTTGAAGTTCTTAACGATAGAAAAGAACAAAGAATCTGAATCAAAGGCATATTTCCGAAAGGCGGAATCTTTTCTGAAACTTGCGATGAAGATAGGAATGTCGGAATACACAAAGAACTTTGATCAAGCACCCTTGCAATTAAAGTTCACCGTTCCGGTTCCGCAATGCTGTTCGTGCCGTTCGCAGCAAAAACAGCATGGTATTTGCTAGCACGTCGGATGAATTTGCTTTAATTTCTCAAACCCGACGCAGAAACTGACCACCCGGCTAGCGTAGCAGATCCGCAAAAAAAAAAGACAGGATGGGAAACCCCTTCCTGTCAAAAAATGGCACTTATTACGCTGGGTTACAGAAACAGTTCATACGGTTAGATGTAGCGTGGGAAGTACGTGGGTTGCAAGTTAATGAAGCTCACGTTATTTTTACCCTTACCGATCCACACTGCGTTGCGTTGAGTGAGAATGTCCAGCGCTTCGTTCAAACGCTCCTTCGTGCGAATCGGTCCGCAATTACGAACCTGATTCTTCTTCACCCACGTATAGCCACTGTTCCAAACTGTGCGCAGCAGATAATTCTCCAGCGTATGCGCATCCGCCATCGCAGGCGTTACTGCTGCCTCGGTGGAAAAGATGCGCTTGAACTCCTCTGCATGCCAGTTATACAGCTCCACAGCCCTATCCAGTGTTTCGAGTGATACGTCGCCCTCTTCACCAGAAAATACGTGCAGCAATGCCGCGATGCGCCCCATAACCTCGACTGCCTTCGACGCCGCATCCTTAATGTCACTGAAGTAAGCCCAGGGGCCAATCAACTCTTCGGTCTTGTTGATCAACTCGAGGCAGCGAACTTTTGCTCTCTCGGTGAACTTCAACACCTTGCGTTCATCATTGCCTAACTTCTTACGTTCAGCATGCTCTTCCAAGACCTGCTTCATCTTGACGTGAAATTGCGGCAAAAACTTCCAGTCGTGTTCCAACGTATTGGTATAGCGAGTGCCCTGCGTGGACTCCGGCCAGCCGATCAGATAGCGCGCCCAATGCCCGGAACCGCGCAGATTCTCACCTTTATCGTCATTCAATTCCTTGAACGCAGATGGCTGCACCAGCAATGACACTGCTACACGTGGATTACGCGCAACGATGCTCACGCCGTCACTGCGATCCATCGCCAACATTGCTGCACCATCCCAGCCCTTATTCATCAGCGCCTGGAAACCGAAGATGCCGCCTTTGGTTACAATCCCGCCTTCATCGCTCATGCAAGTAATAGCCTCACCATCACCTTCTATCGCATCCATAAATGCACGCGACGTGAGGTTCTGCCGAATAAAACGACGAAGACGCGGTTTGACTGGCTTGTCGTTGCTATGCTCAAGAATCAACTGCAACAAGTCATCATTCGACACCTGATTCTCTGCCCGCTTCTTCAGTTGCCGATGATAGCCGTTGTTGATCGTCGTCCAGATTTGCTGACGCGCCTCGTAATCCTTCAACTCCGTCTCGGATTGCAACATACGGGACTCGTCGAATTCATAGACTGGCTTTGCAACAATACTGTGCACCGAAGTCTTGCGCTCACCCGAACCTGCGATGACCAAGGTATTGAGCGACACCGGACGTACCCCGCCAGTCGGCGATTCGTAGTCGTACAGCGGTTGAGCGCACGCCGACATCGCGGACAAAAACTCCATTGCTACCAGAGCATCCGGCGCCTGCGTATTCTTCAACACTTCCTGCACGGCGAATCTGATCCGTGATGGTAGTGCATCAATTGGATATGGTAGTGCTGTGTATTGATAGTAGTTCATCATCTTTCTGATCCTTTCTTCAGTCAGATCATGATCGTCCTGTTCTACATGGGTATATTCCTCATTTATTAGTCGAACAGGAAATGCGAGACCAGAGGGCTCGCCGACCTAGATCGGACTAGCTATTGATAAAACGTTTATGTGTTGATGTGTATGCGTTATTCGTGTAAGCACGCCTGGTTCGGAAGACTGTCTTAATCCCAACCAGGCCTGCCACCTACGAATTGCTCGTTTGTTGGCCTGCCAGCTTCAAGTCATTTTCCGCAGCGCGCTTGCTTGCAGCGTTGAGCATCGTGCGGAAGGTATTGGGAGACAGCTTCAAGCCGTTCACTTTCAGAAAAGCCAACACAGAGTTCTGTGTCACGGAACGATCCAACGCTTCTTGGATAGCCGGATAGAGACGTTGGAACATCTCTTCCTTTTCTTGTTTCGGATTGGATTTCAAATCCTTAATGCCAGCAATCAGTTTCTGCAGGTCCTGCACAGACTTTGCCTTTTCGTTATCATTAGAACTCATGATTTTCCTTTCATGCTCGAGGATTCGGGTTTGTCAACAATTCCATCATATTGGCTGGCCAACTCAGACGGCCATTAGGCAGCTTGATCGGTCGTACTGAGAAGTACGTCCCAGTCTGTGAGTGGCGTTTGCGGATAGTCTGCGGTTGCAGGTTCAGTGCAGTTGCAGCTTCCTCTGTGGTCCAACGGCGCTGTTGAGCGACCCAAGGCAGAGTTGCGTGAGGGTTATCTACCTTGCGTTCGGCCTGAGCGCTGTGGTCGCTAGTAGTGCATGTGTTCCAGTCGGGCGGATCCTTTGTCTTCATTGACTTCTCCTTGATGTGTTGCGTTGTGTCGGAATCGACAAGAGAGATATTAAGAATTGAGGACAAAAAGATCACTGTACTGTTGGGACGCCTTTTTTTGATTTGCGTTGACCTACCCGGATTCTCATGAAAACTTCTGGGAGCTGAGTAGCGAATGAGTAAAAAAAGAATTGACAACACTCTCTATCATCACGTAGTGAGTACAGTAAACCGCGCCTTGTTTCTTGAGTACGCCATTCGTGCGGCGTACGATAGGTATCCGGCTGAAATGCAGAAATTGCGTGACTTAGATCTTAAAATTCGTAAATCCTGGATTGAGTTTGGCTTGAAAGAGAATGAGATCGATCCTGAAGATTTCATGGACTTCGCCTGGGACTTCATTCAAGTTGGATACCTGATGACCCACGTGCACGGTCGGATATTGCATCCTGAGCTTAAGCGCATTCTTGACATTGGTCTTCCCCAAATCCGAGATCGATTTGCTACGGCTTATCAGGCGCTTAAGATTGTTCCAACTCAATATTACCGAGTCTGCGACTTACTAAAAGGCAACGACATTCTGCGGCTGATGAAATCGGTCTCACAAGCGCTTCGCGATGCCACTAGCTATGAGATAGAAGATGAAATTTTCATCTCAAAATTTATCAGGCATGTGCGCGAACCCATTTTTCTGCATCCTGGATTTAGTTATCAACCAGTGCGGGGAAACACCGAAGCAGATTCCGATGACGTTACCGGTTTCGCACTCATCGTTGACTTTACTGCTCAATTCAATGAGCTTGATATGAAACGGCAATTCCGAGAGTTTCAGTATCAATACGCTATGTTACGCGCGGCATATGGAAAAAATGGTTTGCACGACCCCGTGTCCCACAACCTAGTCAATGGTGCCGCACACGAAGATTTTTACGGATTTGATGGAGAAGATCCTATCGTACGACATGACGGATTCATGCCCGTTCTTTCAGGAATTTACTGTTACGATCGCTATCATGAGCTTCAATCAGCTGAATCCAAAGCTCGAATTAAATCTGATTCTGATGAGAAAGATTCACCGCTTGATCGGGCTATAAATGAAACTGTGGAGCTGTATCCCAAGGGAGGGGTTGAAGGGATTCAAGTAAAAGATGAGACGATTAGGAAGAACTACAATACCTTCCGTAAGAAACTCAAAAAATTTGCGTTTGCGTCCACACCACGATTAGTCGGCGACATTGATGATGAAGCAACTGAATAACGTCGCTAGCTGATAGATGCAAAGAGGGACATGAACATGCGTCAATGTCCATCTGTCATTTAGTAGGTGATGACTGCGCCGGTAAGAACTCGTTCACCGACATCTAGCAATATCACCTGATCTCCTCTACACACACGCCCGCTTGTCAGTGCATCATGCAGATTTGCCGATAACGATGAATTGAGCTTAACTTGATCAACGCCATCTGCGAATTCATTGGGATCATCCCTTAACTGCATTACCAACTGACTCAAGCTGACCACCTCAGTTCTATTCCATACCACCGGTCCTATATCTGAGGGCGTCGCACCGGCATCCTCAATGAGCCTAATGACGAATTTCATGAGATGATTCATTGCTAGCTCAAACAGCCGCGGCTTGGGGACGTAATCTTCTTCGTCACTCTCATCACCTTCCCGCTTGTTTGAAGCTTTAATTTGAAGTTGAGAAGACGCCATCTCTTTCTTGAATGGTTGCTGACTCCAGCGAAGGCGGCCCGGGAAATTCGGGACCTTTTTCTTGGGTGTCCCCTCTGACGTTACTTCGGGAGCGCGTAAAGTTCTCGCATCAAATCTCAGGAAGGCACTGCGCTCGCGCTCTTCAACGCTTCTAACCAACACAACCGTTGCACTCGCCTCTATTGAGGCTAGATTTCCCGGATCGCCTAACTCTTCCTCTGATGCTAAAAGTTCGACGAATGCAACTAACACATAACGGTGCATTTCTTTCTCAATGAAATAGCTTGCCGTACGTAAGTCCTCAAGAAAAACGGTCCCAACCTTAACCTCAAGATTTGCGTGCTGCTGCGCATAGGCGTGAAGCATTGACGAAGGGTAGGAAAACTCCCTGCCCCGTAAGGATGCGCTCACAATCAGACAAGTGACGTCGTTGGTACTCACCTTAGAAGCTTGGATTGCCTGTGCGCATGCTTCATCCACCACTAGTCCAGCAAATCCAATCAGCCCTAATTCACGTTCGCTCGCTAATGCATGCTCCTTCGGTCTAGATGCGTTTCCGCTAGCGACAATGCATATCTTCTTAATGTCCAATCGTCCTCCAATCCCTCTTAATCACGACGACGAAATTACCATAGTCAATTTTCAATGCGAACCTATAAAGTTAACTTCGAGTCCGTGAAATTCGCCGGCGATTGACAGGTGACTTATCCTTCCCCTCGAAAACAATCTCTGATTGAAAAACATCACCAATGCGCATTGTTGCGGTCGGTCCATCCGCAGATACGATGCTTTTCCCCATGAGATTGATCCAAGGGGTCTGCTGCTCGTCAACAAGTTCTTCATATGTTGGCTGCTCCAAGAGGGATGCTAATGCCTCTTCATTGATTCCTTGCCTAATGATGACCTTGCCGACCGGCCTACTATCTACAAGAACCTCTCGGGGTAGAGGAATTTCTATCTCTCGCCCCCGGAACTTCTTGTCGAACATCTGAGCATGTCTATCAGTGTCACTAATCTCTTTTTTTGATCTGACATCTCTCTCATCTATCCATCTACGAAGCTCTTCTTTCTGCGAAAGTTCGCGTTTTGAACTTGGTGCCGCCCCCAAGGGAGACGCCACTGCCCCAGCCGTAATTTCAAAACCGGCCATACGCAACGCTCGAGACATCACACCGCGGAACGCGGCATCATCAGCAAGCACAAGCTGATCCGATGCAAATTCAAACGGATCGTCCGGCTCCGGATCCACAATTTTGAGAAGACTTCTCCCGCCTCCCTCAACACCAATACTTAATCCACACGCCAGTCGTTGCCCAGTATAGTTAGCTGGAAATCTAATTGATAACTTTTGGGCGACACCACCGGTCGGTAGCGCGCCCCCTTTACCAATTTGTTTATTGCTAAATTCCGCACCTGATTGAGTCCCTTTACATTCAATCACATGCCATTTCCCACGCGTATCTCGCGCCACAAAATCTGGTGTCTTGTTCGGGCCTCGCTTCGCTGTACGTTTCTGAGTGGCTCCAACGGAAGCTGAAATCTTTTGCATAAAATACCGGCCGTCGACAATCTCAGTCAGAGAAAGCTTATCGGACAGCCAAAGCATGGGGATACCCATGCCAAAATCATCACTCAAGATCGTTTTCTGATGGGCATCTAGTTCAAAGAAACTACGAGTAAGGGTTATATCCCCTTCACCTGAAATAGCCGCCAGGTATCTTATCCACGCCCAGAATTCACTCAGCGAAACCCCGATCGAGGAAGTCGGCGTCGTCAAGTACCCGATCATCAAGAGCATTCTCGGAATATTCAAATCATAGGTGCTTTGACCCTGCGAAAAAGCTCGTGGAAATAACGGCGGCACGCCTGGATTTGGCCAAGTTGTCTTGTCAATTTCTACGGAAAGATTTCTATTCATTTCTTAGTCACCCAGGTCTTTTTTTCCAACCTTGAACGCTTAAATTTTTGTCATCAGGCTGCCCGGGAACACCTTAGTAAATTAATGAACGGCTTTCTTGCTCAAATACCCATTACCGGACGGAGGAAATAGTCGAGCACGGCGTACTAGTCCGCAAACGCTCATCTGGAAGTTGGACAGCACGTGGAGTTACCAATCGTGAAGTTCTGTTAGGCTTTTACAGCATCCAGGAAGTCTGTATCAGACGCTGAAAACAGCACATGAAGAGGCAGCGCTAATGACTGGCAAATCTTGGCTGCATGATCTCGCTCGGCGCTTATAAAGTCAGCCAGCCACTGATTCCCGCGCCTGAGCGCATCGCGATCACCTACTCGCTTCGCCACCACTTCCAGATCCTCTTCAATCAGTATTACTTTCCGAAGGCTCAAAGATTCGAAAACCGATACCTCTAATGGGACAAATCGTCCCTCGCTATCCAACAGTACAAAATGCCCATCAAGCAGCAGCGCCATCCCACTTTGATTATGGCGGCGAACAGCAGCTGCGAGAGCAAGTTGGTTTGCATCGATATCTGAGACTGTTTTATCCACGTTCCACTCGGGAAGAGCGCGCTCCTCTCGAATCAACTTGCTCGCAGAAGTATGCAGAAAACCAAGATTACCTGGGAGACGGCTTGCCAAATACGTTTTACCTACTCCATGAATTCCTGCGACGAAAATATTCATGTAGGCACTCCCGACGGAAACATCGCCGTCATGACATTTTTAAACTCCTGAGGGCCAAGGTAGAGAAAACCTTGAGGTGGTGTAAAAGTTTCAAAGAGCTCCTTAGGATCTACCAATATTTCGGCCGGGATGACCCTACCTAGCATGACACCGTAAGCGTGGCTCTTCGTTCCCACGTACTCGCGCAACTCATCGTGGGTAACGCCTCCTCCATGCTTTTGGGCCACAGCCCAAAGTTGATCAAAGGTACACTCTTTAATCTCGGTAATGACGGCAATACCCGTCAGCCTTTGCACTGGCGCAGAAGAGTAGATGACCATGGTTCCGACGTCGGTAGAAGGCCAGCTACGCCTTAGCTCGACAGTCTTAGTTCCAGCGATGATTAAGTCTGCGTATTTAGGCTTGATTGATAAAAGTACAGCCTTACCGGCTAGCTGCATCGAGGATTCGGGAAAAAGACTCATCTGTTATTTGGGTAATGGACTGAATGTTGCCACGCACTACGCGCAGCGGCCTGAGAGACTCTTGATAACTGACGGGATTTTCAAAATGCTTAATAAGCCGGAATAACATGACCTTTGTTTCGGGCCTCGTTAAACCCGCGATCTCGACTTCAGTATAGACAGTGCGTCGGCTCACCATGCGAGCAATCTCGTCTGCCTGTCCTACGCTTTCATACCGTTCAATTATCCCTAACGTCGTGACGGCCTTTCTGTCATGGCTTCGATAAAAAAGCACGACATCACCCGGCCGCGGAAGTTTGCTCACTGAATTGGATAAGTACGCCAACTTTATTGCGTTTCCCACGTGTTGCTGAGGGTGGCCTTGAGGTAAAGATTGCCCAGGAACTGCACAGTCTGGAAATAAAATGTCATGATAGCGCGGGATAATTGGCACGATAAATTTCTGTACCTCTTCTCCGCTGATGTAATGTGGGTAATAGCACCTAGAATATTCGAATGGGTTCATTTGTACTGCAGGAGGATCAACAGGATGCTGTTTAACGAAAACAACATCTCCAGCATAATTTCCTGCAATAACAAACCCGAAATCTTCGATCAGATTAGTCAAATGGTCTTGCTGCCTCGGATTCACGTGCAAAAAAATATTCCTGCATTGATGAGTATCAGCAAACTGGAAGGCGGCTCTCAAAAACAACTCTCCAAGCTTGCGACCTCGCACTTCTTCCCCTACCTTGAAGGTACACAATTTGAGAGCGGCGCCCTCCAAAACCAATCCTTCATCAGTAACACGCTCGTTGGTCTGCACCGTAAAAATGCAAATCGCCCGAACCTGCCGAAGCCCCTGCTCGCTGTACGCCCAACCTTTTCGCCCTTCTCTAGCTATTCTTGCGAACCAATCGTTGAATCCCGGATAATCAGCTCGAATGCTTGAAAAAAAGGGGCCATCGAGTTGCGGAGTAAGTGTATGAAGCTCAACTTCCTCAATGTTTGGCAACGTGACAGTACCTGGCTCATGCAGTCGCCTGAGCCAGTCATTCGCTGATTGAATAAAATAGACCCGATCATGCAAGCCACGTGCTCGTGCTTTTCGATGTAGGCCTTGGTCTTCCGTAACAAGAGCATGAGCGGCATTTTGCTCCAGGGACCAAAGGATACGATTATCACAGGCATCGTTGACGCTAGTGCCAGGAACATTCCAAGGACACGGCACTCCTTCTTGGAGAAGCGTGTATTGAGGCAACCTACTGAGAGTACGATTTCGACGGTCGTCGTTCGTATCTCTACGAATATCCTCTACTGAGGCTGGGTGATATAAAAGCTGATGGCCGTGTGCGTTGCAAAGCCTTATAAAGTCAGTGAGACTGGGCTGCAAAACAACCATGGAATCCTGAAGCGGAATAAGGATGTTGGTATCGAGCAGAAACCGTAGGCGAATAGACAAACACACACCTCCATCTGTAACTACTTCTGTATTTTGTAATTTACGAGATCGTGTTCGAGAACATACGACCAAGGACCGATCAGCGTCCTCGCGGCCCCTTCCCCGGCGAAAATAATCTTATTATCTTTTTTGATCTTGCTCGCGTCACCGCACGAGCAAGATCAGCTCCTGAAATTATGCCCGAAAACTGGTGACGCTACCGGTGTAGCACTACTCGATGCCCATCGCTGCTCCCTCCATGGCGGATTCACCAACAGTCATTCAACTCGACGTTGCTTCAGTAACGTCGAGATTTGATTGACCACATTTTGCTCGTCAACCTGGAAGGCATTGGGTTCGAGCGTTGCCTTAAGGGACTGGTAAGCGATAAAGATGGATGCTGCCCCCATGAAGAAAGCGGCGAGGTCCGTTTTTCCAGCAATCGTTGTCCACGCTGCAGCGGCAACAAATAGGATGATACTGATGACGTAAAGTGGCTTTAAGCGCTTTACCTTTTCCCCTTGTTCGATACGAATATTTTCTTGCCGGAACGGACGCTCTTCCAGTAACTCCTCGTTAGAGCAGTGAATAAGAAGCTTGTGTTCAGAGGATGAGTTGTCAGTGACATTCATGTCTCCATGAACATTGATACTGCCATCATTAGTGAAGTCACGCATTTTGTAGCTCCCTTTAGTGTGGGTGTTAAAAGTATTGAATACCTATTCGTACATCAGATGCAACGCTGAAACACTTCATCCCGGACGATTACTTAACAGTTTCGATTGCGAAAATGGCGCCGTAAAGTTGGACAGACTCTGGCGTTATCAACACCGATCTTGTTTGTCACCCATTCAAATTGATGATCCCAAACCTGCATCTTGGCGATTTGCAAGGCTAGAAATATCCCTTGGGAAAGCGCATCCGCAGGCATTGCCTTTTGCACGGATTCACAGGAAAGAATGTCAATGGTCGTGGCCACCTTCAGGGAAGTAAATCTTTCTCGCGCGATGCGCGTCGCTTTCTTCTCATCTATGGCCGCTACATAGTCATTTTCATTCGAAAATACCAAGGTAGCGGCCTCTCCGTCGCCTAGCGACCCCGAAGTTTCACCTGAGACTAGAGCAAAGAAATTCTCAAGTGATTTATCTTCGAGATCCACCACATCGACCATTCTTCCATCGATTAACTGCCGCAGCACCTCAGCCTCCCCTCGGCCGTTCCCTGCTCCTTTGGCGATTTCGCGCACTACATGTTCGGTCGCAACGACTCGCGTACCTAGCGCCGTCAAAATTTCATCTGGCCTCTTGGTAGCAAGAAGATTGATGATGACGCTGGCATCGAGAACGATGGCCCGATCGTTTTTAGTGAGACAGCTTGAAAAGGTCATCTGTATCATCCTCTTCCGCCTCATCAAGCAACTCACGAACACTCGTTCTGTCGAGCTTCAACATCTCTGACATTTGTCCTTCACTTATTAGTTCTTTTTTCCACGCTTCAATGGCCAGCAAGTAAAGTCGCGAAGATTGATTTTCTTCAGTCAATGAGACTTCCATCGCTCCTTTACCGAGTACTTGACGAGCCTGCTCATCAGTAATTCCACCGTTGTCCTCAAACCACGCCCAGGTACCTTTTTTCGTTAATGCCAAATCCTCAAGCCGGAGTACGATCGCTTGACGGGAGACCTGAAAAAAGTTTGCAAGCAAGATGATGTGCCTACGAGTCAGGTGTGAAGAACCAGTAGTCACCTTCTTGAACTGCTCCATCACGGACCGGGCAGGAGTTAGAAATGCGCTCGCGAAAGAATTTGCGTAACGCTCTTCCCTCGAATTTTCATATTTCCCGTCTTGATACACTTCAGGCTGCCGCCTAGTTGCGATGAAATGTCCCAATTCATGAGCGCCGGTCTGATTGCGACGATCTTTTCGATGGCTTGCATTGATCAACACACATGCTCCGATCGACTCATCGAACGCAAACAGACCGGAGACCTTCCCATCCAGCCTCCTCGCGTAAACGCGTATCCCTATCTGCAACTCTAGCAGCGTAAATAAATCCTGAACGGGCCCATCTCCCAGACCAAGCCAATTTCTCAGGCTTTGCGCGTCGTATTCAGCCTGCCTTTCGACATCTCCCGGAAGAATGGTTTTCTCTGCAGGATAGTTAAAAGACTTTGGTACACCCAGAAGATTTTCCAACTCCACCTCAGCTCTGACTAGATCGTTTAGCATTCTTGTCGCCAGCTCAATGCCCGAATCCTCAGTTTCGGGAAGGGATCTAAACCTTGGTACAAGATCCACATGTACTGCCTCTCGCCTCAACAACGAATTTATTGAGACTCCGTAGCACCGGCTGAGTGATTGAATTTCTTCAAACCTAGCAGCGCGTTGCCCCTTCTCTATTGATACGAGGGTCGTCCGAGCGATACTCGCCGCCTTACCAGCGACATCCTGAGTAACACCCGCAGTTTCTCTTGCGATTTTCAGTCGCTCACCCAGCTCTTCTGGGCTCAACTCACAAGTCAATTTAGTCATGATCCATCTATCCATTGCCTTACGAACGAATCTGACCCCAGATCGCTCGTGAACGCCGACCATTCTTTTGCATGTTGCAGCAAAAGGCGATCAAGCTTTTGTTCCACTATCATCGGCCCTAACGCTAAAGCAGATGCGAGTTCATTTTTTCGCCGTTGCTTTATGAGCTCATACTGAGCAGAATTTGGAAGTTCTGAAAGATGCTCAAAATGAAGTACTCCGGCAATCGCATACTCTCGCATCGAGCGAGTTAGGCCTTCAAACTCTGACACTGCACCTTCATTCCAGGTCGATGTCTTCAATGACTCCCACACATAAGTGTCCGGCGACTCACTTAGACCAGCAGCATGAACGCTCAATCGCCGGAGAATACATGCGGCGCATATCCCGCATTGACGCCGGCTACCTAGAACGCCTACCTGCCTGGACTGTTGCCAGCACGATCTGGTTTCGGCCCATCGATTTTTACCTCCGCTGCTCTCAACGTATTCACGTAACGTCTCACCTTTCGTTGCCCATAAACGAGGGAACTCATATCTCACTTGATAGCCAAGCAGTGCGTTAATGAACCGTTCCATCAATCTCGTAAAAAGTGGATAGCTTCGGTAGTCTTCGTACGCATGGGCTACGGGTAAAAAAACTGGGGCAAGCGAACCTTGACCACTTTCCGGAACAATGACAGATGGCGCATCAATTAAATATGCGGCCATCGCAGAAACAATACTGAATTTAAAGCCCCGGCTACGAGCGCTACTCTCAGCATTCCGCTTTTTATCCAATTTGACGTCGTATGGCAATGCGGTGAAAGGCATCTCTTTGCGCTCTGCTCTCGATATGTCTCGCTGGCGATTCCCGACTCGTACGCGGATTAGCTTATTACCTAACCGACGACTTTCAAGCTCTGCAACCGCATGTGAATCCATTCCATCGCTGAAAGCGATCACGGCTTCCACATTGGGAGGAAACTGAAGACGCCCTTGAGGGGGGGGCTCCGCTG
>Ga0302155_10002483_pt1 | contig 12450 bp, 12 predicted proteins | sample I_Bog_N3_1_FD_193508 | JGI IMG/M metagenome (GOLD analysis project Ga0302155, IMG submission 193508) | Peat permafrost microbial communities from Stordalen Mire near Abisko, Sweden - I_Bog_N3_1 | ecosystem: Environmental > Terrestrial > Soil > Wetlands > Peat | place: Sweden: Abisko, Stordalen...
CGAGTGTCGTGGCGAAGACCGACTACAGCTTCGACATCATCCGGTAGCGCACTGCAAGCTGCGTTGTAGAGCGGGGTGGCAATGAGTACTCTGGGTGCAAAAGTAGAACAGGTCTTCGAAGAACCCGGCTGCGCCACGAACCAGGCGAAGGAGAACCGAGAGCGGAAGAAGGGTTGCAACAAACTGCTTTCTCCCGGCGCCGCAGCCGGGGGGTGCGCCTTCGACGGCGCCAAGATCGCTCTCCAACCTATCACCGATGTGGCGCACCTGGTTCATGGGCCGATCAATTGCGAGGGGCACTCCTGGGACGGCCGCGGATCAAAGTCGTCGGGGCCGCTTCTCTATCGAACGAGCTTTACCACAGCGATGAGCGAACAAGATATCATCTTCGGCGGTGAAAAGCATCTCTACAAGGCCATCAAGGAGGTCGTCGAAAAGTACAACCCGCCAGCCGTCTTCGTTTACCAGACCTGCGTGCCCGCCATGATCGGCGACGACATCGAAGGGGTCTGCAAGGCTGCCGCGGCAAAGCTCGGCAAGCCTGTGATTCCTGTCAATGTGCCTGGGTTTGTGGGGTCGAAGAATCTGGGAAACAAACTTGCAGGCGAGACGCTGCTCGACTATGTGATCGGCACCGAGGAGCCGGCAGAGACCACCCCATACGACATCAACATCATTGGCGAGTACAACCTTTCTGGCGAACTGTGGCAGGTAAAGCCGCTGCTGGATGAGCTGGGCATACGCATCCTGGCTTGTATTTCCGGAGATGCGAAGTATCACGAAGTGGCTCGCTCTCATCGGGCTCGCGCCGCGATCATGGTCTGCTCAAAGGCCATGATCAACGTTGCGCGCAAGATGGAAGAGCGCTATGGCATTCCTTTTTTTGAAGGATCGTTCTACGGCATCGGCGACATGAGCGATGCTCTGCGCAAGATCTCTCAATTGCTCGTCGAGCGCGGCGCATCGGCAGAGTTGCTGAGCCGGACTGAAGCGGTGATAGCACGGGAAGAAGCGCGCGCGTGGCAGAGGATCGGTCCCTTCAAAAAACGGCTTGCCGGCAAGCGAGCTCTGCTCTTCACCGGGGGGGTCAAGTCATGGTCGGTTGTGGCGGCGTTGCAGGAAGCCGGCCTTGTCATCATCGGCACCAGCACCAAGAAATCTACGCCCGATGACAAAGAGCGCATCAAGGAACTGGTCAAGGACGATGCGCACATGTTTGACGATCTGAAGCCGCGCGAGATGTACAAAATGCTCAAAGAGGCGCGAGCGGACATCATGCTCTCTGGTGGGCGCACACAGTTTGTTGCGCTGAAAGCGAAGATGCCTTGGCTCGACATCAACCAGGAGCGTCATCACGCATACGCCGGATACGAAGGCATAGTTGCCCTTGTCAGCGAGATCGCCAAGGCTCTTTCCAATCCGATCTGGGAGCAGATCCGCAGGCCCGCTCCGTGGGAGCTTGCCGCGGAGCGCGATCAGCTTCACCTTCACATTGCATAGGGACACGCATATGGCGCGAGTAATTGTCAGTAAGAAACAGTGCATCGTCAATCCGCTCAAGATGAGCCAGCCGATCGGTGCTGCCCTGGCCTTCATGGGAGTGGAGAACTCCATGCCCTTGCTTCATGGATCGCAGGGATGCACCAGCTTCGGGCTTGTCCTGTTCGTGCGTCACTTCCGCGAGGCGATTCCGCTGCAGACCACGGCGATGAGCGAAGTAGCCACCGTGCTGGGAGGATTCGACAACGTGGAACAAGCGATCGTCAACATTGCGGCCCGCACCAAGCCAGATCTGATCGGAATCTGCACCACCGGCGTCTCCGAGATAAAGGGCGATGACCTGACCGGATTTCTCAAATTGATACGCGCAAGCCACCCCGAGCTTGGACCCATTGCCCTTGTCGATGTTTCCACTCCAGATTTTGAAGGCTCGTTCCAAGATGGATGGGCAACGGCAGTCACTCGCATGATCGAGGAACTGGTTGAGGTTCCGCTGCTCGACGCTGGCCTGTCGCGACGCATCAATGTGCTTCCTGGTTGCCATATCAGCCCTGGAGATATTGACGAGCTGAGGGACATCTTTGAAGCCTTCAGTCTTGATCCCTTCTTTCTGCCCGATCTCTCGGGTTCCCTGGACGGACACATCCCTGCGGACTTCACGCCGACTACGCTCGGTGGCGTCACGCTCGAACAGATTCGGAGAATGGGTTCGGCCTGCTGGACGGTTGCCATTGGCGAACAGATGCGCGGAGCCGCAATTACTCTCGAACATCGCACCGGTGTCCCTTATGTTCTCTTCGATAGGCTCACGGGGCTGGTTGCAAACGATGAGTTGATGGCCTTTCTCTCCCGAGAGAGCGGGATTCCTGTTCCGAACAAGTACCGGCGTCAGCGCAGCCAACTCGTGGACGCTATGCTGGACGGCCACTTTCACTTTGGCGGAAAGAGAGTTGCGGTTGCAGCGGAGCCCGACCTGCTTGCGGCAATGGCGCATTGGCTTCGTGAAATGGGCTGCGAGATTCAGGCAGCGGTCACTACGACAGAATCGCCTGTACTCGAAAGCATTCCGGCGGAAGAGGTCTTGCTCGGCGATCTCGAAGATTTCGAACTCCTCGCAGCCGGAGCCGATCTCATGGTGACTCATTCGCATGGGCGGCAAGCGTCCGAACGGCTTGGAATCCCATTATTCAGGATTGGGATTCCAGTCTTCGATCGTCTCGGCGCTGGCCAGCAGGTGACTGTCGGCTATCGGGGAACGCGCGACCTGATCTTCGATGTTGGCAATCTCTTGATGGCCAACATGCACGAGCCGACGCCGGGGACATGGATTCCGCAAGATCGCAATGCGCAACGTCTCGTCACGCTCGAAGTGCCGCAATAAACGGAAAGTGTTTCACGGGAGGATTATGAAAGTTGCTTTTGCAACAGAGGATGGACGCCACGTCGATGCGCACTTCGGTTGGGCAAAAAGCATCGCCATCTACGATGTCACGCCGGTGGAATTTCGTTTCGTCACCGCATTCGAGTTTGCCGGCAATCTGCAGGAGGATGGCAACGAAGATAAGCTCGGGCCAAAGCTCGAAGCCATCAAGGACTGCGCAATTCTCTACGTCGCCGCCATCGGTGGATCGGGCGCGGCCCGAGTTGTTGCCAAGAACATCCACCCTGTCAAGGTGGCTGAAACGCAGGCTATTGAGGACATTCTGCTGCGGCTTCAGGCTGTGCTGAGCGGCACTCCGCCACCGTGGTTGCGCAAGGCGCTGAACAAGGGAAGGGAACGCAAGTTCGATTTCGAGGACGAGGTGGTTCATGGCTGAGAGCACGGTGCAAACGTCAGTGCCCGCAAAGCGTGGCTTCCTGAGTGAGTTGATCAAGCAATGGCGGGCTCAGGATCTGCACGGCTCGTGGGACGCGAAGAGCGATCTCGATCTGCTGGAGCCCTACATCCTGACTAAGGAGAAGCGGCGTGAGATTCCCATCATGAGCGATCCAGACCCTGAAACGCTTTGGCGCATGGAGCTGTTCTACAACGCCGTCGGGCTCGCAATCGAACGCGCGACCGGGGTGATGGTTTCTCCGCTGATGAAACTCCACCACGAAGGATTCGGTCGCCTGGTATTGACCGCAGGAAGGCTGATCGTCTTCAACAAGCAATTGCGCGATGTGCATCGGTTTGGCTTCGGGAGTCTTGAAAAGCTGGAAGGGCAAGGCGAAGAGATTGTGGCAAGCGGAATTGAGTGGATTGAAAAGTACCCGGAAGTTGCGCGCTATTGAAAACGAGGCTCTTGACCGGTTTGGGCGCCGTCGAAGGCGAAGCCAAGAGAAATGATGCGGGGGCATAAATGGAAGCGGAACAAATCACGGTGCAAGCGCTAACGCGTGACGGAAGGTACTGGCAGCCCTCGTACCTGCTGAGCATAAACCCTGAAATTTGCATCGGCTGTGGCCGCTGCTTCAAAGTCTGCGGGAACGCCGTGATGGCCCTCAAGGGAATCACGGAAGATGGCGATCTCGTCGGGCTGGATGACGACGAGGAAATCTTGCGCAAGGTCATGACGGTAGGCGATCCGGGTGCGTGCATCGGGTGTGCCGCCTGTTCAAGAGTCTGTCCCAAAAACTGTCAAACGCACGGTCCATCGTAGTGGTTCAGCCATGACGCCAGACGACCCCTATTCGTATCTGCGACAAGCGAACGCTGCCACTGCGTGCGACCCATTCGATGGGCATGTGCTTGCGTGCGTCTTTGCTGCCGGCATTATTGAGGGTAGGGCCGGCGGTTCGCTCACGGGCGCTCTCGGCATTTGGGGTTCCGAGCTTCGGCGTAGGGTCGAGAGGTACTTCCCCGGAACCCTGGAGCGATTGGAGACTTTTGGCCTCGACAGCGAGCCAATAGTGGACGAGGATGAGCGGTGCCTGCGGGAGCTGCTGTGGCGCTCTCGCACCGTCCCCACTCTGCTTACTTCGCTTTTGTCCGTTCTCATTTCCCGCAGAGCAATTCGGCCAAATCATCTCTGGCAGGATTTGGGCCTCGCAAATCGAGCCGAGCTGTCCAGCCTGATGCAGCGGCACTTTGCACCCTTGGCTCGCCGCAATACGCAGGACATGAAATGGAAGAAGTTTTTCTTTCGCATGATCTGCCGTGAGGAAGGTTACAGCCTGTGTTCGGCCCCCAGCTGTTCTGAGTGCGACGACTTCGGCGCTTGCTTCGGCGATGAATCCGGCGAGAGCCTGTTGGCCCACGTACGATTCCAGAGCGAAACTTCCGGGCTCATCGCCATTCAGCCGGCTTACATGCAATGACCGGGAATCGACATGTCGCAAATGCGACATGTCCGGTCGCATCCTCCCGCCGTCCGCCGCAACTCCCTGATTTAATGATCCATTCCATTTGGCATGCCAGGTGCAATCAACAAATCCAAATCGGCCTTTGAGACAAAAACTCTATGGGGCTTGGAGGGAAACATGATTGCCTTGACGGAAACTGCGGCCGGAGCCGTACGGTCTGCAATCGGCGCCACACCTACGCCCATCGCGGGCCTTCGGGTAACGGCAGTTGCGGGCGGCTGCTCCGGTTATCAATATCACATGGGTCTGGTGGAAAGAGCCGATCCCGGAGATCTTGTCTGCGAGAGTCAAGGACTTCAAATCTTTACCGACCCCGACAGCGCGGGCCGGCTTACTGGGACCACGATCGATTTCGTCGAGAGCCTGGAGGGTACCGGCTTCTCCTTCAACAACCCTCAGGCGAAATCGGCCTGCGGTTGCGGAAAATCGTTCTGCTGAGGATTACAGTCTGAGGACCTGACAATGGCAAACTTTCGGCATGCACACGCATGGGTTTACCTGGATAACAACGCGACCACCCGCGTGGATGAGCGCGTTGTTGAAGCCATGCTTCCTGTGTTCCGGGACAACTTCGCAAACCCATCTTCCGCGCATGCCCTGGGAGGGTTGGCGGCCGACGCTGTGCGAGTTGCACGCGGCCAGGTTCGATTGCTGATTGGAGCGGCATTCGAAAAGGAGATCGTTTTTACCTCAGGCGGCAGCGAATCCAATAACACGGCCATTCTCTCAGCCCTTGAAACCCAAACAGGACGGGATGAGATTGTCATCTCCGCAGTCGAACATCCATCGATTCTCTCCGTATGCGCGCACCTGGAGAAATCAGGCAGAGCCAAGATACATCGCATTCCTGTTGACCGCGGCGGGAATCTCGACATCGAGATATTTCGGAGCACCCTGAGTGAAAGAACCGCGCTGGTTTCTTGTCAATGGGCCAACAATGAAACGGGAGTTATCTTTCCAGTCCAGATGCTTGCGACTATGGCTCACGAGGTCGGAGCGCTGTTCCACTGTGACGCGGTTCAGGCTGCGGGTAAAATCGCGATTGATGTCCAATCCGCCGGCGTCGATTTGCTCACCGTCACCGCACACAAGTTGCACGGTCCCAAAGGCGTCGGTGCCCTCTACGTGCGCGACGGAGTGCGGTTTGCGCCGCTGATCCGCGGAGGACGCCAGGAGCGGGGACGGCGCGCGGGAACGGAGAACTCAGCCGCAATCGTCGGCTTCGGCGTGGCAGCGGAACTGGCAGCGGAGGCATTGCCGGATCAGATGCCGCGCATCGCCGGGCTGCGCGACCGTTTGGAACTGGAGACTTTGCGGCTTGTTCCCGGCTCGATTCCGATCGGGAGCAAAAGCAATCGACTGCCGAACACGCTCAACATAGCTTTTGAAGATGCCGAGGCGGACTCAATTCTGTTGCTGCTGGAGCGAGCGTCCATCGCAGCCTCTTCCGGGTCGGCTTGCACTGCGGGATCGATGGAGCCATCCCACGTGCTGCGTGCCATGAGGGTTCCGTTCAGCCACCTGCGCGGCGCAGTTCGATTCTCATTTTCACGCGAGAACACGGAAGACGACGTGGACCGCGTTCTGAATGTCCTTCCTCAAATAGCCGACGAACTTCAAGCCCGCTCTACGCTCTTGGAGGCCGCTTGTGACTAGCTTCGCGAAAGTTGTAATCAACGATTCAACATTGAGAGACGGGGAACAGGCTCCTGGCGTGGCCTTCACACTCGATGAAAAGCTTGCCATTGCGCTTGCCCTTGAATCCGCGGGCGTGGATGAGATCGAGGCCGGCACGCCGGCCATGGGCCATCGAGAGGTCGAGGAAATTGCGGCCATTGGCGACGCATTATCGAAGGCCGAGCCGATTGCCTGGTGCCGGATGACCCGTGCCGATGTGGACGCCGCCATTGAGACGGGACTCAAGCGCGTCAACCTTTCCATTCCGCTCTCGGATATTCAGATGAGGGCGAAACTCAAGGCGGATCGTACCGAGGTGCTGCGGCGGATTCGCGATGTGATTCCGTACGCAATCGACCGCGGGCTGCGGGTGGCCATGGGCGGCGAAGACTCGAGTCGCGCAGATGCGGGTTTTCTTCTCCTCGCACTTGAAGCCGCCTCCAGAGCCGGAGTTCATCGCTTCCGCTTTGCCGATACGCTCGGATGCATGGATCCATTTGCAGTGCATGAGATCTTTCGCGGTTTGCGAGCCGCATTCGATCTCGAACTGGAATTTCATGGGCACGACGATCTGGGTCTGGCTACCGCAAACACACTTGCAGCAATTCGCGGAGGCGCCTTCTGCGCCAGCGTTTGCGTTTTGGGCCTGGGGGAACGCGCAGGGAATGCGGCGCTGGAAGAGGTGGTCGCCGGGCTGGATCGCTTATCTCCCGTCAAGACCACGGTCGATCTGTTGCAATTGCCGCGGCTCGCCGAAATCGTCTCCGCCGCGGCGCGCCGCCCCATTCCCGCGGGAAAAGCAATTGTTGGTGCTGCAGCATTCACGCATGAATCCGGCATTCACGTCGACGGACTTCTCAAGGATCCTTTGACGTATGAGGCCCTTTCTCCACAGGCCTTCGGACGCCAGCGCCAAATCGTGTTGGGGAAGCATTCCGGCCTCGCCTCTGTTGCCGGTGCGTTGCGATCGCTCGGTCTGACCGCAGACACAGGCCGGACGCAATGGCTGCTGGCGAAGGTTCATGAACGTTCCATCCAGGCAAAACGAGCCGTCAGTTCGGAGGAGCTGCTCGATTTCTACCACCGTACATGCGATACCGCAAAACCCATCCCCGCCCCACTGGAGGCCCGCTATGACTGTGCTTGAACAGTTGTCAAAACTTTCTTCCGCGGAAGATTTCTTCCGCTTTCTCGACCTTCCGTTTGACCCCGTCGTGCTGAATGTTGCTCGACTCCACATTCTCAGGCGCATGGGCGACAATCTTCGCCAAGCCGCGGCCGAACCGAACGAAGCGAAGGCGCGCGCATTTTTCCGCGCACATCTGGAACGTGCGTACCAGGATTTCGTTCGTTCCTCGCCAATCAATGAACGTGTTTTCAAAGTCCACAAAGACGCGATTCGATCAAGAGTTGTGCCTCTGGTGCATCTGTCAAGGCCGGCAGACAACCAAGAGGCGCTTTAGCGTCAACATCTGATTTGAGACAGTTCAAGCTAACTTCTCAGGTTGCCCGGCCGAATGATATGGCACAGTGGCGCCGCAAAAGATTCCCGGACTCTAACAGCGGGAGCCAGCAAATGAGTACCACCTTCAGGAGAGTAGAGATGATAGACAAACGATCGCCGCAAATGCAGGCCACTCTGGGCCTGACTGGCCTGACCAGCAACGCAATGGCCCTCATCGCCCCCGGCGCCTTTCTTTGGCTCACTTTTTACATCCAGGCCAACACGGGCACCACCGCGCCAACCATGTGGCTTGGCATCGTGGCCGCCCTGTTGCTTTGCCTGGCGACGGCGGTTGCTTACGCAGAGATATCCAAGCTCTATCCCGGCACTGGTTCCAGCTACTACTACGCCGAGCAGGCGCTTCTGTCGAAAGATGAATTCTTCAAATATGCGCGCCTGGTCAAGTTCATCGTCGGCTGGGGCTCGCATCTCTACTATTGGGTCTATCCCGGCGTGATGGTGGCTACGACCGGCATGTTCGTGGGTTATGTGGTTGGTTTCCTCTATCCCAACTTCCTGAGCGGCTCGAATCCCGGGCCGGTCTTCATGGCACTGGTAGCAATTGCTTTCTCATTCTTTGTGGGTTGGATTGCCCAGAAGGGGGTCGGCGCTTCAACGGCGGTCAACCTGGCCATCAACGTCGTGCAAATCTCCGCGCTCATGGTCTTCAGTGTTCTGGCGCTAAGCTACCGCGCCAACCATCCGTCCGGGACCCCGGGCTTTCAGTACGACACTCAAACTCTCGCCACGTACAGCTACCAATTTGCTACGGCCAAGGACGGCTCGACAGCTCGCGATTCGAAGGGCCTGCCACTCCCGTTGCTCGATTCCGCAGGGAAGCCGGTTCCATTCCAGATCACCTATCCGCAGTCTGACGCCAGCGGCAACTTCCTCGCGCACACCTCTGCCGCATCGGTCGTTGCGCCGCACAAGTTCAGTTTTGTATTCATTCAGGCCACTGTCGCCATTTTGATTCTAGTAGGCTTCGAATCGGTGACCGCGATGGGCGGCGAGGCGAAGAACCCCACCAAACACATTCCCATTGCCGTCATCGCCTCGTTGCTGATTCAAGGATTGGTTTGCTACCTGATCGAATATTTCGCGGCCAACTACTTTCTCAACTCCGGCTATACCATGCAAAGCGCCGCCGGCTCAGCGGCTCCCATCGGAGATATGATGATCATCGTCGGCGATGGCCTGCTTGGCCATGGCAACGGTAAGTACTTCATGCTTGGCGAGGCCATCACCGTGTTCCTGGCGTTGATCGGCACCACGCTCGCTTGCATGAATACAGGTGCCCGCGTGACGTACGCCATGGGCAAGGATGAGGAGGCTCCCAAGCACTTCGGTATCCTGCATGCCGGGTCGCTCACGCCGCGACGCGCCATTTGGACGCTTGCTGTCATTTCCGCGATCATCGGTGTTGTTGCCATCTCACTTGCATTCGGAGATTCGGCCGCGCCGACCGATGCTTCAATTGCGGCGCTTCCGCACGGCATCCTCTCAAGCTTTGGCTATAGTACGCATGACAGGATGGCGGCGTTGCCCAACTCGCTGCTCACAATCACTCTCACTTCCAACTTCGGCACCTTTATTCTGTACGGGCTCAGTTGTCTCTTGTGCATCGTTGCCTACGATCGCCGCCACGACTACAACATGATACGTCACAAGTTGATTCCAGGATTTGGACTGCTCGCCAACCTGGTCTGCATGGCGTTCTATTTGATCAGTCCGATATTCGGATTGGGAACCTTCAAGGAACCTTTGCTAGCGCTGGGTATCTCCGCAGCCTGGGGCATTTATGGAGCCTACTACTTCCTCCGCTCGTCGAAGGCCAAAGGTAAGCCGGTCCTGCTGACCGCGGTAAATTCCCGAAACTGGCACACCAAAGCCTAACCGCTCGACTGTCACGGCAGGGGCGCAGGCCTGAATCTGGAGTAGTTCCCGCAAAGGTCGGTGGTTGTAACTGCGCCCATTTTTGTGCTCACGCTCGTTCAAAATCAATCGCAATCCAGGCGGTAAGGATAGCAGTCCGCAATCTTGACGCGAGGTGTAAACGTATCTTGTATAGTGGCTTGGAGCAACCTATGGCAGCAGGAGAAAGACCAAATTGGCTTCTTGGACGCCACAACAAGGGACGCCTTTTCAGCGCGCGGCATGCCGTTGAGCCGGATGTTCCGGTAGATCGGCTGTGCAAGGACGAAGCGATAGGAAAGCCTGAAGTGGCACCCGTGGAACGGCAACGTCGATCATGCGCTGAGGCTGGTTGATGGGCTGAAGACGATGCTCGATGCCGAAGAGGTAGGCCCGGAGAGGCAAAAGCCGCTGCGCACGATTCGCGAATTCGGCAACTACATCGCCGCCAATCAGGCCTACATCCCGGATTACGGCGACCGCCATCGCAACGGCGAACGAATCAGCTCCGCTTTTACCGAGTCAGCCGGAAACCAACTTGTGAGTTGGCGAATGGTCAAGAACAACAAATGCACTGGACCAAGCGAGGCGCTCACTTGTTGTTGCAGGTCCGCGCGCAAGTGTTGAACGGTGATCTACGCGATACTTTCAGACGCAGGTTTCCAGGTATGAAAATGAGCTCCGATGACCTAATTCGCCGCGTAGCCTGATCTCAAGTTGGCCGGCACTGGAAAGCGGAAAGAAATCCGTCACCGCCCGTTTTCTTAGTGATTCGTAGCCTGGAGCGCCGGCGCAGAAGACTGACACCCAAGGGCTTCCATTGGATTATTGAACTGGTGCAATTTCAAAATGGTGCGGCACGGGCTGCGCTGTGTCATGGACCTTTTTCTCGATTCCGGCCTCAAGCCCACGGAGCGAATCGATCGCGCTGGCCGACTGCGAGATTCCGTCGTCGGCCAGAGGCACTTCAACATTGCGCCACCAGTCGAAGTGGATCTGTTCCTGCGAAACGGCGAGCTGATAGACTTTCAGCGTTTGCTCGCTGGCCGGAGTCTTGAGCACAGCCAGATTGACGCCCACGGCCAGCTCGTCCCGATTGAACGACCCGACTGAGTTGCCGTCGATTTTGATGGAGTAGACGCCCGTGTGTAGGCCTTTGACCTTGAGGATCTGCTGGTTCAGCGCATCGGTGATGTCGGAGCTTTTGATCATAAGCGTGAACGCGGCGCCACCGTCCCACCACGACTCCTCCCACTGCCTAAAGGGAAGCGGCAGAGCGTCGTCAAGCTGGGTCCAACTAAGCGAACCGCTGTTCGAGAGATCGGTGACCTTGGCGTCAATCGCCGACTCGACCTTGGCCGCAGGCTTCGACGCATCGATGGTAACTGCGCTCACCACCGGCCGCGCGCCCCAGGCCTTCAACAACTCTTCGGCCATGATCATGTGGCCGGCAAGGGAGGGATGTATACGGTCGCTGACGATCGCCTTTGCGGTCTCGGGATCGAGTTCGTAGGCCTTGCGTAGCATCTTCACGACATTTGTATTCATGTCGGCCGTGTCGAAGTGCGCCTGGTCGGCATAATTTCCGATCCACATGCCGAAACCGCGCATGACCTCATTGTATTCAAAATCCGCTGTGCCGTTCGGCGCGTGCTCGCGCGTGACATTGTCGTAAGGGGAGGGCTTGATGGCGGTGATGCGAACATCGGGCAGGCCGGCGCGGAGGCTCTCCACAATATGCCGGTAGCCGGAGTAGTACTTCTCGTTGCTGGCTTCTGTTGCGGGATGGTAGCCGCCGTCGTTCATGCCGAGCATGATTGTGACGACGCTGGGATGAAACCGAAGCACATCTCGCTTGAGGCGGGTATCGATGGGACCTCCTCCTCCCCCAGAGACTGAGTCACCACCCCAACCGGAGTTGGTGAAGGAGACATTGAGGCTGGGATAGCGCGTGGCGACGAAGGTTTCGACGATGGTGGTGTAAAGGCGCTGATCGGTGATGCTGTCGCCGTAGAAGACAACCTTGTCACCATCCTTCAAATAAAAGGGCTTGGACTGTTGAGCGGTACAGAAGGACGATGCGATAACTGCGGATAGCGCAAAAAAGTACGATAACTTCATTCTTGCTCCTTTGATTCCGCCGGCTAGTTTTGACTTCCTTGACTGCGGCGCGATTCCACACTGTTTGGTTCGTCAACCGTTAAAAGCCGATCGGCCTCGACGTTCTTGAGCGTCCGCACGATTCCTCTGGGCCAATGGATTTGAACATCGGTTGCCGAGGTTTGAGCGCCGCCGCCGGCAACGCTATCGCCGCCCCACCCGGAGTTTACGAAGGTCACATCGAGATGGGGATAGCGGGTGGCCACGAAGGTCTCGACGAGCACCGAATACTGACGCTGATCGGTAATGCTGTCTCCATAGAAAACCACCCTGTCCCCATTCTTCAGTTTGAACGTGTCAGCGCCGGCGGCCCAAGCGATATGCGCGGCCATGAAGACAGCAAGAATGAG